>Ga0364881_10010_pt1 | contig 123529 bp, 113 predicted proteins | sample ExccelJu500001D4_5_FD_206923 | JGI IMG/M metagenome (GOLD analysis project Ga0364881, IMG submission 206923) | Enriched cells from Trout Bog Lake Hypolimnion, Wisconsin, USA - BchlTB.July30.5000.01.D4 | ecosystem: Environmental > Aquatic > Freshwater > Lake > Hypolimnion/Profundal zone | place...
AAATGAAGAGAAAATAGAATCAAGCAAGTACCTGGCCGATGAAAAAAAGACTACCGGCATGGTTACTATGGGCGACATGCTTAAAGAACAATTTGCAAATATTAAGGTGGAGAAATCTAATGGACTCAAGAAATCAAAAGAGAAGTAAAACCTTTGATAAAGTGCTCGATTTTGTTATAAAGAACAGGGTGCAGCTTGCCATAGCCGCAGGCATTATAGTACTGGCCGCCATTGTATCGGGTGTATTCTATACAAACTACCAGAATTCACTAGAAAATTCCGATACAATGTATGAACAGGCTGTTAATATTTATAACTATCTTGACAGTACTACTAACAGCGATCAGGCGGCAAGCCTTATGCAATCCGCCAGGAACAGCCTTAACCTGCTTTCACAGGAGTACCCTAAGTCCGTCGCGGCAGCAAGGGCCAGGCTCCTGCTCGGAAGGACATACTTTATGGATTACCAGCAGGGCCATCAGGATTCGCTGAACATGGCCTTGAGTTTTTATAACGCCGTATGCGAAGAAGCCCCGTCGGATTATTACCGGACTCTCGGCCTGATAGGAAGGGCAACCTGTTATGAGGAAAAAAAAGATTATGCCGATGCTTCGGCCGATTACCAGCTTATAGCGACGCGTTATTCTTCTCAGGGTTTCACGCCCATGGCCCTTATAGGCCTGGCAAGGATAGACGAACTGCTTGACCCGGGGAATATAAGCAAGGCTGTCGCACTCTACAAGAAAGTAACAGATGAATATACTAATTCTTTATGGACAATGTACGCGAAAGGAAGAATTTATTTTTTGAGCGATCCTGCTAACAAAAAAGCCATTACTAATTCTGCACTCAATTTAAATGCACCTTTGAAATTAACTCCTAATAATTAACGGCCCGGCTTATCGGCCTGTTTATCCAGTCTATGCGGGTCGGCGGGGCCAATGCCCCGTTTTTAAAAGTAATTTTTATATTCTTATTGAATTACTTGCCAGTTATTATTATATTTTATAGGGGTTTTCATGAATTCTAAAGATATTTCCATAATTATTGATTTTTCCATATTAATTTACAACAAGTTTATCAGCTTTGTTCTTAAAAATAATTTCAGGTCTGACCTGTCGGTTTACAGCAGCAAGAACCAGGCCTTTATCATTCAGAACCATTCCATTAATGAATTTAAAAAAGCGATTAAAGGGTTCAATCCCTCGCACAAAGAGCTTGACACTGAAGAAAAGTTATTAATACTGCTTTTATTCGGCGCGAGCCTTTACGGCCAGAATGGAATAAACATATGGCATGGTATATGCTTTTTTCACAGGTCGCCGTTTAAAGCAATAAAAGCCCTCAGCACTATACTTAAACCCGACAGCGGCTTTGTGAAAAGCGGCCTTGTAATGTTTGCCGAGACGGATTTCCTGGGCACAGGGCTATCAATTGAAGATATATCGGATTTTTATAATAACAGGAAGGTTTACCTTTCTCCGATAGCGCTCAATTCACTGTTTTCAAATTTTACAGGCAGCGCTCCTTTCGGTTCAACAAACTATCATCTTTCTGGAAATTACAAGAATGTGGACATGCTCCTTGGAGATGTGACGAATATAATAATATATATTCTTTTTATCAAACTTTTTCAGGATGAATTATGCTTATTCCAATATCAGGGATGATATTTATGAAAAAGGTGAATTTGCTAAAACCATATCGTTATTCCAGAAAAAAATTGCCATGTCAAAACTGAAGATCCCTCTTATAGATTACCTTAAAAACCATAAATTTACCAATGTCGAATTTGTTGTTTTTCTCTTTCTCATTTACAAGGTAGCGATATTGAAAGAATTTATAATAAACAACATTGAGGAGATACTTACAAGCCTTGCCTTTATCCCTTCACAGATTAAAGGGATCCTTTCATGTTTTTCAAAGGACAGCCTTTTTGTTTCTGAAGAAATTATCGGCCCTGCCGACTTTTACGGGGGTTATCCGTTCGAGGAAGAAAATGACGATGAAGAAGAAACCGGCAAGAACGCAATAGCCAGTGATAGTACCGAGTTCAGCGGCATGCCTTCCGATTATAACGCCATATCCATTTCAAAAGAAAAAATATATTACCTGCTTTTTTCAGAAGCGGAGCTTTCGGGTAAGCTGGTTAAAAATAAGATAGAAAGTACCGATGTTCATAATTCTCCCGAACAGCAGAGCGATTCCGGCAAGAACAAGGGCCTGTATGAAATCATTACGCCGCAGGTAAAGATAAGTAATGTCATACTCGATGATTCAGTTAAGTCCGAACTTCTCGGGGCTGTTGATCTTACGAGGGCGGCAGAAACAATGAAGAAATGGGGAGTAAAGCCCAACCTTTCGGCAAGCTCATTCGGCGCCATAAAGATTTTATTATACGGGGCTTCGGGGACAGGAAAGACTATAACTGCCCAGGCGCTGGCAGGGGAAGCCGGGGCCGACCTTTTCAAGGTTGACGCCAGCAACCTTGTAAGTTCATGGGTCGGGGAAAGCACAAAAAATGTTAAAAGAGTTTTTAAAGAGTTTCATAAATATTCCCATCATTCGAGGCGCAGGGTCTTTCTTTTTATGAATGAAGCAGACCAGCTGTTGAGTTCCAGGGGTACGATAATGCAGGCTGCCGATAAGGAATATAACCAGATGCAGAACCTGCTGCTTGAGGAACTGGAAAATTTTGACGGTGTATTTCTCGCTACCACAAACCTTCTTGAGCTTTTCGATACCGCATGGAACAGGCGGTTCAATATAAAGATAAAGTTTGACATACCGAAATTTGAAACCAGGTTAAAACTCTGGAAGGTCCACATATCAGATAAGATGCCCCTGGGTGATGATGTTGATTTTACAAAGCTGGCTGACTACGAACTGGCCGGCGGTTCAATAGCGAATATTGTTTATAATGCCGCCAGGAAAGCCGCTCTCAAAGAAGGCGACAAGAACACAGTTACACAGCAGGACTTTATTGACGCCATCCAGAATGAATTAAAAACCCATATCGGGCCGAGATCCGCAAGAGTTGGATTTTCGCAATGAAAATAGCCCTGGCCGGGGGCCTGGGTTGTGAAAACATTCTAACCGGTGCCGCCGGCGGGAACTATATTTACCAGATAGGCGGAAAGTATATCCCCGAGAAAGAGCGCTTTGAGGTACCCCAGGTAAACGAGTTCACAGGCGAATATCTGACCCATAATTACACCAATCAGCTTTCGGAATACGATATGCTTGCCGATATGTCGGATAATTTAAAATCAAAATTCCTTTTAAATGAAATTGCAGCCAGGTACCACAGGGCATTTATCACGCTTTATTACAGGAGCGGCTGGATGATATTTTATTCCCCTCCTGACGGGGCTTGCTTTTCATGCCTTAAACCATATGAAAGGGACCTGTACCCTTTTCTTTTCCCGGCGGTACCTCTTGAAAAAGCAACCCTGATCTTAAAAAATATTCTCCGTGAACCGCCGGCTACTTCATTAAATATATCTGCTGACAATGGAACCGGTGAACCAGTTGAAAAAATAGATTCATGCCGGGTTTCAAGCAATATATTCAGCTTTATTACAGGAGAAATATCTGATGTGGTTTCAGTATCCTGCGGGGACAACACGGTATCTGTCACGCCGATGAATAATTTCTCCATTGATCTGAATGATTATGAAAGTAAAATCTCAAAGTACGCTAAAATAATAAAAATTACACCATTCTATATAGAGTTTAAGGCTTATGGTTATGATATGCTCATGTTCAGGCAGGGCCGCATGGTTGTTAGGGGCACAAAGGAGAAGAATACAGGCGTCTTCCTGTACAGAAAGTTTGCCGGAGGGTGATAATTTATTCCGCGGCGCCGGCTTTGCCAAGGACTGATGCCGCTTGCCGGTAAGATCTGCTTTCAGCATAGGACAGGGGGCTGGCCCCGCTGTTATCCCTTATTTTCATATCAGAGCCTGAGTCTATCAGAAGCCTTATCATATCGACATTATCCGATTTTACTGCTTTCATCATCGCGGTACAGCCGCTATTGTCAGTCATATCAATATTTGCCTTCAAGCCGAGCAAAATTTTAGCAATTTCAATGTTGCCGGAATCAACAGCCTTCATGAGAGCTGTTGAACCTTCATTATCCTGGAAATTTATCCCTGCCCCGCAGTCTAAGAGAATTTTTACCGCATCAATATTTCCCCTTGATGCCGACAATTCCATCGCCGTAGATCCGTCATTACACCTGCTGTCTATATCGCTTCCTGCCCCTATAAGCAGTTTCAATAAATTAATATTGCCTGAAATCACAGAATGCATGAGGGCTGTCCGGCCTTTATCATCCGTTGCCTGGACATCAGGCCCCCCTTGCAGGAGTTCAGTTGCTATTTCCAGGCTTCCGGCATCTGCGGCAATCATCAGGGCGGTAAGCCCGCCCGGCCCCCTGATCCCCTGGTCGGCACCATCATCAAGGAGGGGTTTTATCAGGTTAATTCTTCCATTTTTTACAGCCAGCATCAGAGGATCAAGATCATCATTATTCATTTTGTTAATGTTTTTATCGGCAGGGGCAATTTTATTAAAATAAGCCGCATCCCCGGCCTGGGCAGCATTAAAAATGCTGTACACAGCTCCCGATGAAATAAGTTGTTCACGTATATCCGGATAATTATTGATTGAAGCCGCGGTTATGGGGTCTATTCCTTCTTTATTACTGATATTTACTTCGGCTCCCATGGATAGAAGAAGCTTAACCGCGGCCGTGCATCCGTTCATAGAAGCCAGGATGAGAGGTGTGCTCCCGTTTTGGTCCCTTACATTTACATCGCCTTTATTGTTCAAATAGGCCGCCACTCCCGCCGTATCATCAATCCTTGCCGAATCAAAAACATTAAGGCTGCCGATTCCCCTGAAATAATCCACGATGCCCTTATTTCCATTAATCAAAGCATAGAAACAGGCGCTGGAAGATGCAGAATCGATGATGTTAATATCGGCCCCCGCCCGGACAAGCAATTTTACCGTGTCAGACCTGCCGTAATAAGCCGCGTCAATGAGAGCCGTGTCTCCATTGACATTTTTTGAATTAACATTTGTGCCTTTCTTAAGATATTCATTTAGTGTAATATTATCGCCAAGTTTAGCCGCATCAAAAAAATTGATCCTGGCCCCGGCCAGCCTTAAAAGAAGGGTTACTTCATTCATATTGTTAAACATGGGATAGTAAAGGGGTGTATCCCCGCCGTCATCTGTTATTCCGGCGTCAGCCTTTGCCGCAAGAAGCATTTTAACCTGGTCTATACTGCCCCTCCAGGAGGAAACCGCTATAGCCGTCATTCCCCTTTCCCCCCTGATATCAGGGTCGGCGCCCCTGGCAAGAAGAAGCCTAATTACATCTTTCATTCCATGAGATGAAGCTATTATAAGAGCCGTACTGCCGTCCCGTCCGGTAACATTTACATTCCCGCCGCTGTTTAAGTAATCGGCTACGGCATTAGTATCACCCCTGGCTGCGGATTCCAGGAACAGGGATGTCTGATCAACCCTTGTAATATCGGTTTTTAGAGGTTCCGGGGCAGTTGTTTTTACACAGCCTGAAATAAATAAAATGCAGATAATTAACGGCAATAATTTCAATATTTCTCCCCGGCCTTTTTAAGTAATTCCATTATATCCTTATGGTTCCTTTCCTGTGCCCACATATATGCGGTATAGTTAAAATCCGTGTCCCTTGCTTCCATGTCGGCGCCCGCTGATAAAAGCACTTTCACTACATCCGCATACCCGTTGTAGGATGCGTACATAAGCGCATTCATACCGTTGACATCTTTTGCATTGACTTCGGCTTTTACCTTGACGAGAAAAGCCGCGGGACCTGATTTTCCGTTATCGGAAGCCAGTAATAAAGCGGTCTCCCCGGCGCTGTTTGTAGCGTTGACATCCGCTCCGGCACCGACCAGAATCCCGCATATATCGCTGAAACCATATGCGGAAGCCTCCATCAGGGCTGTTGTCCCTTCAAACCCTTTTTTATTGACCACTCCGCCTGATCCGGCCAGGAAATTAACAACATTTGAATCCCCGTTTGCTGACGCGTAAATAAGGGCTGTGTTTCCTATATTATCCGGTTTATCAGCATCCGACTGGTTACTCTTAATGAAATCAAGGTCCCCTGTGGCGGAAGCACTGTAAATATCCTCTTTCAAGCCGTTATCAAGCAGCATTTTCACAATCTTTGTATGCCCATTGAATGCCGCCCTTGAAAAGGCCGTTGTCCCGTCAGCCGCCGAGATTTTCATATCCGCCTTAGCCTTCAGGAGTATGGACGCGGCGGTTTCATAGTCATTTCCCGACGCGATCATAAGGGCTGTCGTCCCTCTGCTGTCCCTGAAATTAACATCCCCGCCGCTCTTTAAATAATCAATAATTGAGTTTGTGTCGTTATCCTGTACGGCATAGATTATGCTGTCATCTGCGGATAAATTTGCCTTTATCCCCGATATCATTACCGCCGCGATAATTAAAAAAATCACCTTGTTCATTTTTCACCTCATTTCAGGTTAATTGATCTTGATTTTATTGACTGAGGTTCATCACCGGGATTAACCTCTGTAACACCTACAGTATTTTTTATCCCGTTTATAGTGTATGAAAGACTCATATTACCGCCGGTTAAAGGATTAATTGTTATATAAATAGCCTGACTGGGAGGAACAGTAACCTCACTAGCTGATTTATAACGGGTAGAATTCCCTAAGATTGTAAAATAAACATAACTGGTACCAGGATTGACATATGGCGACATATAGGAATTCCCATTATTTATCCCGTAATTCGTCCCATTCACAGCATCGCTAGTTTCAAGGTCCTGCCCGATCCAGTACTCAACTCCATCACCTCCTATCCAGCCAACATTCTCAATGAAATAGCCTGTAGAGTTAGCAATGTCCAAAGCTGCATCATCCATTAAACTTGTGTAATAAGCGAATGAAAATGTTCCTGTGTTGCCGTTATAAAATGATATATTACCCGACATGCTGGAGCTTGATGTAGATGTGCTGGTATAAACAGTGCCACTCTGGTAGTAAAGAGTTATCTGGCCACCGTTCATCGACCATGTACCTTCATCGCTGTAATTGTCATAAAAATAACCGGTCCCCAGAATTTCATAACTTGTATTAATAGTTCCAACACCGTTAACCTGAATGGTGCCCGCCCATGTCCCTAAAACATTCGCTGACGTGAGGTTTGACACGGTAGAAGCCGGCTGGCTGGTGCAGGATATAAGTGATGCCGCCGTGAATAATAAAATTCCTGCCAATTTAAAATATCCTGAAATTCGCATATTTACCCCTTTAATTAAACTTTTCAGCAGTTAAATAATCGGCATAAATTATAAACCTGCTTATTGTTAACCGCAAATCTATTTTTTCCCGCCCTGCACAACAGAAAAGCTGTTCCAGACGAAACGGCCTTTATTTATTATTTTTATGGAGCATGCGCAAAAAGTTACTTTATATAAAATTCATACGAAATATCAGGTTCCCCGAAAAGGATCACATAATTGGCGTCTGGAACAGGAATAGTCATTTATTTTGTCACCATTCCATGCGGCCCTTACTGTGCCAAGGGACCTGTTAGCGGCAAACGCTGTTTTCTTGAGCGGGGCATAAACAATATACTGATCATCATTGAGGGGTATAGAAAATATCTGGTCAAGGACACTAATATTATTTTTCATAATAATAAAAAAATCGCCTATTACCGGTTTAGCCTAAAGGCCACTTAAACCGGCATATACAAGCTTATTCTTCCAATCTTAATAAATATTCAAACTATATATAGCCTGTCTGGCAATTAAACCTGTTGTCCTATTTACAAGCAAGATATCTAATTAATTTTCAGGACAAGACAACCATTCATTATTAACCGCATCCTGTTTTTCAGCAGACAAACTTCCCTTAATATCCGCATCATTAAATAACTGTACCTTGCCCGATTCAACTGATGCCGTACCCGAATACATAACGCTTGTGGAAAATATTAAATTCTCATTTGCATCATATATCAAACCTGCCAGATAATAATAATGGTCCCCAAGAGAAATAAAGTTGGAAATATTTGTTGAATAGCTTGATCCTCCGAGAGCAATATAATAACCGTTCGGCAATCCGGTATTGTTGCCGCCTTCAACAACAAGATTGGTGGCGGGTAAAGCTAAAAGCTGGCTTGTTGACAAACCTGATGTCGGCGAACCTACAACCAGCAGAAGGACAGTATAATTTGCCGGTATGGAAGAAACCTGATTATCCGCATTTCCATAAAAAACCGCATTTGATGTTGACGGATCATAACTCATACTGTAGTTATCAAGAGTTATTGAATAGGTTGTCGACTTTGGCGCGCTGGCGCAGCATGCGATAAATATCGTCATTATGACAATAACAAAAATATACAAAATTAAAGTCTTCTTTATTTTCATGATAAATCTCCATAATAAAATATTTTACAATATACCTTGCAGGAAATTATAAAGCCCCCCGCCTGACTTTTAGATCCGGCGCGGGGCGGTTAAATTAAAATTTAAATTGCTGTTTTAACCTGTAAGAAAGCCCGAGGTTTATGTCAAACCTGTATGCAGATTCGGTATAGCTATATTTGCTTATAAAATCAGCCAGGGTTGCCTGTGAAGGGTCAGGAGATCCGGTCAAGCTTACCGGTGTCAGGTCAAGATTGAACATAACTTCAGGAACAAAGTACAGGTCGCCTGAAACCTGGATATCCGCTCCGCCCCCGAGCTTAAGCCAGAGAGCGCTGAAATTGTTGGTAGCTCCCTGAATAACGTTTGTTGAGGGCGCCAGATCAATATCATACTCCAGGCCGCCGGAGGGCCAGACCTCTACTTTAGGCATTATCCTTACCGGGTACTTTGCGATGGCGCTTATATCAAGGAAACTGTCGCTGTTTGTAATTACACCAGTGGTGCTTGTTGATGTGTTCCCTGTAGTAGTTTTAAATGTATATGCGGGATTTCCGGTGCTGATCATAAACATCGCGTCAAACCTTATATAAGTGAGGTCAAAGAAGCCGTCAAGATCAAAATAGCCTGGATTGTAAGAAACCGCGTTAGTTGTGCTTCCCGAAATAGTCTGGTAATCCCTGAAAACCGGTGAAAAACCCAATCCGCCACCGGCCGACATGTCCAGGGATGTCGCGTATGCAGACGCGGCAGCCAGAATCGTAATCATGGCCAAAAGAAATATCTTCATATCATCCTCCTTTATCAGTAAAAATTACTATTACAAACCCGGTACCGGGAATTTGACGCAGAACTCTTCCACTTCCTTTTTTATCTTATTAATTAAACTCTCATTGTTGGGCTCCATGAGGGTCCCTGTAATCCAGCCCCCGATTTTAATCATATCGGGCTCCATCATTCCTCTTGTTGTGGCTGCAGGAGTCCCGAGCCTTATCCCGCTCGGCTTCAGAGGCGGATTTGGGTCGTCGGGTATGACCTGCTTGTTCGTAGTTATAGACACCCTGTCGAGTAAAATTTCAGCCTGCTTTCCATCCATACCGAAGCTTTTCATCGTGTCCATTACCATCATATGATTATCTGTCCCGTTAGTGACGAGGCTGGCGCCTTTTTTCATAAGGGTTCCGGCCAGTGCCCTGGAATTTTTAAGGATCTGGACAGCATACTCCCTGAACTCCGGCTGCAGGGCCTTGCCGAGGGTGACGGCTATGCCGGCTATTGTCTGCATATGAGGCCCGCCCTGGAGTCCCGGGAAAACTGATTTGTCGATTATTTTGGCAAATTTCTCCCTGCATAGCACCAGCGCGCCCCTTGGCCCCCTGAGGCTTTTATGCGAGGTGGTTGTGACAATATCAAAACCGTAATCAAACGGGTTTTTCATCACGCCGGCCGCGACAAGTCCGCCTATATGTGATATGTCAGCCATTGTAATAGCGCCAACCGCGTCGGCGACTTTCTTGAAATCCCCGTAATTATAATCCCTGGGATATGATGTGTAACCGCAGAGAACTATCTTCGGTTTAGTCTCAAGGGCAACCTTCATAAGAGCATCAAAATCTATCTTGCCATCATTGAAAGGATCTGTTTTGTACCTGACAAAATTAAATATCTTTCCCATATGCGACACCGGTGCGCCATGCGTCAAATGCCCGCCATGAGAAAGGTCCATTCCCAGGACGGTATCCCCCGGATTCAGGAAGGCAAGGTAAACAGCCTGGTTCATGGGAGACCCTGAGAGGGCCTGTACGTTCGCATGCTCGCACCTGAAAAGCTTTTTTGCCCTTTCTATCGCCAGCCTCTCGACCCTGTCGGTAAATTCCTGACCGCCGTAATAACGTTTACCCGGATATCCTTCCGAATATTTATTTGTTAGGATTGATCCGTTGGCTGCAAAAACCTCCGGGTAAGTGTAATTTTCGGATGGGATCAGTTCTATGCCTTTCTTTTCCCTTTCTTCTTCCCCAATAATAAAGCCGTAAATTTCCGGGTCATTATTTTTCAGTAATTCCCAAACATTTATCATTACACCCTCCGTTTATTAATAAACAGTTAAAATTATACCACTGCAAAGGAATTTTTTCAAATCCATGAGAGTTAACTGTTATACATGTTTACGGAAAGGCTGTTTGATCACGATCAGCCCTTTATTGCGCCTCCCGCGACTCCTTCTGTAATTTTACGGCTGAACAGCATATAGAAAAGAAGCATCGGGACAAGGCCTATCACGAGGGCCGCGTACTGCATTCCATACTGGGTTGCCAGAGGCCCGGCGAAAGAAAATATTCCGACAGGAAGGCTTCTCACGGAATCGCTTGAGGACAGGACAAGATTAAACATGAACTCATTCCATACACCCAGGACAGTCAGAACTATTATAGTCGTTACAACAGGTTTGGTCATCGGGAGCACAATTGAAAAGAATATTCTGATGTACCCCGCGCCATCGATCCTTGCGGATTCAATGATTGAATCAGGAATGCTTTTTATGAATTCCGTTCCAAGATATACACATAGCGGAAGGAAAATGCCTATGTACGATATGATTACACCCAGTCTGCTGTTTGTCAGGTGAAAAATATTGAGCATGATAAATAGGGGTATGAGTATGGACTGCAGGGTGATGAGTATCCCTATGATGAAAATTCCATGAAGGACAGGCGTTGATAATCCCCTGAGCTTTGAAAACGCAAATGACGCCATCAGCCCGAAAATAACTACAAGCGCGGTTGTTACGGTTGTATATAAAACGCTGTTAATTATATAAATTCCAAGCTTGCCCATTACCCAGGCGTTTTTATAATTATCAATAATCCAGTGCCGCGGAAGCGCAAGCTGGCTCATATTGATCTCAGTCAGGGATTTGAAAGAAGAATATATCAGCCAGATAATGGGAATTACAGTCAGAAGAAACAGGACCGTAAAAAGCGCGTACATTAATAGGGACCTTGCAAATTGAAAAAATTTTGCCGCCAAGGCGAGTATAAAAACTACTGTAATAAAAGCAGCTAATCCCTGTAAATATTCCATCAATCCTCCCTCCCGCCAAACTTCCGGTTAATAAGCTGAGTTATACCTATAAGTATGAAGCTCAAAACCACAAGGAAGGTCGATACCGCACTGGCGAAAGAGTAGTCAAAGTACTGAAACCCTTTCTCATAGAGATAAACTCCAAGCACAGCAGTGTAATGGTTCGGGCCGCCGCCGGTCATAGCCCAGAGAAGGTTGAAACTGCTCAGGCTTCCGCTGACAGCAAGTATAATCGAAGTGACAACCACCCCGCTCATATTAGGAAGAATGATATTGAGAAGTATCTGCATCTCGCCGGCACCGTCCACCCTGGCTGCCTCAATCATTGAATCGTCAATTTTCTGCATATTTGCCAGGAATATAACAAGATATGTCCCGACGTACATCCAGAGCATAACAAAAAGCACCGGGACCATTGCCAGGTTGGGATCCATGAATATTTTATTGACATAACCCCGTCCGTAAACAAGTTTCATCATATTTGTAAACACCCCGAAGGGATTGAATATGCTTGCCCAGAGCACACCGATTATTATAGTGGATATCATCGTGGGAACAAAAATAACGGACTGAAACAACCTTCTTAACTTTATCAGTTTTCTGAAAATAATATAAGCCAGTATAAAACCCAGCGGGACCTGGATAAAAACAGACATGATAATTATATATGCGTTATTTCTTAAGCAAAGCCAGAAAAGCGGATCGGAAAACATGGTTTTAAAATTTTTCAATCCTGTTATTACAGCTGTGTTCCTGTAGACATTATAATCGGTAAAACTCAGGAACACTGAGAAAATTACAGGAAATGCCATAACAAAAAGATAGATCAGTACGGCGGGGAGTACAAGCACCCAATAGGAAAACCTCTTTTCCGCTTTATTGTTCGAAGCATTATTGCCCATTAAATATCTCCGGAAAAAGTTAATTATAAGGCGCAGGAATTGCCTGAAGACAGGAAAACCCTGCGCCCTGAAGGAATTTTTGTTATTTATTGGTAATTTCCGAATCAAAAGCGGCCTGGATATCGGAAGCAACCTGTTCAGGGGTTTTAGCGCCAAGCCCGATCTGCTGTAAACCGTCAGACACAGCGCCGGCAACCTTTGGCGAGAATACGCTGTCAATTACCTCTGTTGTCACAGGGATCCTGGAGTACATTCCAATTCTCTGCTGTACAAGCGGTGGAAGAGGGTTCCCTCCCGAATCTTTAACGCCTCTGGTATCGAGCTTCATGGAAGGCATTTCACCTATATTCTGAAGCCTTACCAGAGACACTTCAGGCCCTGCATAAAATGAAATCCAATCCCATGCAGCCTGCGCTTTCGCTCCTTTTAGTGTTTTATTCATGGCAAAACCTGTCCCGATAGTGCCTGATGATGAACCTGAAGACGCTTTAAGTTCGCCCGGTATGACGGGAAATGAAGGTATAAGAACCACATCGGACTGGTTGGCAAACAGGGGGTAAATTGCGTTAACACGCCAGTCGCCGTCAACAAGGAAAGCTCCCTTACCGGTAGCAAAAAGGTTAGGCACATCCGGATAATCCATCTGGATGGTATCCTGGGAGAGAACGCCGTCATCGTACATTTTCTTTATAAAAGAAAGTGAGTCAACAAAAGGTTTGTCTGTAAATTTAGCTTTTCCCGCGAGTATATTATTCAGGAAGCCGTCCCCGGCAAGCCTGCCGGCAACCATACTGAAAAGGCATGATTCATTAACCCATGTGGCCTTGTTAGCCATAAGAATTGTTTCAACCCCCGCGGCTTTGAGTTTGGGTGTCATTTTTACAAGGTCATCATAGGTTCTGGGCATAGCTATACCAAGTTTTGCCAGTAAAGCCTTATTGGCATACATTACATGGGTTACGGTAAATGTTTCAGGAAGTTCAAGCAAGGCCCCGTTATACTGGGGAACGACAGTGTTCTGTATGAAATTGGCCTTTGCGCTCCCAAGGTAGGGATAAAGGTCCTGAACAAGTCCGTTCTTTGACAGTTCGATTGTCCTCTGGCCAGGCCAGGCATACATAACATCCGGAAGCTGTCCCGATGCTGCCAATGCGGCAAGCTTCTGCTGATATGCTTCACCGAAAGAATTCTCGATCACGAGATTAATGCCAGGAAACTTCTGGTGGAACATGTTTGTCTCCATATCGAACACCTTTGCACTGTTAGTATCGGTCACATCAAGATAGTTCAGCATGTTAAGAGTAACCCCGGAAGCCCATACAGCCGAAGAACAGCAGGCAAAAACAAATAGGATCAGTAATTTTTTCAATTCGTTCATCTTTTCCTCCTCTATAACTTTCAAATATTATATAAAATTACAATACTTATTATAAGTATTGTAATAAGTATAAATCAAAATAAATTCCATGTCAATACCCATTTCTTTTTATTTTAACAAAAAGTTTTCAGGAATTTATTGAAAATTTCAGACCGGGACATTATAATTCTTATTATAAGTACTGTAAGATATATTTTAAATCCGAAAATTACCGGCAGATACTTTTGCAACAAGTTAAAATATGCCTGTCCTTTTACAGCAAATAAAATATGCCGGGAATCAATCGATATGCGGGATGACCTTTTAATTCATTTCAAATGGAGAATTTACCTATGATCCAAAGAAAGACAGCTTACCTGACAATAGATGACGCGCCATCGGAAGATTTCCTGAAAAAAACCGATTACCTGGAATCAATGAATATCAGCGCTGTTTTCTTCTGCACAGGTGAAAATCTTGAATCAAATTTCGCGTCCGCCGTGAAAGCTCTGAAAAAAGGCTTCATACTGGGAAACCATTCATACAGCCACCCCCATTTCAGCAGGATAGATTTCAGCAGGGCATGCGGCGAAATCACAAGAACGGGAAAGCTCCTTGAGAAAGCATACAGTGAAGCGCAAAAAAATATTATACGGATTTTCAGGTTCCCGTACGGCGACAAAGGTTACGGCGATGACATCATGGGCACTCCCTGCCCTCCCGAAAAAAAGGAATACACCTGCAGGCTGCAGGAATTCCTCAAAGCCAACGGCTACAGGCAGCCTGCTTTTACCGGGATTAATTATAAGAAATATTATGATTTGGGCCTTCTCGATAATGCGGACGTATTCTGGACATATGATTGCAAGGAATGGACAACTTATCTTGGGAACGCGGATATCGGCGATATAATAAAAAGGATGGATGAGGACAGCCCTGAAGACTGGAAAGGACTTAACAGGCCCGGATCAAGTGAAATAATCCTTCTTCATGACCACATTGAGACAACACGCATTTTTGAAAAGATAATCGGGCACCTTGCAGGAAAGTCCCTTGACTTCAAATTGCCGGATTTTAACAATTCATAAACCGGAAATTTCACAATCATTTCCGGGTGCGGGCAACGCCGCTACCGCGACGGCAAACCATGCCGCATGGGGTATCCACTGTTCGCTCCACCGCCAGTTCTGCAGGGGATCATCTTTGTACCCCGAAGGCATGAAATCAATATCCTGCTCGTCATCAAAGCCTGCGGTTATGCCGTTACAGATCCCGTAAGCAAGGTTCGGGACAAAATCCAGGTAGGATGGATTGTTCCTTCCTTTCGCATGCATCATGCAGACATCAAATGGGTTCATTCCCAGTATCCAGTTCAACTGATCGATAGCATAGCAGTAAAGCTTCCTGTTGAAATCCTTATCGAAGCCGCACATTCCGGCAGCTTTTAAAGCAGCAGCCGCCAGCGAAGCAATCCTCGCGTTTTCTCCCTGCCACCAGTACAATGTTTCATTCTTATGAGGTATGAAAAAAGAGGTCTTTACTTCTCCGTCAAGGGCTTTGACAACCTGCCTGGCATAACCGAAGGGATTAACAGTTTCCCCCGTCACTTTTAGCTCAAATTCAAGCGATTTTCTGACAACTTTAATAATATTACGCCTTATATCCGGATCAGTTTCCGCCTCAAGATAACGCAGAAGGGCTACAACAGGAAATCCGGCTTCAACGGCATGAAAGTACGGCCTTGTCCCGTCATCAGACCTCCACCAGCCTTCATCAGTAAGCCTTTCCGATAGCGATCCGGCCCTTTTCCCCGCATACTCAAGATAACCGGCTTTTCCTGTGGCCAAATATGTTTCGGAGGCTGCCATCAGGGCGCAGTAATCGTCAATAATATTTTCCCTGCCGTCATCAAGGTACCCGGCATTATTTTCCATAAGATGGAGAAACGCTCTTTCCGCCGCCTGTAAATATTGAACGCTTTCATACTCACCATAAGATTTAAGCCCAGAGAGCCTTGCCAGCGCCGCTATGGCGATCCCAGCCCCCTGCCTGAAGCCGGCCTGGTAAGAACCGGCCCTTATTCCGGCCTGCGTTGAATAGGAACAGATCATCCGGTCGCCAGTGCTTTTTGTCCATTTATCAAAAACCGTCATATAAAAATATCCGGACGGATCCTTCATTCTCACAAGAAAATCCCCTCCATGGGCCGCCTCCTCGAGCGCCCTCATCCGCATAAATTCAACCCTTTTTTCAGCGGGCCTTCCGCGCCCCATCAGTTCATGCACTTCAAGCATACCCCATACAACAAACGGGATTTGCTGTGGATTAAAATAGTTGGCATAGGAAAGATGGCTGAGATACTTGCTGGTATCCCCCGAAGCGTCAAACCAACCGCCATGGACATCTACCCTTTCATCCCTGTCCCCGAAAAAAGGAACGCTTCTGTCGGCCTTATCAAACCTTCCCGACGACCTCTGCGATTTGAAATAAAATATAACATCTGATAGAGTTTCTTTTTCAAGCAGCCCTTCTCTTATTTCAAAGCTTTCCGAAACATAATCCAGTCCGTCCGATGTGATTGAAATTTTAAATTTACCGCTATCAATAAAGGAAGAAAAATCCATCGAAAGAAATATATAATCCTTCCAGTGATCAACTTTCCCTTCATATTTAACAGCGCCTTCATAAATGCTTTTTCCGGACATGCTGTCTATAAGATTAAATATTTTTATCCCGCAATTAAAATCACTTTCAATTAAAGCTTTCTTGGGCCCGAATTTATCATAGCCAAGATGATTCGTCAAGATTCTTATAATCATTATTTATTCCCCTATTTATTCAGGATCAACATACAAAGAGCGGCTGCATACGAAACCGCCAGCAGGACCGATGTTATTTTATGTAAAATTACTCCGGCAGAATCCATAGTTTTTCTTGAACTTATAATAACACCTGTAATAAAAGCGGCAATAAAAAAACAGCCGCATATAACAGAAGTTAAAACAGCTGAAAAACCAATCTTCATGACCGCATGGTTCTTAATAAAAAATATAATGATAATAACAGCTCCCGCAAAGGCTGTTATCTTGTGAAATGACAGAAGCACAATATTATAAGGCTTACCGGTAAGAGCTGCTATTACGCCTGTCAGAATAATAATAAATAAAATAATTGCCGCCAGGATATAAAATAAAGTAATCAAACCCATAAACACCCTCCATTTAATGATAAAGGCTCAACGATATTATAAATTTGATTTGTGATAAAATCATCTTTATAATTACATTCAGTTATACCAGTTCAAACTGTAAAAAGGAGTTTTATCAATGTGTTATTCGGCAAACAGTAACCGTTATGGAAAAATGAAATATAACCGATGCGGCAAAAGCGGGCTGCTTCTGCCTGCGCTATCGCTTGGGCTCTGGAAAAATTTCGGCTCTGTTGATATATTTGAAAAATGCCGCCTTATTCTCCATAAAGCCTTTGATTACGGAATAACCCATTTTGACCTTGCAAACAATTACGGCCCGGTTTACGGCTCGGCGGAGGAAACACTGGGTAAAGTTATGACAGAAAGCCTCAAGCATTACCGCGATGAAATTATAATTTCGACTAAAGCAGGCTACGACATGTGGCCCGGGCCATACGGTAATTGGGGATCGAAAAAGCACCTCTTATCAAGCCTGGACCAGAGCCTCAAAAGGATGAATCTTGAATATGTCGATATTTTCTATCATCACCGTCCCGATCCGCTCACCCCAATGGAAGAGACAATGGGAGCCCTTGAACAGGCGGTCAGGAGCGGAAAAGCTTTATATGCAGCGGTATCCAATTATTCACCCGAAGAAACTTCCAAGGCAAAAAAATTCATGGCCGAACTGAAAGCACCTCTGATTTTACACCAGGGCCGTTATTCGATGATCGACCGGAAAGCTGAAAACGGCCTTCTGTCATCTGTGGAAGACAGCGGAATGGGTTTTATAGCCTTTTCACCTCTGGCCCAGGGCCTTCTCACCGGTAAATATCTGAACGGAATACCGGAAAATTCCAGGGCGGTTAAATTTGAACCGATGAAAAACCTACTGACAGATAATAACATTAATAAAGCAAAGGCGCTTAGCAAAATAGCTTTTAACCGCGGCCAGAAACTCTCTGAAATGGCGCTCGCCTGGGTTCTAAAGGATAAAAGGGTGACATCCGCTATTATAGGCGTAAGCTCGCCGGAACAGCTTGAGGATAATCTTGCCGCTTTGGACAATCTGGAATTCAGCGAAGATGAAATTACGGAAATTGAAAAGATCCTGGCAAATTAACTTCGTTCCCGGAGACGTTATGCCCGTCCCCGGGATTAAACGAAGCATAAACTAAAAAGCTATGAGGTACATAGCGTAAGAACAAACTGTTATAAGTTGATTATAAGTTCAGACAGATAATTTGTCAATCAGGCGGGACTTCTGTTTACATATGTAGGTACAATCAATACTGTCTTTCCAGGTCTATGATATTCGGGAGAACCTCGCCTTTTCTGTAAAGCTTCAGGCTGTCTGTAAATATTTTCATGGCCTTGTGAAAGTACAGATTGCTTATTCCAGAATTATGCGGTGTAACCAGGACATTATCCATGCTCCAAAGCGGGCTTTCTTCCGGAAGCGGCTCTTCATGAAAAACATCAAGGCCGGAGCCGGAAATTCCGTTTATCAGCAGCACATCTATAAGAGATTGTTCATCAATGCAGTCTCCGCGGGAAATATTAATAAAATAACTGCTTTTTTTCATGGCGATAAATTCCTTTTTACCAAGCAGGTGAAAGGTGTCTTTAGTCAATGGGACAGAAAGGACCGTATAATCGGCCTTTTCAAGAGATGAAATAATCCCGCCCGGGCCAAGGACCTCGTCAAAATAATCAAGTTTCACAGGTTTAGCTTTTATGCCGGTAACAAACATGTCAAAAGCCTTCGCTTTCCTGGCAATTTCACCGCCGATGCTTCCCGCCCCTATTATACATAATATTTTTCCTGCAAGCTCATCAACATCATAAAGCTGTTTCCATAATTTAATTTTCTGGTTGTCCCTGTTTATCAGAAGCTTGCGGCTGAAAGCAAGAATCGTGCCCATAACATGCTCGGATATCTGCCTGCCGTGGATTCCCCTGGTGTTTGTTACCATAATTTTTCCAGACGATAATTCCTCAAAAGGAAGGTGTTCCACACCGGCGCTGAGACTGAAAACCCATCTCAGCCGCCCTGCCAGTCCTATAAGCTCTTTATCCAGGAATCCCATCGTCACGAATATTTCGGCATCGGGGATCAATTCAGCGGCTTCTTTCTTTGAACCGGCGGCTATTATTTTTTCACCGGCCAGATCTTCAATTTTTTCAAAATAATCTTTTGATAACATGTTCGGGGGAACCATAACCAATATCATAATTGCCCTCCTCTTCATTAAATTATCAATTTTTTATTCAAACCGAATCGATCCTTTAAACACGACGTTTTTATTTCCCCTGGTTATCACCCCGATCTCGTAACAATCAACGCCTTTTTTCTTTATATGGTCCATAACAGCGGCATAATTTCCGGGAGATGCCACCAAAGCCATCCCGACACCCATGTTAAAAGTCCTCATCATATCAGGTTCTTCCATTTCCGCTATTTTTTTTATGAATTTAAAAACCGGGAGCACTTTGTACTTCGCCAGGTCAATTTCGGCATCAAGGTTCCCGGGAAGCACCCTGTTGAGATTTTCCCTGATCCCGCCCCCCGTAATATGGGCCATTCCCGATATCAAACCTTTATCGAAAAGGTCTTTAAGGGCCTGATAATAACATCTGTGCGGCTCAAGGACCAGGTCTATAAAATTCCGGCCCTCCACTTTTTCAAATTCGACTGACGGCTTTTCCGAGAGAACTTTCCTGACAAGCGAGTAGCCGTTGGTGTGAAGCCCGCTTGACTCAAGCCCCAGAACAATGTCTCCATCCCTTATCGACGAACCGTCAATTATTTTATCTTTTTCAACAATGCCGACTATGCTTGAAGTGAGAATATAAACGCCGTCATTGATAACCGCAGGCTGTTCGCTTGTCTCCCCGCCGGTTAAAGTGCATTCCTGGGCGTCACATGCATCAGAAATTGCCTTTACAATCCGGAGGACCTTTTCCTTTTCAAGCTTTCCGCAAATTATTGCATCCTGTACCGACAAAGGCCTCGCACCCATTACAATGCAGTCATTGACAAGGTGATTGATCATATCATAACAGACAGATTCAATCCTGTCATGCTGAAACGCCAGAAGCTGCTTGGAACCGGGTTCTTCCGTTTTAAGCACAAGGACCGGCTCTTTATATTCAGGGAAACTGAAATCATAAAGCGACGCGAAAGCCCCGATCCTGTTAAGGACCCTTCTGTCCTTCCGGCTGATTTTTTCACTCATTTCCTTCTTGGCCTTATTTGCGGTGTCTATATCCACACCCGCGTTTTTATAAGTAAATTTCTTGTCCATATAAATTCCTTAAATTTTCTTATACTAACTTATATATAGCCAGGTTAAACCGGGCATTAATAATTCAGGATATTGTAAGAAATAATATTGAATGTGTCAATATAGGCCCTCAATTATTTGGCAATGCCGGGACATATTGATAAATTTGAAAAATAACATAAAAGAATTCGCCTATCCCCGGGCTTACCCCTGCGGGCACAAGCACCCATACGGGCACAAGCACCCATACGGGCACAAGCACCCATACGGGCACACGAGCCGGGACTAACCAGTTTAGTCCTAAAATTTAAAATTTATTATATGTATATTAATTAGTTAGCACCTTAATCCCGCTACTACACATGCTGATTCTGTTTCATACTTATTAATAAAGCCTCAATGATGTTTTTTTCGAAGCCATCCGGTTTATCCCGGTGAATATAATGAACCGGGGATAGGCATATAAAAGAATAAAATATTTAAAAATAATCTTGACGGGAAAATTTATTATAGTTATAATATGTTTACGTATAACATATAAATTATGTTTACGTATATCTTTTATCGGAGGACTCTTTATGCCCGGCAGGAAAATATTCAATTCGATCAGCGCTTACAGAACAGCCCGCGATACCGGCGAAAAACTGCAGAAAATTACAATAAAAAAAGAAAATCCCGCCGCCGGCAGGACGGTTAATGTAATCAAAATAAACACGGAAATTCAGAAACAGGCTATTATAGGATTCGGCGGGGCTTTTACCGAATCATCGGCATACCTCCTGAACAAAATATCTCCTGATAAAAGGCAGGAGGTCATAAAATCTTATTTTTCCAGGAAATCGGGTTTGGGTTATTCCATGGGCCGCCTTCATATTAACAGCTGTGATTTTTCAATAGAAAATTATTCATGTGACGATACAGAAGGGGACGTCGGCCTTGAGGATTTTCAGATAAACCGCGACAGGACAACATTAATTCCGCTCATTAAAGATGCTTTAAAGGCAAGGGAAGACCCCATACTTATTATCGCTACCCCATGGAGTCCGCCTGCCTGGATGAAAGACAACGGAGATATGAACAACGGCGGCAAGCTAAAAGCGGAGTACAGAAAAACCTGGGCAGAGTTCTTTGCCAGGTTTATCAGCGAATACGAAAAAGAAGGCATTCCGATCTGGGGAATTTCCACACAGAATGAACCGATGGCAAAACAGACATGGGAATCCTGCATTTTCGAGGCTCATGAAGAAAGGGATTTTATCAGGGATCACCTTGGCCCGGTCTTAAACAGCAAAGGTTATTCCGACAAGAAGATCCTCATATGGGACCATAACCGCGACCTTATTTTTGACAGGGCAAGAACCATCCTTTCAGACAGGAAAGCTGCCGAATATGTATGGGGAATAGCTTTCCATTGGTATACCGGTGAAGAGTTCGATAATGTCAAAAAAACTTTCATAAATTACCCTGACAAACCCCTTATTTTCACTGAAGGATGCATCGAGCATGGAGTAAAACTCGGCCAATGGGACAGGGGCGAATTTTACGCGCACCATATGATAAACGACTTCAACGCCGGGACCGCGGCATGGCTTGACTGGAACCTTGCGCTCGACCCGATAGGCGGGCCGAATCATGTCGGTAATTTCTGCGATGCCCCGATAATAATCAACACCGATAATAACGAGTTATTTTACCAGAGTTCTTATTATTATATCGGGCATTTCAGCAAGTTTGTACCGGAAGGCTCAAGGCTCGTTGAAAGCGTTACGGAAAGGGGAGAAATTGAAAGCGCCTCATTTATAAGCCCGGACAGAAAATTATCATTAATTGTGCTAAACAGGTCCGATAAGGATCATAAGGCTGTCATTGAAACAGGCGGAAATAATTTCGGAATTGAATGCCTTAAGCATTCAATAACAACATATATCCTGGAATAAAAAGTTTCAGGCGCTTTTGCGTTCCACCAGCTTAACAGGGAATATCCTGGAACTCCCCATTTCGTTGGGATTGGCAATTTTCCTGAACAAAAGTTCGCATGCCGCTTTTCCCATATCATAGAGGGGCTGGTACACAGTAGTCAGCCCCGGGTCAGTATAGGCCGTCAGCCCTATGCTGTCAAACCCGGTAATCGCCATATCATCAGGAACAGCTATATTCCTTGCCTTGGCTTCAGCAAGAGCCCCTATTGCGCTCAGGTCATTGGAACACACCAGGACGTCCGGCCTCTTTTTCCAGGATGCTATTTCTCCAATGGCCTGGTGCCCTGAAAGCGGGGTGAAATCCCCTTCAAAAACCCATTCAGGCCTTATTTTCAAGCCCTTATCTTCCATGGCTTCAACAAAACCCATATACCTGTCAAGAGAATTTCTCGCCGTTCTGGTCCCCTTCAGGAACGCTATTTTCCTGTGTCCCTTCAGCACCAGGTAATCAATGACCTGCCTGATTCCACCGTTATTATCCGAATCGACAAAGCTTATGCTTGCGTCATCAACACGGTCGCCAATGATTACGCATGGGATCTTTTCCCTGCGTATGGCGTCCATCTGTGGATTTTTCATGTCAGGAGTAATCAGTATAAGGCCGTCTACTTTTTTCTGGAAAAACGGCCTCAGCAAATCCGTCTGCCCCTGAACCTGGCGGTAAGTTGAAAGAAGCATATCGTACTGTTTTTCCATGGAAAAGGATTCAATGCCGGCTAAAAGCTGGTTAAAATATTCTGTTTCATGAACAGCTTCCCTCTGGGGCACCGGTATGGCAATCCCGAGAGTATTGACAGTTTTCATATGCAGGGCCCTGCCGATATGGTTTGTATAATAATTAAGTTCCTGTATGGCTTTCATAACAAGTTCACGTGTTTCTTTTTTCACATACCCTTTGTTGTTTATAACCCTGGACACTGTAATAAAAGAGACCCCGGCCTTTTTCGCGACCTCAGACTGTGTTGCCACAACTCCCTCCATAAATTATTCAGATGCTTTCAAGTTTATTTTTTTTTAAATGTAATGTCAAGAAATACAGTCTTAAAATTAATAAGGCAATCATTAAAATTTTTCATAAAAAATATTTAAAATTCCTATTGACTTTTTATCGGCAAAAATATATAATATGTTTACGTTTAACATAAATTATATCATATGTTATTATTTTAAGTAATAATGCGTGTTTACGTTAACACAAATTATTTATCATAATAGGAGGAAAGTGTATGAAAAGTATCGTTCTATGTATCGCCGGTATGGTTATGCTCTGCGGTGTAGCTTTCGGAGCAGGTAAAACTGCCGAATTGAACATTTTTATTGATCAGCCGCAGTTCCAGACAATCTACCAGAAGTATTTTGATCTGTTCTCAGCCCAGTATCTGAAAGAAACAGGTACAACAGTAAAAATCAACTATGAAAGTGTCGCTCCCGATAATTCCGAACAGGTTCTCCAGACACGCTTCGCATCAGGCAACGCTCCTGATATCTTTAAAACACACCCCGGCAACAACGCCCCGGCTTATGAAAAAGCCGGCTATCTTGATGACCTTGATTCACAGCCATTTGTTAAGAACCTCTATCCTGGCGTAAGGTCGATCGTAACCTATGACGGAAAGGTAAAATGCCTTCCTCTTGAGAGTTCTTTCTGGGGTTATCTCTATAACAAAGAAGCTTTCAGCAAAGCCGGCATCAAAAATCCGCCAATGACACTTTCAGAAATGAAAGCCGATGTGGATAAGCTTAAAAAAGCCGGAATCACTCCTTTCCTTCTTTCTTATAAAGAAGACTGGGTCCCCCAGCTTTTCAATTCACTTCTTGTCGGCTCATTTAATGTTGGCATACACAAAGGTTTTGTTGACCGCATGAACCAGGGGAAAACATCTTTCGCAGAACTCAAGGAATACTTTGACATTATCGATCTTGTTAACGCTAATGGAAACGCTGACGCTATGAACATAACTGCGGAACAGGGTTCAGCAGATTTCGGCAGCGGCACATATGCTATGTGGGTACAGGGCCCCTGGCAGTCCGAAGAAATCCTCAAAGCTCATCCCGACATGTCAAACAAGCTTGCTGTAGCAGCTCTCCCGCTGACTGACAGCCCCAAGGACACAATGGTTAATGTTTCAGTATCTTCCGGGCTTTTCGTATATTCCGGTTCCAAGAACAAAGAAGTTGCTTATGCTCTGCTTAACTTCCTGCTTTCAAAGGGAATAGCCGATTCCGCTTACCAGGAACTGGCATTTATGCCCCTTTCAACAACACAGACATTCAAACCTTTCCCCTGGATGGTTGACGCTCTGTCACTGGTTCAGCAGGGCAAAGGCTACCAGGATCCCCAGATGCCTCAGGCTGTAAAGGATGAAGTAGGCAGACAGCTCCAGCTTTATTTCCTCAAACAGGCAACAAAGAACCAGGTTATCACGGCTCTTGACCAGAAATGGAAAGACGCAGTCAACGCAACAAAATAACACTTCCAAATAATTAATAATTCCATTAGAATATCAATTACAAACCGGCGGGAGAGTTCCCGCCGGCCTTATTAACTCAGGAGGAACAAATTATGTCCTTTAATAAACGGACAAAAAAGACCGCATCTTTCATGATGTTTGTCATGCCCGCCTTTTTATTTTACCTGATATTCATGGCCATACCTACATTCGGCTCGCTTTTCTACAGTATAACAAACTGGAACGGGCTCAGCCGGACGTTTAAAATAATCGGCCTTAGAAATTACATCGGAGCGCTCACCACGGACCAGGATTTCAGGACATCGATAATTTTCACGGTGAGCTTTGCCTTTGTTATGGTTATAGCACAGAATTTTCTCGCGATCCTCATAGCATTATTTATAAATACTATGAAAGCCACAAAAAAAATATTCAAAACAATCTTTTTTCTTCCTAATATGATTAGCGCTATTGTCGGCGCAAGGATGCTTTTGTTCGTATTTATCAAATTGTTTCCCGACATCAGCAGGCAGTTTAAGGCGCTGTCATTCCTTAACCAGCCATGGATGTCCGACCCTAACTTCGCATTTTCATCAATAGTCACGGTGACCATATGGGCCGGGCTCGGATATATGATAATAATCTACCTTGCAGCCATTGAAACAGTCCCAAAAGACCTTGAAGAACAGGCCCTGCTTGAAGGCGCCTCCCCAATCCAGAGATTTTTCAATGTCACCCTGCCGATGATCATGCCTGCAGTTACATTATGCGTTTTCCTGACCATTAACAATTCTTTCAAGGCTTTTGACCAGATATACGGTATGACAAACGGAGGCCCGGGCTGGAAAACAGCCTCTGTAGGGCTCGACCTTTACTATAACGCTTTCAGCGGTTCAATGAGAATGGGTTACGGCTGCGCAAAAGCAATTTTACTTTTTATAATGATAATGATAGTATCACTGATCCAGATTAATCTTATGAAAAGGCAAGAGGTGGAAATATGAACGGCAGAAAAATGAAGTTTTCAATTTCCGGCATATTAATTTTTATTTTCCTGTGCATATTCGGAATTCTCGTGCTTATACCGCTGGTAATGGGGCTGATGGATTCCCTTAAAACTTCAAACGAGATTGCCCTTTCCGCGACAAATCTTCCCAAATCCTTTAACCTCAATAATTATGCCCAGGCATTTGTCATAATGAAATTCTGGCAGTCTACCTTAAACACTTTGATCATTACCGTGTTCAGCGTAGCCGGAATACTTGTACTGAGTTCGATGGCCGGATATAAGCTTTCAAGGTCAAAAGGCGTAATGAGCGGGATCCTTTTTTTCCTTATCATTTCATCAATGATGATACCCTTTATGGTCATTATGATTCCACTTATTAAAGAAGCTTCCATACTCAGGATGTCTAACCAGCTATGGGGCCTTATACTTGTCTATATCGGTGTGGGGATCAATATGCCGATTTTTCTCTATCATGGTTTTGTAAAAAGCATTCCTCTTGAAATCGAGGACGCGGCCCTGATTGACGGGTGCAGCGATTGGAAAATGTTTACCAATATTATTTTCCCGATGCTTAAACCGATTAATGTCACTGTGGCCATAATCCTTATTATGTGGATCTGGAACGATTTTTTACTCCCGCTTGTTTATATCTCAAGCCCCAATCATTATACACTTATTCTGTCCACCCAGGCATTCTACAGTCTCTACAGCACTTCCTGGGAACTTGTACTTGCGGGCAACTTCATGGCGGCAATCCCGGTAATAGTTTTCTACCTTGTTTTCCAGAATAATATCCAGCAGGGGATAGCCGCCGGGGCATTAAAAGGTTAAATCTTTTCATAATTATTTCTTACTGCATTTTGTACTGAATTAACTCCTGAGAGGCCGGCCCTGTGAATTCAGGGCCGGTTTTTTTGCCTGAACACCTTACCCGTTTTATAATATCAGAATCTGTTGATGATTATATTAAACCGGAGGTACGGGTCTATGATCGGGGCAGGGATTTTCCTGTTTGATGATGTGGAATTGCTCGATTTTGCGGGGCCCTATGAAGTCTTTTCAGCCGCGGGCGATCTGAATGAAGGGAACTCATTATTTGAAGTATTTACAATTACAGGCGACGGGAATGGAATCAGAACAATTAACGGACTAAGGGTTGTTCCTGATTACAGTTTTATAAATCATCCGAGAATCGATATTCTGATAGTACCCGGAGGGATAGGAACCAAGGCCGAAATGGAAAAGGAAAATGTCCTGGTGTGGCTCCTTCAGAATTATATAATTTCAAAGTACACATTGTCAATATGCTCCGGGGCCAGGCTACTTGCCAAGCTGGGCTTGCTTGATAACATTGAAGCCGTAACTCACCATGAAGTAGTTTCCGATATCCGGGAAATTTCACCTTCTGCGGTTATCAGTAATGACAAAAGATATATTGATTCCGGGAAATTACTCACATCCGCGGGAATTACAGCGGGTATGGACCTGTCATTTTATATGCTGGAGAAGCTCTGCGGGGAAGAAGTTAAAAATGATGTTATGGCTTACATGGAGTACGGGAACTGGAAAATTCCGGGCAAGGTTTTATAATATCACTTCCTGCATAATAACAGGCCGTCCAATTCCAGCATTTCTCTGCCATTAACGTTGGTTATTGAAATGGCAGCTCCGTTGTAGCGGTTGCCGAAGCCTGTTACAACTGCCGTGCTCTCTGTCAGGGGTTCAAGCATCAACCTTTCGCCAAGCGATGAAAGATAAACCTGCCCGAGGTCTCCGGAAGCGCTTAATGATAAAAGCGAACTTCGGCCGGCATTACTCAAGGCTTCTTCATGCCAGTCTGGTTTATAGACATGATAGGTCCCTGAAAGGGCTTTCCAGTCAATTTTCACATCGTTTATAATATCAGGCTTTCCGTACGGCCTGATTCTTATCCCATTTTTTTTTACGACATAGGTTTCCCCGCCGATAGTTATGAATCCTATGAGTGAATTTCCCAAACCGGAAAACCATCCGTCCTTTTCAGGTTTAAGTTCAACATCACCGTTGCCTTCAGGCACAAATTCAGCAAAAAGGGAACCTTTTACATCATTAACCTTGAACTTTCCTGATGAAACAGAATAAACATTTGTAATTTTATCATGGTTTGTTTCCATGTTATAATTATCAGGCTCGGGCAAAATATTTTTCACGATAACCGGCGGATTTTCAAGCCTCAATGCTTCGTTTAAGGCAGAATTGGCTATTGCACCTGATAAACCCTCGTTTCCGTCAGATTCATAAATTACGCCTACCCCGGATTGCGGAAGGATTTTCAGCATACTGAAGAAAGAGAAAGTATCACCTCCATGCCAAACAAGTTCGCCTCTGGCCGGAAATGACATATTATCCAGGTTCCAGCCCAGCCCCTGGCGGTAACCGAAATCAAGGTTTGGGGCAGCGCTGTCATCCCTGAACATTTCTTTGAGGGTCCCCGCTTTTAAAATTGTTTTCCCTTTATAAGTCCCCCCATTCAGCACCATTGTAATAAAATTCGCCATTTCCCTGGGGCTGGTCCATAATCCGGCAGCCGGGGCGGCCCAATATGGCGGTTCCTGCACATCTTTTCCTGGTGAATAATAGCTTCTGGCACAAAGGGGGTTGCTTTTGTTTGTCATAAGGAAGGTGGAATTAGTCATACCTAACGGGACAAGAATATTATTTTTCATATAATCATAGAAATCCGTTCCGGAAACCCTTTCAATAATAACGCCCAAAACCGCGTATCCGAGATTGCAGTAGCTGAATACAAGCCCCGGTGGATTCTGAAGGTAATGATCCCTTATAAACGGGATTGAATCCCTGAATGAAGAACTGTCATTTGTGTACATATCATCAAGCCTGTCCGAAGGGAGGCCTGACCTGTGTGTAAGAAGCATTCTGACCGTAATCGGAGCTGTCTTGTTAAAAATGCTTTTAACCATGAATTCCGGTATATAATCCTTTACCGGCCGGTCAAGGTTAATCTTTCCTTTCTCCTCGAGCTGCATTACAGCCATCGCCGTAAATATCTTTGAGACAGAAGCTACGCAAAAGAGCGTGTCCGGTGTGGCCTTAATTTGCCTTGCAATGTCAGAGTAGCCAAACCCCTCGGCATAAATCAAACCATTGACCCCTGCGACTGAAATCCCTGCCGGCGCCGAGTTCGCAGATCCGAGCCTGCTCTCTATTAAAGCCCCGGTTTTCCATTTGTAATTCACGTCTGGCCCCGGTAAAACCTCGGAAGCCATGCTCATATTAAGGAAGATCGCTAAAAAAATAAAAAATATGTATACGCTTAATAATAACTTCACAGAACACCCGCTTGTTGATAATTTAATGATAAAATGATTTTAATAATGAAATTACTGCTTTACCTGAATATCACTTCAATGGCGGAAATTGGAATTTTATTGGCCTCCCGCGGCATTATCCGTCTGGTCGGTAATTATACCGGTTTGCGGATTATTGACTTTCAATATGGATGCGTTAGCCGTTTCAAGGACTTTCAGATCGTTTTTTACCATATCAAGTTTATTCTTTAATTTTGCGGCAGCAACATTATCTTCCTCGATTAATGTAATGGTATAAGCCAGCTTTCCGGTAAGGTCAACCAGCCCTGGTGATGTTATCAATGTCATGCCGCTGTTCATTATGAGTTCTTCATTATAAGGATAAATGCCGTTAGTCAAATTGTACCAGTTCTTGTATAAACCATCATTCAATCCCTGTTCAGGCTGAAACTGCCTTATGAAAGTAATGCTGTTTTTATTATTTTTATTTTCTATCATGCTTAGCGATGAGATATCCCAGACAACCCTGCCACCGGACCTGAAGTAATTGTAATTGAGAATCATGCCGCTGTTATCATCAATATTATAAAGGTTTGTATCATAACTCAATGAGAACCGCGGGGATTTGACCGTTACAAACGATCCGGCTTTGTAGACAAATGAAAAATTATTGAAATTATCCGGTATAAACCCTTTCAGATTTAAAAAATCATCCCACTCTTTAAAATCACCATAATACTGCGCAGACACAAAATCGAGGAGATAATTCATATCATTTCTGTAATCATAATTGACGCGATCCCTTAGTCCTGATTCCAGAATCACATAAGCGCCGTCGGGTGTCGGAAGCGTATAGGTAATAAGCTGGTAATCATTGTAGGGAAAACTCCATAACCTGACAACCCATTTCCTTCCGTAATTATCCTTGTACATATAGTCTTCATCGGCCCTGCCCATCGAGGTTATACCTATTCTGGCATTACCTACCGGCCTGTTATACTTAATTCCCTGCAAAATAATTTTCATGAATTCACTTGAATTTGTAAGCATCGATTCAAGGTCTATATCATCATTTTTTGTGATTTTGGCTATCAATTTATCCCCGAACCTCGTATACTGAATATAACTGTTATTTGAAAGCATCATTGTCTCCGGACGGGGCAACCCCAGCGGCCCCCAATTGCCGTCATTCCCCTTTATGATAAAAGTCAGGAAACCATTATAATAATATTGATTAAGGATATTGCGTGACCCGTCGCCATAAGGGAAAATCCGGTTTGAATATTCCTTCTTGGTTGATTCGAATAAATTTGAAACGAAAGCATGCACATCACCGGATATTTTCCCCCTGAGTACGAGATAGTCAGCCGGAAGGATATAAGTAAAGTCTGTAGAAGATGTTTTATTAAGATCAGTATTCATTACGTCATACTGGTACTGGCAGTAATATTGGGCCTGGTTATCCTGCACTTTATTGATTTCCGAAATTGGAAGGGCGTAATTGAGGTTCTCATTCATCGTTTTTGCAAGGACTATACCTATAACCTCACCGTTCTTATTAATTAACGGTCCCCCGCTGTTCCCGGGAGACGCCGCCGCGGAAAAACGAAGCCAGTTCCATTCCCCATTTCGGGACTCGGGAGTAGTTGATGTCAAAAGCCCGTTTCTGATTACAATGCCTTCACCCAGCGCATTACCGACAGCATACACATCCTGGTTTATATTTGATTCGGAATCCTGGTTGATATTTAAATAAGCCCCGGTTTTGCTGTTTTTCACCGAGAATATTACAAAATCCCTGCTGTTCGAATAGCGGTAAATTTTATCCATTTCATAAACATTGCCGTCCTGGTCCCTGACAAAAATATTACTGTATGATGTTACTTTTTCAAATTCAACAACATGGGAAGCTGTTATAAAGCGGTTATTTGATATCGCAAAAGCAGTCCCCACAGGTATGTACTTGTCATTGCGGATCTGGAAAGGGACCTGGTCCATCGGCAGATCCTGGTCATACTGGAAAGTATCGTTTGTACCCTTTAAAAGTACAACTTCATATACAGAATCTTTAACCAGTTTTACAATATTCGCATCCGCATAATCCTGGGAACGCATCACATTACCTGTAAAGATTTCAAGGATTGATGATAACAGGACTATAATAACAATTTTTTTCATTTTATCTCCTGCATGTAATGCCGCAAGTGACAGGCCTTTTTATAGATTATTATACTGGTTATCAGTTTTGTTGTCAATCAATTACCTTCGGCATCATATATCTTCTGTGTTATGAAAGCTTCCCGGCGATCAATGCCTTCCCCGTAAAACTTTCCCCGTTTGACAATATATAATAATAAAGCTATAATATGTTTACGTATAGCATATATTATAACATGGGGGTGTAAATCATGCCGGCCGATAACTTCCAGGATAACATCCATAACGAGGAATATGAAAACCAATATCTTGCTAAACCACTGACATATAATGATATGATTTATGATGACTTCCGCGCCAAAGAATCATTGAACGGCAAGTGGCATTTCCAGGTAGACTGGTACGACACCTGCCTCAGGGCAAAATGGTACCAGGAAAACTATTACAATGAAGAAGGCCTGTGCCAGCCGGTCGATTTCAATTTTGACGACTGGGAAGAAGCCGAAGTACCGTCATGCTGGAATCTGCAAAAAAATCATTATTATTATTATGAAGGCCCGGCTGTTTATACCAGGACGTTTAAATATCGGAAATCAGGCGGTGAAAGGGTATTTATAAAATTCGGCGCGGCAAATTATAACGCAAAGGTATTCCTTAACAGGGAATTCATGGGATGCCATACCGGCGGATCAACACCGTTTTATATAGAAGCAACAGGAAAACTCCTGGAGAACAACCGGATTATAGTAGTCGTTGACAGCACAAGAAAAAAAGAGGGTGTCCCATGCCGCAACACCGACTGGTTCAATTACGGCGGCCTCTACAGGGATATTGAAATGATAAGGGTTCCCGATGTTTTTATCAGGGACTTTACAATCGGGCTTTTACCCGGAAGTAATTTTAATAAAATAAGGGCTGATTTAACAATTGACGGCGATTATGGCGGCGGTGAAGCTGTCATTGTCATAGAAGAACTTGGGATCAGTGAAAAAATTATTCTGAATAAAGGCATAGGCGGCATAACAATTAACGCGGCCCCTGAACTCTGGTCGCCCGATAATCCGAAGCTTTACGATATTGAAGTGAAATTCATGCAGGATAAGATAAAGGCTGTGACAGGATTCCGTGAAATAAAGGCTTCAGGTACCGATATTCTCCTAAACGGCGAGAAGGTTTTCTTCAGAGGGGTCTGCATGCATGAAGAAAGCATGGTCAACGGGAAAGCGGTAACCGAAGAAGAAATAAAAGAAAGCATGATCATAGCTAAAAGCATGGGCTGCAATTTCATAAGGCTCGCCCATTATCCCCATACCCAAAAAGCAGCTTTAATGGCTGATTCCATGGGTTTGATGCTCTGGGAGGAAATCCCGGTTTACTGGTCAATAGATTTCGGCAACAGCCTGACTTATGATAACGCCGAAAACCAGCTCAGGGAAATGATCAGGCGGGACCGTAACAGGCCAAGCGTAGTAGTCTGGTCAGTAGGCAATGAAAATGCCGACACGGACCGGAGGTTTGTTTTCATGAGGAAACTTGCCGACGCGGCAAGGGATATGGACCGGGGAAGGCTTATATCGGCGGCCTGCCTTGTTGACCATAAGAATCTCGTAATAAATGACAGGCTGGCGGAATATCTTGATATAATAGGAATAAATGAATATTACGGCTGGTACGATCCGGAATTCGGTAAATTAGTTAAAATATTCAACAACAGCAGGCCTTTAAAGCCGGTTGTCATAACCGAATTCGGAGCCGACGCGGCCCCGGGAGCTGCCGGCCAGTCAAATGGCATGGGCACCGTAGATTTTCAGGCTGATATTTACAGTAAGCAGATCGATGTGTTTAAAAATACCGGCTATATTAAAGGGACATGCCCCTGGATACTTTTTGACTTCCGGTGCCCGCGCCGTTCTAACGGACACCAGAGAGGTTACAATACTAAAGGGCTTCTGACAGCTGATAAAAAACATATTAAACCTTCATTTTACCTGATGCGGGAATTTTATGCTGAAAAAGCGCAAAATTTTAACAAGTAAACTTAATTCTTGATTAAAAACGGGGTTTTGCTTAAAATAGTTATTGGCATGCCGGCCGCACATAAAAAAACCGGACGGCATAATCAGCCGTTTCAGGGGTAAAATATGACGGATTATAACGCTGAGTCTGATAAGTACCTTGTACCATTTTATACACGCTATCCTATTGCAATATCAAGCGGCAGGAAACACTGGGTTAAGGACGTAAACGGCACTACATACCTTGATTTTACAAGCGGAATTTCAGTTGTAAATTTCGGGCATGCGGATCCCGGGATAAACCGCGCAATATCATCACAGATCGGCAGAATTTCACATATATCGAACCTTTTTATAAACCCGCGCCAGACAGAGCTTGCAAAGCTTCTTTCAGAGGCATCAAACGGGGGAAAAGTTTTTTTCTGCAACAGCGGGGCAGAGGCAAACGAAGCGGCACTCAAAATTTCAAGGATCAGGGGCAATATCATCAGCCCGTCAAAAAACAGGGTCATAGCACTCAACGGTTCGTTCCATGGCAGGACGATAGCGACAATTTCCATGACAGGACAGGCAAAGTACAGGAAAGGATTTGATCCAATCCTTCAGAACATCGATTTTGTTGATATTAACGATTCGCCGGGCTTGAGAAAAAAAATGTCAGGCGATGTCTGCGCTATTTTCCTTGAAGCCGTCCAGGGAGAGGGAGGGATAAACATGCTTTCCGAGGCCTTCATAGCTTCAATTAAAGAGGAGGCGCTGAAATGGAATTCCCTTGTGGTTTTTGACGAGGTCCAGTGCGGCATGGGCAGGACGGGAAAAATTTTCGGTTATAATAATTTCAACATTGTTCCCGATATCATTACAATGGCTAAATCACTGGGCAACGGCTTTCCCATAGGAGCTGCCATTGTGAGCAGGAACATAGCGGATTCCATGCCGAGCGGCATGCATGCTTCCACTTTCGGCGGGAATTTTGCCGCCTGCGCCGCAGGCATCGCGGCATTTAAAAAACTAGACAGCCGCCTGTTGCGGCATATCGGCGAAATATCGGATTATTTCAGGTCCTGCCTTGAAAAACTTAAAGCAAAGCAGCCGGAAAAGATTTCAGGCTTGAGAATTTACGGGCTTATGATAGGAATAGATATTAATCCTAAAATCAATGTCGGCACTATAATAAAAGCCCTTATGGAAAAAGGCATACTGACTTTACGGGCAGGGGAAAACACCCTGCGCCTCCTGCCTCCTTTTACAACCGGTAAGCATGAAACAGATATTTTCTGCGGGGCGTTGGAAAATGTACTGGGGGGGAATTCATGAAATTAGGGGTTATAGGTCTAGGCAACATGGGCGGCGCTATAACGACCGCTCTTATTAAAAATAAAATTTTTATTCCTTCGGATATAAATATTTTCGATAAGGATATGGACAAAACAGGATCTTTTAAAGCTTTATATAAGGATATATTTGTAACTGACGCTCCGGGGGCCATCACAGGAAGCGATTTCATTCTTATAGCGGTCAAGCCGCAGGACATGGATAAGCTGATATCATCGAACGCCGGTTTGTTTGACGATGGTGTGAAAACAATAATATCCATAGCCGCCGGAGTAAAAACACCGGCCTTACGCAAATATATTAAAAAAGCCCCCATAGCCCGGGTCATGCCGAATCTTGCGGCCATGACAGGAAATGGGGCTTCCGGTGTTTATTTCGACGGATCGATATCCAATGAAAATAAGGATATGGTTTTAAAGATGTTAAACGCATGCGGCGCGGCAATCGAGGTCCCTTCCGAAGGCCTGCTTGATGCGGTAACGGGGCTGTCCGGATCAGGCCCGGCCTACGTATTCACCTTTATCAGCGCTCTTGCGGACGCGGGCGTAATGGAAGGCCTTCCGCGGGAGACGGCAAAAGCCCTTGCGGTACAGACTGTGGCCGGATCCGCCCTTTACGCCGCTTCAGAATTAAAAAAAGGCATCCATATAGAAGAACTGAAGGACCGCGTTATGTCCCCAGGAGGAACGACTGCCAGGGGCGTTTATGCGCTTGAAGAAGGGAAATTCAGGGCTTCCATTATTAATGCGGTTAAAGAGGCCTCGGCAAAATCGAGGGAATTAGGAGAAAAATAATGCTTTCAAAATTATTTCTTGTACTTTATATATTATGCAATATCTACCAGTATATATTTTTTGTTTACATAATATTAAGCTGGTTTCCTGTTGACATGAACAATATACTGATAAGAATACTCAAGGGCATCTGCGAACCTGTATACAGGGGGATCCTGAGGGTCCTGCCTCCGCTCAGGATTTCAATGATTGACCTTTCTCCCTTATATGTAATATTCCTTGTATGGATTATCCAGTTTATATTAAGATACCTTATCATTTTAACCCAATGAAAGAACAAAGCGTTACGGTCAGCGCCAGGATAAGCACAAGAAGCCCGGTTAACAGGATCGAGTCCAGCGGCGGAAAACTGCTTATAAGGGTGAAAGCCTCCCCTGTCGATAACCAGGCCAACAGAGCGGTGATTGAAGTTATAGCCGATGCGCTCGGAACCGCTAAAAAATCCGTCGAAATAATCGCAGGGCTTCATTCGAGAAACAAGGTCCTCCGGATTAACGGCATTTCAGAAGAGACTTTACTTCAGTTGTTAAGCAAAATCCCCTGATTTTACTCCTCTGATTACCAGATCCGTATCGCCTGAAAATTTTTCTATCTTCCGCTCCGGAAGGAGATGAGTGCTGTACCTGCTTTCATTGAAAATATCGGCTATCGAATCGAGATTATCCTTGTACTTCGGAAGGCGGCGCGAAAGGCCTTTGACATATTCGGAAGGCCCCATATTAAACATATAAGCTTGTACAGGCCTGACCTCAGCCAGGAATCTCATGAACTTCTGAACTATCGTCTTGATTTCGTCCTTTTTCTCATCCTTCATTTCATTAAAACTGTCAAACATGGACAACAAATGTTTCTCAAGGGCGGCATCCTTTTTTTCCGGTTTTTCTCCGCGATAAAAAATTAAAGAAAACATCGATACTGCTAAACCTATCACCGCTTTTATCACCTGAACAATAACATTAAGAACCCATTTCATGTTACTGTAAAAATATATAAATATCAGAGCCCAGCTGGGAGGCTTTCTGCCCTTGTAAATTTTACTGATAATAAACCCTGTAAACCCGAGTATGAAATATAAGGTTAAAAGGATAATAACAGCATGTTCAAGGATTTTCAAAGCGGGTTTGAAATCCATTGAACCAAGGTCAGGGGCAGTCCTGCTGACCCGGACTGATCCCGGTGCCGGCGCGGCGGCCTCGCTTTCAAGCGTAATATTGACAGACATTGCAGAAAGAAATTTATTAACCATGGAACTGACATAATCCATCCTGATTACGCTGTACTTCCAGGGTACCAGGACTGACAGGGCAATGGCTGATATTAATTCCAGCAATATCAGGAAATTCCAGTTGCGGGTAAGCCCTGTTCCCGCAATCAGGCCTTCCGATTTCCATTTGACAAGCATTATCGTTTGCCTTAATTTCATATAAAGCCCGGCGCTGCCGCCGCAGTATAAAATAAAGTACACAGACAGGACAAGGCTGGAACCCGGGTCCCTCAGAACCGCGATAAATATTGCAATAAGCAAAAGCAATGCGTAGAGGAAAATATACCCGGTCAAACCCGATGTTATAAATCTGCCGGGATAATCACCCATTTTTATCCTGATTGCTTTTTCATCCAAATCAAAGAGACCAAGCAGGAAATCCAGCTGGCTTGAAAGGCTGGCCATTACCGCTACTAAAAGGAGAGCTGATATTGCGGATAATATAAAAAGCGCCGGATCCGTTACAATTTGAACCAATCCTTTTGCCGGGAGCAGGAGAAGCATGTACCTGGAGATAAAATTCAAAACAAATGGAACAAGAAAGATAATGAAATATTTTAATGGTTTGCGGAGCCCCTTTATTGACATAACAAGAGTTGACAATATAACTGTCATGATAAGCGGCAGGTTAATCCATGATATGGACCTTCCGGAATCCGATAAAGCCGCAACGGTTACGGACCAGAAGATGCCCCCCGTTGCACTTAAGCAAGCCAGGCACAGGAATATCCTGTACAGATAACGTCCGGACCTAGACATTTCAGGCATACCTCCTACATCTTGCGAAGATTAATTATCCCTTCAGTTATCTCCGCATAATAACTATGAACCCCGATTCTCCTGAAATCAAGATCTTCCCTGGTTTTAGGGCCTATATTGATCAGTGTTATATCATGCCCTGATTTCTGGAAATCAATGAGCATGGTTACACAATCATTATTAATCCTCGTGGTTATAACAAAAAGGCTCGTGCCCCATGAAAGATCAAGCAACCCCGGGTTAAGCACTTTTTCAAAGCTATGGCTCCTGCCTGTAGTGCAGACCGCAAGGTTTCTAAGAAGCATGGAATAATGGATTTCATTTTTCGAGGAAGCCGAATAGTAAAGAACATCATTATCATCGATCCTGAAATTCGAAGCCAGGGCGATTTCCTGCCTCTTCATATATAGGAGCCTGATAAGGGAAGCGGCTATTTCAATGCCTTTCTCCTTATACGGATCGTTTTTCCTGAAATCAAAATCTTCCTCGAAAAGATTAAGCACAACAACGCTGGCAACTGAAATTGAAGGCTGGTAAGTATTAACCATATATTTGTTAAGCTTTGCGGAAGATTTCCAGTTTATTTTTCTCAAATCATCACCAAACTGGTAATTTCTGAGCCCGTTCACCATAGAAGGGTCCTCGAAAATAGGAACAGCGCTCCTTACACCTCCCTGGGGCTGGATGCTTTTATAAGTCAGATTGGCTATCCAGTATATGTTAGGGTAGACAATTACATCCCTGTATGTTTCCAATTCAAGGGAGACTGCAAACAGCCCCAACAAATCCTCCAATTTCACGGTAGTCGGGCCAAGCCTGTACTTACCCCTTTTCCTGCCTGTAAGCTGGTAACTGAAACTGTTTTCCGACATGCCGTTAACCGATAAAAGATAATGATGCCTTGTGAGGGCTGAAATATTAATATCAGAATCATCAACAATTTCCGCGGCATATAACGGGAGAAGCGAATTATCTTTAACCGTTATTGTCACCATTTCAGGCATTGAATTGAAAAGTTCCCAAGTATCCATCGTTCTTTTAACAGATAAGTTATTACTGATTATTCTTTTGTATAAAAAATTAAATAATATGACAATAACAACCCCTGTAAAGGCTATCTTGGCCCCGGGAAAATCCAGGCATACAAAATCAATTATACCGAAAATTGCCAGGATAACCGCCTGCAAAGGGTTCATTTTTTCTCCGCTTCCAGCGGGACAGATGTACTGTTCAGGATCCTCTCAATAATATTTTCCGGTTTGATATTTTTGAGCCTGGCTTCAGAACGGATTATAAGCCTGTGCTTAAGAACAGGAGCCGCGAGTTTTTTTATGTCTTCAGGAACCACATAATCCCTGCCGTTCATAGCCGCGTATGCCTGGGCGGCTTTCGACAGAGATATGCTTCCTCTCGGGGATGACCCGAGAAGCAGGTTCTGATCATTCCTTGTGGCTGATGTTATTTCAATGATATAATTCCTCAGTGAACTGTCCAGATGCACGGTATGTATTAAATTCTGAATCATGATAATGGTTTCGGTACTGATAACAGGTTTGAGTGAACTGATCGGATGTTCCCTGTTCTGCTGCACCAGGATCTCTCCCTCCTCTTCCCGTGTCGGGTAGCCGATCGACAGGCTTACAAAAAACCTGTCCATCTGGGCTTCAGGAAGGGGGAAAGTTCCCTCAAACTCTATGGGGTTTTGTGTGGCCATTACAAAGAACGGCCTGGGCAGGGCCAGTGTAACACCTTCAACCGATATCTGGGTCTCCCCCATCGCTTCGAGCATGGCGGACTGGGTTTTCGGAGTTGCCCTGTTAATTTCATCCAGAAGGATTATTTGGGAAAATACCGGGCCTTTTCTGAATTCAAATCTTTTTGTATCTGGATTATATATAGCTACACCTATAATATCTGAAGGGAGAAGGTCAGGCGTGCCCTGGATTCTTTTGAAGGAAGACTCTATCGATACCGCAAGGGCCCTGGCCAGCATGGTTTTGCCAAGCCCGGGGACATCCTCAAGAAGAATATGGCCCCTGCAGAACAACGCAGTTAGCGCCTGCTCGATTACAGGCCTCTTACCTATAATGACCTTTTCAATGTTGCCGATTATTTTCTCTGTATAAAGCGAAATATCTCCAAAATCCATAACACCTTCCGGTAATGTTTCATTATTTATCGGAATCGGCAATATTGATTATTAATTTGAAATCCTTTTATTGAAGTTAACACGGTTGCCGCAGCATAGGGCTATGGCAATAGCGTCGGAAATATCATCGGGTTTAGGGGCCTCCGGAAGGCATAAAACAAGCTTAACCGCCTGCTGGATCTGCGTTTTTGTTGAACGCCCATACCCTGTCAGCGCCATTTTGACTTCAAGGGGGGTAAATTCAGTTATGGGGATATTATTGCTGACCAGTGCCAGCGTGATAACACCCCTCACTTCGCTTATAGTCATGGCGGTTTTTACATTCCTTGCAAAAATCAGCGTTTCAATTGATGAATAATCAGGCTTGTGCCTGTCTATAAGAAGATTCAGGTCATTAAAAATCTGGAGGAACCTCTGTTCTTTGGAATCAGCGGGAGAGGTTGAAATCAGCCCGTATGAAACCGGCCTGATCAAACTCGATGTCATCTCTATAAAAGCGTAACCGAGCCTTTCAATTCCCGGGTCAATGCCCATAACTATCATTATCCGGCAATCCCGAGGGTTTCAGCGATAAGCCAATCCGCTAGTTTGCTTTTTGGCAACAGGCCGCTTTTTTTCACAGGGCCGATTTTTGATATGAGTGTGATATCATTACTATCGTTCCCAAGGGGGTTAAAATCACCAGAAATCCCGTTCAGCGCGATATATGTCAGACCCTTTTCCAGAAGCTTCTTTTGAGCTCCCGCTTCATAGTTTTCAGTTTCCAGCGCGAAACCTATATAAATTTTTCCGCTGTGCTTTTCAGTGATATTTTTTAAGATATCAGGGTTCTTTACAAATTTAATCTCAAGTTGTCCGCCGGATTTGATCTTTGCCTGCGAGACTGCTGAAGGCCTGAAATCAGCGGGGGCGGCCGCCATAAAAAGCCCGTCAAAAGATGCCATATTCATGTCAATGGCTTCAAGCATTTCGGCCGCCGTCAGCGCTTTAATTGACTTTATATATTCAGGGACTTTTACTGAAATATTGCCGTAAACCAGGAGGACCCCGGCGCCGTTCCTGTAGAGAGCCGAGGCTATTTCAATACCCATTTTTCCAGATGATGAATTGGACAGATAACGCACCGGGTCAATCATCTCTATCGTCCCCCCGGCAGAAACTATATATTTCTTTCCTTCAAGAAGCCTTTCCGAAGTCCTTTCGATTATATGAAAAATAGCATCCTCGGGCGGGAGCCTTCCTCTTCCTGTATAGCCGCAGGCCAGGTCACCGAAACAGGGATCAATTATTTCCATGCCGCCAGACCTTAACTTTTCAATATTTTCCTGCGTAATGGGGTTCTCCAGCATCTTTACATTCATCGCCGGGAAAACCACCCTGCGCCGGTTGAACGCAAGAAAAGAAGAAGTCAGAAGATTGTCGGCCAGACCGTTTGCGAGTTTTGCCATGGTATTGGCAGTGGCGGGGCACACCGCAAAGACATCCCCCCAGTCTGAAAGCTTTATATGCGCCAGGGGATCGGTAATGTTAAAATCCTTCACATATACTTCGTTCTTTGACAAAGTTTTAAAGAGAAGCGGGGAAACCATTTTAGCCGCATTTGGAGTCATAATAACCTTGACACTGTGCCCTGCTTTCACCAGCATCCTTATAACGGTTAACCCCTTGTAAAGCGACACTCCTGAAGATACGCCGAATAAGATTTTCATCCGGGAAGATTCCTGCTTTTTACTTTTTTCCAGCGCAGGACAACATAATATGTCCTGTCTTTTATAATAATCGAATATATCTGCCCCGAATCATCAATGAAGTTCCCGACCTGGAGGTACTGCCTTGGCAGCAGGGGTTCATAATAAGTATCTTCCTTGTTCTTGTTGCCTATATCTATAAACCTGTACCTTATCCCGGCATATTTATCATCATAGCTGGTCATCACAAGAACATCATCCTTTGTGATATCGATGATATGGTCCATGTACTTTTTACTCGTATAGATATTTTTGGTAAGAGCGTTCTGCAGGACACTGCAGGCGTCTATTGAATCATAGTACTCATCGGGGGTATCTACATTTTCATTTGTACCTGACTTTCCTTTTCTGCCGATTATCTGGTTTTCGGAAAAAATCATCAGCCTTTCGTCATTTTTCAGGTTATATATTCCGCTTACTGTGCTCGCAAAAACCTTGCTGCCGATAACGTTGGTCCCGGGGATCATATAGCGGGTATTGATCTCAAAACTCGGCTCGCCGGTGGTTGTCGAAAAGCTTTTTACAAGCCACTGGACCCTGTAGCCGTCGTACTGTTTATAATAAGCGTAAACATTGTCAAACAGGTCCACATCAATCCTCTCGGGATACTCCATCGGGCCGGTATTGATCCCGTTCTCCCCGATCTGGTAAATAAAATTTCCTTCGGGCGAAAATTTGTATATGTAGTACTGGTTATAATTAGTACCGTTGTCCTCGGGAGCGGCGGCGGCAAGCCCATTATTGTCGGTAACTACCCCGGGATCGGTCAGGTTGTTTGAAACTGACGCAAGCACATATATCTCCCCATACTTGTTAAGGACTATCTGGAAGGGGATCCCGAATTTATAGCCCGGGCCTTCCGAGGGAATATAAGTGTTTGTCGGGTTTGCCGTGTTCAACGGGAAAATGGATATTCTCCTGTTGTACTGGTCGGCTATATATATTTTATTCCTGAAAACCCTGACACTTGTCGGGACATCGAGATAATCTGCCATCAGGAAAGCCTTGTCGTCGCTGTAAACCTTCTGAAGAAGAGGTATGTTACTCCCTATTTCGTCCTGGTCAGCCCCAAGAGGCGCATAAAAAACCACATCAAAATTCATGAAATTCGGCTTGGTCCCGCATGATGTGAAAAGAACAAGCAGAAGGTTTATCATCAGCAAACCGCAAATTTTAATACTATTACCAGTCATTTATATTATAACCTCTGCTATTTTTTATAAAACTCTTCAGCAGTTTTATTGAGAATATCTATTCCCCTCTTTATATCATCATCAGCGGCCGCAAATGAAATCCTGAAATTCGCGTTCCTTTCTGAAAACACATTGCCTGGTATGATAAGGACTTTCCTGCCTATCGCCGCTTCGACAAAATCCGTTACGCTGCCTGCCTTGAGTTCGGGAAATATATAAAAAGCACCGCCTGGTTTAACTATTTTAAAATTATCCTTTAAGCCTTCGTAGATAAGGTCCCTTTTCTTCCTGTAACTCAGCCTGTACTCTTCCATATCCATTTCCAGGGCAAACTCGGCCGCGTACTGGAACGGTGAAGGCGCGCAGACAAAAGTATACTGCTGGAGTTTAATCATTTGCGAAATGATATCCGGGTGCCCCGCCGCATAACCAAGCCTCCAGCCGGTCATGGCATATGTCTTTGAGAACCCGCCAAGTATCATTACATTATCGTAATAACTGCTTATGCTTTCAAACTTTCCGTCAAAAACAAAACCGTCATAGATCTCGTCGGTAATTACAAGTATATTCCTTTCACTTGCGGCCCTTACCACAGAATTTATGTCGTCAGCGCCGTAAACATACCCGGAAGGATTGCATGGGCTGTTTATGATTATCGCCTTGGTCTTTCCGGTTATAGCGGCCCTGAGGCTTTCAAATGGAACTTTGAAATCAGGATATGTTTCAACTATTACAGGCTTCCCGCCTATAAGATTTACAAGGTGCTTGTACATGACAAAATAGGGATCGAGTATAATGACCTCGTCCCCCGGATCTATTATCGATAAAAGCGCAAGAAAAAGCCCGCCGGAGACACCGCTGGTTATAATTACCCCGTTTTCAGGGTACTTCCTTTTTCTTGTTGTTTCAATCGTTTCAAGGACTTTTTTCCTTAAAGATTCATTGCCCTGTGTAAGAGTGTAGCGGTTAAGCCCTTTGCTTATAGCTTCGATAGCCTTTTCCTTAAGCTGCCCGGGAACATCAAAATCAGGCTGGCCTATACTGAAATTTACCGGGTTTTCTATTTTTGCAGCCAGTTCAAAAACCTTGCGTATCCCTGATGAATCGACCATCTGGGCCCTTTTGGATATCATAAGCCTTACCTCATAGAGAACTTTCTATTTTATTCTAAGGCATCTTATCGATTAAATCAACCTTTTTTACCTTGACATAAATTATCATTGCCTTAAAATATTACCTTCAGGTTCCCTTGAAAATCATAAATCACCTTTAAAGACCTATGGAGGTTAAAATGGTAAAATTAGATGCTTCAGACCCTAAATGGGTTGAATTGATACGAAATATCAATATAATAAAGTACCTTGACGGCAATGAAATCCTTGAAATGCAGAAGATTATCGATATTACAGAGTACTCCAAGAGCGAAAAAATTATTGAGGAAGGTTCGATAAGCCCTTATTTTTACGCTGTTCTTGATGGAATTGTAACCGTCCGGGTAAATGAGAAGAACGGAAAGGATATTTATATTTGCTCTATCGGAAAGAACGAGATATTCGGAGAGGCCGGTTTGTTCATTAACGTTAAAAGAACCGCGAATGTTATAGCTCTTGACAAGTCAATAGTCGCGGCGATTGACAGGAGGAAGTTCCTCGATTTTATCCAGAAGAACCCTAAAGGCGGCCTTAAAGTCCTTATGCTTATAATATACAGCCTTCTCTCCAAGCTAAGAGAAGCTAACCAGGATCTTGCTGTTGAAAGAAAGTACAATTTTAACCAGGCGGATGTTGACAAGCTTCTCGGAGAACTGTTTGAATAGTTATATATCTTATAATCCGTAAGAAATCCCCCCGTCAGCATATAAGGACTGACTTAACCAGTCCCTTCCCGCTTCAAAATCAAATTTCAGAGCCCGGAGACGGAACTCCATGCTCCCCGAGAGAACAAGCCCCTGGCCGGGACTGTTATCAGTGCTTGTCTCATCAATATTTTCATTCCCGGAAAAGCTCCCGTTTAGCCCGGAAGTTACCGACCCGCACATATAATAATATGCAGCCCTTCCATATGCTGTAAAAAATGAAGTAAGCTTCTTGTCAACAGTCACCGAAATGTCAGCGGCATTGTAATTCCAGCTTGAACAGAATCCCCCGTTATATGACGCCTGCCCGCCCGCATCGCTATATGAGAGGGCAAGCGAACGCCCGATGGATCCTGACGTATATGTAAAGCCGCCGCCGGCCAGCATCCCTATCCAGGAATCATCTTCATTCATAATCCTGTAATAAATATTGGCATTAATTTTGATATTGCTGTTTGTTGCTTCACCGATCAGAAGACCGGGCATAAAAGCCAGATCAAGAGTTGAATAGAGATTATAAGGAAGGGACACGGCACCTGAGGCAAAAAATGAAGGAATGAATTCATCACTTCCGTCATATATACCCGTCTGGCCAGCAAACATCTTGTAGTCGCTTGAATCAGGCAGGCTGTAGGCATAGAAGGGAGAAATTGAAGTTCCGAAAGCAAGCCCGGCTGACCAGAAAAACCCGTTTGTCGCCGGGAAAGAACCGTTCTGCTTCATGTCTATATAACATGGTATGGCTGACTTTACCATTGAGTTTTCAAGCCCGAGGAAGGACCCCGATTCACTTTTAAAATCAGAAACCGAATAGCCGTACATGTCTATTGAAATAAACACCGTAAAAATAAATATAATTATTCTCATAGATTTCTCCTATTTAATCGGCACCTGCAGTCCCCTGAAAGGCTTGCCAAGGGATATGATCCCGTAATCAAAGCCCAGGACCACACTGCAGGTATGGCTGGAGGCAAAAGCCACATCAGCGGTAAAAACACCCAGCAGGCTGCCGTTCAAACTCACTGCCATCATCGGGCTGAGGTAAAAGGACTGCAGATATACCGGCGTTTCACCGTCATAATTACCTGTCAAACCTCCATTGTAGCCTAAACGGAAACCCGGGGAGATTTTAAAGACCATATCTTTACCGGCTGCCGAACCCTTTATTGTCTTGGTTTTCCCGGATTCCGACAGGTACCTTATTTCCGCGGAATAATCAAGCCTGTAATCGCCGGCAACCTGGTATGCACCTACCACATCCGACAGGATTTTATAGGCAGTTTCCGGAGAAGATTCCGAAAGGGCCGCTTCATTCAAATCGGCATACACAACCCATTCCCCGGCCGGATGGAAATAAACCTGGGTATCGTTGGAAAAAGTAAAAAAACTATCCTCCCTGCCCGCGCCATAATTATAAGCGGCATTGTAGCTTGCATCGGCGGTATCTGAATAACCATGCTCCGGGTAAGGAGACGGCGTGTACATATGCCATTGGGCCAGCGAAGAGAACCTTTTATCAAGCATGAATTGAAGTCCGTACGATGTCATGTCATAATTGAATAAAACAGTGCTGAAATTTGTTTCTATAGCCGACCTGTTCTGGCAGAAATTCACCCCGAACATTATATAATAATAATTGAAGAAGCAGAAATCCCCATTCAGATAGATATTATCAACTGCCTGGGGATATTCATCCCATCCCTCGCTTTCAGAAAGGATATCGGGGGCTGCGCTCATTGTCTCAATCACATGGCCGTACCCGTAAAATATATCGAAATCCGGGCCTGCTTTATCGGGCAAAAGATCGCTAAAACTTCCTCCCGCGTAATAATCATCCCAGAACGGCCAGGAAGTAAGATTTAAAAATATTCCGTAACTCGCAATGCTGGGAAAATATTCCGCATAAAACATTGCATTCGGTTCCCTCGCGCTCTTGTTTGTGCTGTTATCCGACGCAACCTGGGAATAAACACTTATCCTGAGTAATATGATAAAAATTAATGCGGCCGTTATCCTGCAGCCTGCGGCTTTTATCATCTGTGCCTCCATGGATAATCAATAACCTGAATAAAAGTACCATGCAAAATAATAGTTTTCAATATCAATTTAAATTATTTTCACAAGGCCGGTTCAGGTAAATAATTTGCCATATATCACGCACTGTTTTAAAATAAACTCCTTTAAGAGGAGTATATATGGGATTTTCCTGCGGAATAGTCGGTCTTCCAAATGTCGGGAAATCGACCCTTTTCAACGCGCTTACAAAAGCCAATGTGGCCAGTTCAAATTACCCGTTCTGCACGATCGACCCTAATGTCGGGATTGTCAATGTCCCGGACGAAAGGCTGGACAAGCTCGCGGCCCTTGTAAACGCAAAAAAAATCACACCCACTACGGTTGAATTCGTTGATATAGCCGGGCTTGTCAAAGGCGCCAGCAGGGGGGAAGGGTTAGGGAACCAGTTCCTGTCGAATATCCGCAGTGCCGACGCCATTGTTCAGGTTGTAAGGCTATTCGAGGACAAGGATGTTGTTCATATCGGTGAAGTAGACCCTGTCCGCGATATTGAGATAATCAACCTGGAACTTATCCTCAAGGACCTTGAAACAGTTGAGAACATTGCATCAAAGAAGGAAAAACTCGCCAAAAGCGGCAACAGGGAAGCAATATCCGAGATGGAAATATTAAATAAAATTAAAGACGGGTTATCCTCTGAAAAGCTTGTCAAGAACATAACATTGTCGGCAGAAGAAAAAAAATATATAAGGCCTTTCCAGTTTCTCACCGAAAAACAGCTTTTAATAGCCGCTAACGTATCGGAAAACGAGGTCACAAGCTTTGAATCAAACCCCTTATACCAGAAACTGATAAAAAAAGCTTCCGAACTGGGGTGCGATGTTCTTGCCCTTTCGGCAAAAATTGAACAGGAAATATCAGAGCTTGAACCATCTGAAGCCAAAGAATTCCTTTCGGGATTGGGGCTTCAGAAAAGCGGCCTTGAACGTTTAATTGTTGAAGGTTATAAACTTTTAGGACTGATTACATTCTTTACAGCGGGTGAAAAGGAAACCAGGGCATGGACCGTTAAAGAGGGTTCGAAAGCGCCGGAAGCCGCCGGAGCCATTCATTCGGACATGGAAAAAGGCTTCATAAGGGCGGAGGTTGCTTCATATGAAGATTTCGTCGTACAGGGATCATGGACAGTACTGCGCGACAAGGGAATGATAAGGCAGGAAGGCAAGGAATATCTTATGCGCGACGGTGACGTTATCATAGTCCGGTTTAATGTCTGAGTTCAGGAAAAGATAGAGTGAAGTACAAAGAACAATGCCGTGTTATATCAAATGAGGAACGGAACGGCTATATCTACATGAGGATCATGACGGAAAATATCGCTGAAAAATCAAAGCCGGGACAGTTTGTAAATATAAGGACTACATGCACGACAACCCCTCTGCTGCGAAGACCTTTCAGCATATGTGACGCTGTTTCCGGCGAACTGCTTCTCATGATTTTTGTCAAGGGAAGCGGAACGGCTGCCCTGCTGCATAAAAAGCCGGGCGACTTTATTAACATTATCGGGCCTCTCGGGAACAGCTTTCCGGAACCATCAAGGCCTCCATTGTTTATAGCAGGAGGAGCAGGTGCGGCCCCTTTTGTTTATTTATCAAGATCACTTCCTTCGGCAAGAATGCTATTGGGAGCAAGATCCTCCAGCCTTCTTCCCGATATCGGCCTTTTTGACAACAGATGTGCCGTGCATGTCGCGACAGATGACGGGACATGCGGGGAAAAAGGCACCGTTATAAACCTCCTGGAAGGGCTCGATATCTCAAAGCATACTATTTATGCCTGCGGGCCTAACCCGATGTTGAGGGCATTAAGCAGGATGATAAAATCCTGTGATTCCGCCGAGGCTTATTACAGCATAGAGACAACTATGGGATGCGGTTTCGGCGCCTGCAAAGGATGCACGGTGGAAACAAAGGAAGGAGATTACAAACTGGCCTGCATCGACGGCCCAGTGTTTCCATGGAACGGAATTGCCCTGTGAACTGGAAAAAAATTTTTCTGGCAGGGCTGATTTTATCCTTGTCACCTTTTAATATCTTTATCAGGACCGGATTTTTCACCGTTAATTTTTATTATTCAGTCCTGGGTACCGGAATGCTGATTCTATCGTTTTTTTATAAGAAAAGGCAGACCAGGGATTATTTTATTATAACGTTACTTTTACTTGCTATTATAACAAGCCTATCTTCGTTACCCCAGTCATCAAACATTTTCCTGTTCTTATTTTTCCTCTTTTTTACCAATTTCTATCTTGTTGAAAGCCGCGTCAAAGCTTTGAGAATCGGATCATATATGGTAACAGCATTTATAGGATTTTATTTCGCCTCAAGTTTTGAGACATATTACGGGCTGATTTATTTCCCGCAGACACAGGCGCTGGTATATGCGCCGTTTTTTTTTATTATTGCCATCTTCATTCTTATGTGCTTTAGTTACAAGGAATTATATTCCTGACCTGCCCCCGGGGCAAACCATCCTGTCTTTTCCCTCCAAAATGGGTAATATTATTCTTTTTGTACAAATGCCACTATTACTGGACATGAAAATTATTATTAATTATATTATATGCCTATCACAGGTTCATTATATTCACCGGGATAAACCAGATGGTTACAAAAAATATAATTATGGTCTTTGTTATTATGGTAAGCCCGGTTACTGAATATTAAATAGCGGCGTTAAACATCAATGTTATTATATATCTGTAATAATATTTAAGTTTAACAATTAAACTGGTTAGTCCCGGCTCGTGTGCCCGTATGGGTGCTTGTGCCCGCAGGGGTAAGCCCGGGGATAGGCGAATTATATTACTATACCAAGAAATAAACAGGATATGAATTATGGGGATTTTAGAAGAGAAAAAGGCCAAATTAGGCATAAAATCTATTGATCCCGGTGAACAGAACAAGCTGTTTAATGATTTTGTCGATGTGGGCGGTAAAGTCGTTGAGCTGCATGCCGACCCCAAAAAAAAGATAAACTCTAAGCTTGAGTCCTGGATAGAAAGAAAAGAAGAAGAAGAAAGGATGGCGGCCGCTGCCGAGCAGAGAAAGAAACAGCAGGCCGTTGAAAGGCAGAAAGCCATCCAGCAGAACGAGATCCTTAAAAAAGCCATGAAAAGCAGTTCGGACAGTGAAAAAGCCCCGCAGCAGAAATCGCAGCCTTTTTTCCAGATACCTGATGTAAAACCCCATCCTGCCCATGATTATTTCAGCAAGCTTGCCGCGAAAATTGTATGCATAATTTATGGAATTTTCAATATTACAGGAAGCAAGTTCAAGCATGCATTCATTAATTTTATCACGATAGATCTGCAGAACAGTTTTCTTGATGCCCGCCAGATCCTGGTTTCTTTGCTTCACCAGGACAAGGTTTTTTCTTCACAGATAAGGAAATCGCTTGAATCAACAGGGTACCCGCATTATTACGAACTCATCTACCGGTTTGACACTCTTTTCAGCGAAGAACTTTTCACACAGATAAAGGACCTGTCTGTCCTCGATAACCCTATAAGGAAAGGGAGGATTTTATTCGTTAAGCTTTTCAAGAACCTTCTTCTGCTAAACAGGTACTCAACATTCCTGTCTAACGGCTTCAGAAACGCCCTTTCGTTTGAGAAGAAAATACGCGGCATAAGCCAGGACGCAATGGAGTTTAATTTAAGGAAAATAAACAGATCCGTAAACATGCTTTTTAACAACTTTTTTCCAAAGATATTGAATTTATGCGATTATTATTATAAAGAGGAAATAGCCCAGGGAAAGAAAATGCAGTTCAAGGATTTCCTGGGGCTTGCGAATGAAGATACAATAGGTTTTTACACAAGCAAATGGATTGACGAAGACCGCGTTATGCAGCAGAAGAAGGAACAGGAAGAAAAATTAAAAAAACTTGAAGAAGAAAAAGAAAGGGCTGAAGTTGAGAAAGAATCAAGTTATGAAGGTATAACCGGTAATACAGATGAAAATGACGACCTGTTCGAAATGACAAAGGACCTTCCGGAACAGATAAGATTCGGCCTGAGATTAATAAGAAACAGCATAAATTTCAATGAATTGCTGGACTATTTTAAATCCGTAAGGGACTTCCGGTCAGAACTTACCATATCAGACAAGGTTTTTCTCACACAATTGATACTGGAGTACTTCGACAAAAGCTTTTCTTTTTTATTCCTTACTTCAGGCATACAGTACAATGTGTACACTGACAGGGGCATGAGAAAGGACATGAAGAACATACTAAAGGACCTTTATTTTCATCTTGATGAAATTTACAAGAAAGAAATGGAATATATCAAGATCATAATTGAGCTGAAAAAAGTTAAATCGAGCACATATATGCAGCCTAAGGAACAGTTTGCAAGCGTTCAGCGCCTGAGCATACAGAGAAGCCAGATTTCCAGGTCAATGCGCGCTCAGGCAAGCACTCTTGCAAACGATTTTTCTTTGCGCTTCAGGGTTCTTCTTGAGAATTATGAAAATGAAAAAAATATTCTACAGAATCCCGAAGACATATTGCCCATGGATTTTAAATTCGCTGACAAAAAAATAATCCGCAAAAAGAAAATTATCGAATACTTTGCTGAGGCATATAATTTTTCCTCGGCCATTTATTACCTCGCCTCCGAAGGGGAACTTGGCGGCAGCGGAGTCGCTCTCCTGCAGCCCATACTATTAAAGTACTATACTCCAGCCACTGATATAGAATTCGAAAAGTAATAATGGGTTCTAATCCGCAGGATTCCAATCCCATCCTTCCGGAAAATGACAACTTTTAATTTTTGATTTATAATTATTATGTTCCGTAATCTGTTATTCCAGCAGATAGAAATTGCTTACCTAATAAAAGAGGGGCTTTTATGCCGAAAAGAACTGATATAAAAAAGATCCTTATTATAGGGGCAGGCCCGATAGTTATCGGACAGGCTTGCGAGTTCGATTATTCCGGCACACAGGCTTGCAAGGCCTTAAAAGAGGAAGGATTCGAGGTAGTACTTATCAATTCAAACCCCGCGACAATAATGACTGACACTGAAATGGCCGACAGGACATATATAGAACCCCTGACCATCGAATATCTTGAAAAAATCATAAGCAATGAAAGGCCGGACGCCCTGCTGCCGACACTTGGGGGACAGACTGCTCTCAATATCTCGGTGGAATTATACGAAAAAGGGATACTCGAAAAGTATAAGGTTGAAATGATCGGGGCAAATTACGAGGCGATAAAAAAAGGTGAGGACAGGGCGGAATTTAACAACTGCATGAAAAAAATAGGCCTGAATGTACCTGAAAGCTTTGTAGTGCATTCTCTTGACGAAGCGCTCCGCGCCGCCGAGAAGCTCGGATTCCCCAATATTATAAGGCCTGCCTACACACTCGGCGGGTCAGGCGGCGGGATAGCTTATAACATGGAAGAATTTAAAGCCATAACATCCAGAGGCCTTGATTTAAGCCTGAAGAATGAAGTCCAGATTGACAGGTCCCTCATTGGCTGGAAAGAATATGAACTTGAGGTTATGCGGGACAGGAAAGATAATGTGGTAATTGTATGTTCAATAGAAAATTTCGACCCCATGGGGGTCCACACCGGGGATTCGATAACAGTCGCTCCGGCGCAAACCCTTACAGACAGGGAGTACCAGGTTCTAAGGGACTACTCGATAGCAATCATACGTGAAATCGGTGTGGATACCGGCGGATCAAATATACAGTTCGCGGTAAACCCTGAGAATGGAGACGTAATAGTTATAGAAATGAACCCCAGGGTATCAAGAAGCTCGGCGCTTGCTTCAAAAGCGACCGGGTTCCCCATAGCGAAAATAGCAGCCAAGCTTTCCGTGGGGTACACACTTGATGAAATTAAAAATGACATTACAAAGGAAACCCCGGCTTCATTCGAACCCACACTTGATTATGTTGTAATAAAATTACCCAGGTTTAATTTTGAGAAATTCAAGGAAACCAAGCCTGTACTCGGCACACAGATGAAATCCGTAGGAGAGGTAATGGCCATTGGCCGAACATTCAAGGAAGCGCTGCAGAAAGGACTAAGATCGCTTGAAAGCCGCCTCTCGGGATTCGACTGCATGCTTTACGGCAGGAAAGACTCCATGCCGATCGAAGAAATCAAGAGAATAGCCGTGGAAAAACTTATCAGCCCTAATCCTGACAGGGTCCTGTTTATTAAAGACGCTTTGAAAACCGGCATGACCCCGGACGAGATTTACAAGCTATCCGGAATAGACAGGTGGTTCCTGAACAACATGCTAGCACTTATTGAAATAGAGAACAGTTTCAGCGGAAGGAATTTGAATGATATTAATGCAGACGGCATGAAAATATTAAAACAGGCCGGTTTTTCCGACTGCCAGATATCAAATTTCTGCAAAGATCACCCTGACGAGATAACTGTGCGGAATTACAGGAAATCCCTTGGCATCGTTCCGGTTTATAAACTGGTAGATACTTGCGCGGCTGAATTCCAGGCAAGGACCCCCTATTATTACTCCACATATGAAGACGAGGATGAGGCGTTTCCCACCACAAAGAAAAAAATTATGATACTCGGCAGCGGCCCGAACAGGATCGGCCAGGGAATTGAATTTGATTACGCCTGCGTCCACTGTTCCATGGCTCTTCAGGAAGAGGGATTTGAAACAATCATGGTCAATTCAAATCCGGAAACAGTATCCACCGATTACGACATATCGGACAAGTTATATTTTGAACCGCTTACATTTGAAGATGTTATGAATATTTACGAAAAGGAAAAGCCTGAAGGGATCATTCTGCAGTTCGGCGGGCAGACGCCTTTAAGGCTTGCAGTACCCCTTCACAAGGCCGGCGTGCCTATATTGGGGACATCTTCAGATTCCATCGATATCGCCGAAGACCGCGACAGATTCAAGGAGCTTATAAACAAACTGGGCTTCCTTCAGCCTCCCTCAGCGACGGCGCTAAACTTTGACGAGGCCGCCGTCATCGCCGACAAGGTAGGTTATCCTATACTGGCCAGGCCGTCATATGTACTTGGCGGAAGGGCTATGCTAATAGTTTATGACAGGGAAGAGCTTGAAAAGTACATGAAGGATGAAGCCGAAATGCTTAAAGACGGGCCTGTACTTATAGACAAATTCCTGGAAAACGCCCAGGAGATAGATGTCGACGCGGCCGGAGACGGTAACGATATAATAGTTGCCGGAATAATGCAGCACATAGAAGAAGCCGGGATCCATTCAGGGGACAGCGCTATGGTGCTTCCCCCGGTAACTCTCGGAAAAGATATGATAAATGAAATAATCAAACAGACAACATCAATAGGTAAAGACCTGAAAATTAAAGGCATGATGAACATACAGTTCGCTATCAAGGACGGGCTTCTCTACTTCATTGAAGTAAATCCGAGAGCCTCAAGGACAGTTCCGTTTGTTAGTAAAGCCACCGGTAAACAATGGGCTAAAATAGCATCTAAAATAATTTCCGGAAAAAAGATTTCAGACCTGAAACTGAAAGGTTATACAACGCCACGGCATATATCGGTCAAGGAAGTGGTAATCCCATTCAATAAATTCCCTGATGTTGACGCCCTTTTGGGGCCTGAAATGAAATCCACCGGAGAAGTAATGGGAATTGACGACAGCTTCGGCAAGGCATTCATAAAAAGCCAGATTGCCGCGGGATTCAGGATCCCCAAGTCAGGGAACATTCTTGTAACAGTTAATGACAGTGACAAGCCGCTTGTCATAAGCCCCTTAAGGAAACTCTCAAAGCTCGGATATTACATCAAGGCCACAGAAGGGACCGCGGCGTATATTAAAAGCCGCGGCATAGATTGCTCGATCGTAGCCAAGCGCGGGGAAGGACGTCCCGATCTGATCGATGAAATGAAGAATGGGAATATCCATATGATTTTCAACACCCCCAGGGGCAGAAAATCACATTATGACGATGGATATATCAGAAAAACCGCCATAAATCTCAGGATTGCCCTATACACTACCGTTCAGGCAATGATTGCCCTCGCCGACGCGCTTGATTCTTCAGGCAATGTCGGCATTTCTGTAAAACCGCTGCAGGAATATTATAACCAAAAGTAATTTGCATTATTTTATAACAACTATTGACAAATTTACTTTTAAATATTAAAATCTGCTACAGTAGTTAAGTGAGGGTTACCTATGCCTAAAGCTAACCTTATAATTGTCGAGGATGAGTCCATTGTCGCCAGGGATCTTGAAACAAGGCTCAAGAATCTGGATTATAAAGTCCTCGCGATAGTTTCCTCGGGCAGTGAAGCGATTGAGGCAGCCGGGAAGTACAGGCCGGACATTATGCTGATGGATATTTTGCTTAAAGGCAACCTTGACGGGATAAGGACAGCGGCTGAAATCAGGCAGCTATATAACATACCTTCAATTTACCTTACCAGTTATTCCGATGACTACATAATAAGCCGGGCAAAGACGACGGAACCTTTCGGATATATCCTGAAGCCTTTCAGCGACAGGGAAGTCCATATAAACATCGAGATAGCCCTTTACAGGAACAGGATTGAAAAAGAAAAAGGCTATAATATAGCAGTGAAATCACTGCGGCTTTTCAACCTGTCAATGCTTGAAAATATAGAATGGGTGATGAAAGGGCCAAAGCAGGATATAACCAGAAGACTTGAAGATATTGCAAAGATGATTACCAATTTCAACAATATACTCGGGCCCGATGAGGGAAGGACAAACATAAGGCTCAAAGAGATTTTAGATAATGTGATCACCAATCTTGAACCGGAGGTCCAGCGTTTCGGCCTCTCAATTAACCTAACATGCGACGGCGGCCTTGAAATTACAGCATCCAAAAAGATCCTGGAAATATCTTTCTTCATGCTAATAAGTTCGCTGATGAGCATGAGTGTTGACGCAAAAAGAACGTCTGCGGAATTAATAATTCTGGTTGAAAAAACCGATATCGGCGCAAATATCAGCATCAGGGGCGGCTATTCGATCTTACTGCCCGAGGAAAGCAGGGGCACCAGCAATCTTATCTCAGGCGAGGATCTGTCAAAGTACTTTCTTGAGAACAATAACGGGTCCACATTATCAGTTGAAAATCATGAAGACAGTTTCGAATGCACCGTACTATTGAAATAACATCTTCTTGCCGTTAATTTCCGTTCTTGCATATATAATTGCGTTCGCATAAAAAGTGACAAAACAATTAAAATAGTATAAAATATTATCTGTTTATAAGAGTACTCAAAGGAGAACATATGGCAACAGCATCTTACCAGAAAAAAAAGAAACTTAAAGATCAAATTAAACAGTTTTTTGTATACTTTTTTATTATACTGCTTATCCTGATTTTCGCCACCGGTTTGGTATTTAACGGGGGGGCAAACCAGTTTATAAGTAATGTTAAAATATTCAAAGTACTAAAGGTGAATAACGTTGAGTACAATTACCAGCCTAATTCAGCATTTTATTATCTGCTTAACCAGGAAAGGGACCAGTACCAGAAGGAAATGGGGTTCAAACTGGAGGAGTCTGAAATCGAAAAAATAGCCGTTAGCGACCTCATGGATGCCGCCGTACTTTCGGATTTCGGCAACAGGGTCAATGTCCGTCCTTCAAGAGCCGTGATCAGCGCGTATATACAGCGTCTTTCTTCAGGCGGAGTGAACGGGACACCTGACCAGGGTCTGCTCGATTTCATCAGGCTTGAATATTTCAGGAACACATTCAACAATAACTACGCCGATGTCGCGAATGCTCTTGCTCCTATATCGCTCCCGGAATTTTACAATTATAATGATCTGATAAATTACAACGCTTCCGCGGAATTTCTATACCTTGACACAACGAATTTTATAAAATCCAGGATTACAGATACCGATATTACAGCTTTTTACCAGAAAAATATAAGCAACTATATCGATGAGGTCACTGTTGAAGATATAGCTATCAGCAACAGTGATATGGCCCTGGGGATTTCCTCCTATATAAACAAGAACGGATGGGACAGCGCCCTTTCATTATACAAAACCAATTATATCTATACCGGCGGCCTTGTCCTGAAAAGCACAAACGGCACAATCAAGAGGCTGGCAAAGTCCATAAGCCTTCCTGTAGGCGGTATAATAAAAGCGCCGCAGTTTGAAAACGGGGTTTATCATATCGACAGGGTTGAGTCCATACCCGGCATCAAGGACCTTGACATGAATGTCAGGGACCAGCTGATATCGGATTATACCGGTTTAAATTACTCCCAGCTCAGGACAAGATTTGATTCAGACATAAAATCAGCCTTGTCAAAAGCGCAGGACATGGCAAAATCAGCGTCCGATTTCAATAAGATTTCCGCCGAAACGGGGCTTCAGTACGCCAAATCGGCAAAAATATCCCCGATTACGCAGAACCTTACAGATGAAAAAGGAGAGCCGATCCCTGTCACTCTCTCCAGCTTCAACGGCATGTCCGATTTTATATTTACTTCCGGGGTTAATTCAGTGAGCCAGCCCTTCACAAGCGGAGATATTTTTGTAATAGTAAAGACACTGTCACACGCTTCTTCGGAAACAAATTTAAATATCACGCAGGATTCCTACGCTTCATACTACTATTTCAAGACTTCAACTATAGGAAGAGACTGGTTCTCTAAAATAAAAGATCAGTACAAGATAACTGTTTATGATAAAGATACTAATTCAATGCTGAAGCAGTTTTCCCAGAATTAAATTTTTCTTTTACGCATATAGGGAAAAGCGGTTTTCCCTATATGCGCTTTCTTCCATTATAAACAATGACCATTTCTTCCAGCTTGCGTAAAGGCAGGTATGAATGACGGTTTTCGAAGCGGCGCAGAAAGGCGACTGTGAAACGGTAAAGAAGTTCCTTCAGTACGGCGGTGATGTAAACAGTAAGATCATAACAGGGAGCACCCTTTTAATGATTGCCGCGTCTTACGGCCGGGAGGAAGTTGTCAAACTCCTCATTGACAATGGTGCTGATATAAACGCCGTTAATTATGACGGGCTTACAGCCCTTATGTGGGGAATGACTACAATGGGCAGTACGGGTGTTGTCAGGCTTATCATTGAAGCGAAGGCCGATGTCAACGCCTCGTTCAGAAGAAGCAACACCGCCGGGGCAAATGCCCTTATATTCGCGTCAGCTTTAGGCCGGACCGATGCGGTTAAGCTCCTGATTGAAAACGGCGCGGATCTCGACTCAAGGGACAACGAGGGGAAAAGCGCGATGGACAGGGCGGCGGAAAGGGGTAACCTTGATATAATAAAAATATTAAAAGCCGCCGGCGCGGCAGGAGATTTATAAATGGTTTACAAAAGGAATAAGATCCTATATATTTTCAGGGATTATTTCAGGGTCCTGGCCCTTCCCGGCATCATACTGGCGGTCTTGATAATAATATCATATTTCTTTTCAACACCATCATTTCCTGTTTTCCAGGTTGCCCTCCTCGCGTTTATACTGCTGCTGCTTGTTCTCATAACAGGACGAATACTGAGCGGCTTTACCGACGAAATTGAATTTTCAGAAAAAGAAATTACAGTAACCAAAAAAAAGAAAAAAATAGAATTTCCCGTGAAATCAGCTACAATTTATGAGTACAGGACAGATTCCGCCGAAAAGAGGCTATGGGAAGGCGTACGAATCAACCGGGATAAATTTTCAAGCCATACTGCCTGGAAGTACGAGTTCCCGGCCCCGGATTGGGAAGATATAAAAAGGGAACTGAAAAAGAGAGTTAAAATAATATAATAAATAACAGCCCGAGTACTTCGCAGGAGCTGTTATTGCAAGCAGGAATTAAAAATGTGCCGTAAAATATGTTAAATATTTTGATTGTCGACGATGATGAGGACATACTGGAATCATATCTTATTGCGTTAAGGCAGACCGGCTTCTCCATAATTACCTCGAATAATCCGGTTAATGCCCTTGAAATATACAGAAACGGATATTTTGATGCTGTGATAACAGATATCAGGATGCCTGTCATGAGCGGGATAGAATTAAAGAAAAAGATCAGAGAAATAAATAATAAAGCAATAATCATACTTATTTCAGCTTTTTTAGAATCGGAAAATATGACGGATCCTGTCCAGAATGATATCGGCATTTTCCTGCAGAAACCCATAAACATCAGGGAACTCATTATTACCCTGAGAAAAGTTGAACAGAAAATATATAAAGAGAATAAGTAAGAGAGCATAAAATTGCTCATTTCCGATTATTTTCTCAACTTCACAGCATTCTTTTTGGTCCGGGATAAATATTCAGCTAAAAATTTTAAAATATATCTTGACATATTTATATATATATTATAATATATTTATATTAATATTATACTCCGGAGGGCCTATGAACGAGAGGAAGGCCGGACTTAAAAAGATGCTCGACAGGTTCAACAGGGAAATATGGCTGCGCGGTTCAAGAATAATCCACGAAGAGGATTATAACAAGCTTATCATTGAAGACATGCGGAAAGCATCACTCCTGGGAAATCAGATAAAAATAGGTAAAACGCTTCTTTCAACTCATGCTGAATGCGAACATGTATTTATAATAGGCAAACCAGGAGTCGGGAAAACTGTCCTCCTGTACCAGATAATCGAGCAGATATTGAGCTCAGGAAGGAAATCTTTAATATATGATTTCAAAGGGGACTTCATATCTAAATTTTACAGGCAGGACAGGGACCTCATTTTCAACCCTGTTGACAGCAGATCGGTAAGATGGAATGTAATCAGGGAAATTGAAGGGCCGGGCTTTCCCGATATTAAAAAAAAGGCCTCAATAGATTCATTATGCCATTCGCTCATACCCAGCGTGCTTGGGGAAGACTCCGGGAACGAAGGTTTCTTCAGGGACGGGGCAAGGGAAGTCCTGAAAAGCCTGATCACCTATCTCATCAATAATTTTGAGCCCGGTTCCAGAAATAACAGGGGATTAATCAGCCTTTTGAAAAAAAACGATTCTGAAATGCTTGAAATAGTAAGGTCCGTAAACCCCATAGCGTCGAATTACATATCTCTGCCCGGCTCAAACCAGTCCGCGGGAGTGCTTGCCGTCCTTTCGAGGTATGCCGGGTCCCTGCAATGCATGGATTACGATGATTCTGATTTTACAGTTTACAACTGGCTTTCCGATCCGAAAGAAGGTGCCCTGTTTATTTCCGGTTATGCTGATGTAAGGGATATGCTTCGGCCAATGCTTTCGCTTATGATAGATACTATGGCCAAGAACATACTCTCAGGGCCTGATTCATTGTCCAAGCGGATATTTTTCATTCTGGATGAATTTGCGACGCTGCAGCGGCTGAATTCACTGGTTGAGCTTTTAACTCTTTCAAGGTCTAAGGGCGTCAGCACCTGGCTGGTGACACAGGACCTTTCACAGGTTGAGAACCTTTACGGCCGCCTGAAAAACTCAATCCTTAATTCCTGCGGTACCAAGGTAATTTTTGCCGTAGCAGATCCTGTGGACGCATCGTATTTCTCAGACTTTATAGGAGAGGCTGAGTACCTTATAGAGACCGCACAGGAGTCAGGAGTTCAAAGAAGTGAGCAGGGAGGGCTTTCGGATTATGACGGTAGAAATATAAACTACAGCAGGCAATTTGTTATAAAAAAAGTTGCTCTGCCTTCAAATATAATGAACCAGAAGAAGTTCCATTTTATCATGCGGCCTTACCCTTATTCTTTTGTAAGGTCTGAAGTTGAAATACGCCATTACAATGATAGAAATAAAAGCCTTGTTGCTGCCCTATAATAATTTTATATAAAGACGGTCATTATGAAATTGCCGATGCAAAATATGGTCAATCATTACATGGATTTCATATTTAACAAAACCAGGCATCTTTTTCCTGCGTCAATCGATTTCAGGGACCTTTCGTTAAGGATTTTATTATGCGTTATAATTCTCATGATTTTTTATTTTCTTCAGGGTTTTGAGGGAAAGCAGAGAAAAATCATGCGTGACTTTCTTTCAAGTTATAAATATTCCGGCCTTATGGCCTTTAAATCGGTATGGGATGAACTCGACCGCGGGAGTGAAAACCCGCATGGGATCAGAAAAGCTAAATTGCCCAGAATCAAGGAATATGCAGGTTGGGCAGCCCTGACAGGCATACTGGCAGCTTTATCATTTTTCAGGAAACTGGATATTCAAACGGCTGTCATAACAGGCACTATCGTGCCTTTCCTTGTTTATCCGGTCCAGCTTCACTTTATCCTTCGCTGGTTTTATAATAACAAGCCTTACCCGGTTATCAGGAATGATATTGTCAATTTCATATCCATGATATTGTTCTGCGCCAGTTTTTCAATATCTTTCACCTGCTGTTTAAATCTCTACAGGCACATAATAATTCATTATCAGTTAATAAAATATTTAGCGCTTGGATTATTTATGCTATATATTTTGGCCTGTCTTCTTGTATCCGGAAATTTATTAAAAAAAGAAACGGAAGAATTGCCTTTTTACAGGAAGCTTGATCTGCCTTTACTGGCTTTTATGTATATTATACCCATAGCGGTAATATTATCATTACTTTTTATCAAAGCATTATATTCCATGCCTTCAATTATTGGCACATTTTTTCATAAATTCATATATATTCCTGAAATATTTTTCCCTTTAGCCTGCCTTGCATCTATCATGGCATGGACAGCTTCAAACAGTTATCTTGGAAAACCCGTTAATACCGATCATATTAAATCCAAATTTATTAATGATAATAATTCAGTGCCTGCAAGGGAAAAGTCGTTCCTGGGAGAAGAATGATAATTCCCCCTATTCCTCCCGTTGTAAAAATATATTTACCCTGTTCTTTTCCCCGGATTCAATCCTGGCAATGAAATTATTATCAAAATCAGATTCTTTTTCAAACATGGAAGGAAAATAATTGTTCCCGCTATGGGTATTTTCAGCTATTATCCGGCAGAAATTATCCCTGAATATGAAATATAACTGCCAGCTGAAAATATCCTCATAAGTCTTTTCAGCAAGCCACCTTGCCATCGCGCATACATAAGGCAGGAGCCAATCACCGCCCAGATCCCTTAATCCGAAGAACACCCCTCCGGATATATAAACCCCCTTCAAAGCATCAGGGACATACCTGCCGGCGTCTATATACTTAAAATCATTCTCAGTAACTCCATCCAGATCCCCGAATGCCCCATAATAATTATACCGGAACTGCGCATATGTACAATCAACAGCCAGGTAAAATGCAGAATTTTCATTAAGAATATCTACGGCATTTTTAAGGTTCAATTTATCATCATGACCTGAACAGGCCTCAAGAAATTCATCATTCATTCCGCTCTCTTCATCGACAAAACTTATACAGATTTCAGCAAGTTCATCAATATTCTCAAACTGCTTGACTTCCAGGTCTATTCCATCGCCGGAATGAGGCTCATTAAAATAATAAATATCGGATTTTCCGGCCGACTTTGATATAATCAATTTCCATGAAGGATAAGAATTATGCGGAAGATAAACATAACCCGACATATCGACATACAAGTCTTTAAAAACCGCCAGCCGTTTATTGACAGAATCCCTGTAGTGCGAACTCCATTTTTTCAGGAGTGTTTCGATATAAGTATACTTTTCTTTTTTTGTCATATATTTCCCGGTGAATTTAATTAATATTGAACCCTATTCCTATTTCGGTGTTAACAAAATCATATTCATATCCATATGCCTCTATGTCGGTGAAAAAAAATGAAGCATATATCATTGAAGCTTTAAAAAAGTACTTCGGCATTACACCGAATGTAAAATAGGCGTCCTGGTAAGGCCCGCCGTCAATTGAGGCAAGCCCTCCGCCTCCAAGCAGATCGGCTTTTAACGGCCAGTCTTGCGGGAAAAACCTTACTCCTGTAAGAACAGCGATCCTCTGGAAATTATCCTGGTAATCATACCTTAATCCGGCAAGCAGGGGATAACCGGCCTGTAAAAGGGCCATAGCCGAAAGATCCCATGAATAATAATCACCATTAGTGGTCATGCAGACCTGAAGGTCTGTCCCGAGGTTTATTTCCACCGAACCAAAACACATAACAGGTTTGATAAGTCCCGAAGCATAAAATAAAACAGAAAAGATTATAACATATAAATTATTTTTCATAAAGCCATAAGCGACCTATTTTCCGTATCTCAAGGCATAAGCCCTGGCTGTATCACAAAGCACGGTAAGATAATCTCTGTTAGCCGAACCGTCCGGAAGTACTGTCCCTTTTTTATATGATTCAATTAGGTATTCATCCATTTTAAGCTTGTTTTGAAGAATATCACCGGCGCCTCTTACAGCCGGTGTCACAGGTTGATCTTTTAATGATTCAAGAGCTTTCATACAGGATTCTTCATCTTTATAAACATCATTAATATTATGATTATTAGATCCTATTCCAGACAGAGTCTTTTCAATGCCAAGTTTTGAATTTAAATTTTTTGAGGCATCATAAAAAGCCCTGAACGATTCATCATAAGCCTGCTGTTTTTTGTCCAGAACAGTCCCATTGTTTTCATTCCCGAAGATTGCGACACGCCTGTCTATTTCCTCAAGAATTGACCTGTCATCTGCTATTGATCCCAGATATTTACCGGTATCTTTAACAATATCATTTAACCTTAGGGTAAACTCCTGTGTATTTTTCGAAATATCAATGTTTTCCCCATTAGAAGCCTTGTACATCAATTCTGTCCCAAGCTGGAATATTTCCCCGAAATCTTTCCCCAGGCCGGCATTAATTGAAAATGTACCTTCTGAACTGCCAGACATACCCTGGCTAAAGATTGCCGCGGCAGATACTTGGGTCATTTCTCTGAAAGAATCTATATAATATGATCCCAGGTCATTTTTTTCATAATAAGATAAGTTCTGATTATCAGCATATTGTTTGTTATTTTCCATGTTTTCAATTCCCCAGGCATTCTGTGAAAAAGGGATTTGAGTTCCTGACAGGAGGGATAATTTTTCTTTACCGGCAAAATCATAATATGAATCGCATTTCCACATATCATTTGCAAACTGGTATCCATTGCCGTTTATTTTATAAGTTCCTCCATTGTTTTTTATTGCTCCGTCATCCATGAACATTTTCAGATTCTTTGTGTCATTATTATCTATCAAATATTTTAAAAAAGCCTGTCCCCTGTTCATATCCTCGCCAGAGACACTGTTCTGCCATAATTGCCTGTCCCCTATGTGCGCCCCCATGGCAGAAAACATCCCCCAAGACTGCTGGCCCATTGAATAATTTCCCATCATGGTCAGAGAAGTATTATGATCTATGCCATTCATCATTCTTGATGAAATATTTCCCAAAATCTGCATGCCACGCCCCAGAGAAAATATCATCCCCGCCACTATTCCATATGCTGTAAGTGTAATCCATGGATAAGTATTGTAAACGCTTAATATTCCAGCCCTCACAGTTGAAGATAATCCTGCCGCCGATCCTGCGATAGAGTTTGCTATATTATTAACAGCATATGAATCGAGAATTTTCTCAACAGCATATCCACCAGGCCCTGCGAATGCCAGGACAATGAAAGCCTGAATATAAGAAGATAAAATTTTAAGAAAAAAAGGCACAAATGAAAGAACAAATATTAAAGGGAACGCAAATGTAAGAAGAAGAAGGCCTATGTCAATTGTTGACTGAAGAGACATTTTTACAATCGCAGCATTATTTGCCGCTGAAAATTCATTTTGTGCAGCTGTTTCTGAAATTGTAAAAATATCATTGCCTGTCATTCCAGCTATATCAGATGCCAGGGAGTTCAGGACAGTCATCTTTACAAAATCCCTCTGCTTCTCCGGCATAAACCCTTCATTATTTTTTTTATTATCCACTATTTTTTTTAGATAAGAATAACCTGCAGTAATATCACAATCAGGATATTGTGCCGAGAATCCGGATATCTCGTCGTCATAATATGAATTGAGATTGTTTTGCAGATTATTGTAAAAAGCAGAAGCAGATTCGGTTCCTGTAATAGTACAGCTCCCATCGGCATTACATCCGCTATTCTCACCAAAAACATATACATCAGCATTATTATTTTTTTTCACTAAATATAATTGTTCATCCATATGATTACTGATATCAGAAATCTGTATGCTGCCAGGTAAAGCCCCCCCCGTATACATGTAATTTATCAGAACGTCAGCATTGACTCTCCTGAGGATGCTGTCCGCATTGCCGCCGGAATCATTATTTAAGTCCGGTATAAGTACATTCTCTACAAACGAACAATATAAATCCCTCAGACTTTTATCCTGTAATTTCCCGGAATAAAGCTTGGAATATTCGGCAACCTTATCCATTAACCCGTACCTCGAAATAGAGGGGTCCTGATAGAAAGCCTTATCAATCCATAAATCAAAATCATACTGCAATTCATATACAGAAGATAAAAGATACGCCGGGACATATGGCATATCAACAACTGTCGCATATGTTTCACCATTTCCTGATGCTCGGCTTCCTCCAATTGATGTGTACTCAACCAGGGATATATCAGCAGTATTAGAAAAAAAACATGAGTAAATTAATATTATTACCAGATAATTACCATAATTAATTGTCCTCAAATCCCCATGCCTTGAAAATACTTCAAAAATAAAAGCTACCAATGTTACAGAACTTAACAAAACCCAGCTTAACTGCGAATTAACAGCCATAGTCATAAAATCCGCTATGGATTGCAGGACAAGTCTGAATGTTTCAAGATCATTTGAACCGATGCAAATCTGGAAAGTCGCCAAATTATTCATCCGATGGATCCATATAAGTATTTTTCTTTTTCAGGACAGGATAATCTACCCCATTCATTTTATTAACATAAAATTCTGCCGCGGAATTTTCAATAGAATCGATGCCTTGGAAACTATCTTCATAAACTACTGAATAAAATTTTCCATCCGGCATATATACAGCTAGAGCAGGGCGTGATTTTATTCCAAAAGCAGATGAAAGAACCCCATCCGAATCTAAAGTAAGATTTATAGAATTGTCCAATATTGAAGTATCTATCAGGTACCTGTCAGCCATTTTCTGATAAATAACATGGCATTGCCACCCCCTTTTATTTAATTCTTTAATGTTACCTTCGGATTGTCTTGAATACCCGGATTTCTCTACAGTACTGAAATCAATAAAAAGTACAATTACTTCGGCAGTTTTGGCTTCTTTTATATTTTCCATCAATCCTAATGTGTTGCTTTCAATATTTTTAGCTGCGGAAACAATAATATTTTTATAATTAATTGCTCTTCTTTTTGCTTCATCAGTCAATAATATATATTCACCTGCAGCTTTTATATCTCCATTTTCATAAGCCTTTTCCATCGAGTCCCGAATATCATTTGACAATTCGGCAGGAGTCATGGCCTTTATTAATGCTTCTTTTCGAACCATTTCGCCGATGCTATTATTATCCTGCAGGTTATTGCTTCTTATATCTGATTTTATATTAAAATTAACAGGATCGGCATCCCCGAAGTACAACCCGTATGGTTGTGTGTTATAAATACCTTTAGAATAAAAATTATCATTATATATGGAAGAGTATGATTTGTTAATAATTAATAGCATTAAGCATATAATGGCTGTTAATTTATACATAAATTTATCCCGGCATTAATTATATTCAGACATGAAATATTGCGAAGTCTGTCTCATCTCAACCAATAGTTCTTTTTTGGCATCAACTATTTCCTTCGGATAATAGGCCTGCATACCATCCATATCATTAAGTTCATAGACTGCTTCGTCGACGGTTCTCAGGATTGTTTCAATAAAATTTTTTTCAGCGGCTGTCATGTAAGTACCCCTGAGTTCAAGAGATTGGGTTGATTTTGCATTTACAAGTTCCTGATAGATCCCGCTTTTAAGTATTACTGTGTTCATATTAGGGTTATTTATGAAATTTACAGCACCACTTTTATCAATTACTTTATTAAGATTATCTGTTTTTGAATTTCCAAAAACAAAATACAGTTCATAATTATCAAACTGCTTTCTTAACTCATATATTATATTAAATATATTATTCTCCCCTGCCGCATAAGAATTCCCGTCCTTACCCTCTTTTACAGTAATGTTGTATGCTATAATCAAGGCATTGCAAATTTCATTAATCTTTACGGCGTCACCAGGTTTAGCTTCGGGTAAAGCAATCCTCTGCAGATAATTGATTAACTTTATCTCAGGAGGGTCCTGTGGAGTAAACGCGTTGATGTTACTTAGAGCCCGCCCCATCATATCAGACTCAACATTTCTAAAAAATTCAGTTGTATCCTGAAAAGGATTGTTTTCTTCATTATTAACCGGTTGTCCGGATTTGAACCAGTCCCTGGCTACCTCATACCTGTGATTATAATATGTGACAGTTAACTGATCCGCAGCCTGGATCATCTGCATAAAATATTCAACCTGACGGCCAAAATCCCCCGGAATATAACTAAGCCCATTTTGAAGGGCTACAGAAGCTATAATGTCCAACGAATCAGGCCCGAATAGATCCTGCATCCTGTCAACAGCATTTTGAGCAAATTGACCGATCTGATCAGGGTCAAGATTAATCTGCCAGTCTATGCCTCCCTCCGAAACATGCGGGGCAAGGCTGTAAGGATCGGGCAAAGTTAATGGCTGCATGATCATGTTATCTATTCTCTTTGAATATTTTATAGCAATGCCGCCGTTATTATTCTGATCGATTGAACTTTCTCCCAAAGGCGCCCAATTACGATAGGTTGATTCAAATGAATCAAGGGGATCATAACCTTGAGAATATAAAAAATCAGTCATAATAAAATAAATAAAAAATGCTGCCAAACCAATTACAATTATATAATTATTATCCATTGGCAATTTCCTCCGCTAATATATTTACCGAATCCCTGAAATCCCTCCCGCTTTCAACCATTTCCTCAATCCTGGATTTTTCAATTGACGACGAGCCAAACAGGACAGTGTCCATAGGGGTACCTATATGACGTAAAATTGATTGCCCGGACTGAGTGACAAGCATGAATTCAGACATTCCCCTGCGGTTGTTTATGGACATAAATAATTTTTTTATTTCATTATTAATAATAAGTTTGTTTTCTTTCTGCAGTCTTTCTAAAGTAGCCTCAGGCTGTCTGAATATAATCTGGTATGCCGCATTATCAACAAGAGCCTTTGCATTTGCATTTAGATATATATCCTCCAGGTTTTGTGTCCCGATAATAACTGCCCCGTCACATCTCCTGTACTGCCTTGACTGTTTCTCCAGCATTTCAGCTATTAGCTGTTTATAAAGTATATTATGCGCTTCATCATATACAGCCAATTTTTTTACACCTTTAAATTTCTTTCCGTAAACAATGAGGCTAAACCTGTAAAGACCAGTAAGGTACATTAGGGTCAGAGCGTTTTTACCAATAATTTCCTCCGGAGGGATTTGTATGGTTGTTAGATTATTGCCAAAAGTTATGCCTGGTTTCAAAGGATCAAAAAGAGCGCCAAACCTTGCCCCGGAAGTATAGTTGTAAAGCCTGTCAGAAAGTTCTGTTGAATACTCCCTGACTACCCTGTATATTTCATCAATCGAACCTTTATTTCCGGACCCTTCGATAACCCTTTTTACAGCCTTATCAAGAAACCCTTCCATTACCTGATTTATAGGTTCATTGGGTGATGCCATAAATGATAAAATCATAACTAATATATTCCAGTCCTCTATAGACAACCCTTCATCCGGAATGGCTGCAAACGGATTTAATGAATACTTAAAATTTGTTAAATCTATATATTCACCGCCGAATTGAAAAGTACCATTTTTATATGAAGAATTAGACTCATCAGCTACTTCGATCAGACAGGCAATTGCATCTTCCGCAAGATAATTTGCAACTATTCCCTGAATCAGGAATGATTTGCCGAGACCGGATTGCCCTATAATGATTACCACCTGATTTGACCCCATATCCCTGGAAAAATAATCCATACCTACCAGCTGTGATCTTCTTGAAATATAAAATTGAGATGGGTTAAATGTACCTTTATAATCACCATAAACCGGCGCCATACATGCTATATTCCAGCTTGTATATAACTTCTTTCTTTTAAAAAAATCAAGATCAACAGAATTAAAATTAAGAGGAAGGCTTGATAAAAATAAAGGTAATTTTATCATTGTTTCCATTTGAGGCATATAACCCGCCGATTCCATCTGTTTGGTTATTCTGAGGTTAGCATCTTTCTCATTTATTCCATTTTCCGCATCACTCATTGTAATAAATGCCATATAAGCCTCATGCGGAGTAAATCCGGACATGGTTTCTTTTTTTAATTTCTCAAGTTCTTTTTTCCTTTTATCATCCTTTCTGTAACCTTTCACAAAATGTTCTTCAGCTGCTATTTGAATATCAAGTTTATCCAGCGATTTATTCCTTTCCCTGCATTTAACATTAAGAACAGCAAGTGAATTCGGAGGCATTTGAGAAGAATCATAAAGCATTGATCCAAGCATTTCATAAGTCATTGCAGGAGTGATATATTCAGGATCTTTTTTAACTGTAAACACTGAAGATTTCCTTTTTCCAAAATTGATACAAGCTTCACCCGTAAGATCAGCACAAACCTCTGAATCAATCAACTGGTCCGCAATAAGATAACGTCTATCATATGGTGAATAATGTCCCTTTCTTCCAAAAAATGAGCAGTAAAAATTTATCAGCCCGTCGGGAGGCAGATCCCTTGCAAAAGTTCCTGATAACTCAAGAAGATTCCGAGCACTAATCCTTATATCCAGGCATCTTGATATTTTTCTCTCAAACTCCTCAAATTTAACTTCTTTTATCCCTTTCCAAAATTTAAAATTACTCATTATATTTTTAAAGATTGATTCTTCACCTTGAACCGTTGATGTCCTATATGCCAGATAAACTCTGAAATCTTTAGGCCGGTATAGTTTATCAAATCCTTTAAACCCTTTTTTCCCTGATTCCAGATAGAACCTGGCATTAGACATACAATAATCTGATAAAAGGCTGTTAGCAGATGTCTTTTTGAATAGATAATTTTTAATATAAGTATCTATCTCATCGCTGGCATAATTAATAATCTGGAAAGAGTCCCCGTCCCTAATATCCTGATGAACAAATATATCAGAAATATTCTTAAGATTTTTTTCATCCATCCCCGGGACAGGATATATTTCAAGAATAAACCCAACGGATGAATCTTTCATTATGTATATATTATCAATTTCATCATAATAAGCATATTGTAAAAATTCTGACAGCTTGTAACTTCCCCTTCCGCACAAAGCGGTCCACAGTTTCTCATCAAGCATGTTAACTCCTTGAATTTCTGAAAAACAGCAATTCAGTTCCAATCCGCATGACTCATAACCACGTAAATATTTATAGAATCCGAATAAACATCTCCTATTCTCCGGGGATAAATATAAATTCTCCTAACAATTTCAGGTTTTCTGAGGGGTATAATTTTATCATAACTCCCGCCACCATCAAGAGCATATGATGCCAAAGCCACGTTTGATGGTAATTTCGAGTTATAAACCTTCATAAATCCTTCTCCGGTATAAGGATCCCCATTACGAACATATTGATCCTGCGCAAGATAAAAGGGATCAAAATCGTTATAATCAGCATCTTTAATATCAGTAGTACACCCATTGATTATAAATATTACCAATAATATCATTAATAATTTAATCCCATACATTGATTTCGCATTGCCCCCATATTTATTTATTTTCTTCATTATTAACAAAATCCTTGGACATATAGTCAAAAGACTTCATGAAAACCACTTCAATTTCTGTCGCATTGGTCGCCTGCAGTTCAGGCATTTGTGATGACATAAGTTTCAGGTAATAATCCGCAAGGTTTGAAAATGCAGTGGTCCCAGCACTTGACTCAACTGAACTTGCAATATTATTTGTACTTATAAAGCCTTCCGGTGAAAACAAACCTCTCTGGAAAGCAATTGACATCGCTTCGAGGGTTGAGGCCGCAATAATTTTAATAACATCCTCACCCTCTTTTGATATTACTTTCATAGAAGGTATGCCGGCTTTCCCGTTTACGCTTGCATAACCATTTACATCATTTTCTTCCGGGCTGCCGTTAAAATAATATGTGAGTCTTGAGAAACTCAATGCTATCCTGTCATCAACAGCATCACCCATCCCGTAACCTATAATAAAATTTTTATCCATATCGATTTTATTGCCTGAAGGTGATGTGGCATAACCTTCCAGCATCGCTATAAATGGCCTATTACCGCTTGACGACCCTTCTATTGGCGTATCTGCCACAAATAATAACCTTGCATGACAGAAAGTCCCGGCTAAAATTGTTCCTTCATAAGGCAGTTTTTTTTTAGCGCTAAGATCGTCCCCGTAAATATTACTTATAATAATCAATAAACAACTCATAAGGAAGAAAATTATTCTCATAAATTCTCCGTTTCAATGTGTTATTATATCAGGAATTGAATTCATGTCAGTTTCAACAGTTTTTTGTTTTCTTGATTTTTCAATATTTTTTTTGTCGTCAATAATTTCCTTCTGCAAGGCTTCATTTGTAATTATTACATTTTCCATATCAGTCTGAATGTTATTTAATTTATTAATATAACTATACATATAGTACCTGTTATCAAGATCACGCAGCACATCCCTTGATAAATATGATTCTGTATATATAGTATTATTATTCTCCAAACGGGTCATGACACGCTTATGTCTGAGGAAAATATATAAAACGAATATAAGGGCAAAAATTGCTGCAGAAACAAGAATGATATTTATTTTTCTTTCCCTGTCAGCCGGAGCCGGACAGTAAATATTTTTATTATCTCCATTGTCATTATTTTCCATAATATCCTCAAATTAACATTACTATTTCAATTCCCCGCCATTTTCATATATATCACAATCAATCTTGTTTTTTCACCCGAATCAATATGGTATGCATCAATCTGGTGAGCTACAGGTACACCCTCACTAAATGTGAATCCTTTGATATCTCCATCATTAATAATAACATCCTGGCCACCATTATATAAAAGATATGCAATGCCTGTATAGTGTTCTGAGGTATATTCATATAGATAATATATATTTATCCTGCCTATCGCACCTGCTGTTCCGTTCTTTTGTTCAATCCTGTACTTACCTGCTCCTTCCATATTATAAATATTAATGATCATACCGTAAGCTTCACCATCAAGCATTACAAGATTATCCCCGTCCCGTTCGCTGCCGGCTGCCTCCTGGTCCGAATCAGATGAAACATCTCCCGATATGTCCCCGGAATCGGAAACTATATAAAGCTGCGGGACATTAGTATTGGAAACAACATGAAAAGTAAGCGGATAAACCGTTTCATCGACAAGCTTAACAAAAACAGACGAATCGCCACTGGCGATAACTGTAAGTACTGAACCGTCCCGCTGAAGTTTAATATTATTAGTATTACCGGAAGAAAGTGTCCAGCTTTCAATTTTAGCCCTTTCAAACTGTAATTGAACCGGTTTGATATATGGAATAACAATCAAATTATTCTTTACACCCCTGAAATTAGCCGGGGTTCCGGTATCCTGGAATGTCCTGGCCGAACAATTTTCAGCCAGGTTATTTGCAAAAATAAGCATCACCAAACAGGCAATATACTTAATTATATTTATAGATTTCACCGTATGTCCCTTTTAATAAGAAATTCAGCCGCATCAGTTGCAGAATGATTGGTAATAATTTCTGTTCTGTTTGAATTATCCGCGGCATTTGATATATAACTGCTTAACAAACTATATTCATTTTCAGGAACACTGATGACTATATGATCATTAGGATAATAAATTTTAATAAGTTTCATGAACAAATGAACATTATCAACATTCATATCCGATGATTCAAGAATCAAAGGGATGCTTGCAGGAACATATTCATAATTTATTTTAGCTTTTCTTCCGATTATTACCCATTCAGAACTTTGTTTTTCTATTAATCCGGGAAAATATTTTTCCGGGACTATATCCTCTTCTATTAAAACATCCGAATAATCAGCCAGGACACTTTCGTCAGGCCTTTTTACATTAGAATCATTTGCTCCGCAGGAGGACAGGCCTGCCAATAAAACTATTAATATTATTATATTTTTCATTGTTTTTACCTTTTTTTAAAATTTAGCACCAATTTTCATTCCCACAAATATGGCGATATTTTATCCCCCGGGGGTACTCTGCCCTTAACGGCCCCGATGCCGGTATACCGGTATATCAAATGCATTATATAACCTGGCGCATGTCTGATCCGTGTAATCCTGAGGTAAATAGTAATGCCTGTACCTATTACAAGCAATATTAACAATGCTGATAAATTTTTTATAATGCTGCCCGCTATTATTGACAGTAGAACCGGTGCGAAGTCTGAAATAGCAAACCCGGCAAAAATTTCTTCCTTATTGTTTAAATTCTGGTTAATAAAATATTTATCATTATCCAAATAGCGCTCCTTTTTTAAATAATTATCATTATGATGCAGTAGTTGCTGTGGCAAGTACTCCGCAAATAAAAAACACAGTGAATTCAATAATGATCTGCATATATCCTACCTGAGCCCCGAAACCTCGCCTTACAAGCTGGACAATACCGACAATAAGGGCAATTACACCCATGATGCTCAGAATATATGTTTTTAAATCTCCATTAACGAAAGAACTAACTATCTGCAGTTGACTCGACAAGCCTGATGTTATCTGTGATGCGTCCGCATATGCAGTACAATAATAACTTCCTGTAAAAGCGGCAGGTAAAGATATTTTGCATATTAAATTTTTCATTAACAAGCTCCTTAAATTAATTTTGTAAAATCCTTGCTACTATACTACTAATCTTAGGCTGGTATGGGTCCTTAGAAAAAACAACCTCTACATCCATTTTTTCGGGCGTTTCCTCAACACCATCTTTCATAAGTGTTATAAATCCTGAAATCATGACCGATTTTTTCTTCATATCTGTCCTGAAATCTGACGGTTCAAACCTGGCGGATATTCTATCCTTATCAATAATATTTTTATATTCATCCATAAAATATTTTTCATATGAATCTTGAGCACCGGGAGCAAAATATTTTAAAACATATTCATGTCTCCCAAGATAGTCTGCCGGACTGTATGTCTGTGTAAGATATGAAGCATATTCAGCTATCATCCGCATATATTCCGGCGGGGCATCATTCTCGGAAATATAAACCGGCTTATCACTGTAACCAGGTACTATTATGGGGTACTGCCTGCGGGACATTGCGTAAACTGATATAACAACAATCAGAAAACACAATATCCCCAGAATCAAGACGGCCCCTCTTAATTTACCAATTTCATCCGCGGCTTTAGCTATGGCATCTCTTGCATATAAATCCATGATTTTACTGCCCCTTTATAATATCAGGAAACTTGTCAGGGTTTGTTTCACTTCCATTCTTATTGATATTGGTATTAATTGTCCGGTTTGCAGTACCTTCCTGAATTTTATCAAAATTCAATTTTTTTTCATGAAGCATATCACTAATGAATATTTCTCCGGAATGCACATAATATATGTTTGTAGATTGCAATTCCTCAACTTTAACAGTTCCTTTTTTTACTTTAACAATAGTTTTATTATTATAAAGAACTTCAAACTCAGTTCCGACAACAGATATCCTGCTGTCAGCTGTTTCAATATTAAAGTACTCATCTTTTGTTAGTTTTCTTATACTGAATAAGACATCTCCTTGTTTAAGTGCAAAGTCAGCTTTTAGCCTTTTGCCATTTATTGAATTAAGTGCGGCCAAATCACTGCCTTTTAAAAGCCGGATTTCCGTACCATCTCCTATTTTAATAATCTTCTGCCCTGAATTATCAGTTGCGGTGTAATCTGTACCTGCTTCTATATCATATTGATGAGGCCGCAAATAAATTGCTAACATCATTATCCCTGCGCAAAATATTAAAGCAATAGCAACAGTTGATGTGAAAACTACCCGGCGGGACATTTTATTAGACTTATAATTTTGTCTTGCCAGCTTTATGACTTCCTGGTCAAGAGAACTTTTTAAATTATTTGCCCTGTTTATTCTCATAATATGGCCGTTAAAATTCTCAAATATCTTTTCACATATATTCCTGGCAAACTGAGGGGCCATGGAGTACTTAATAGCGGTGTCATACATGTTCGTATAGTACCTCGTCTGAAGTATCTCAAGCGCTATTTTATATTTTTCATCTCTCATGCTGGTTGTTTTTATAATATTAACAAGCTTATCGTCGGTAAATTCCGAATAATTCCCCAAAAGATTCTCCTGTTTTATATAATATATATATTATATAATATTTATTATTATTTTGTCAATATTAATTATTATTTATATATATAAATATATTTATGGGCCTGCGACAGACTTTTGTCCCTGACATCAAAGATTGTGCTTAATAACATATTTTAAAATTTAAGAGAAGAATTTCTGCCGATACCGCACTCAGATTATCAAAATTTTTTGGTAATTCCCCGGAATTCTGGTTAGGCATTCAAATGGAGTATAACTTAAGGTAAGAAAGAAAGAGAATTATTATGGATCTCGAAACGATCCGCAATATCAAAGAGCCTAGTTTGGTATAATAAAAACTTATATAATTAATATCATTATAATTGTTCATTTATAATAATCATTGGATATAAATATATCGGATCACAGAAAAGCACAGGCTGAAGTTTCAGATTTTATTTACATGCTTTTTCCATTGTCTTTATAAATATCAAGGTGCCGGCTATACCTTTTTGGTATATATATTTCAATGTTAAATCCAATCATTTTTAAAGCTTCATTAATCGCATCTATTCCATCATTATAAAACGCAGTGATCCTTTTCTTCCTATTGGGAATATTCTTATAATCCGAAGGGCATACAAAAGTCCAGTCCGCGCCATCTTTATTCATGATAACCCTGAAATATTTATCAACATCGAGTTCGCTGTGATTTAACTTTTTTAATAGGATATTATGCTCAGGCGCATCATCTATATTCGCTATCAGCATACTTTTTTATCATAGGAGACCAGTATAATTATCGGATCATCCAGTTCAATTGCTTTGTCAACTGCTGCTTTATCCGGGTAATAATCAATTTCCATGCATACCCCTTTTATTTTATAAAATAATTTTAGCCGAATCAGGTAGTAAAAGTCAAAAATAAGGCCGGTGTTGTGAAAATAGGGTTTGCGTTCCCGGCTAATTCACAGGCGGCATCTCCTGTCGTTTGGAAATTTTTTACAAAATTGCCTGAAGTCAGTAATATAAAGGTGTTCATAATAACAACCTTAAACGAATCCGCATTTATCAAAGCCCCGCTCTATAAAATTTTAAAAAAGAAAGGTTTTATCCCTACAGCTAACCGGTCTTTTAGTATGCCTAACAACCTGGTTGTTTCCAATATTGATGAAAAACAGGATAATGAAAGAATGGCTGCGGCCTTAAAAGAATCAGCCGTTTTCGCGCAGATGATCGCATCGGGAGAGGAGAGTTATAACACAAAGGATAACGGTTCGTCTTTTGTTTCTTTTTTATCAAGAAACACTGTGCTTCCATGGATTTTCATGCGGCTGTTATTCAAGCTGGAGGTTGACAGCGTTAAATGTAATAACTGCGGGCTTTGTATAAAGAATTGCCCTTCCGGCAATATTAAGGCGGGTAAATTCCCCCTGCATAAAGGCAGGTGCGAATTCTGCATGCGCTGCGCGGCTTACTGCCCGAACAGGTCGGTATATATAAAAGGCAGAAAGGACATAATTATTAAAAGAGTTTCGGCAGGCTCGGAAGGATGATGTAAATGTTAAGATATATTTTTAACGGCTTTATTCCGATTATTCCGGTCCTTATCTGGAATATCATATTTTCGAAATATCTTCCCGAAGGCTACCAGGAAAAATATTTTGACAGGAATGTCTCAAAAACCCATATTCATTTGGAAAATATTTTCAGATCTATTATAATGATCTTCCCGATTTTTATGCCTGCCGGGATCAAATCTGTTGTTCAGTTAACAGGTTTAGCACTTTATATTTCCGGGGCCTTAATTTATTTTATATCCTGGATTATACTGATTTGCTTTCCTTTTTCAAAATGGAGCAGAAGTAAAGCCGGGTTTCTTGCCCCTGCTTACACCCCGGTTTTATGGCTGGCCGGGATCGGCATGATGACAGGGTCATTTCTATGGTATGATTCATACTGGTTTTCTATTATTTATATGGTTTTATCGGCTGTGTTTTTAATATTTCATATAAGTCATGTACTTAAAGCTTTTGAATCAGACAAGTAGCGGAGATATGTAATTCAGCCTTCATGCTTTAATAATTATTTTCGCAAGAGATATCTTTTCTATCCATAAAAACATCAACATATATGTTAAAATTTATTAATGATTAAATCATTTAATTAAAAATAAGAGTTTAAGCAGGAATAATTTATTATACATAAGATAATTCGCCTATCCCCGGGCTTACCCCTGCGGGCACAAGCACCCATACGGGCACACGAGCCGGTACTAACCAGTTTAATCCTAAAATTTAAAATTTATTATATGTATATTAATTAGTTAGCACCTTAATCCCGCTACTACACATACTGATTCTGTTTCATACTTATTAATAAAGCCTCAATGGTGTTTTTTTCGGAGCCATCTGGTTTATCCCGGTGAATATAATGAACCGGGGATAGGCATATAAGATAATTCATCTAAAAAATAAATTCATGCGACAAATATTTTATTTTATGTTATTATATTACCTTCAGGAAGTTAGAAATTATTTATATAAAATACACCTAAGAGGTAAAATTTTGAATAAATTATATTTACTGTTAATATTTTTATTAAATGGAATCATTTTTTCATGTTCGCTTTTTGAACCTGCCGATGTTTTAAACCTGTTTAATAATAATAATAATAATATTACAAAAGCTACAAACGCCATAAATTATATTACTTTAGGAACAAACTGGGTCCAGGCCACAGCGGCAGCTGCTTTTCCGGCCAGGGCAGTTCATTCAAGTGTTGTTTTTAATAACAGAATGTGGGTCTTTCTTGGTAATAACGGAGGCGATTACAGTGATGCATGGTCTTCCCCTGACGGGATTAACTGGACCGAAGCTACGCCAGGTGTTTGTTCAGTAAGATGCGATTCAGGTTGTGTAGTATTTAATGGGAATATTTGGATTCTAGGAGGAGCATATACATCTGATTATAACGACGTATATTTTTCTCCTGACGGCACAAACTGGAACGAGGCCACACCCGCAGCGGCTTTTGGAACCAGACAGGGGGCCGGCTGCCTTGTCACAAATGGCAGGATCTGGATTATTGGGGGTAATGTCAGCAGCACATCAGACACTAACGATGTATGGTCATCAGCTGACGGGACAAACTGGACTCAAGCGACTCCGGACGCGGGGTTTTATCCTAGAGTGGGTCATGGCGCGGTGATTTTTAATAACAGCATGTGGATAATAGGCGGTTATTCAGTTCCATTGGCGTCTTACAAAAACGATATCTGGAATTCCTCTGACGGGACAAACTGGTCATGCGTTACCCCAAGCGCGCCTTTCCAGGGAAGGTGGCGGTTTTCCCTTGTAGTTTATAACAAAGAGATGTGCCTGGCTGGAGGTGTTGGAGCAGTTAGTAATTTTAATGACGTGTGGTACTCTCCGGATGGCACAAACTGGAAACAGGTTACAAACAATGTTGCCTTTTCTCCCCGGGAAGGTTTTACAAGCTTGATTTTCAGCAATTTCATGTGGGTAATCGCCGGTTCAGGCGCATCCGTGTATAACGATGTATGGTACTCGCAATAATTATCTCTCAAGCCCTTTGACTTTTCCTCATCTTTTCTTTAGAATAACCCCAGCTTAACTGGTGTCAGGGAATCCGGTCATAATCCGGAACGCGACCCGGCACTGTAAGGGGAACGAAATCCATATCATTGCCACTGTCCGGTAACGGGACGGGAAGGCGGAAAGTAGGATGCCCCGAGTCAGGAAACCTGCCGGTTAAGGGCCAATAATTTCCTCGGGCTGAAGGAAAGGTTATGTTTATAAGGCGTTTACCGCATGCCTCCGCTCTGTTTGTTGTGCTCGCGATGCTGTCCAGTGGGTTATCATATCCTCAAACTAATATTACAGGCCAGGACTCAAACGTAAACCTGTCATATTCAAATTCCCTTCCCCAAGTGCCTGTCGCCGTGAAAAACCGTCCTGGTATGGAGTATGATCATTTGCCTGTCGACGGATTTAACTCAGTAAGGGCGAAGTTTCCTTCAGCCATGATGAATATAAAATCGTACGGGACCCCGGGCCAGCTTACAAGTGTAGCCATGGACGGAGGCCCGGCAGAACAGACAGGGGTTTCAGTGGACGGGATATCAATTGCTAACGGGCAGAACGACGTGCCTGATGTGTCTATCCTTCCCCTGGAACTCGCTGAAAGCGCCGACATCTATAAGGACAATCTCCTTCCATACGGATTAAACGCGCCGGCAGGCATGGTTAATTTCAACCTTCCCGGAACAAGACGGGATATAAGCGAGGTTTCTGTGTATGGAGGGGATTACAGCCGTTACGGCGGAAAGATGGTCTTTGCGAGAAGTTATAATGATATGGGATATTCGATCGGCGGATCATACAGTTCGGCCGGCAATAATTTCAATTATACCAATTTTTTAGGCGTTACAAACCAGGCGCAGAACATGGATTATACAAAATATTCTCTTATGGGCAAGTTCAGGTACTCGGATTGGGATGCTTCACTATCCTTCACCTCAAAGGATTGCGGGACGGGCTTTTATTATGACACTACCGGGAGGGAAAAAGACGACGTACTGCTGTCGGCCCTGGACTGGCATGACAATGACGCAAGGTTAGGATTGTCGTACTTCTACTGGCATGACAATTACAGCGATCCTTCCATACCGGAGCTGACGGATGACACAAACCAGACCATATCTTTGACTGCGCAGAATATCTATAAATTCGGATTTTACACTCTGCAGCCCAGCATTGACAGCCGGGTGCTGCTGTTTTCCGGCACGGGAATGGGTAATGTTTCCGACGATCAAACCAGCGCCGTAATAGAAAATATATTCAGGATCAACCCGATTGAAATGGACCTGTCCATTAACCAGATATACAGCACTATAATGGGCTACGCCCCTGCTGCCGGATTTTCCGCTTCATGGAAAGTTTTGGACAGTTTTAAAATTTCCGGTTCGATCTCCGAAGTCAATCATTTTCCCTCATTCAACGATCTTTACTGGCCCAACGACGGCTTTGAGAAAGGCAATCCCGGCCTCCTTCCCGAAACAGGGTACAGCTGGAAAACAGGGGTCATATATTCTACGATGCCCTTTACCGCCGGACTTTTTTATAATGAAAGCCGTCTACGTGACCTTATTTTATGGGCCCCTGTAAACGCCGTGTGGATGCCGGAGAACGTCGGCCAGACACTCTCCCGGGGCCTCGGACTGACATCCGATTACGAGGCCTATTTCGGCGAATTCTACGTCAGGGCGGATTTTTCCTACAGTATAAATAGTACCATAAATAACGACCCTTCATCGCCTTACTTCGGCAAATATATCATTTACACCCCATTTTATAAAACCGCCCTGGGCCTCGAGGGTTCCTGCCTGAAAACCTGGGGAGGCGGGCTGTCTTTCCGCCAGGCCAGCGAGCGCTTTACAACCGAGGATAACAACGACTGGCTTCCTCCATATTATGTGCTTGACGCCAGGATATTCTGGCAGTTTATATACCTTTCCATAGAAAATATTTTCGACTACCAGTACGAGGAAATTGCCGGGTACCCACAGATGGGCAGGTCGGTTACCCTTGGGCTTGATTTTAAATTCTGAATTTAAATATAACCTGATCACAAAGGAGGAATTACATATGTCGCGGGCTGTTTATTTTTTAATATCGATCGTTCTGGCATCAGGCGCTGTTTGCTGTTCCCAGAATCCACAGGCGGCTTCAAACCAGGAAGCCGGGAATGGAAGCATATTTATTTCCGATGAATCGCTGAAAGAGGTTTATTCATTAAACCTGCTTAACGGCGATATTACGACCCTCATTGCACAGGGTATAAATTCGCAGCCGATAGATTTAAAGGTTGCGGGAAATTTCCTGTATATTCTGCAGTCCGCCGGAAGCCCATGTTCTGTGATAAAATATGACCTCGCATCGGCTGAATTTACGGGAGGCACTGTCGCACTGGACTCCGGATCGGCGCAACAGATGGCCGGCGACGGCACAGATCTTTTCACATGCGACCTCGAAGGTTATATTACAAAAATTACAATGGCCGGGTTCTCAGTTTCAGGTTCAGCCACATTGACGGAACCGGCAGTGCAAAGCATATTTTTTACCAATGGCAATATTTATGCAGGAATCTCAGAAGGTGAATCCGGCAATTACGCCAGCTCAAAAGTCGCGGTTTTGGCATCTGGCAATATCGGGGCCTCCCCGGCATATTATAACAGCCTTCCGAACCCGGGATGCATAACGACAGACGGGGAAGGGAATATTTTCATCGCCTGCGCCGGCACGGAGGATGCAAATTACAATTATAATAACGACGGGGGCATACAGATCCTGTCGGGTTCGGTAATGTCAAACATCGTAACAGGTAAATCTTATGCGTCAGGCGGCGTCAATAACGAAATCAAGTACTGCAACGGTAATATTTATGCCGCGGAAAATATTTATGCCCCCGGCAGTACGCAAGGGATAGATGTTTACATGCCTGACGGAGCATTTATTACTAATATCCTGCCGGGCACAACAATAAACTGCATGCTATATGTTGACGGCTCGTTATTTGCCGAGGGAAACAACGGGAATAACCGGCAATGCACAATGTATAAAATCAATGTAAGTGATTACTCTGTAAGTGAAAAATATCCGCTTGGCACATATGAGGATTCCTGGGGAAGCGCAATTGAATTTTACCCGTAATTTAATAAAATATATGCAACGGAATTTGATAGATTTAGCATAGGGTGTTAAAATTTCTGGCAGAAGCATAATCTGATGCTACCGGAGGTTAAATATGGCAGTAAAAAGCCGCAATATAAATGAAATAAAAAAAGAACTGATCGAGTTTATCAGAAACGATAAGGAAATATTGGATCTTGGCCTTGAGGCAAAGGACTTGTCCACAGTCGTTGACGTTTTCCTGGCAAAATTCAGGGAAACTATCTCAAGCCAGATTGATGAAGAATTGCTGGAAATCAAGGGATTCGGCACATTCAAGGTTGAAAGGAAGAAAACTAACCCCTGACGGCCGTTCCTATGAGGGCCCCGATAACAAAAGTTATAAGAGCGGATATCAATCCAAGCGCTATCTGGCGCCCTCCTGAAAATAAAAGGCTCTTTCCGGTGAATATAGTGACAATTGCCCCTATTATAAACAGGGCTATAGCGCTGAGGATAACACTGGCAATAACAGCTGTGTAGCCGCTTAAAAAGAAATAAGGGAAAAGCGGAAAAATCGCCCCAGCCGCAAAAAGGCATAAGGAGGTTGCCGCGGCCCTGTAAGGCGAACCGCCCAATTCTTCCGGGTCAATACCCAGCTCTTCCCTGGCGAGGGTATCGGCAGAAATATCGGGGTTAGACATGATCTTGGCAGCGGCGTTCTCAGCTTCACTCCTTGTCAGCCCCTTTGCTTCGTATATCATCACAAGCTCCTTTTCCTCCTCCTGAGGGTTATTCTTAATTTCATCTTTTTCAAGGCTAACCTGCCTTTCGTACATTTCCCTTGAGCTCTGGACAGAAAGCCATTCGCCTATTGCCATGGATGCTCCGCCGGCGAGAAGCCCCGCAATCCCTGTAATAAGGACAGAACGTCCCGGCATGCTTGCCCCGGCTACTCCCATTATCAGGCTGAGGTTGGAAACAAGGCCGTCATTAGCGCCCAGAACCGCGGCCCTGAGTGACCCTCCCCCGGATTTATGCCATGATTCGCGGCCGGCTATTGACTGCACCCCGCCGGCGGAAAGAATGGAATTAAGGAGTTCCCTGTGCGGCTTCTCCTCATCGGCAAGCCCTATCTCTAACGCTTCCTTCTGGCCCGAGTAACTTTTTATTCCCTCATTCTCCCAGCCGCACAGCACTTCCAGGATATATTTTTTTCCAAGCCTGCCTGCCGTGAATTCTATAAACTTCGCCCTTGAAGAAGGTTTGCCGGGTTTGACAGGGTAACCGGCATCATTGAGCATTTTTTCCCATATCTTCGCATGCCTTTCCTCTGACAAGGATATCTCGAGAAAAGCCGAAGACCTGGATTCGTCTTCCTCGAGCCCGGAGAGAACCTTATAAAGATATGCGCTGTCGATCTCATCCTTAATATTGCCAAGGTACCTTTTTATATCGCCTTTTGAAAGCACGCTTACTCCTTATAATAATAATATTCAAAATCTCAACCTATTTGAGAAACCTGATCTTCCTCGGGACTATAATGCCGTCGAAACCCTTTAAATAAGGGCTGTACCATGATTCATTTGTCAGGGTTATGTTTGTAAGGTCACCTTTCTTTACAATCTGGCAGGTAAAAAGGTACAAGCCGTACTTCAGGGATTTGACAATTTTCTGGTAATCCCCGGAGACATAGTAAACTCCGGTACTATTGCCTTCTTCATGTATGGCGTAAAACACAAAAGGCTCATTCCCGTAAGCGGTAGGATAACCGCTTATATTTGTCATAGGGCTGTTCTTCAGGATGGAGTAAAAATTAGTACCCGGGTTTGAGTTTGTGCCTTCCGTGAAAGCCGCAGCGGTAAAGATAACAATAACGGCTGAAGCAATCACTATTTTCAATTTTACATTCATATCATTCCGCCTTTATGGTACTATGATCGTTTTGATTATTAATGAGGAAGTATCCCCGGCCATGTAAATATTTACCTGGCCCGTACCTGAAACCATTCCTTCAAATATCCTGCTCTGGTAAGGCTGGTAGCTTAAGAGCGATGAGGTGTTGTTGGTAAAGGTATAGAACGAAGGCCCTGCCCCGGCCCCTACCTGTCCCACCGGATCAGGGGCAAAAACATTAAAATTCGTAAGGTCAAGCCGCTGTACCGGATAAGTTATGCTGTTATAGCTTCCTGAAAGATTTGCCGGGTAGCCTGTGAAATTCGCGGATGCCGCCGGAGTCTGCCAGTTGGTGAAGCTCTCTCGCCATTCCATGTAAACAGTATTGAAATCATACCCCAGGAATGAAAGCGCCTGGGATAACGACTGTGTACCCGAAGCGTTTGCCCCATGGCCGTTAACTATCTCATGGAGGACCTGGGGCCCTATGTTTCTTACAAGGAATGCTAAAAACGAGTAGGATTTACCGTAATCGTAAAGCACGTCATTAACATCGCCGCTGTTCCATGAAAGCAGGGGCCTTTCCGGTTCGCCGAGATAATATGCCATCCTGTTGCTTGCGGCCAGTGCAGCTCCTGACGGATATGATGGGATAAAAGTACCCATGACATCTTCCATTGCCACCGAACATGCCTCGTTAAGCCATGTCTGTTCCGCGGTTCCGTTCTCATATTTCTGCCAGTAATTTATCATATGCTGGAGTTCATGAGCAAGTATTATAGATGCCTGCAGAATGCCGTTACCGTTAGGATTTTCATAAATTGTCGGGTAAGTGTCTATTACAAACATTTCCTTTTTATTTGAATTGGGCGCTGTCGCGCTTTCACTGTTAGCATCGAAATAACCCGAGGCATAACCGCCGCTTCCGTTATACCCGTCCTTAATGTCAGTCAGGAGGATGTAAACATTTTTATTGCCGTCAATCCCGCCGTTCCCGCCGGCTCCTCCCCCTTCCTCGTTGCCAATAAGGCTTGTCTCATTGGGATATATATCATCGAACGCTTTCATAATGTTTGAAACATCGGTCAAGTGTATGTGACCGTTGGCCAATTCGGCGTTATCGACAAAAACATAACAGTACTGCCCTGTAGCCTCAAGGGTTGCGGTAACGCTATAGTATGAAGGTGAACCCGATGACGATGTCGCGGCAGGCTGGTTGGTCGAGCAGGCGGCAAGTATGACGGCGCAAAAAGCTATATAGCTTATCCTTACGCCCTTTTCCGCCCTGAACCTTCTGAATGCCGGAGACTTCAGGATAAATGCCAGCATTATAAATGAAGCAATTATCATCAGGCCCCTTCCGGCAGGGATGCTCGGCCTGAACAAGCCGTTGCCCGGCTGAACGCGCTTATCAGTCTTGTTTATGTTATTAATGCCCGCTGTGGAGGCGGGCTTCAATTCTGTAGTTGTCAGGTCAGCCACATAAAAGCTTGTTGAATAGCTCCCCGCGGGAGATGATCCCCAGCTTGAGGGCCAGTAGCCGTAATCGATGACATTGGAACTCGAAGGCCCGCCGCCCGAGGCGAATTTCCCGGTCTCCATGCCCTGTAAAATAGCTGAGGGGTCGTTTGAGGGTAAAAGTGGGGTCGCATCGTAAGAAAAGCTCTTCCCGGCCCCGGAAGTGCCGGATGCCGAAGCCGACACAGAGAGCTTCCTGGCTTTTAAAGGAGGATCGTTAGTGTAGCCGTTAAGGTTATCACCCCATACCGCTGCGGAGTAAGTGCTGTTGTTAGTGTTATGCACAATTACATAGACAGTCTGCAAAGCGCTTAAAGAGTAGCTGTTGGTAGTTACAGGCCCGGTGATCCCTCCGCCGGAAGTGCTGTTATCGGTGGCGAGGGGGTTACTGCAGGAAGAAAAAAGTAAAAACAACAAACCGGCCGCATAAAATTTCAAAACAGATTTTTTCATATCGACTCCCGTTAAAGCCTTTTTTCCCGGCTTCCAACTTTTAATATATACTAAAAAGTTAATTTACATTTGTCAACTAAGTTCATAATGCTGTGTAAATAATGCTCTTTATGCCGCATACAGAACGCAAATCTCTTGACTTATCCGGCAAAACAAATTAGTATTAGGTTGTCGCCGGGATATCCGGGGGGATTATATGGTTGCTATAACGGGTATTTACAGGGCTATTCTTCATACCGATATGGCCATGTACTCAGTCATCAGGCATTACGGACTTTGGGCATATATAATTCTCTTTCTCGCTGTTCTTTTTAATTTATGTTCTCCCGTTTTCTCATTCATACCCGGGGATTCCATACTGATTGTGGCGGGTGCCGTTTGCGCCGGTGGAGTTCTTGACATAAGGCTTGTCATAGCTATTATCGCTTCCGGCGCGGTAATCGGCAACCTGATCAATTACAGCCTAGGGGAATTTCTCGGTCCCGGACTTTTCCACCATGGCAAGCCCGGTATATTCAGGGAGGAAAACCTTAATATCGCGCATGATTTTTACAAAAAGCATGGCGGCATTATGGTTATGGCGGGGCTTTTCCTGCCTTTTATAAGGAGTTTCGTGCCTTTTATCGCCGGGATAGCCGGCATGAACAGGACAAAGTTCGTTCTCCTGGGATCGGCAGGGTCGGTCTTATGGGTGTCGGCATTTTCGCTCGCCGGGTTCTTTTTCGGCAGGATACCGTTCTTTGAAAAGAACCTTCTGTTAATGATAACGGCGATCCTTGTAATTTTATTTATCGCTTTACCGCTTGCCGTTCATATAATAAAGACAAACATGGCAAGACGCGCCCATTAATAACGGTCATGGTGCCTATGCTTTTTCCATTCTTTCTTTCTTTCCTTCCAGTGGTCATAAGTATAACGGTTGTTTTCAAAATCTTCCTTTGAAAGATAGAACTTTAGGCCGCCGAAACTAACCCTGACATCAATATCGAGAAACGGCTTATCCTTGTCAAAATCCTTCGATTCATATTTGCCCTGGGGAAAAGCCGCTGATCTGTCGCCAGGTAATCTTACTTCGCCAAGTGAAACAAATGAACTGATCCTGACCGGCAGATCGGGATTAAGCAGAACAGCACCGCCGCCGAAAGATGTGCTGATATTAAGTGAAAGGGGAAGATTCGATGGCTTGATCGCGCTGAGGTCTATTAAGCCGCCGCCGAAAGAAAAATTAATATCCTTCAGCGGATTATCAGGGTCAAAAATGAATTTATGATAGCCGTACCAGTTATCATGCCTGTGCTTATGCCCATGACCGAATAATATGTGCAGGCCTAAATATATGAAAATAAAAGCCAGGAAAAATTCAGTCAGCGGTATATTGACATGAAACAGCGTGTTCAATATGAACCCGGCACCGATAAATATGAAAAGCAGGCCCCAGAACAACCCGCTGAACAATCCTTTACTGTACATAAGACACTCCTTTAACGGATGCGATTAATAACTGCCGGAATATTATGGATAATTAACGCTGTTTTGTCAAAATTACGAATTGGAGAGCGAAAGCTCAAAACTGAAAAGTTGGAACCGCTTGTTGAAAATAAAAATATTAAGAGTTATAATCTATGCCGCCCGGCATTAAATTAAAGTTTTTTCAGTCCGCCGGGAATATGCAATTCATATTATGGGGTTTAATATAATGGTTATATCCATTCTTGCTACCGGCAGCGAGCTGCTTGACGGCAGTGTTATAGAAACAAATTCCAATTTTATAGCCATGGAATTACAGAAAATAGGCCTCCCGGTTTCCAGTAAGATTTGTGTAAGGGACAGTTCCGAGGATTTGCTTTCAGCACTTGGATTTCTTTCCCGGAAAAGCAATGTTATTATAATTACGGGGGGCCTCGGGCCTACTGAAGATGACAAGACGAGGCAAAGCGCCGCCGAGTTTTACGGCAGAAAGCTTGTATATGATGAATCCGTCTGGCAGGGCATAGAAAAAATCTTTACCCGCGCCCGACTGAAACTGGCCGATGAAAATAAAAAGCAGGCCTTTGTCATTGAAGGATCGGCAATCATACCTAACCCGGCCGGGACAGCACCGGGTTTTATTATTGCCGGCGAAACCGTCTTAGCGGCTTTCCCAGGTGTTCCTTCAGAACTTAAATCCATGTTCCCTTTTTTTATCGATTTTCTTTTAAAAACCGGTAATGACATAAAGCGGCGCACAAGCGTTTTTGTAAAAACAATAGGCCTGCCCGAATCATATGTTGATGAGGAATGCGCAAAAATTTCAGGTAAAGATGCCGTCATAGGAACAATAGCCGGCATGGGCCAGGTCACGCTCAGATATGATTTCAGGGATGAACTGCCGTATGATAATGCCCTTGAAAACGTTAAAAGCTGGCTATCCCTGGCCCCTGACATTGTGAAAAGGGTTTTTTCATATGACCCCGGTTCTTCAATTGAACACACCCTTGTGGAATTACTTAAATCACGCGGTAAGAAGCTTCTTATGGCCGAGTCATGCACCGGCGGTCTTATATCGAAACTGATTACCGATGTCCCGGGATCATCCGGTGCGTTCTCGGGCAGTGTTGTCAGTTATGCCGATGAAATTAAGACCGCCTGCCTTGGCGTTAACCCGCAAACCATAAAAATTTTCGGCGCAGTAAGCTTTGAGACAGCACATGAGATGACAGAAGGGCTTTCAATGCTGGGATCTCCTGATTACTGCGTTTCAGTTACAGGAATAGCAGGCCCGGGCGGCGGGACCCCTGAGAAGCCTTCCGGGACTGTTTTTATCTCCCTGCGATATAGTGAGAAGGGTAAAGCGGTAAGATCAGGCGTTTATCAATTCCTTTTCACAGGGTCAAGAGAAATGGTGCGTATGAGGACTGCGATGAAAGTTTTTGAAATGCTGTGGCTCGACTTAACCTATGGGGAAATCGATGAAAAAATAAATTATACGCTTCGGAGATAGATCATGAAGAACATTCGCTATTTTCTTATTATGGTTCTGATATTCATTCTTGAAATAGCCGCAATTTACATATTGTTCTCAATATCACAGGCTTCAAAAATAATATATATAATATTATCTCTTGCTATCATATTTTCCCTGGTTTTCTATCTGGTATTCTCACGTTTTCTTGAAAAATCAAGGTTAAAATCTAAAAAGGAAGTGATTTCAGGTTATATCCGTTCTGTTGTAACAGTCATAATTATAATCATTGCCGTTTTTATCATGATTATAGCTGTGAGGACCGCTGTCTTCATAGTTATAAAAATGTAACGGCTGTGGAACCGGGCAAATTCGGAACGCGAAAAATTTGTGTAAAAATTATAGCTACTTTAATATTAAAAGATAAAATAAAAAGCTTTTTTTACCGGGTTTGATTAATAACGGCTGATCCGGCACAGCCTGATAATAACAGTTTACGGAGAAACGATGATCAAGGATTTTATTGATCTGGATTGCGCTTTCGAACCGTACAGGATGGGAAGGATCGACTCCATAATCGGGGAGATGGTTTCACATCTTGATTATGAAAAGGGCATTGTTACTATAAAATGCCCGGATGGCGTCATTCTTACATCAATAGAATTTGAACCGAATCTTGTTGATGATTATATTGACGCATTTAAGAATTATGAAAACCAGATCAAGCATTCTGTACCCGATTATTTTAACCGCAAGATATACCGTAAATCGGTGTCTATTCCATTTAATATGGGAAGACTTGTCCTCGGTGACTGGCAGCAGATAGTTTTCCTTACGCTGGAGAAGGTTCCAGATATCAGGTTCCAGCTGGAAATATCGCTTTCCGATTCTATCCTTGGAATGGAAAGCATTTTCACAAACAGGGAATTTCAGGTGCTTGATGTGACAGATATTATCGAGAGGTCCCTGAAAAATTACTCCAGCTATAACGTGGCCCTGGTATCGCCGGAACCAAATGTCCTTCTTATTACCCTTGAGCCCGGATTAAGCCGGGAACTTATATCCCTTCTGCAGCGCATTGCCCCATACGAGAAGCAGTACAGGCATCACCATCCCTGGAATGATCATGTCGGATTCATTCATGTCAGGGCTTCATTTTTTTCCCAGATTTTATCGCTGGAAATTGACGGCGGTGAGCTTAAAATAGGGAACGAAAAACTTTTTCTCGTTGAGCTTGACACATCGCCGGCCAGAAGAGACATATATTTCGATGTATGGAAATAGATAAAGCACAGAGTTTGAATTGGAGAAGTTATGGATATTTTTATCAATGGGACAAGGATTGATTTTACACTTGAAGATGAGATAACTGTAACGGATGTTATCGAATCCCTCCAGGAAAACATAAAAAAGGATAATGGGGTTATATCATCCATTTACATAGGGGACAACTGTTATTCAATAGGTGATGAGGAACTGTCAAAATATAAGATCGGCGATGTTAAAGAGCTGAAAATAGAAGCGTCTACAAAAGAGGAGCTGGCGGCGATGCTTCTTGAGGAATGTAAAAAAATATTGACAAAAATACCCGATGATATAAGGGAAAACGCTTTCAAGCATACTTCCGAAATAAGAAAACTTTTTTCATGGATAACAGAAACCATCGAGACAATAAACAGCCTGGCCCTGTTTTCAATGATAGAAGCAAAGCTACTTATATCGACGGTAAAGCAGATTGATGACTACATGGACAGCAGCTTTAAGGAAAGCAGCAAAACCGGGCCTTTATCCGATATAATAACAAACCTTATTTCTTATATTGAAGCCATTCAGCTGAAAATGTCATCGGATTTTACGGTTACACGTGAATCCCTTCTCGGTTCCATCAATGAAGGGTTTGAACTCCTCCCGGAGATATCGGCATCATTCCAGGTCGGAAAGGATAGTGACGCCCTGGCGAAAATAAATAAAATAATCGGAATATTAGAGCTTTGCGGCATATATCTGCGAAAGAACATAGATTCCTTTTCCGATAATGATAAAAATAATATAGAAAACCTTTACAATGATATCAACATTCTGCTTGGAAAGATTGCCGGTGCGTTTGAGAACGGCGATATAGTTCTTCTCGGCGACTTGCTGGAATACGAACTTCCCGGAAAGCTGGCAGATTATAAACATATAATCCTCGGAGAGTAAGCAGTTTATGGAACAACAAACACTCGAAAACCCTGAAATCAAAGCGATTGCAAACATGGTTTACGAAACTTGCGGCATAGTTTTCAAGGACTCAAACATATCCGTACTTCAAAGCCGGATTTCCAGCAAGCTTAAAGAAAAAAATATGGAGAGTTCCCAATATTTTGATCTCCTCAAAAAGGACAAGCAGGAACTGATATCTTTTATTGATTTTGTAACTACAAATTTCACCTCTTTTTTCAGAAACCCCCGCCAGTTCGAGCTTCTTGTTGAAGACATTCTTCCATTGATTATCAAGCGCAATTCCTCCGAAAAAACCATCAAACTCTGGAGTGCCGCATGTTCTTCAGGGGAAGAACCTTACACAATGGCTATGGTTGTTGAGGAATTCCTTGAAAAAAATCATTTAACAGATTGGAAATATACGATAACCGGATCGGATATAAGCCTTGAAAGCCTTTTTATTGCCAAGGCCGGAAAATTTCCATCAAAAAGCCTGGAAAAGATTGATAAGCTGTATCTTGATAAATATTTCACAAATTCAGAAGATTCCTACATGGTAACAGACAGGCTCAAAAAGAACATAAGTTTTGACTACCATAACCTTATCTATGATAACGGCATCAGAAACATGGATATTGCCTTCTGCAGGAATGTTCTTATATATTTTGATGAAGATATCCAGAAGAAGGTCCTGATGAATATTCACCAGGGCCTGAAAAGCGGCTCATTTCTTTTTATAGGCCATTCGGAAAGCCTTATCGGGCTTTTTGACGGCTTCAAACCCGAGTCGCATGAGAAAGGTATCATATATGTCAGGCAGTGAAAAAATCAAGGTCCTTCTTGTAGATGACTCTGTACTGGTAAGAAAGTACCTTACTCTTGTTTTTTCAAGCCTCGATTATATCGAGGTTGTCGGGACAGCCCCAAACGGCCGGATAGGACTGCAGAAATTATTTCTTTTCAAGCCTGACATCATGATTCTTGATGTCGAGATGCCTGAAATGACCGGGCTTGATGTCCTGAAGTATATTAAGGAAAAAATATCCCCGGAAAACAGGCCCAAAGTGATTATGTTCAGTTCGCTTATGGAAGAAGGGTCAAGCGCCACATTCGAAGCCCTGGCAAACGGCGCCGCGGAGTTTATAAAGAAACCGGAAGGGCAGATATCTGATAATATTGAATTTCTGACAAGGGAATTTGATATAATAATAAAAGGATTATATGAATCCGGAAAAGGCCGGGTTTCTGAAATAGCAGCAGCCAGGGAAAAGGCGCCTGAAACCGGCCCTGTAAATGAAAGCCTGCCGCTGCCTGACAGGAAAACTCTGACCGGGCTTTCTCTCTTTGATTCGGTAATGAAAGCCAAGCCTATCAAACCTGTTATAATAGCTATAGGATCTTCAACAGGCGGGCCGGTGGCAATAAGAAAAATCCTTGATAACATGGGCAAGGTACCTGTCCCGGTTGTAATCGCGCAGCACATGCCTGCCGGTTTCACATCTGAGTTCGCGAAAAACCTCAAGGCAATATACCATCGTGAAGTGCTTGAAGCCAGGGACGGGGAAGAAATGTTAAATGGAAACATTTACATCTGCCCAGGAGGGGTCCATTCATTAATAGAGAAAAAAGGCAATAGCCTCTTCTACAAATCAGATCCTAAATCTTACGATGGGTTTTTCTTCAAGCCATCCGTAGATATATTTTTTAAATCAGTTAACCAATCCGCGGGAAAAAACGTACTGGGCATAGTACTTAGCGGGATGGGAAAGGACGGAAGCATCGAATCCGTGAAACTGCGGGATGAAGGAGCTATCATGATAGCGCAGGACAGGGAAAGTTCCGTTGTATGGGGCATGCCGGGCAGTTCCGTCAGGAGCGGCGGAATAGATATAATCATAGATATAAGCGATATTGGCATCGCTATAAATAATTTAATGGCAAAGAGTTAACTGCATTACTATTTTATATAAAAAGAATGTTGATAGAATTTTAAAATTACAATATACTTATGTTAAATTACTTTGAATTACGTATATATTGTTATGGTTGGATGCTTATTACAGTAAGGATAAGGAAATGACAGATTTCTCCCAGGAATTGAAAAAGGATTTTCTCGATGAAGCATATGAGCTTCTTGACAAGCTTGAAAAAAGCCTTTTAACGCTCGAGAAGGACCCGGGTAATGACAAGGAAATTAACGAAGTGTTCAGGGCCGCTCATACGATAAAAGGAGGGGCAGGGACGCTGGGCTTTACAGAAATTCAGGATCTGACTCATGTCATGGAAGACATACTCGACCTTGCAAGAAAAAAAAATGTAACCTTTGTATATGATGACATATCCACGCTTTTATTGTGCCATGACGAACTTGATAAAATGGTTAAAAACAGGGAATCCGACACCATCTACGACAACAAGCTTGCCGCTGATCTCAGGGAATCCCTGCTTGCCATAAAAAAAAGGAGCGGCATAGCCCCAGCCGAACCGGCAAAGGTAAAAGCCGCCGAATCAGCCCCTGTAAACGCCGCGGTTTTACAGGAAATAGAATTCAGTTTTTCAAACATGGATATTAGCCTGATGAGCGACAGCATTTCTAACAATAAAAATATATTCAATATACTCTATTCCCTGAATGAAAGTTACGAGATGAAGGAAGTTTCAAGTTTCCAGATTTACGCGCTGTTAAGCGATATCTCCGATATCATAAAGATGAAACCGACAGTTTCGGACTATGAGGCCGGATTCAGCAGAGACATAGGTTTTGTAATAAGCACCGACAGGGAAGAACAGTTTATCAGGGACAAGACTTTTATGAAGGACCTGGTATCTCATATAAAGATCAGAAAAATAGACCTTGATAAAATCCGTGAGATGGAAGCTTTAATGGGAAAACCTGAACCCGCTGCGGATCAGCCAGAAGGAATTGAACCGGCACAGCAGGCTCAAGGGCAAAAAGGACAGGCTGCCGCCCCTGAAGCTGAAGTACAGGATGCTTCCATAAAAAAAGAACCTTCACCGGACGCTTCCCAGAAGCGCAATGTCGCCACATTAAGGGTTGAGAGCTGGAAGATCGACGAACTTCTAAACCTCCTGGGCGAGCTAGTAATAACAAAAGCCAGCTTCATGCAGATGAATTCGGATTTTGACAAAGCCGGCATTGATATTAAAGCAGTTTTGAAAGAATTCATGAGCGGCATCCAGAAATTAAATCTCACCGGCAATGCTGACGAAGTGGAACATAAAAACTCAGTGCTGTTTAAGTCAATGTCTGAACTCTATATTACTTTCGAATCTTTCTCGGAAAACATGCAGAGATTAAACCGGATTTCCAGCTCGCTTCAGGAAAACGTGATGAAGATGAGAATGGTCCCTATCCAGATGGTATTTTCCCGCTTTCCAAGGCTCATACGCGATATGGCTGAAAAGATTAACAAAAAGGTTGAGATCGATATCGCTGGTGTTGAGACTGAAATTGACAAAGGAATGGTTGATGATATATTTGACCCGCTGATCCATATTCTGAGGAATTCCGTAGATCATGGCATCGAAACTCCCGAAGAGAGGAAGGCGGCCGGGAAGAATGAAACCGGGAAAATAATTCTCAAGGCAGTTCACGAAGGCGACAGCATAGTAATTGAAGCCGCCGACGACGGGAAGGGAATAGATATTGAAGCTGTAAGGAATAAAGCTATTGAAAATCGCATGGTTTCCAGGGAAGCCGCTGCCGTTATGACACAGAAAGATCTTCTCGGCATGATTTTCCTTCCGGGCCTTTCAACCGCGAAAGTTGTTACTGACATTTCAGGCCGCGGCGTAGGCATGGATGTGGTTAAGAAGAAAATAGAGGAGATCGGCGGAAGTGTTCTGGTCTCCACGGTAAAAGGAAAGGGGACAAAGATAACAATCCGCCTGCCTCTTACCCTGGCAATAATCCAGGGACTGATAATAGTAGTGAATAAAATGCATTATATTATTCCTGTGGCGGCAGTGGAAGAAACTGTTATAATAAACCTGAAGGACCTCAAGGATATTGACGGGAAGCTTACGCTTGAGCTTCGGGGCAAGTTCATACCGATCATGTCATTGAAAAAATATTTTTATAATGAAGATATAAAAACCGGATCGGATGATAAAGATTACTGCATTGTCGCAAAATTCGGCGACAGTTTTATAGGCATACTCGTAAGTGAAGTGATCGGGGAACAGGACATAGTGATCAAGCCATTGAATACAAAACTGATAAAAAGCCCTGGAATATCCGCGGCTACAATAATCGGGAACGGTGAAATAGGCTACATCATAGACACTTCCCAGATTATAGCGCAATATTTCAAGAACAGAGCGGACTGACAGGATGATGAATATCATTGGGAGGATCCGGATTTGGAAGAAAAGGTTCTAAACAAAAAAATTGAAACAGGGGAAGAAGCCGATAAAAAAGCCAAGATGCTTTTCCAGACTATATCTTTCCATCTTGAACACGGCATATATGCCATGGATGTAATGAACATCCAGGAAATAATTTTCTCAAAAAAGATTTACCGTGTGCCTAACACCAATGAAAGCCTCCTTGGAGTACTGAATCTCCGCGGAAATATACTCCCGGCTTACAGCCTGAAACTTATTCTCGGGATATCCGATTCGGTAACAGGGAAGGACGTGATTAATGAGGATGATAAATTCATAGTAATGATTAAAAAAGACCGGGATATTTTCGGGCTTATGATAGACAGCATCTATATGAATATTCCGGCCACTGAAGACAATTATAAATCCGGGAAATTCATTGAAAGATGGTCGAAAAACGAACTGTTCAGCGGAGTAATAATTGAAGGGGACAAGGAGATACTTGTAATCAATATAAATAATCTTTTAAAATATATAATTACCCTGAAATAAACTGGAGGAACGCATGCGGATAGAGTACATAAACCCATTTGTTGAAGCCTCTTTTGACATATTAAATGAAGTTTTACAGACTACTGTAAAAAGAGGCCAGCTATACCTGAAAAAACTTGGTGAATCCATGAAGGGTGTTGCTGTTGTAATCGGTATAATAGGTAATTTGAAAGGCAGGCTGGTATTTGATATGAATGAAGATACTGCTCTGAAAATTGTTTCAAAGCTTAACGGCGAAGAATTTAAGACATTTAATGAAATGGCCAGAAGCACTATCGGTGAGCTTGCTAATATGATTACCGGCAGGTCAGTAACTAAATTAGAGAAAGAAAGGCTCGCATTTAATTTCACCCCGCCGACTATAATCACCGGGGAGAAGCTTGAAATTTATGAATTCTCCGACATGGAAGCCCTGATCATTCCAATAGATACCGGAATGGGCATCGTTGAAATCAATATCGCATTTAAAGAATAAATTGGAGGTGTTTTATTATGAGTATAATTTTTGACGAAAATGGCCTTCCAACAGGAAAGAAAGTCGGGGGCGGAATATTCAAAGTATTGATAGTAGACGACTCTCAATTTATAATCAAACACCTGAGCCAGATTTTTATGTCGCGCGATTTTGAGGTTGCCGGTACTGCTGATAACGGTAAGAAAGGCGTAGAACTTTTTTCCACGATGCATCAGGATATCGATCTGGTAACCCTCGATATTACAATGCCGGAAATGGATGGTCTTGAAGCCCTGAAAAAAATCAAGGAAATAGATCCCAACGCGACTGTAATAATGGTTACAGCGATCGGTACCGCCGAATCAGTTAAAGAAGCTATAAAACTCGGGGCAAAAGGTTACATTGTCAAACCTCTGGACAGGGAGAAAGTTATTGAAAGAATCGGCCAAATTCTCAAGTAGGAGGAGATACCTTTTATAATGCGCGCCCTTTTTATCTTATTGTTTATAAATCTATTAATTTCAAGTCAGTTATTGAGCCAGCCGCTTATAATTGATTTAAGCGACTTGAGTTATTCCGATGCTTCAAATTGGATTTCTGTTAATACTGATATGGAAATCAGCGGCGTTATAGCCGGAGGCCCGTTTAAAACCTATAATGGGAACCTGCCTGCGGGTAATAGCCCTGTTTATGATTTTTTCGATATTGGCGGCAAGTTTCAGAGAGGGTCAGCCGCTACCTTCTGGGGAAGTGAGTCTGATTTCAGCGGCTTCGCAAAGTCCCTGTCCGCAGACAGGATTTCACTTTACGCTTACCTTGATCTTTTCACACAGGCTTACGGGTATTCGCCTGACCAATGGGATCCGGATGATTTTATCGCGCAGGCATCAGTAAATCCGGAACGGTTATACATTGACATCAGTAACAGTAAAACCAGGGAAAAGCTTTCGAAGATAATCAGTTATATTAAAAGCCTGCCGGTGAAAAAGTGGGTCGCGGATATCAGGAAATATCCCAGGGACCTGGAAAAGGATTATGCGGATTACCTCCAGTCGAACTTCGGCAATTCTGTAATTATTTTGTCCGATGACGGGACGGAAGCGCAGGCAAGCTCAAAAGCATGGATGGACCTCCGTACAAATGTGTTTACACCGGAGAATATAATAATTTCAAACGCCGCAAATTTAAGGATTGACAAGAACCAGATTCAGTATATAGACAGCCCTGAGCTAACGATTTACAACATAGCATCAGTGGCTTATCTCTTCTCCCGCAATTGCCATTTGATTATCGGGCATGCTTTCCTTTCGGATTATAACAAATCCCTTATCAAATTCTGCGAATCAATGGGTGATTTCAGTACCGCCGAACCTGAAAACGGTAAACTCATCCTGTACAATTCAACAGACATCCTGGCTATGAATTTTACAATAAACATGGCTTCCTGGAATGAAAAGTTAAATATTAACAAAACCGGTTTCTTTAAAAGTTTGCAGGGAGGATCGATGTTAACGATAAACGGTCCCGACGCTTCCTTCTTCATGCTGCCGGGTACTATATCATTCTGGAACATACAATGAAAAGAGCCGGTCCGGTGTATTCGGTTACAATAGCAATTCTATCGTTGCTGTTGACAATTCTTCTGGGGTCATGTTCAAAGTACTACCATTTTGACGAACTATATGATAAGAACGACTATCTGAATGCATACAGGGTACTTGAGAACATCAAGGAAAATCAGAGCATTAACTATAAAAGGCGCCTGTACAGGATTGTAATCAGGATGTCAATCGACGGAGATCCGGATTTTATATTAAAAATGGAAAACCTGGCTCTTCAGCCCCATACGGCTGACATTAAAAATTACGCGGATTTTGCAGGAGCTATAAGTAATTACCTTGATGCCAAATCGCCGCCGCAGTTTCAGTCGGTCGCAGACGCTTTATCAAACATTCATTATGTACCTGTCGAATTTCTGCCCTACGCTTACAAAATAAGGGGCATTTCATTATACCATCTTGGAAAGTTCGATGATTCAATAGCCGATCTCACCACAAGTGAGAAAATGCTGCCGTTTGCCGATAACCTCTATTATATCGGTATGTGTTATTATTATAAAAATGATATTAAAACCTCGATAGAGTACTTCCAGAGAGTATCGGAAGGGGCTTCCGACGGTTTGATAAAAAGCGCCGCTTATTATCAGCTTGGCGAGATAGCCAATTACCAGGGAAGTTATGCCGAGGCCCTTACAAACTACTTTCAGGCAATAAACAATTACTCGCAGAATGCTGATTATTCATACAAAATTGCGAAATGCCTGCAAAAATTAAAATATACATCGCTTAGCCAGAAGTTTCTGAAAATTTCGCTGCGTATACAAAAAGATTATGCAAACGCATGGTTTTTTCTCAATATTTATTAGTTATGACGAGGTAATTAATGGTACCCCAGAGGACATTGAATTTTTTAGTGGCGGATGATGAAATCCAGAATATCAGGATGATAACCGATATCCTGTCGATCAATCCTATTACCAGTACTATTTTTACCGCCGACGACGGAGATAAAGCTTACAATATATACAAAAATAACAAGATTGATATTGTCATAACTGATATACTTATGCCGAAGCTCTCCGGAATAGACCTGATAAAAAAACTCAAAGATTATAACTCAAATGCCCATATAATAATGATGTCGGCTTATTCAAACATAGATGTTGTAAGGGACGCCATGAGAAACGGGGCTTATGACTATATACTCAAGCCCTTTTCAATTGAGGAAATAATGTTTTCGGTGAACAGGGCGGCGGACCATTTGAAGCTTTCGGAAGAAAAAGAAAGCTTCCAGAAATTCCAGGAAAATAAAATCAGGGAAATAACCGCCGCATTCCATGATTCGTTCATCGAAACACTCGCCGCAATAACAAAATCCCAGGTGATAAGGGACAAATCCATATCTGGCCATTCCGAAAAAACCGCGGAATATTCAGTAAAGCTGGCTATAGCTTCCGAATTGGCCCACAGCACTATAAAAGATATCCATTCAGCATCACTTATTCATGATATAGGAAAGATAGGGATACCCGATTCAATATTACTGAAGCCTTCCGGGCTGACGGATCCCGAGTACAATCTTATAAAGACCCACCCGGTTATCGGCAGGGAAATTATAAGGCCTATACTGTCACAAAACCCGATCATAATGAATATTATAAGCTCGCATCATGAAAGGTATGATGGGAAGGGTTACCCGGACGGCCTTAAAGGTCAGGATATTCCGATTGAAGCAAGGATAGCCGCCCTGGCCAATGCTTACGCGAGTATGACTGCAGATACTGTTTATAAGGGCGCCAAATCCGTACAGGACGCAATATCCGATATTGAATCAAATCTCGGCAAACAGTTTGATCCGGACCTCGGCAGAATATTTATAGATAGTGTGTTATCAAGAAAAGATAGTTAACTTAAGGATTTCTAATGAACAGGGTAAAATCCATTCTGAATGAACTTGAAGCCGAACAGCTCATCGGACAGGGAAGATATAGTGAAGCGCTGCCCGTCCTGCTTGATCTGCTTGAAAATAAAGAGCTTGTAAACAGGGAATCTGTCCTCAACGATATTTCTTCCTGCTATCTGAATGACAAGAACTTCAGGAAAGCTATTTATTACCTCGAAAAATTAATCGTTCTCAACCCCATGGACTCTAACGCAATGTTTAACCTTGCGTTTTGCTATTATGCCCTGAGGGATTACCAGGAAGCGGTCATATGTTTTGAAAGATTGAAGTCGGCAAACCCTGACAGGGATGATATCCTGTACAATCTCGGCATGTCATATCTTGAGCTCGGCAATTCCGTCAAAGCCCTTGAAACTTTCGAGGAAGTTCTTAAATTCCCTCATTCGTCAGCGGTCATATACAATATTGGAATAGCCCTTGTAAATAAAGACCTGCCCGAAAGGGCCCGGGATTTTCTAACAAGTTATCTGTCTTCCGCCAGCCAGGATATCGATGCCACATTCGGCCTCGGCATTGCCTACAGTAAACTCTCGGAACACAGAAAAGCCATTGAATGCTTTTCAAGGGTCATAAGGTGGGACCCTAAAAGGTACATATCGGCATATGTAAGCCTGGGTATTTCCTATCTTCAGATCGGTGATATCGAAAAATCCATGGAATTCCTCAAGAAAGCCCTTGAATTCAATCCCGAAATGCCTGAAGCATGGTACTACCTGGGAGTTTTTTATGAAACCACAGGGCAGCCTGAAATGGCTATAGCTTCTTTGCAGAAAGCCGTTGAGTTTGATTCAACCATGGTCGAAGCCTGGGAGAAATTGGGTAATCATTATCTGAGGAAAGGGAAAAGAAAAGAATCGATAGAAAATTATAAAAAAGCGCTTTTTCTTTCAAACATAGCAAGGTATTCATTCAAGCTCGGCCTGATATCAATGCTCGAACTGGATTATCAGAACGCCGTAAAGTACTTCCGGGAATGCATGAATAAAATAGAAAATGAAAATTTGAAACCTTCAAAAGCTGATGATTTTGAAATTAAGGATATTTATGAAAATTTGGCGGTATGTTACTATTATCTTCAGCGTTATGAGGAAGCCTCCGAATCCGGAAGGAAATTCCTGAAGATGGATTATTCAAAAGAATTCCTTTTTTTTATTACCGGAAGTTCATTTATGAAAACAGGCAAGTTCAGAGAGGCAAGGACTTATCTTGAAAAAGCCGTCAACATAAAGCCTGACGATATTAACGCTCTTTTCAGCCTCGGAATACTCGAAGGCAACATGGGGAATTACAGCGAATCTGCCGTTTATCTTGAGAAAGCCGTAAGCATCCAAAGGAACCCTGAAATTGTATATGCCCTTGCGCTTTCAAAAATGAAGACAGGTGAATTTGATGCGGCCATTACTTTATTTGATGAGTACATGCAATCACATAATGAAGAACCGGAGACACTCTATAAACTCGGACTGCTTTATATAGAGATGAAAAGCTATTCGAAGGCCAGAGCCGCGTTTGAAAAAACTCTGCTTATTGACCCTGATTTCAAAAAAGCTAAAGAGTTTCTTGACTCAATAGAAAATAATAAATTACCCCGAGATAACGATGAATAAAATAAAATTAATACCCTTTTCTTCAGCCGCAGTCATTGCGCTGTCATTAATGCTCTGTTCTTTTACACAGGAGTATCTGATATTTATAAAAAACCTGGGAAAGTATAACTTTATCTCAATGGATAATATCCTGACAGAAAGCGGGCTAAGCACAAAAATTCCTCCCCAGAAACCGTTGCCGGACGCGGGGCAGACCAATTCCCCTGTTATTGAGCAGCCTCTGCCTGAGGAGAACATTCAGATAAGCATACCGGGGAACAATGATTTTTCAATCAACATTTCCCAGGATACTAACATGTCCATACTCAAATCAATTAAAGGTGATTCAAGGTATAATGCTGACAGCTCCGATCCGGGAAAAGGTCTTTTTCTATTTCACAGCGGGCTTAATGACTCAAAAATAATTTTCCAGTCTGTAAATTCTGACGGATTGCCTGTGAAAAATATTAATTACTATGTTATCATAATCAGGGACAAGGCACAGGCACCGGTTCAGGGAAGCCAGACCAACCTGCCTCCGCAGCAGAACATGAGTGCGTCTTCAGCAGAACAGTCTCCGGCTGTAACACCCGGAAGCCAGCAGCAATCGGGCCAGCAGGACCAGTCAGGCACCAACAGTTCAACTAATTCAGGGACAGGTTTCAGCGCTTTTTATCCGGCATCCGCCGATTCACTTCCTCCATCCGAAGCTGTTTCCATGCTCAGCGGTGTGCTGTCAAATTCAATCTATGACCAGAATGACAAGAACTTGGCGCTTTATAAGCTTATTGACATTGAGATTAGACAGGGCAGTTATTCAAACGCATCCGCAAGCATTGCAAATGTAAATGATCCTTCAAGGAAATCATTGTACCAGGCCAGGCTGGACAGGGCCATGAAAAATTATCCTGACGCAGTCAAGAATTACTTTCTCGCTTTTTCAGGGGATATCGATACTATGACAAATGCTGTCCTTGAATCGGAATCCGCGTTCTCATCCATCGGCGCTATCGACAGGGGCTCTATAGACAGCCTTATCGCACAAACAAAAAAATATCCGGGAACTAATAATTTTTACGCCGCCTCACTGATAAATATAGCCCGTCTTTATCAGTACATCCCAGATGTTTATGCGGCAAAGGGCCTGCTTGATTCAATTATCAGCGGTAATTACAGCCCCGCTATGAAAGGCAAAGCACAGGACGCCGAAAACGAGCTTAATAATAATTTTTTAAACTACAGGTAAAAAATAAATGGAAATTGTCAAGGGTATAGAAAAATTCATTGAGAAACCTGATGCCTCCAGGAATGAAATCATCAGGGAAATGAGACGCCAGGGAATAATAGGTCATTCCCAGAAAATAATAACTGCTTACCAGCGGACGGCAAAAGCAGCGGCAAGTGAAGCCAGCATTATTATTGAAGGAGAAAGCGGTACAGGCAAAGAAATATTTGCCCAGACTCTCCATAATCTGGGGAAAAGGCCGGATGGCCCGATGGTAAAGCTTAATTGCGCCGAGATACCTGACAACCTCCTGGAAAGCGAACTCTTCGGTTATGAAAAAGGGGCTTTCACCGGCGCGGTAAAAAAAAAGATAGGTAAATTCGAACTCGCTGACATGGGGACCATCTTTCTCGATGAAATAAGCGAAATGGCCCTTTCGCTTCAGTCAAAACTACTCAGGGTAATAGAAAATAAAACAGTAACAAGGGTCGGCGGTCTTGAGAATGTCCCTGTCAACGTCAGGATAATATCAGCCACCAACCGCAATCTGTGGCAGCAGGTAAAGGAGGGGAAGTTCCGGGAAGACCTTTTCTACAGGCTTAACGTCATTTATCTTCATCTTCCGGCTCTCAGGGAAAGACGTGAGGACATCCCTCTTTTAACAAATCACTTCATAAAAAAATATACAAGAATTGAAAATACCCCGATTGAGTCCATTGATGAAAGCATAATAAGGCTTTTCATATCGCTTAACTGGTCGGGAAATGTACGCCAGCTTGAAAATGTAATCCATCATGCCATTATTATGTCAACAGGGGGCACACTGAGAATATTTGATCTTCCTGAAAATATATATTCATCACTTTCAGACGGCGCAGGCCAGCCCGTTGACAACGGTTATATAAAAAAAGATGATGTAATTATAACAAATTCCGATATATACGAAATTGAAAGATCGCAGATACTCAATGTTCTTCAGAGATCACACTGGAAGATATCGGAAGCAGCCGAATCGCTTGGTATTCACAGAAACACCCTGACACAAAAAATGAAAAGGTACAAAATTAAATAAAATATTGATTTTCATTATAAGCTGATAAAAGAATAGGGTTAAAATCTTTGCGGAAAGGCCCGGTATAATTTATAATTTGTTAATTAAAGGTGATATACAGGAGATTATAAATTACATGAATCTCAGAACCGCGGCTTTGTTCCTTGTTATATTCCCGGCTGTAATCTATCCCCAGTCCGATCTTAGCGTAACCAACATCCAGCAAAACAACTCCGGGCTGCCGCAGAACGACAGGATAGTATTCCCAAATGTCAATATCAGCATTGAAGACCAGAGCGAGTTCACTCTTAATAACGGGACTACCAATCTCGAACTGAACAACGTGCCTGATGTCGCGCAGGTAAGCCCCGAAGAGCTTTCAAGCAACGTTGAAAACAGCATATTCAGGGGCGAAACAGGTGTTTTTTCAAACAGGAATTTCTCGCTTTCTTCTTTCAGCCTTCTTTACGGCTCCTTTGAGGACCTTACAGCCGACCTTTCCATAGGCAAGCATGACGGAAAGCTTGATTACCTGATAACCTATTACCGTGAAGGGAGTGATTCCCCTGAGTGGCAGTCAAACACATACTTTAACACCGAGAAAAGTTCCGACAGCTTCGGGGCGGACTTTATATACTCGTTATCAAAAGAACTGACGCTCAACCTTGATACCGCTTATAATGATAAAAGTACCGGGCTTTTTACAAACCAGCTGAATATGACAGAATACCAGACATACGCGCCTATTAATATCGGCGCGGTTTACAGCTTTGATGTAAATTCAGCTCTCCGGGGCGGTTTGGATTACCAGTACCTAGAAATTAAACACAAGCTGGAAAACGGATATTCAAACACCATACTTAACGAGACGGGAGCCGATATCGATTACGAAGCGAATTTCAGCAGGGATAATTTTCTTATAGCAAATCTCTCATATAACCTGAATTCATGCTATACAGACATTATGGAAGGTTTTAAAACCATAATCAAAGATAAATTTCCTATATTGCCAAACTTTTCGGTCGAGGCTGGAGGCGGCTTCTTTTTTTATAATTACAAGGGATTTTTCTGGTACCCTGACCTTACCCTGTTCTACAGGCCCGCAAGCATTGTGACTTTTTCGGCAGGCATCACCGGTTCGCAAAAAGATCTGTCGGCTTCGGAATTTTATGCCGAAAACCAGATCGAGTACAGCACTCCTGTGCCGGAGGAAAAATGGTCGGCTCCTTCTCTTGCTCTCGATTACAATCCTCTTCCCTATCTTTCCCTTCATGCGGGAGCGGCATACAACTGGTACAATAGCTTCAACACATACAGCCTTGACCAGTCCTCGGGCCTTTATGAATTTCAGTCCATTACCAATATCCAGGCCGCCGAGCTGACATTGGGTGCTGATTTTAAGGTTTATGAAGCATTTTCGCTTTCGGCTTCCTATTCTTTCAAACAGCCTTTAAACGCAACCAATCTGCTTTTCTATGACAGCCAGGACGCTTCTATTGAGGCTTCCTATATCAGCACTCCTATCGGCCTGACTGTTGAAAGCGGACTGGACTATAAGGATATGGAATATTACACGCAGACGCTGTGCTTTCCGCCGGCGCTTATCTGGAATTTCTCAGCTTCTTTGGGAATATCCAAGAATATACTCGCGGAATTATCAATAGATAATATCCTAAATGACGAGCTATTCGACAGGCCGGATATCCCTCTCGGGGGGACAAGAATAAACAGCGGGTTGAAAATTCTATTATAATAAACTGTAATTACCAGTAATTAGTACTACCCCGTAAAATATTAAATATTAAATATTTAAAAAAAAGGGGAGGTTTATGAAGACATTATTATCTGCTGTAATTTTAACGCTGGTCTTCGGGTTGTTATTCTCTTATAACGGCAATATAAATATTTCTATAAATTCAATTGATATAAGGGTTGTAATAAATTATCATTTTGACGGCGGCAGCCAGAAAATAACAATGCCAGCGCATTCAAGGATAATTAATGTTACATCTCCGGGAAAGGCCGCTGTTAACTATTATTTTAACGGGACAGCCGTTCTCGTTGATAATGTTATCATGGATTACGGCGGAAATATTAAAATTGAATATGTTATCCCTTCGGGTAATCCCGAATTCATTAATGATGACTGGCTTGCCACATGCGCTGAAAAAGGGAGCCTTCAGGCTGAAATATCGGGCCCGGCGGGTTATACTACTTTTACCGTACCATACAGTTCAAGTGATAATAACACAGTAACGGTTAACCAGGATGACTCTCCTATCCTCATATGCGGACGGATGAACCTGGAAACAGCATCAATCGGTGATAAAAACATTGATTTCTATAATTTTTTCCAGAAAAACATATCCCTTACCAATGTCAGCAGGCTTATTGAAGGCTATGAAAATATTCTTTCGCCTTTAGGCAAAAAAAATCTTATCTTCATAGCAAGCCCCGATCTTAACAACCTGCTCAGGTTTTCCGGAAATAATATCTTTATTTCGGTCAACAGCCCCTCGGCGGATGATATAAAAAGAGGTTTGACTGGAATATGGTTCAGGGGTTTTTACGGGATGGACAGCTCTTATTCATTCGCATATTCTGATTTATATACCAGGATACTGGATGATAACGGCAGCATAAGAAAAGACGAAGCTTTTTTTGAGCCTTTTCCTTCAAGGCCATATTATGAAAATATCATAAAATCAGGATTCGCGACTGGTACTATGTTAAATTGCGGGACCCAGGCGATGCTTAAGAATTTCGCTCTTCTTCACCTTGCATTCACAATTGCAGGACTGGACAATTTTATTGGCGGGATCAGGACAGCTATGGCGGGAAGCCATGGGCCATTATTGAACTTAACCGGGATTTTTAACCTTTCACCGGAAAGGGAAAAGGCCGTGGATTTTGTTTCCGCGAACCTTCTGCCAATAGCGGCTGTCATCCCTGAACTTTCCATGACCGGACTAAATGCTTTCAGGAATATGGAAAGCATCCCCGATACTTTTATACAGACAGGAGACACGGTAACCGATCTGGAATGGCATGGGAGCAGGGCATCTCCTGTAACCACATCGGAAGACAGGGTCATCATAGATCCTGACAGGCTCATACCCAGGCTTGATTATCTGAACGGCATCTATCTTTCAGATCCGGTTGAAATCGCAGAACGCAAGCTCGTGCTTTCCGCAGTGGCATCACACAAGATTTACCCCGGTGAGAGCCTGAGAAGCATAATGGGGCTCGAAAAATTTATAGCCCCTGACGGCAATGCCTTCCAGCTTCCGGAAGGCGCCCATGTGTATATATCTGCATCAACCTTTATCGCAATGATTGACGGGAGATTTTCCAGCGGAATAAAAGAGCTTGTTATATCCGTCAACAACGGCAAACCGGAAATCATAGCTTACAGGATAAGGCTTTAAGACTAGGCTATTTATCAGTAATATGCCTTAATTATCCTGTCGAGCCTGCTTATCGTTCTTTCCCTGCCGATGACGGGCAGAAGAAAATAAATCTCAGGACCGCTGGGTTTCCCGGTCAGCGCAGCCCTAAGCGGCATAAAAAGGTTCTTTCCCTTTATTCCGGTATCCCTGATGATGCTGTTGACAATTTCAACAAACTTTTTTTCATCCGGGGCATCGCTCCCGTTCTCAACAGCTTCCCTGAATTTTCTTATCACAATTGCCGATTCTTCTTTCTTCAGGAATTTTTCCGCTTCAGGATCAATCTCATAATCATCATTAAGGAAGTAGCCGATATGGTTCTTTAAACCGGACAGGCATGAACAGTACCCTCTGGTTATCTGGACAACCCCCTTGAGAAATTCCCTGTTAACCGGATCGGATATGTAATTATCATCCACAAGGCCGGTCTCCTTAATGAAAGGAAGAGCCATTTCGAATATTTTATCCTGGTTTTCATTTATTATGTAATGTTTCGCAATCCAGTCAAGCTTGGCAGGATCGAATATAGCCGGACTTGAAGCCAGTCTTTCAATGTCAAAAAGCTTAACAAGATCCTCCCTTGGAAGAATTTCCCTTCCGTCAGGACTGGACCATCCGAGGAGAGAGAGGTAATTAACAAGGGAATCGGGAAGATAGCCGAGCTTTCTGAATTCTTCAACGCTGGTAGCTCCATGCCTCTTTGACAGCTTCTGCCTGTCGCTGCCGAGTATAAGGGCCATATGCGCAAACTCGGGTTCCCTGAAACCCATTGCCTTAAAAAGCATAAGCTGTCTTACGGTATTGGAAAGGTGTTCATCCCCCCTGAATACATGAGTAATTTCCATCAGGGCATCGTCTACAACGACGGCGAAATTATAAACCGGGAGCCCGCTTGCCCTGACTATTATAAAATCCCCTACCATCCCTTTCGGGAAATTCACATCCCCCTTGACCCTGTCGGTAAAACTGAAATCCTCATTATATGCGATAAACCTGATCGCCGGGACCCGCCCTTCCTTTTCATAAGCGCGTATCCGGTCCGGAGACAGGTTTCTGCATTTTCCGTCATAATGGGGCGGTTTTCCAAGCGCGGTTGCCCTTGCCCTGCTTTCCTCGACTTCCTCTTTTGTGCAGTAGCACCTGTAGGCCATTCCCCTTGAAATCAAATTCTGCGCATATTCGCTGTAAATCTTTATCCTTTCACTCTGAAGATAGCTTCCTGCCGGCCCGCCGCCAATAACCGGGCCGTATGACGGGCCTTCGTCCCAATCTATTCCCATCCACAGGAGATCTTCCATGAGCTTTTGAGTATAATCCGAATGAGACCTTTCAAGATCGGTATCTTCTATTCTCAGGACAAACTTTCCTCCGGTATGCCTTGCATACAGGTAAGAAAAAAGAGCGGTCCTGACGTTCCCTACATGAAGGAAACCGGTCGGTGACGGGGCAAAACGGGTCTTAACCATAATTTAATCCTTATCCTTTAAATGAAATAAGCGATGGATCGTACTCGGACGGCTTCTCATACCCGAGCAGATTCAATAAAGTAGCTGCTATATTTGAAAGGCCCTTTTTTTCAAGGCCGGCCATAATGTACTCATTATTATATCCTGAATCTACAATAATAAAAGGAACAGGATTAAGTGTATGAGCTGTCTTAACTTCACGCTTCCCCTTCTTCTCCGTAAACATTTCATCAGCATTGCCATGGTCAGCTGTAAGTACAGTGATCCCCCCCAGCCTGTTCACGGTGTCTATGAGCCTGCCTACACAGGCATCTACTGTCTCAACGGCTTCTATAGTAGCACCAATTATACCTGTATGGCCAACCATATCACCGTTCGCAAAATTAAGCCTCCCGAATTTATACTTGCCGCTTTCCAGAAGTTCTATGGTTTTATCTGTTATTTCAACGGCTTTCATTTTAGGGGCCTTGTCAAACTGGATCCTGTCGGAAGGTATCTCGATATACTTTTCGAGATTTTCATTTATGTAGCCGGAACGGTTGCCATTCCAGAAATAAGTCACATGACCATACTTTTGAGTTTCAGATATTGCAAATGACGTGATTTCCTGCCCCGAGAGATATTCACCGATTGTTTTATCTATGGACGGAGGAGCGACAAGATAGTTGCCTGGCAGATGGAGGTCGCCATCGTACTGCATCATGCCTGCGTAAATTACTTTCGGGACCTTTCCCCTGTCAAAGAAATTGAATTCGCTGTTTTCAAAAGCCATGGAAATTTCAATTGCCCTGTCGCCCCGGAAATTAAAAAATATCACGCTGTCATTGTCATTGATATTTCCAAGGGGTTTGCCATCCTTTGCGATGACAAACGAAGGAAGGTACTGGTCTGTTATTTTCGGATCTTCGTTATAATAAGTTTCAACTGCCTCTTTTGCCGAACCGAACTGCCTGCCTATTCCATGTACATGGGCGTCCCAACCCCTTTTTACCACGCTCCAGTCCGCAAAATAACGGTCCATTGTGGTGACCATTCGGCCCCCGCCTGACGCGATAAGATATGAATAACCGTACTTTGCGTTAATAGCGTGAAGAGTTTTCTCAAGATTGTCTATATAAACAAGAGCAGATTTCTCAGGTACATCACGGCCGTCAAGAAGCACATGGATCCTTGCATCCTCTACTCCCTCTTTTGCCGCTTCATTGAGCATGGCCTTGAGATGCTCAATATGCGAATGGACATTTCCATCGGAAACCAGCCCTATGAAATGGAGCCTGGATTTCTTATCCTTAACCTGTTTGGTAATCTTTTTCCATGCATCGCTTTTATATATTGAACCGCTTTCTATAGCGGCGTTTACCATTTTAGCGCCCTGGGCAAAAACCCTTCCTGCGCCGAGAGCGTTATGCCCGACTTCGCTATTGCCCATATCGTCATCCGTAGGAAGGCCGACGGCAGTGCCGTGGGCCTGAAGGCTTGTTGAAAGCCTGCTTTTTAACAGCTTATCAAGTACAGGCTTTTTAGCTTTATATACAGCGTTCCCGTCAAATTCTTTTCCTATCCCTATCCCGTCCATTATTATGAAAAGCAGGGGACCTTTTCTTCCTGAAAAACCCTTGAGTTTATTCAATTTGAAATCCATATAGCAACTCCCTATTATAAATAATCACATGCTTTTTACAATATTTTAACAGATTTTATCAAATTTTACTATTATTTGGCATCCTATTATTGCGCACGGCCGCACACCGGGGAAATTTCCCGGGCATGCGTCGCGGATAATATTTCAGTGTTTATTTCTTCAGCGGAATAACCCCGGCCAGCTCTCCTATGACGTTTACAAGCTCGGAATCCGACGGGAGGACAACCTTAGTGTTATTCTGCAGCGAGGTCTCAACCGCCTGGAGCTTCCTGAGTATCTGCGCGTTGCCGACAAAGTACTGGTTCGCAGCTTCGTTAACAAGCTTTATAGCCTGCGCTTCGCCTTCAGCGGTGAGTATATTCGCCTGCTTTATGCCTTCAGCTTTTTTTATTTCAGCGCGCTTCTGGCCGTCAGCGGCTGTTTCGGTAGCAGTAGCAAAATCGATAGCGGCAATCTTTTCATTTTCGGCCTTTACAACCTTGTTCATCGTTTCCTGAACATCCTTGGGAGGATCTATTTCCTTCAATTCAGTTCTCACTATGTCAAGGCCCCAGTGGGCTGTTTCATTGAGCAGCGTTTTAAGCAGGTCCGCGTTTATTCTGCTTCTTTCGCTATTTGCCGATTTCAGCGTCATTGTGCCTATAATATTACGAAGTGTTGTCCTGGCGAGGTTTACTATCTGTACATAATAATTATTTACATTATATACCGATTTTTTTACATTTTCCTCATCGGATTTAATCCTGAAATATACCTGGGCATCAACCCTTGCATTGAGGTTATCGTTTGTGATTATTTCCTGCGGTTCGGCGTTAACCATCTGCTCGGTAACATTTATCTTGTACAGGTGCTCGATTACCGGAATGATCCAGTTAAATCCCGGCTGCCCGAACCTGTTATACTTTCCGAGCCTCTCGACAAGCCCCCTGTGAGTCGGCCTGATGATCCTTATCCCTATTAAAAAGATAAACACTATGATTGCAGCCGCCCAAAGCCAGAGATTTAAATTTGTCAGGATATCCATATTAACCTCCAAAATAATTTAAAGTTTGAAACTTCAGACTGATTATATACCTTATATTAATTAATATCAAATGGGGCATTACTTCCGGCTTGTTTCCGCATGATAAAAAAAATTGAAAATTTGTAATTTTTTTCGGATTATTATAGTATATATATTCAAAATTTTGCCTATACGATTATTGCGGATAAAATCTGGCGGAAACCTATTGATTTAAAGGAGGACCCTTTACTTCATTTCAAGTACCTGTAAATTCCTTGACACAACCTGTAAAATATAGTTATTTTTTACATTTTAGGGACAGGCATATTCACTGTTTATTCGGGCATATGTTCCAATATGCCTGGCCGGATATTACATAAAATATTTTTTATTGCCGATATTACCGGCGTTTAAACATATTTAAAAGTTTACATATTTTAATAATAAGGCAGGAGATCCATATGATTAGCGCGGACAAATTGACAAAGTACTACGGCAGCTTTTGCGCTGTCGATAATATCAGCTTTGAGGTAAAAAAAGGCCAGATCCTGGGGCTTCTGGGCCCTAACGGGGCGGGGAAAACAACGACCCTCCGCATGCTGACCTGCTACCTGTCCCCGACATCCGGCTCGGCCCTTGTAAAGGACATTGATGTCACTGAGAACCCTCTTGAGGTAAAAAAACTTATCGGGTACCTTCCGGAATCAGCGCCCCTTTACCAGGACATGCTTGTTTACGATTACCTTGAATATATAGCGGAACTCAGGGACATAGGCAAGAATATGAGAAAAAACAGGATAAGCGACCTTGCCGATATGTGCGGTCTCAACAGTGTCATGCATAAATCAATAAATGAATTGTCAAAAGGTTTCAAACAGAGGGTCGGGCTGGCGCATGCCATGACAGGAAGCCCTGAAATTCTTGTGCTCGACGAACCGACTTCAGGGCTTGATCCCAACCAGATTATTGAGATAAGGGAGCTTATAAAGAACCTCGGCAAGGAAAAGACCGTGATTTTTTCATCTCACATACTGAGTGAAGTTGAAGCTACGTGCGACAGGATAGTTATTATAAACAGGGGAAAGATCGCGGCGGACGGATCGATTGAAGACTTGAAGAAATCGGCCTCAGGCGGCTACAATATAAGGATTTTACTTTCAAGCTCAGATGCCGCTGAATTTAAAAAAGAGATTTCAAAAATTACGGGCGTCAGGTCAATAAAAAGTTCCGAAGAGCCGGGCGGAAATATTATGTACAATGTGGAATGCGGCACAAGGGACGACCTCCGCCCCCGGATTTACAAAGCGATAAAAAACAATGACTGGCAGCTTCTTGAGTTCGCAAGGGAAAGCAGGACGCTTGAAAATATATTCAGCCTCCTGACAACAGAGCAGGACACTCAAAATATTAATAAAGAAGGTGATAAAATATGACCGCAGTAAAAAGTTATAAAATAGTTTTTAAAAAAGAGTGGAACAGTTATTTTACATCTCCCATTGCCTATATAGTTATTTCAGTTTTCCTGGTGGTAACCGGCTGGTTCTTCTTTTCTACATTTTTTATATATAAACAGGCTAATATGCGTGAATTTTTTTCACTGCTCCCGGTTATTTTTTCCTTTATCGTGCCGGCGCTGACAATGCGTCTTTTCTCGGAGGAGCTTAACTCGGGATCACTTGAAATCCTGCTTACGGTCCCCATAACACTTCTTGACGCCATAATCGGGAAGTTCCTGGCATCTGCCGCTTTCATAGCAGTCATGCTTTCACCAACACTTATCTATGTTATTTCCATTGCCTTCCTCGGCGACCTCGAAGCAGGGCCTGTCATCGGCGGTTACATAGGTGCTGTCTGCCTTGGAGCGGCTTTCAGTTCCATTGGTATATTTGCGTCAGCCCTAACGAAGAACCAGATTATATCATTTATAGCGGCCCTTGCCATTTGCTTCGCCCTTACAATTTTTGACAAGATGCTTGTGTTCATGCCGTCGGGAATAGTAAAATTCTTTGAATATCTCAGTTCCGACTATCATTTTTCAAATATAGCCAAGGGGCTTATTGACTCAAGGGATATTCTCTATTTTGCAAGTTTATGCTTTATAGCCCTTTACGGCACTTATCTAGTTATGAAAGAAAAGGATTAGGGGTTTTGATATGAAATTAGATTTCAATAATTTATTTAAAGATAGTACAGGCAGATATTACAGGTTTGCCGTTTACATCATAATCGTGATATTGATAAACCTTGCCGGCCAGTCTCTTTTTGTACAGGTTGACCTGACAGGCAAGCATATTTATTCCCTGTCAAGGGCAAGCAGGGAAGTTGTTTCCAAACTTAAAGAACCCTTAACGATCAAGGTTTTTTTCACCAGGGACCTGCCGGCCCCATATAACGGATATGAAAGGTACCTCAAGGACCTTCTTCAGGAATACGCTTCCAGCGGGAACAGTTATTTCAATTATGAATTTTATGATTCCAACCCGGAAGAAGCCGCTAAGAGCAGCGGAAGCGGCGATTCAGCTGAAAGCTACGGGATATATCCTGTCCAGGTCCAGGAGCTCGAAAATAACGAAATGCAGGTCAAACAGGCCTACATGGGCATAGTTTTTATCCACGGGAATATAATCGACAAGATCCCTTCGATTACATCCACTGAGGGCCTTGAGTACCAGATAACATCAAAAATCCGGAAAATGAATAATAAAATAAGCGCTCTGTTGAATGCCGACAGCAGCATTGATGTCGATCTCTACCTGTCAGGCTCCCTTAATTCAATCGCTCCTTACCTTAACCTAAAGGGTTTTGACACCCTGCGGTCAGATATTGAAAAAGCCGTCGGCACAGCAAACCAGAGAAACTACGGCAAGCTCAAATTCAGCTCTTTCGATCCGTCTTCAGACACCAACGCAGCCGTAAACGCCGATAAACTTAAAATATTGAAATTAAGCTGGCCTAACCTTCAGGACAAGCAGAACCAGGGAAAATTAATCCCCGCAGGAACAGGTTATATCGGGATATCGTTATCCTATAAAAGCAACACCCAGAATATAGATATACTTCATTCAGTCAACCTCGGGCCATTCGGAACACAGTACCAGCTGACTCCGGCTGCCGGCCTGGCCGACGCCATCAATGATAACCTTGATAATATCCTTGATATCAATGAGAAAATAGGTTATCTGACAAGCGGCGGGACGCTCCCGGTTGAAAATTCAAACCCCCAGGCCCAGCAGGGACAGGACCAAAGCGCAGCGAATTTCAAAGCCCTTCTTGAAGATAATTATTCAGTCGAAGATGTTGACCTTTCAAAAGGCCGGATCCCTGACGGCATACAAACTCTTATTATCGCGGGGCCGAAGAGTAAATTTACCGATTACGAACTTTACCAGATTGACCAGTTCCTCATGAAAGGCAAGTCTGTCGCAATGTTCCTTGACGCATTCAATGAATTCGAGCTTCAGAACCAGCAGCCGGTTTACATTCCTGTCAATACGGGGCTTGAGAACCTGGCAGATTCTTACGGGGTCCATATGAGAAGTACTTACGCAATGGATGAGAACTGCTACATACAGTCTTCACAGTACGGTAATATGCCTTTATATTTCGCGCCGTTACTTACCGGCAGTTCCATAAATTCAAAGCCTTCCTATATGAAAAACTTGAAGGAAATGATAATGATTACCGCCTCACCCCTTGAAATAGATTCCAATACGATAGATAAAAAATCAATTAATCCGTTAATGCTTCTATCCACATCCGGGAAGGGATGGGAAATGGAAGGCCAGATAAACCTCAATCCAATGATGATCAGGCCGCCCTCAAAAGACAAGGAGAAAAAGCTTGCACTGGCTTATATAATGGAAGGGCCTTTTAAATCTTATTTTTCCGATAAACCAGTTCCTTCACCAGACACTAACACTAATATAAAGGCTGCCGGCAGCTCCGTTAACGGCGTGCAGGATAACTCGCTTGCTATTAAACAGGGGAAGCCCGGGAAAATATTCATAACAGGAACATCGGCCATACTTAAGGATAACGTTATTGACCAGGGCGGTAAATCACCGGACGCTGTTTTTGCCCTTAATGTAATAGATTATCTGAACGGAAAATCCTCTATGGCGGAAATGCGCGCGAAAAGCCAGGACTTGAATCCGATAAGGAACGTAAGCCCTCAGCTCAGCACGTTTCTGGAGACCCTTAATATTGCCGGCCTTCCTGTCCTGGTTGTACTTGCCGGTCTCCTGGCATATATGAAGCGCAGCAGACGCAGGAAAGAAATCGAAGCAATGTTTACAAAGAAGTAAACGGAGGAAGCATATGAAAATAAGAAAAGAAGTCATAATTATATGCACGGTAATAATATTACTGGCAGGCTACCTTGTTCTGCACAACTCCAATTCTGTAAACTACAGGCTGCCTGTTATAAAAGCGCTTAAACAGAAAGATATAGCGTCAATTGAGATATCAGTGTCAAACACAATCCTTGTTTTGAGTAATAATAATGATAAATGGGCAGTTAACCCCGGCGATTATCCGGCCGATGAAGGCAAGGTCAAGGATATTATAAACTCATCATCAAAAATCAATATTTCGAGCCTGGCATCGGAAGCAAAGTCCTACGGAATGTACGGGCTTGACGAGTCAAACCGTATAAATCTCAGGGTTTTCTCTCGTGCTGGGGTAATCCGCGAATTAGGCATAGGAGACGCCGCGCCGACAGGGCAGCATACATATATTCTCCTGAAGAACAATCCTGACGTCTATCTGGCTTCCGGGAATTTCAGGCCGACTTTTGCGGTTTCATTAAACGTTCTCAGGGACAAGGATATTTTTAAATTGTCCGGAGACTCCATTACCGATATCATTTTAACGTCCGGCGCTGCTATCAGTAAAGAGCTTGTAAAGACAGTGAAAATGCTTCCTGCCAACCCTACCAATACTAACCTGGTCAGGACAGACATCTGGACAAGCACAACAGGAGAAAAAATAAACCAGGACAACGTCAAAAATCTTGCAGAAGCTCTTTCAACCCTTAACTGCGGATCTTTCCTTGACAGTTCCACCAATTCATATTACCTTGAGAAAAGCCCTGTCTATAATATCAAATTTACCGCCGACAGGGTTTACAGCCTAAAGATTTTTGCCAGAGAAGGCAATATCTACCCGGCGTCCTGCCCTGATATAAAAGGAATTTTTACCCTATACCAGGGAACAGCTGAAAATATTATGAAGAAAGATAAGGACCTTCTGGGAAAATAATATAGGGGCTGTCATTTTAAAACAGCCCCCATTTAATAAATTCAAACCGGATTATTATATTTTCTCTAAAGCCTGGTCAAGATCGGCTATTATATCCTCAATTGATTCAAGGCCGATAGAAAGCCTGACAAGATCCGGTGTCACTCCGCCCTCACGCTGCTGTTCCTCAGACATCTGGGAATGCGATGTGCTTGCCGGATGCAGGGCCAGCGACTTTGCGTCTCCTACATTGGCAAGGTCTGAAAAAAGCTTCAGGCTGTTGATAAACTTTTCACCCGCTTCCTTACCGCCCTTGACGCCTATGATAACCATTCCGCCGAATCCTTTTTTCAGGTACTTCGAAGCAAGCTTGTATGTGGGATCATCCTTTAAACCAGGGTACCTGACCCAGGCCACTTTCCGGTGATTCTTAAGGTGTTCAGCGACGGCAAGAGCGTTTTCGCTATGCCTCGGCATCCTGAGATGAAGGGTTTCAGTCCCCTGGAGGAACATCCAGGAATTATCAGGCGACAGGCACGCGCCCAGATTACGGAGCGGCACTGTCCTGAACCTGAGTGCGAAAGCAATCTTTTTCAGCGGATCAGGGAGATCGATAGCCCAGCGCAACCCATGATAGTTCTTATCGGGCTGGTTGTAGAGAGTAAACTTCGGATCGGACCAGTCGAAGTTTCCGGCGTCGGTCACCACACCGCCTATGGCTGTTCCATGCCCGCCGATCCACTTGGTCAGCGAGTTGATTACTATATTTGCCCCATGCTTGATAGTCTGCAGGAGGTATGGGGTTGTGAATGTAGCGTCAACGATCAGAGGGATCCTGTGTTTTTTTGCTATTGCGCTCAGGGCGTCAATATCCACAAAATCAAGCGCAGGATTGCCTATCGTTTCAATATAGAGGCCGCGGGTTTTAGGGGTAATAAGCTTTTCAAAGCTTGAAGGGTCCTTATGGTCCGCAAACCTTACTGTTATACCAAGATCGGGAAGGATAGCGTCAAACATTGTGTAAGTTCCGCCGTAAAGGTTCTCCGCTGAAACAATTTCATCACCGGCCCTGGCAACATTGATAATTGTGTAAAAAACACCGCTCGTCCCTGATGAAACAACTACGGAAGCGGCTCCACCCTCGAGAGCCGTTATCCTGTTCTCAAGAATTTCATTTGTCGGATTGGTCAGCCTGGAATAAATATTTCCAAATTCTTTCAACGCGAAAAGATTCGCTCCATGCTCCGTACTTTTAAAAACAAAAGAACTTGTCCTGTAAACAGGCACCCCTCTTGAAGTGGTCGCGTCTATATACTGCCCGGCATGCAGAGACTGTGTATCGAAACCGGCCTTTTCAATATTAAAATCGCTCATTTTTTTTCTCCTTTCATAGTTTTATTATTTTATTCTTATGCTTAAAATATGCTTTCCTACGGTTCGCTGTTATTTCTATATTTTTGAGATCATGCGTCTTCAAAAAGCCAGGTGCTCAAATATCTTTCGCCGGTGTCATAAGCTATTGTAATTATCTTTTTTCCCTTGTTTTCCGGCCTTGAGGCGACCTGCAGCGCCGCCCATATGTTAGCGCCCGAGGATATGCCTACAAGTATCCCTTCCTCTTTAGCAAGCCTCCTGGCGATTGCTCCCGCGTCCTCATGCTTTACCTGGATTATTTCATCAATGAGGGAAGTATCGAGGTTTTTGGGAAGAAAGTTTGGCATCAGGCCCTGTAACTTATGAGGCCCCGGCTTGCCTCCCGAAATAACGGGCGAATCTGAAGGTTCTATTGCTATCGCTTTAAACCCGGGTTTCTTCTTTTTTATAACTCCCGCTATGCCGCTGAAAGAACCGCCTGTCCCAGCTCCGGCCACAAGAATATCAATATCTCCGCCGGTATCCCTCCAGATTTCCTCGGCTGTCGTCTTCCGGTGGATCTCCGGGTTTGCCGGATTTTCAAACTGCTGCGGGATCCAGGAATTCGGATTTTCCTTTGCCAGCTCAACCGCCTTATCCACGGCACCCTGCATGCCTTTCGCGCCTTCGGTAAGAACCAGCTGCGCCCCGAAGATTTTGAGAAGCTTTCTTCTTTCAACGCTGAAAGTTTCAGGCATCGTCAATATCAATTTGTAACCCTTGGCCGCGGCCACAAAGGCAAGAGCTATCCCGGTATTACCGCTGGTCGGTTCTATGATTAAGGTATCGTTATTGATAATTCCCCTTTTTTCCGCGTCCTCGATCATAGCAAGGCCGATCCTGTCCTTTACGCTCGATGCCGGATTGTAAAACTCCAGCTTGAGGATTATTTCAGCCGGCAGATCCCTGGCAATTTTCGACAAACGTACAAGCGGCGTGTTCCCGATAAGTTCTGTGATATTTCCTGCTATTTTCATACTATCCTCCATATACAGAAATCCATAAATTATAACGGCATTTTATTTATATTTAATATATAATACCATATTCATATAGAATTAGTATGATATATAGTAATATTTTTTTGTTTATTTGTCAAGGTTTTTTATAAAAAATCCTTCCCATAATTAAAAATAATCATTAATTCATTTATCAGTGAATATTTGCGAAGCCGCTACTTCAGATATTGATCCCTGGTAAGCCAAAGTTCCTCGATCCGGTACATATGCCAGTATTCATGGTAAATCATATGATGGACAATTAACGGGATATTATACTCCCTGTACTCTTCATGCCGCGCATTTTTTTTCAAGATTTCCTCAGGCAGGGACAATATTAATTCAACCTGCTCCTCCCTTAATTTTTTATATGCATCGATAGCATTTCCTATTGAACTGAATTTTACCCTTGAAGAGGGATCATTTTCCGGAAAGAAAGGTTTAATCACAGGGTTTTCTTCATTATTAATAATATTCATCCTTCCGAGAAGCATATCCTGGACACCCGCAATATGATACAGGTGCTCCCTGATTGTCCAGAAACCTTCCCCCCTTTTAAGGTCAAGAAACTCCACCGGGATATTTTCCGAATAATCACCCACTATATCAGGAATGTCCTTGAATGTCGAGATCTGAAGGCTTTTTTTAATGTTCACCGCGTCCTCCGGAAAAATTATTTTTCCTCATTATAATAAAATTACATGGCATTGTCAAAGGAATTTATGTTGACATCAGGTTAATATTAATGATAAAATAACAGCTGCCATAAAGAAAACGGAATCATTTTTGCCGGATTGTCAGAATGAAATTTTCAAGGGGGATTTATGCCGAATCCGCTGGATACTATTAACAAACTGGATCCTGTCTTCATGGACCATATCAATGAAAGTAACGACCTCGTTTACGGTGAAGGGGCGCTGTCAAAAAAGATGAAGCTTCTCATAGCGATGGCTTTTGACGCTTCTCATGGAGCGGAAAACGGGGTCAGAGTCCTGGCCCAGAGGGCTATGAAAGAAGGCGCTTCAAAAGAAGAAATAACAGAAACCCTGAGAGTTGCCTGCCATTTAAGCGGGATAGGAACAATTTACACGGCCTCAAACGCGCTTAAAGATCTGTTCCCGGGATAACGCGGCCCGCATTTTATTATCAGACCTTCCCTGAGTTCAAGAACATGGCTGATAAAATCAGGGACCTCGCTTAAATTATGCGTAACATATATTGAACTTACTTTGCCGCTTCCGACTGTCTGTTCAAGGACCCTGTTAAAAAGCCCCTTATGGATATTATCCAGCCCCTGGCATGGCTCATCGAGGACCAAAAGTTCAGGGCGCTTGACCAGGGCCCTTGCCAGAAGAACAAGCCTTTTTTCGCCCTCGGACGCTGAAATGAAATCAGCGCCTGACCTGTCCCTTATTCCAAGACTATCCATCAGCCCGGCGGCTTTTCTTTTTTCATGCTCTGTAAATTTTCTGTAAATTCCTATGCTGTCATCAAAACCCGAACATACAACGTCAAGATTGGAATGGCTGCTGTTATAATAGTACTGCAATTCGGCCGCTACCCAGCCTATCTTTTTCTTTATATCCCAAATGCTTTCTCCGGATCCGCGCTTAATGCCGAAAATTTTTATATCGTTTGAATAAGCCTGCGGATTATCAGCAAGTATAAGGCTCAGAAGCGTGGATTTTCCAGCCCCGTTGTGGCCTGATATAAGCCAGTTTTCCCCTTCATGCATGATCCATGAAACGCTTTTCAGCACTTCGCGGCCGCCGTAAGTTACGCAAGCGTTGTTCATCTCTATAATGGCCCTGCCTTTTCCCCATTTGTTAATAAACATGCCTGATGCTTTAAATCCACTATTAAAATCCAGCTTTTCCAAAGTTCCGTAACCTGCCATTTCCTTCGGGCCGGCCCTTATGATCTTCCTGTCTTCAATATCAATGACATGGGTGACATTTTCCGGGATGTCTGCCTGATCATTAATAACAATAAGCAATTTCGGCATGCCTGACAAAAGCATTCCGTTTATGGCGGCACTGAAAACTTCCTTTGAATCCCTGTCGAGACCGTAATAAGGGTCGTCAATCACAATAAGTTTGGGCTGCTGCATGATGGCCCTCGCCATAAGGACTTTTCTCATTTCCCCATTGGAAAGCTGGATAAGCCTTCTGTTCATCAGGTGATTAATTTTCAGGAGCCGCACCGCCTTTTCCCTCCTGTCATTATAAATCTTTTCATCGACAGAAAGAGGGGTAACTTCATATGGAGATGTGTGCTCTATATTTTTTGCCGAGAGGAATTCTTTTACTTCCGGGACACCGTCCGAACCGAAGCTCTGCCATCTTTGCTGGTGGAAACCGCCGTACTTCCTTAAAATATCTCCATGAGCCTGCGGTGAAATCAGAAGGATATCATTTTTTTCCAGGTAACTCCTGCCTTCCGCCCCTCCGTCAAAATAGAAAATAATTCTTCCTTTTTCAAGCCCTTTTCTGCAGAGCAAAGCGTCGATAAGCATGGATTTGCCGGAACCGGTGGACCCTGAAACCGCCCAATTTTCGCTGCAATCCATGACCAGGCTAAATCCTTTGAAACAGGGTTCCCCGTATGCGTTGACCGTGATATTATCAAAACTTATAAACGGCTTGATAGTAAGCTCCGTAGTTTAAACTCTTTGCTCATAAAGATTATCCTGGAATTCAAAAGTACATTTTACCCCATGATCATTTTTCATCACTACCCTGCCCATAAGCTGCATTTCCCCTATGTTATATATCAGCTTTAAACCCAGTGTAGACTGGTTTCGGAAATCAAAATCCCTGCCCACGCCTGCCCCGTTATCTGAATAATTAAGCACAAGTTTACCCGATTCGCTGCCCGATAAAGATATGGATATCCTGCCTTTTTTATTGCCGGGGAAAGCATACTTTAACGAATTTGTCATAAGCTCGTTAAGAATTGACCCGAAGGGTATGGCGGTATCGAGCAGGAACGACCTGTCCTCTATTTGCATATCAAGGGATATTCTGTCCCCGGATTCTCCGAAGCTCTGTAAAACAAGTGATGCCAGTTCCTCAATATAACTTTTAATTGATATCCTTGAAAGGTTCCGGCTTTGATAAAGCATTTGATGGACCAGTGATATCGCCCGGATCCTGTCTTTTGTGCTGCTTACAACTCGCTGAAGCTCCAAATTGCCCGGGTAATCTTTAGCCTGGAGTTCAATCATGGAACTGATGACCATCATAGTGTTTTTTGTCCTGTGATAAAGCTCGCGAAGCAGGGTTTCTTTTTCAAAGAGGGTTTTCTTCATCTGCTCCTCAGCAAGTTTATGCTCTGTTATATCAAAAGCCATAGCTATTATGTTCCTTACACTTCCCGATTCATCAAAATCAGGGACATAATTTACAATAAAATTTCTTTTTTCACCGCGAATCGGGACAATATTCTCATAAGATACATATTCACCCGATCCCGCCCTTTTAAGCCACGGCAATGCACGCTGATAAGACTCCGTACCGATGCATTCCTCTACGCTTCTGCCTATCATCTGCTCCGGCTTCATACCAAAAACATCCGCGTAAACCATGTTTACAAAGTGATATTTGAAATCCACGGAATCAATGTACATGACAAATGCCGGCAGATTATTTGTAATCAGGAGAAGCTGCTGTTCGCTGCTCTTAATAATGGATTCTGAATACATGCATTCGGCTTCATGCATTTCATTTTCAACAAGCAGGCGCTTTACGACGATCATCAGGAGAGCGAATGTAAGCCATATTGTAAGTATCTGGTAAATAAATATAGAAAGGACCTGCTCCCCTGGAAGATTGTACAGTCCAGCGTCAGGGGATACCGGCCTGATTACAAGGTTTACGATCCTTAAAGCCGCCGTAATTGCAAATATCAGGAAAATCACACCTACATGGACAGCGGACAGTTTTAAACTGTCCTTAAAACTCCTGAACATGATAACTGCCGCCTGGGCAGTCATTATGATGATCCCCGCCGATATGAATACTGTTCTCATCGAGATGTCATACTTTACATATGTAAAATAAAATAAAAGGCCTGCGAAAGCGGCCATTATAATATAATTGTGGATTTGATTTACTTTCTTTTCCGAAAAGAGGCAGATCCCTATATAAGCAAAAAAACTGCCGCCTACTATGAAAATATTCGCAAGCACAATTGTCAGAATAAAGGGAAAGCTCCCGCGAAGCGTCAGTAATATTATACCCGCTGCCTGCATTATATAATCCAGGAGCCAGAAAAGAAGGCCCCTGTACCTGTTCCTGTTCTGCTTCCACAGCATGGCGATTATGATAGTGATTATAATATTACTGAATAAATAGCTGATAAACACAGTCTTCATATCAAGCATTTCAAACCCCAAACCTGCGCAGAGCATTTTTCCGGCCGGAATCATTTTTTATTAAATCTTACAGGATACTTGAATTAACAGAAACATCAGGTTATTTTATAATTTTAAATGAATATTGTCAACTGTAATTATTCTTCATTGAAATTTATATTATTTTGATAAATATCGCTTGACATCCGGGATAATTTATGTTATATTAGTTAGTACTTACTAATATAGAGGTTTTATGCAAAAAATTAAAGCCAGGCTTTCAAAGGATAAACGGCGGGACCAGATATTAAAGGCCGCAAAGGAACTTCTTCTCCGGAAAGGGTTTTCTTTCACGACCAGGGAGATTGCCTCTGTTATAGGAGTCACGGAAGCAATGATTTTTCATATATTTCCGGGGAAAAAGGACATTATAGCCGGTTTGTATGAAAACGAGTTCAAACTTGCCGAGACGATAAAATTGCCCGAAGGGCCTTCCGATGACCCCGCACGTGATCTTATAAATTATTTCATTTCATTCTACAGGCATGCTGAAAAGAACAGGCATATAGAAATGCACTACCTGTTCGCCCTTGAAAAATCGGATTACAGGCCCAAAGCAGCCATATTCGCAAATTTTGTCCCTGCCTTGATCAAACCGCTGGAAAACTATTTCAGCAGGGGAATAGAAACAGGTGTTTTCCGCCAGGGGGACAGCCGCAAAATGGCTGATATTATGCACAATATCATGTTCCAGTTCTTTTATTTCCAGGATATTT
>Ga0364881_10011_pt1 | contig 122435 bp, 116 predicted proteins | sample ExccelJu500001D4_5_FD_206923 | JGI IMG/M metagenome (GOLD analysis project Ga0364881, IMG submission 206923) | Enriched cells from Trout Bog Lake Hypolimnion, Wisconsin, USA - BchlTB.July30.5000.01.D4 | ecosystem: Environmental > Aquatic > Freshwater > Lake > Hypolimnion/Profundal zone | place...
TGTTCCATTTCATTGCGACGCGCGCTCATTTCTATTTCCAATATTTTGCTATCGGTAATATTTTCCGTCGATATGATTATTCCGCCAATTTCTTCATGTTCATCAATCCACGGAATTATCGCCCAGCGTAACCATTGTTTAGTTCCATCCTTGTGCACCCACATATCATCATTTTTTTCAATTGAACTCCCTGCCAGCGCTTGCTGATGGGCAGCCTTCCAATCGTCAGGTATATCCGGATGTACCGCATAATGATTGAGTCCAATCAAGGTAGAATAGCCTCGGCTAAAATCACTCATCCATCGACCACTTACTGCCAAGTAGTTCATATTCCGATCAAACATGGCAACACTGATAGGGGTTTGATGAATAAAAGTCAATAATTGATCCCGTGACTGTTTAACAACGGCCTCAGCACTTTTGCGATCACTAATGTCACGAATTGTTGCCTGAATAGAACTTTGCCCTTCTAGTTCAAATCGAGTAAGAAGTATTTCAGCTGGAAATGTTCTTCCGTCAATTCGCTTGTGTGTCCATTCGAAGAAATGGAATCCATTTTTTACTGCGGCTTCAATCATCAAGGCTGCCTTCACATTAGATGGCATTCCATCAGGCTGATATTCTGGAGAGAGTTCCCATGGCTTATAGCCAATCAGTTCTGTTGTTTTATTAGCCCCGAATAGTTGAACAGCAGAAAGGTTGACTGTAATAAAACAATACGGCGTTACGCCCATCGCAGTAACCATGGCATCGCGAGAATTCTCAAACAATATTCGATAATTCTCTTCGCTCTTTTTCAATGAGTCCAGTATCCGGTTGCGCTCAGTAATGTCACGGAAGAACGCAAAGTTAACGCCACCCTTAACTTCCGAATGACTGACGCTTACTTCAAAATCAATTAGATGCCCCTGTTTATGGCGATGGCGAGTTTCAAAGCGGTCATAGCCGACTTCGAGAACTTTTTTGATACGTGCTTTTGTCTCCTCGGGTGTTTCTATAGCTTCAAAATCACTAATTTCCATGGACAGAATCTCTTCACGTGTATAGCCCGTCATTTTGCAAAACATGTCGTTTATTTCGAGAATCTTTCCACTTTTTGAATTCACTACCCAAAACCCATCCAATGAGGTCTGGACAATTTCCTGTTGCTCAAGCAAATGGCGACGATTTTCACTTTCAACCAAATTAGCTTCCAAATTCTTGCGAGAGGTGATATCGAATACCGTAGACCGGCTCATTAAAAAATCACCGTTCGAGTCCAAAATAGCTGTTGCATTGACCAGTCCGACCAATGTCGTGCCGTCCTTGCGGATCATTTCAAACTCAAGATCATTAACAAATTTATTTTTTATAAACTGGGGGAAATTTTCCTGAAAAGTTATCCTGCTAGCGGGTGTAATTACATCCAGCCACTTCAATTTACCGATCACTTCGTCCCGCTCGTATCCCAGCCAGCCAAGTTCGGTATCGTTGATCCGGCGAAAGATGCCGTTCTTATCCAAAGAGTGATAGCCACAGGGTGCATTATTGTAAATATCCCTAAATTCTTCTGCGGAGATGCGATGCGATTCCTCAATTTCCCTACGCTTGGTAATATCAAGAAGCAAATTGCGGACTTCATAAGCACCACTACTTTTTTTCAGGCGCAGAGATTCAAGCTGGATATACATTCTTGTCTTATTAACTCGTAATAACTCCAGTTCGCACGACTGCTTACCATCGTTTTGCAACACAGACATAATGTGCTGATGCCAGGTGCCCCTGCAACTCGGTGAAATATAATTGCTGAAGCGGCGGCTCAACAGCTTGCTACGCTCATCCCCCAGCAGCGTGGCGCCAGTCAGATTAATGTCTACAATTAAAGTGTCCCGATTGAGCGTTAGGTAGCCAACGGGGGCAAAGTCATAAAAACCAATCCAATTGTCACGTGACTCCTCCAACTCAAGTAGCGTATGTCTGAGTGTTTCATTTTGCATTTCGAGTTCGATCTGATGCACTTGCAGTTCGTGCAAAACTTCCTCAGCAGAACGAACTGGAATCGTTACCTTATCAGCATGATCAAGCCACTCTTCCGCTTTTTGGCGAAGCGATAAGGCATCTTCCATGAAGGCATCGCTACGACTTGATTTCACTTTCTTTTGCACCTTGAAACTCCTCAAAGGTTTGAGCAATCACAAAACGATTTACCGAAATAATCTAATAGCAAATTCATCACAACTGATTGCATGCTCTGTTTGTAATTTATCAGGTTTAACGCCAGGCGTTATCTCCGTGCTGCTGAGCGCCTGATCAAAATAGAAATGATCAGAGCTATAAGAAATATGAGTGCGCCATAGAAGCAAGGCGTCAGCAACGGATTGATTGGTTCGTCACCCGAAGGACAACTGAAAGCGGATGTTGCGGGTTGTACCTGCATATAAAGATATGCTTCATAGATGAGATTACCCCATGCAAACACTACCCCAGCTGCCAACAGGTATTGAAGATTACGCTGTCGAGCTACAATTGACTCCGTGGAAGATCTCAAAATAATAATCGCCCATATCATGGACGCAAGGAACGCCAGAGCACCGTAGAAGCAAGGGGTGACGACTGGGTTTGCAACAGCACAGCCGGAAATTTGTAGTAAATGCCCGCCTGAAGTAAAAAAGCGACGATAGTCAAAAACGAGTGTAGTCCACGAAAACACCGTACCTATCGAAAGCAAGATAGCTTGCGTATATATTAACTTTTTACCCATATCGGATCATCCCCCCTAGTTCTTCCTGATCAGTCAGCTCAATTTCAACTTAGCTCTTCTCGGTAAGGACATAGAGTACTTTTCTCTAAGTGTCTGCAGTTACTTAGCTGGGTATGCCCCTAATAAATGCCGTTGCTGCATCGATTACGCCACAGTCACTTCCTTGGACGCATAAACCTCTTGGATCGCATTAAGCAATATCACGCCATCCTCCATCGGTTTCTGAAACGCTTTGCGCCCGGAAATCAATCCCATTCCGCCTGCACGTTTGTTGATAACAGCCGTACGAACAGCCTGATGAAGATCGTCCTTACCTGACTCTCCACCTGAGTTAATCATTCCGGCTCTTCCCATGTAACAGTTGGCGACTTGATACCTCACCAAGTCTATCGGGTGATCAGTGGTCAGTTCGCTGTAAACTTTAGGGCTAGTTTTGCCAAACTTAATGGCGTTGTAACCGCCATTATTCTCGGCCATTTTCTGTTTTACGATATCAGCGTTAATGGTTACGGCAAGGTGGTTGGCTTGACCGGTTAAATCGGCCGCAACATGGTAATCTTTATCGGCAGTCTTAAAAGCGGGGTTGCGCAAATATGCCCACAGGAAGGTTGCCATGCCAAGTTCATGTGCATGGGCGAAAGCTTCCGAGACTTCTATTATCTGGCGGCGTGATTGCTCGGAACCAAAAAAAATCGTCGCCCCTACTGCCACTGCCCCCATATCAAAAGCTTGATCCACACTGGCAAATAAAGTCTGGTCGAATTCGTTTGGATAAGTGAGTAATTCGTTGTGGTTGATTTTGACAATGAAAGGAATCCTGTGCGCATATTTGCGTGCCACGGAACCCAATACACCTAGTGTTGATGCGACACCGTTGCAGCCACCCTCAATCGCTAGCTTAATGATATTTTCCGGATCGAAATAAATCGGATTAGGAGCAAAGGAAGCGCCGCCGGAATGTTCTACACCTTGATCCACCGGCAAAATTGAGAGATAGCCTGTTCCCCGTAAACTTCCATGATCGAATAAAGTTTGTAAGCTTCTCAAAACACCGGGCTTTCGGTCTTTCAGCGATACCACTCGGTCAACAAAGTCTGGCCCCGGTAATTGTAAACTTTCTTTTGTTATGCCCGCACAACGATGCGCCAATAAATACTCCGCCTCATCCGCTAATAGATTCGATATCTTACTCATGGTCACTCCCAATTAATATTGGTTAATAAACCGCTACTCGAAACGTTTTCGACTATTTAATTGTAGGCTAACAATACATCTGATCAATGACAAAATATATAGAGGTAAATACATAAGTATAAATACTCAGGTACTCGTGCGGATTTACGCATAAAAATTAGGTTGGTACGCTGTAAAAACTATAACCACTAACCAATGAGTCTAGATAATGTCCATTAATCATTTTCAAATCAATCTCACTTCCCCTTACGGACCAAGCTTTGGTTTTATTACGCTTGATGGAAAAAAAGTTTTTCAAATTATTAATATAACGGGGTTTTACAATCACTTGGGCTATACCGATGAAATAAAGCGCACAGGTATGTCTGAAGAAGAGTTTTTGTGGCTTGAATATAGAAAAGATCATTGCAAGAAATCATTCGTATGTTTGCAAATAAAAATTATTGATTACTTAACCAAAAACTTGGCTTCTTTCAAAGAGAGTTATGCAGAACAATGTGAATACTGGCTCAATAGCTGCAAGGAAATGAGACTAACCAAGTCGCAGGTTTGTGCAAATTGCACAGCAAATTCTCTGCAAGAATAATCCGTTGCCAACATGTGAAATATTCTACTAGACGACAGTTGCGATTATTTCAGCGGTATTACAATAAATCTGTTTAATGACTGACACAATCAGTCGTCTGAAAACCATGAACTACTTCCTGAAATAAACTGATAATGTAAAGTTAGATTACGGAAATGTGCTCATAGGTTGAGTCAGCGTTTTTCAGTACCAAAATAAGTTTCCGTTTGCCACCATCCTCCACCAAGAGCAGTAAAAAGTGCGGTTGTATCTTGCAAGCGTTGAGCTTGTGCTTGTAGGTAGCTAATATTTGCCTGATGATATTGGACATCATCAGCTAGCACCTGCAAATAATTAATCATTCCGGACTGATAGTTAATCTGAGCTAAATGTAAGGCTTCTTTTGAAATTTCAACCGATTTTAGTTCAGCTTGCATTGCTTCAGCATCATGCTCCAAAGCCCTCAATGTATCTGCCACTTGGGCAAAAGCAGTGAGTACAGTTTGCCGATAGATGGCCTTACTCTGTTCATAAGCATCGACCGCAGCTTTTTTCTTGGAAGACAAAGCACCGCCATTAAACAAAGGCGTGGTAATTCCCGCTCCCGCACTCCAGAAATTTGAATTCTGTCCAAAAAGTCCATTTAAAGATGAGCTACCCTGACCAAAAGTTCCATTCAAAGTAAAGCTTGGAAACTGTGCAGCGGTAGCAACACCGATATTGGCGCTGGCGGCATGCATTTGAGCTTCAGCTGCCAAAATATCAGGTCGCTGCCGTACAAGCTCTGAGGGTAGCGATAATGGTAACGTATCTGGCAAATGGATCTCTGACATTAAGACATTAGGGGGCGACCACTCGGAAGGGATATGGCCTGCAAGAGTCGCAAGCAGGTGCTCTGCCTGATCAAGTTTTTGCCGCAAAGGCGGCAAGTTGGCTTCGAGAGATGCCAACTGGCTACGCAGGGTGAGCACCGTATCATACGACACAGTTCCAGCTTGACTCTGGTTCTCGGCAATGACGATCTGCTCTTTCTGCAAAGCAATTAGTTGTTCGGTATTATTTATTTCCTCCTGATAGGCTGCCATCGCAATAATGGAATTAACGATGTTTCCTGACAAGGCAAGGTAAGTAACTAAAACCGTGGCGCGCTGGATATCTACCTGAGACTCCAAGTTTTCAACGGCGCGGCGTTCTCCGCCAAATATATCTAGCGGGTAGCTAATAGAAGCTGAAACAGTGGTCAAATTAAATATGCTGCTCGGGGATGTACTACCTAAACTTGCCGGAGAGCTTTTCTGCCGCGAGGCCCCTGCCCCTGCCGTAACCTGTGGATAATAAATTCCATAGCCCGCTTGCAGGATATCGTAACTTTGCCGGAGGTTTGCTTGCGCTGCTACCAAACTCGGATTGTTGTTAATGCCTTCTGCAACAGCCGCATCGAGTTTCTTGGATTGGAATAGATTCCACCAGTTGGCTACAGGTCCAACGCCAAGCGCAAAATGCTGAGTTTGTCCGGCAACTGAAACAGTTTCTGTTACATCCTGTTTTTTGTTGTAATGATCAGTTGAAGGTGTTTGCGGACGAACGAAGTCTGGCCCTAAAGTGCAACCAGATAAAATCAATGCAATGCCACATAAAGCTAATGAACCCGTAGCACGGAATTTTATTTTGAGTAAACGATCGCTCATGATGTTTTATTCATCTCCAATATAAACATCCACAAGTTGTCCTGGGTAGAGCGAAATATCTTTAGGTTTTTCAAACTTGAAAATAACCGGCAAAACACGCACGTCTACCCTCTCAGTTCTTTGATTAGACAATTCTATTTTTGGAGAGACGTACGGCTGCGCTCTAACATATTCGAGCGGTATGTTGATATTCGTTCCCCTGATAGACATTCGCGCATGCATTTTTGCTGGCAAGGGCAATTTTGAAATAAGTATTTCGTCAACATAACATCTAACGCCGAGAAAGTTTTGCATGTTGCCAATCACAATCGGCGGGGTCATGCTTCCAGTGTAGCTATCATAAGTTCCCTGAGATGATATATAGCTGCCGACAGCCGTATTGATCGACATCACCGAGCCTTCCGAACGTGCATGGATGACATACTTGGAGAGCAACATTTTTGAAGTCTGATATGCCTTGAATGCCGCAATATATTGCTTCTGCGATACAACCAGATTTTCTTTCCCTACAGCAACAGCATTTTGGGTTGTATCAAGAACATCTTTGCTGACCGATTTTGGATCCAAATCGTAGGACCGTTTCAGTTTGTCCAGCGAGTCTTGCAGGCTTTTCAAGCTTGCTTTCGCAAGTTCTACTTGCGCTTTAGCGGACTCATCCTGTGCATCTTGTTGCGCCACAGTTGCACGCTGCAAAGAGTCATCCATCTCAAGCAATGGCATTCCTAACGTAACATGTTGCCCCTCTGAAACTAGAACCTTAATTATCGTTCCAGGAACTTCCGGAAAAATGTTGATGTTTTCGCCGCTTGTTTGATAGCTTTCGATAATCCCATTTGCATAGATTCCTTTTTCATATGGATTCGAGGCAGGGACGAATGCAGGTGGCTGAGGCTTTTGCTTTATATTGTAAACATAAGCACTCACAATGCCGGCCAGTATCCCTAGGATTGCAAACATAACTAACAATTTATTTCTCATTTAGACTCCCCAATTCAATCCCGGTTATTACACCATCTTCCATTTTCAATATCCGGTCAGCGTATTCATAAATTCTGCTGTCATGCGTAACGATGATGATGCAACGATTCTCGGTCAGAATATTTTGTTTTACGAACTCAACAATTTTTCGCCCCGTATCTCCATCTAGAGATGCTGTAGGCTCGTCAAATATGAGTAGGTCTGGACGACTGGTTATCGCTCTTGCAATTGCGACTCTTTGCTGTTCACCGCCGCTCAATTTAACCGGCGGAAGGTGTCCTTTATCTTTCAACCCGACTATTTCGAGATTTTTCAGCGCCTCGTTTAGTGATTTATCCCAATCTTGTTTTTTCAATATCAGTGGTATGGCTACATTTTCAACCGTAGTCAGGCGCGGGAAGAGGTGAAAATCCTGAAAAACAAAACCGATTTTGTTGAGTCTGAAATCTGCAATCTCATCGGTCGAGAGTTTCCAAATATCAGTATTCTCAACAATCACAGTGCCTGCATTTGGCTTAAGTATTCCGGAAATCATACTCAGCAACGTTGTCTTCCCACTTCCAGATGGACCTACGATGTACAGCATTTCCCCAAAATAGGCATCAAAACTTACATCCTTCACTGCAATGGTTTTTGTATCACCTTCGCCAAACCATTTAGCCAAATTAGTTGCCTTGACAGCCAGATTTTCCACATTAGCCTCTGAAAATATCGAATGGCTCTATCCTGAGCACTTTTCTGATCCCAACATAACTTGAAATCCCTGCGATGATAATTACCATGATCAAAGCAAACACAAGATTCCGATACTCTATCTGCGCGGCATAGTCCGGCATCCGAAGTTTTGCTGTCATAATGATCAGTGAAGCTAACCCGACGCCTAATCCATAACCGACAAAAGCAGTAAATGTGGCCTGAAACAAAATCATTGAAACTAGTTCACGTCCTTTTGCGCCGATGGCTTTTAATGCGCCAAACTTTTCAAGATTTTCAAGAATAAAGGTATAGAAAGTTTGTCCTGATATAGATAATCCGACGATAAAACTGATCGCCGTCATTATTAACATATTGATACCCATACCCGTCTGGTACATATAGAAATCTGAGATTTTCTGCACAAACTCATCATCCGTTAGTGCTAAATAACCCAATTGCTTCACCTGTTGTTTAATGAATGGGATGTCAGTAATCTTTTTGGGTTCAACCAAAATATAGGAAGTTGTAAATCTGGCCGATGGAATGTAAGTAATGGCTCTGTTATAGGTCGTGTAAAGTGTCGGCGTTCCGAACAGACCGGAGGAATTAACTTTTGCCAAACCAACGACGACAGCTCGATTATCGTTGATTTCGAATTCGGTGCCGATTTTTGGGAATTCTAGTTTCCTGAACTCCGAATCATTAACGACAATAAAACCATTTTCGGCATATATATCCTCAATTTTGCCTGCGTAAAGTTCAGGTCTACCAAATAGCGTGGCATCATCCAGACCAATAACAGAGACACCTTGATAAGCACCACTGGGTAGTTTGACTAATGCTGACCCGGAATAAAGAGGAACTCCATACTTGACACCGTTTATGCTTCTAACTGCATCCAGTACATAATCCGGCATAGGAATACTACTCGCTACTGTATTTACCGCTGGATCCATAATCCAAATTTTTGCGCCAACATTGAAAACGGTAGAGGATGATCTAGCCAAAATGCCAGCGAACATTGATGTCATCATGACCATTAAGAATACTGCGAAAGTAATTCCAACAAGCAATGCCGCAAACTTACCCTTGTCATTGACAAGTAGTTTGAAGGCGATTTTTAATATTCCAAACATTACTTGTCCATTCTGCTTAAACTTTTTAGCGCCCTAGTAAAGTTAATGTAACGAAGTCCTTTCGAGATTCGCACATATGAAACAGTCCTCTCTCCAATAACACGCTATTTGATTACAAAATCCGTCAGAGGTAGTGCCAAAACAGTCGAATCTTTCCTCTGTAAGTTGGATGTCTTTAACAATTTCATTCCTGGGAAAATCATTGGGCATTTTTCTGTGAACATTAACGGTCTTCTTAACTTTCGATATTTTCATCTGAATATCCAGTATCTAGTAGACTTCCAAAAACTGAGTTTGGGAGTTGATTGAAAGTAATTTTAGAAATTTTGAGGCGATACATAGTCGAGTAATCTGAACATTCGTAGATTCAAATGATTAGCGTAATCCTACATATTGAAGGGTTGTCGGTAAATACGTAGTAACACTTAAGTATTCGTACTTCCCTTAGTGTTGCAATTTTTGAATCAGATAACAAACCCGGCATGCACTTTGGATAACTACTTGGAAGCAATCTTCCAAGTCTGCAAAACCACTAATTCACCACTTCTTTAAAATAATTTTTGTAGACTAGTAGGAAATGATTTAACTATCTCTGGCGTGTAAATATTTATTTACGTTACATTGGGTAATGAGAGGACTGGATCAAACTAAAAGTGAACAACACCTTGATAGTAGAAATACGCGAGCGACACTAAAGGGACACCACTACAATTAAGTATTTGTAGCTGGTTAGAATGACTACTTTGAAGATTTTGATTAACTGGTCGGGGCGAGAGGATTCGAACCTCCGACCACGTGCACCCCATGCACGTACGCTACCAGGCTGCGCTACGCCCCGAAGCTGCGAATTATATCAGAGCAAAAACTTCCTTGAAGAGATTTTAGAGAGCCGATTACGCTTACGGAATCAGGCTTGCAGCAATGCAAGCACTTCGCGAAGATCTCTGCGTAATTCACCGGGGTTGAAACTGGAATTAATGACTGGCTTAGAAGCGACAGGCGCAATTTTGGTCTCTTCATGCTTGGTTACAAGTTGGTCCAAACGGCTACGTGCTCCACTAATGGTAAATCCGTCTTCATAAAGCAACTGCCGGATACGACGGATAAGCAACACTTCGTGGTGCTGGTAATAACGACGATTACCACCACGTTTGACGGGCTTAAGCTGGGTAAATTCCTGCTCCCAGTAACGCAACACGTGCGCCTTTACACCGCACAGCTCACTTACTTCACCGATGGTGAAATAACGTTTTGCGGGTATAGGCGGCAATGCCGAATTAGGTACGTGCTGTTCCATGATAGGTCTTCTCTACCATGCTCTTAAGCTTCTGGCTTGGATGGAATGTCACCACACGACGTGCAGTAATTGGGATCTCTTCGCCGGTTTTAGGATTGCGCCCCGGACGTTGCGGCTTATCGCGCAACTGAAAGTTGCCGAAGCCGGAAAGCTTAACGCTTTCACCCGCTTCAAGCTGCATTCGAATTTCTTCAAAAAACGCTTCAACCATGTCTTTTGCTTCGCGTTTGTTCAGCCCGACTTTTTCAAACAACAGGTCAGACAATTCTGCTTTAGTTAATGTCGTCATTTCTCTCTCAAGCTCTTATTTGCGCACCTTGCCGCTGCAGTACATCTATCAGCTGCGCGATGCTTTGGTCAATATCAATATCAGTTAATGTTTTTTGAGTATCTTGCAATAACACGCGGAAAGCAAGGCTTTTTTTACCATCTTCCACACCTTTACCACGATACACATCGAACAATCCCACTTCTACAACAAAAGGTGCTTTATGTTCATGCATTGCTGTCAACAAGCTTTGCACCGACACTTTTTCATCTACTACGACCGCCAAATCGCGACGAACCGGCGGAAATTTTGAGACTTCGCTGGCAACCGGCACACTTGCTGCCAACAATGCTGCCAAGTCAACCTCGAACCAAATAACGGCTTGCGGCAAGTCATATTGCTGTTGCCATTGGGGATGCAGTTCCCCTAACCAGCCTATGGCATGCCCATCCAATAAAATTTTAGCTGAACGTCCGGGATGTGACGCGGAATGTTGCTCAGCATGAAATCTCAAGGCACGTGGTGCAAACAAAGCTTCAACATCACCTTTAACATCGTAGAAATCAACATTGCGAACTGCGCTTCCCCACTGCTCGGGCAATGCCCCCCCATAGGCTAAACCGGCAATACGTTCATGCTGCACATAACCATTTGCATGAGCGGCAAAACAACCACCCACTTCGAACAAGCGTACTCGTGGCTGTTTGCGTGCCAGATTGGTTCGCAAAGACGCGAGCAAACCACCCAGCAAGCTGCTGCGCATGACACTCATTTGACTGGCAATCGGGTTCTTCAAAATGATAGGACTAGTGTTACCGCACAGATCTCGCTCCCACCCTGCTTCCACAAAAGCATAATTGATTGCTTCCTGATAGTCACGCTGCACTAATGACTGGCGCACTTTTGACAACGGAAGCAGAGCCTCAACTTGAGGCAGCATACTCATGCTGGCTTGAGGCGGCACTGGCTGAATATTTTCATAGCCATGCACGCGCGCGATTTCTTCGATGAGATCTTCTTCGATAGCGATGTCAAAACGATAGCTTGGCGGCGTCACTAAAAACTCTTCGCCCTCACGTTGAAACAACATGCCTAAACACGACAATATCTGCGCGATTTGATCGGGTGAAAGAGCCACGCCCAACACGCGATGAACCCGTGCGGTACGTAATTTTACCGATTTGCGGGCGGGCAACTCACCCATAACCTCGGTGATAGTTCCTGCTTCGCCGCCGCAAATTTCGAGGATTAATTGTGTGGCGCGATCCAATGCTATTTGCGTTGCGGCAAAATCCACACCGCGCTCGAACCGGTAGGAAGAGTCAGAGCCAAATCCAAGTTGACGCGATTTGCCCACAATCACGCTAGGCGCAAAAAATGCACTTTCCAAAAATATGTCAGTGGTTGCATCGTCAACAGCACTATCGGCACCGCCCATAACACCTGCAAGCGCAACAGGATTCTTGGCATCTGCGATAACAAGCATACCGGTTTGCAACTCAACTGTTTGCTCATTTAACAGTTTCAAGCTTTCACCGGCACGCGCGAAACGCACCTCGATATCACCGTTCAGTTTGTTTAGATCGAAGGCATGTAAAGGCTGCCCCAATTCCAACAACACATAGTTGGTCACATCGACCAAGGCACTGATGCTGCGCAGGCCGCAGCGTTCCAAACGCTGCACCATCCATGCAGGTGTGGTCGCCTTCGCATTCACACCCGCAATCACGCGCCCAATATAACGAGGACACGCGGCTGATTCTGTAACTTTGACTCGGCGAGCATGTTGGCTAGTTTGCTTAAATGTAGCTTGCGGAATAACTTGCAATGCTGAACCCGTCAACGCGGCCACTTCGCGTGCAATACCATGTACTGATAGACAGTCACAACGATTTGGTGTGAGTTTGAGTGTCAGCAGATTATCGTCTAAATCGAGATGTTGACGAATACTCTGGCCCACGACCGCATCAGCGGCAAGCTCCAATAGACCACTACTCTCTTCAGCCAAGCCGAGTTCTTTGGAAGAACACATCATGCCAAAAGACGCAATGCCGCGTACCTTGGCTTGTTTAATCTCTATACCAGGCAACTTGGCACCGACCAATGCGCACGGCGCTTTCATGCCCACGCTTACATTTTGTGCCCCGCACACAATTGCCAACGGCTCTGTTTGACCCACATCAACGCTGAGCAGATTCAAACGATCCGCATCGGGATGTTTTTCTTTGCTCAATACTTGAGCAACGACAACTTTATCGAAAGCAGGAGCAACAGCAATCCTCTCCTCGACCTCGAGCCCGGCCATTGTCAATAAGTGAGACAACTCCTCGCTAGAAAGCGATGGATTTACCAGTGTACGCAACCATGATTCCGAAAATTTCATATCGACTCAGGAAAATTGTTTCAGGAATTGCAAATCGTTTTCAAAGAAAAGTCTAAGGTCATTCACCCCGTAACGCAACATGGCCAAGCGTTCCACGCCCAAGCCGAAGGCGAAGCCCTGATACTTTTCACTGTCGATGTTAACGTGTTTCAAAACGTTCGGATGCACCATGCCGCAGCCGCCAATTTCCAGCCAACCATTGCCCCAACTCAAATCCATTTCGGCGGATGGCTCAGTGAACGGAAAGAAAGAAGGCCGAAAACGAACTTGCAATTCCTCTGTTTCAAAAAATCTTTTGAGGAAATCTGCCACCACACCTTTCAGGTCTGCAAAGCTTACCTTTTCGCCTATCCACAAGCCCTCGACCTGATGAAACATCGGTGAATGCGTTGCATCAGAGTCAACACGGTACACTCGCCCGGGAGCAATAATGCGAATATCCGGCATGCTTTCATGGTGGCTAAATTGAGCCAGATGCGCTTCCATATAACGAATCTGTATTGGAGAAGTATGCGTACGCAATACGTGCTGTTCATCAATATAAAAAGTGTCGTGCATTGCACGAGCCGGATGATCTGCCGGGATATTTAACGCAGTGAAATTATAGAAATCGTTTTCGATCTCAGGGCCGGTTGCCACTTCAAAACCAATTGAGTGAAACAAGGTCTGGATACGCTCCAGCGTGCGGGTAACCGGATGTAGTCCGCCCACTCCTAAGCCTCGGCCTGGCAGCGTCACATCTAACGCTTCTGCGGTCAATTTTTGTTGTAATGCTTGATGTTGTAAAGCATCGCGGCGCGCTTGCAACGCAGCCTCAATTTGCTGCTTTACTTGATTGATGCGTGCCCCCGCCGCAGGCCGCTCTTCGGCAGAAAGCTTACCCAAACCTTTGAGCAGGCCTGTCAGACTGCCTTCCTTGCCAAGATACCGCGCCTTGGCATTTTCCAGCTCTGCTGCATCTGTTATCACAGCGAAGCTTTTTAGCGCGTCATCGAGAATTGTTTGTAGTTCTTGCATCATTTATTCCAGAAACAAAAAAGGAGGCTCACGCCTCCTTTTTTATACTACATACGATTTACGCGCCGAGGCTGGCTTTAGCTTGTGCGAAAATCTGCGCAAAAGCAGCTTTGTCGAACACGGCCAGATCAGCCAATACCTTACGATCGATTTCAATCGCAGACTTTTTCAAGCCGTTCATGAATACGCTGTATGGCAGACCCAATTCACGCGAAGCCGCATTGATACGCGCGATCCACAATGTGCGGAACTGACGCTTCCTTTGACGACGGTCACGATACGCATATTGACCAGCCTTCATTACCGCTTCTTTGGCAATACGGTAGACATTCTTACGACGACCGCGATAACCCTTGGCTAGGTCTAAAACTTTCTTATGGCGCGCACGCGCCGTTACACCACGTTTTACTCTTGGCATTTTCTATACTCCTTAAGCGTAGGGCATCATGGCGCGAACAGACGCCTTGTTGGTTGCATGAACTTCAGTCGTACCACGCAACTGACGTTTATTCTTGGTTGTCTTCTTGGTCAGAATGTGACGCTTGAAGGCTTGCGAACGCTTGATACTTCCGCCTGCGCGAACAACAAAGCGTTTTTTCGCGCTGCTTTTAGTTTTCATCTTAGGCATAACAACTCCTTTATTTGATGACGCCGGGAGGTTTCTGACAGAAACACTTGAAAACCCGGAACCACTTATTTGGGACTGATACAACTACACCATGTCAGCCAGTCCCTTACTCTGACAGGGTATTTATTCTTTATTTCTTTTTAGGACTAATCACCATCACCATCTGGCGACCTTCCATTTTAGGAAACTGTTCAATCACGCCGTGCTCAAGCAAATCTTGCTTCACGCGCTCCATCAATTGCATTCCGATCTGCTGGTGCGCAATTTCGCGTCCACGGAAGCGCAATGTGATCTTGGTCTTGTCTCCGTCCTCCAAGAACTTAATGAGGTTACGCAACTTAATGTTGTAGTCACCTTCATCAGTACCGGGCCGGAATTTAATTTCCTTGATCTGAACTTGCTTTTGTTTAAGCTTGGCTTCGTGCTGCTTCTTGCTTTCAGCATATCGAAATTTACCGACATCCATCACGCGGCAAACTGGCGGTTCCGCCAAAGGCGCAATCTCAACCAAATCCAACTCTGCCTCATCCGCAAGACGTATCGCTTCCGCTACAGAAACAATGCCAAGCTGCTCTCCCTCCGCGCCGATGAGCCGCACTTGTGGTGCCGTTATCTGCTCATTAATACGCTGTGATTTATCTTGTGCTATTGCAAATTCTCCATTTCAAAATTAAACCGTGCGCCCGTTACAGCTCGGTTCTTAAGCGCTCAATCAGCGCCTCCACCGACATCTGTCCAAGGTCTTCACCTTGACGGTTTCGCACGGCAACGAGACCCGCAGCCATTTCCTTATCCCCGATAATTAGTTGATAAGGTAATTTCTGCAAGCTATGTTCTCGTATTTTATAGGTAATCTTCTCATTACGCAAATCTGATTGCACGCGGAAGCCAGAGGCGCGCAACGTAGCAGTCACTTTTTCAGCATATTCTTCCTGCGCCTGAGATATGTTTATCACTACCATTTGCACCGGAGCAAGCCACAACGGCAGCGCCCCCGCATGGTTTTCCACCAGAATACCGATGAAACGCTCCAGCGAACCCAGTATCGCGCGGTGCAACATTACCGGTACTTTGCGAGTATTGTCCTCATCAACGAATTCCGCCCCCAAGCGCCCCGGCATTGAGAAGTCCACTTGGATCGTTCCGCATTGCCACGAACGCCCGATGGCATCCTTAATATGAAATTCGATCTTGGGACCATAGAAAGCCCCCTCGCCGGGCAACTCTATCCACTCCATACCTGACGCACGCAACGCGGCGCGTAAAGCGTCCTCGGACTTATCCCAAATTTCGTCAGAACCGACGCGACTTTCGGGACGCAATGCTAACTTCACGGCCACATCATTAAAACCAAAATCCTTATAAACCTTCAGTACCAACGCATTAAAGGCCGTCACTTCGGACTCAATCTGGCCTTCGGTACAAAAGATGTGACCATCATCCTGTACAAAGCCGCGCACTCGCATCAGGCCATGCAGACCACCGGACGGCTCGTTGCGGTGGCAAGAACCGAACTCGCCGTAACGCAACGGTAACTCGCGGTAAGAACGCAGATCAGCGTTAAAGACTTGCACATGGCCCGGACAATTCATCGGCTTGATCGCGTAGTCATGCTTTTCCGACTCAGTCGTAAACATGTTGGCTTTGTAATGTTCCCAGTGGCCGGATTTTTCCCACAACACGCGGTCGATAATCTGTGGGCAGCGAATTTCCTGATACCCGTTATCGCGGTATACCGCACGCATGTATTGCTCTATCACCTGCCACATCGCCCAACCCTTGGGGTGCCAGAACACCATACCCGGCGCTTCATCCTGCATGTGGAATAAATCAAGCTGTTTGCCAAGCTTACGATGGTCGCGCTTCTCCGCCTCTTCCAGACGAACTAGGTACAATTCCAGATCTTCTTTCTTCGCCCAAGCCGTTCCGTAAATGCGTTGCAGCATCTCGTTCTTGGAATCGCCGCGCCAATACGCACCGGCCACTTTCATCAACTTGAAAACTTTAAGCTTGCCGGTTGAAGGCACGTGTGGGCCGCGACACAGATCGGTGAACTCGCCTTCGGTGTACAAAGATACATCCTGATCAGCTGGAATAGCTTCGATAAGCTCGGCCTTATATTTTTCGCCTAGCGATTTGAAGTAGGCCACCGCCTCATCGCGAGGCACTACCTTGCGTGTAACGGGCAAATCTTTTTTAGCCAACTCGGCCATGCGCTTCTCAATGGCTGCCAAATCTTCCGGCGTGAACGGGCGCGAATAAGCAAAGTCATAATAGAAACCATTTTCGATCATCGGGCCGATGGTCACTTGCGCCTCTGGAAACAATTCCTTTACCGCATACGCCAACAAATGCGCAGTGGAATGGCGAATCAAGTCGAGACCGTCAGCATCTTTGTCCGTGATGATCGCCAGTTTGGAATCAGCAGACATCAAGTAAGATGTATCGACCAATACCCCATCCACCTTGCCTGCAAGCGCCGCACGCGCCAACCCCGCACCAATACTCTGTGCGACTTCCGCTACAGTTACCGGATTGGGAAAACTGCGTTGTGAACCATCAGGCAAAGTAATTATTGGCATGAGAGACTCAATCAAAAGAAAATGCGGCAAAGCCGCACTTATAAATTAAATTAGTTTAGCAACAGAAACGAGGTGAAGATTATTCAATCACGTGCAAGATCGCACATTGTATGTGTTCCATTCTTTTTCGTCCATATATGCTGAGCAAATTACTCAAGAAACTCAATCGACCTTCAATCAAAACCTCGAGTACCGCAACACATAACAAGCCACGCCGGACTACGATTCGTGAAACAACACCTTATTCCTTCCGGCTTCTTTTGCTTTATACATGGTGGCATCCGCCCACATAAATATTTCTTCAGCACTTGCATCTTGTTTTCCAAAAACCACAACACCTATACTTGAAGTGCAATGATGTTCGACAAAATCACTTGAACTGCCATCAACCTTGCTGTTAAGAATATAGGGAGCAGCCAAACTGAGGCGGATTTTTTCCGCAATTTTTCCGGCTTGTTCGCTGGCTTTATCTTTATCCAAGTCCAATTCACTTAGTAGCACGACGAATTCGTCACCACCAAAACGCGCGACCGTATCAATTGCTCTCACACAGTTTTTTAGCCGCGTTGTTGCTTCAATTAACAACAGATCTCCCAATGCGTGACCATGTGTATCATTGAGTGTTTTGAAATTATCGAGATCGAGAACCATCAAAGCTTTGTGATGACCATTACGCTTAGTTTCTGCGATTGCGACTGCAAGGCGATCATCCAGCAAACGGCGATTGGGCAGACCGGTCAGCGGGTCGTAGAACGCCAGTTGCCGTACTTGATCTTCCATGTGTTTGCGTTCGGAAATATCATAAAACCACCCCATGATTGCCGGCTCGTTTTGAAACGACAACGGCAAGTAGGAAGCCAGTGCCCATTTTGTTTCTGAATGGTCAGTAAAAACTTTTAGTTCGGTCAACTTGTTAACAACAGTTCCCCCCTTGCCAAGTTGTCTAACGACGTCTGCGTAATCTTGCTGATTGGCATAGTATTGAATCGGGTTTAGTCCAATGAGCTTATCCGGCAATATGTCTATCAACTCCGCATAACTTTGGTTGGCGAACACAATAAGGCTAGTCGCTTGATTTGAAATGCGTACCGCGATGGGGCTGTTTTCCAGCATAAAACGAAATCGACTTTCACTTTCGCGCAACGCAGCTTCTGCCCGTTTGTGTTCCGTGACATCGCGTGCAGCAGCAAACACGCCTTGCAGTCGCCGGTCCCGATCATATAGCGTAACCGCGTTGTAAGACACTGGCGTTTCCTTACCGTTTCTGGCTCGCGCGATCAGTTCGTAATTAGTCACCTTTCTTTCACTCAACACTTGGTTGATACCTGCTTCTGCTTTTTCCGGATCGGTGAAATAATTTTTGAACGGAGCGCCAATCAACTCGTCGCGCGTGCAATCGGTGAGCGCCTCCATTTGCTTGTTAACATCGGTAATAATCCCGTCAGGATCGGATGTCATCAGCGCATCGATATTTGATTCAAATAATGAACGGGTATAGAACTGATAATCGCGCAGGCGCTGGCTAAGTTGTTTCTTGTCTGCCTCAACTGATTTACGCGCGGTATTGTCGGTACCGATCAACAAGTATCCGATAATGGTGTCTTGATTGTCTCGCAACGCCGTGACCGAGACGACTGCGGGGAAATGGCTACCATCTTTACGGATATACGTCAGCTCATAAATATCTTCAATTCCCCGTGATGCCTTAAAAACCAGTGCCTCAAAGCCCGGTGTAATCGAAGTACCGAGTTCTGCACTCAACGCTTTTGCACGCGCAATCACTTCGTGGGGATCGGATATGTCGGCGGGTGTAATTTTGTTGACCACATCTGCGGCCTCATAACCCAGCATGCGCTCGGCACCCACATTGAAAATTTGAATGACGCCCTTTGCATCTGTAGCGATACTGGAAAAGTTCGCGCTATTGAAGATCGCATTTTGTAATGCCCCTGCCTTGAGCAATGCCTCTTCTGCCTGCTTACGCGCGGTGTTGTCGGTGCCTATCAATAAATAACCAATAATGGTGTCTTGTTTGTCGCGTAGCGCCGTGACCGATACAACTGCGGGAAAATGGCTGCCATCTTTGCGAATATAGGTCAGTTCATAAATATCTTCGATTCCTCTTGATGCTTTAAAAACCAATGCTTCAAAACCCGGCGTAATCGAGGTACCGAGTTCGGCACTTAGCGCTGTCGCCCGCACAATGACTTCGTGCGGATCTGAGATATCGGCAGGTGTAATTTTGTTGACGACATCCGCCGCCGCATAGCCCAACATGCGTTCTGCGCCGACATTGAAAATTTGAATGACACCTTTCGCATCGGTAGCAATACTGGAGAAGTTCGCGCTATTGAATATCGCATTCTGCAATGCCCCTGCCTTAAGAAGAAGCTCTTGGCGTCCTATCTCGGCAATGTCTTCAGGATTGTGAGTGACAACTTTTAGAATAGCGTTTTTTTTGGGCATGGCGACCTCTATTGAGTGCCGCAGAGTAGTTCCGAGAAATTTCACCGGCTTGACTACAAACAGAACTAGCTATTACTTATACGCTCTTCCAACTGAAATATGACTTTTATATTTAAATTTTTCTCACCGAGTTGAATTGTTAACAAATGTGATACAGGATATAAACTACACTAATACGTACCTACAAGGATCAATGAATGAAATCAATAAACAAGCTATTGCGAAAATTGGATCATCTTGACGCATTGCCGGCTATCCCTAGTATTGCAAAGGAGATTTTGTCGCTAAAAACTCATACAGATGAGGGATTAAAGACGCTACTTGAATTGGTAAACAATGACCCTATTATTCTGGCCAAAATAATCGGCTTGGCAAATTCGCCTTTGTTCGGCAGCAGCAGAAAGATACTCAATCTAAATGATTCTGTTGCACTGCTGGGAACAAGTCGGATCAACATGATTGCTTTGAATTTTGCGCTACAGTCAGCATTGACGGGGAAACAAACCGGAAAACTGAATATCCAACAGCTATGGCAACACAGTTTGGCAGTAGCAATGACAATGGATACGCTTGCTCAATATATGCCGAATGATACACGACCATTCAACAACGAAATATATCTAGTCGGTCTACTTCACGATATAGGCTATCTGGTATTAAAAACGCTTGATTCCAAATTAAGTGACAAATTACATACCTGCATAGCTGAAAATCCCAATCGTTCTTTACTGGAAATCGAATTGGAAGTATTGGAAGGAATAGACCACGGAGAGCTTGGCTCTTTGCTGGCACAGCATTGGAAACTACCCGAAACTATTGTCGAAACTCTAAAACATCACAATACCCAGATTGAGTCCAATGATTCCAACGTAAAACTACTGGTAGCGATGATTTGCCTGTCAGAGAAGTTGTTACCCCCTTTAACAGTTGCTGAAAATAACCAGCGTGACATTTCTCGCGAAGAGTGGCGATTCCTAGGGATCGATCCCCTAAAAGCCGAAGAAATATCGAATAAAGTTAATAAGTTTGACTTGAGTTCGACACTTACTTAAACCACTCCGCAGCCTAAGGGTATCAGGCTCCACTCAAAGTACCACTTTAGGCGAGAATGTAATTATCCCCATCTAACCTAGCGATTTCATAAAACAAGCCTGAAAACCTGCTCTTTTCACCAATTTGAATTCAGTTTGTTTTGCTAAAATCTTCTCATGAGTTTCGAAGTCGCAATATAAATGAATATTATTTAAGGAGTCGCCATGATTGCCATGATTCTTCGCCGTTATATTACCGTCGTCTTTTTGTTAATGGCCAGCCCATTTGCATTTGCAGATGCCTTAGATATTAGTTTGAACAACAATGCTGTTGCATTCAACTATAGCGCATCAGCAGCAGGGCTTATGCCAGGAAATGCTGATATCCTGGTTGGCGCGCTCTACAACGACTCGATGAATTCTCTTGCCGATGTTGGTCTGTTGGTAAAAGCTGACGAAGGCGACTCGACTGAAATGACCCTTGCAGTTGGTACCAAGGCATTGGTCGGCATGATCAAGAACTATATTCCAGGAACAACACAAAACGTAGCCGCGATTGTTATTGGCGGTGAGCTTGGATACACCTTCCCTGCAGCAAAGCAATTATCAGCCGCGTTTTACTATTTCGCAGGACCTCTAATCACGACTTTCGGGGATGCTGACAGAGCCAACCAATGGGGCCTCCATGCGGATTATGAAGTGAGTCCCGGCACCAAAGTTTATGTTGAATACCGCGAAACGAATTTTGGTATTACTGCTACAGGGCAAACTGCAACACTCGACAGCGGAACTTATTTGGGTATAAAGCTGGCATTCTAATTACCTCACATAACCAATCTCATTTAGTTGGTCCCTTGTTGGCGGGAGTCACATAACAGTAATAATTAATAATGCTGATGTGTGTTTTCATTATTGTTTAATCCCGCCGTACATAAGCTTCAATTACCAAATCAAGGGAATCAAACCCAGAACAGATAAACCCAACAAGAAACATAAGCTGGGTATCCCCGTTTGGCGGGAAGAAAGCATGAAGGCATAAATACCTTTGACGACATTGTTGCTGGCTGTGGCTATCAATATGCAAGATGACGCCACATGCAACGGTGTAAGGCTTGGAACCGCTTGTGTTAAACCCATAATGAAAGGATCCACATCCGTGATCCCCATAATAGTGGCCAGCGTGTAAACACCCGCATTACCCAAGTACTCAATCGACAAGTGAGTCAACACAACCATGCTCACGAAGAGCAATGCAAAAACAAGCGCCGCACTTATTTCGAGTGGATTTTTGGGCTCTGTTTGCTGGGGTGTATTTAATGAACTTTCTTCCGAACGCTTTGCCCATATCCAACCCACAATAATCGCCGTTGCGCCCAACACAATAAAGGGCAGCGCTAACTTGTTCATCAACTCCCGATTAAATAGTGCCAGCAGGATGACTAAGCGCAAGTACATCATCCCGGAGGCCATCAGTATTCCACCAGAGAATAAATAAGATAGCCCTTCACTCTTCGACCTTCTTGCAAGCGCAACTGTCGTCACAGTAGATGAGTATGCACCACCGAGAATTGCCGCAAGAATGACGCCCCCTTGACCCTTAATTAATCTTTGTAAAACATAGCTACCGTATGAGACTGCACTGACAGCCACCACAACAAGCCAGGTCTTAAAAGGATTAATATGGAACTGGCTAAATGTTGTGTTCGGCAACAACGGCAGCACTACTGACGATAAAAGCAGGAATTTGGCAAAGGTAAGAATATCCGTGCTTTCAATTCGCCTAGCCAAGTTTTCCAGTCCCGTCTTAAGTTCTAGCAATACGAGACTTGATACCGTAAGTGCGGTGGCAATCCAGAACATATCGTGAAAAATTAGCGCACCCACTATATACGTAGTAAGTGCAGACATCTCAGAAGTCACGCCGGAATATGAAGAGGAAGTAAGCTTATGCCAATAGGAGATCATCAAAAATCCTGAGACCACCCCGAAACCAATCGCCTGTGGCAAAAATTGACCGCCGGATAATAAACCCATCGAATAGCCAATCAATCCGATCAACGGGAAAGTGCGCACGCCACCGAATGAGAAGCGGTCATCCTTTTCTTTGCGTTCTTCCCTCTCCAAACCAATCAGAAAAGAAAGGAATAGCACAGAAAGAATTTGAACCAATTCAGGCGGGAGCCAATCGAAATAATTCATGGTGCACCTTTTGCATTTATACCGGTTTATTTACCCCCATGCTGGCTGAGTAATTTGACCAAGTCAGTATTCTTATGAAGACTTGCCCAATACATCGGGGTATATCCATTGTAGTTTTTGGCATTAACGTCAGCCCCGTTGGCAATTAACAGCATGACCATATCCTTGTCTTCTGATTGGACAGCAAAGTGAAGCGGTGTGTCGCCATCAATATTTTTCGCATTAATATCCGCTTTTTTGCCAATTAATAATTTGGCGATTTCCTTGCGCCCGAAGTAGGCAGCAAGATGAAAGGGTGTAATACCTGTCTCGCTCCTGACAGCGTAGTCTGCTCCTTTGCTGAGCAGCAGATCAACCACATCTATATGTCCACGTTTGGTAGCAATCAGTAGAGGTGAATATCCATCCGTTCCTTTGCCACTCGCCTTGGCATTTACATCCCCGCCTTTAGCGATCAATAACGCGGCCATGTCCTTATGCCCTTCTTGGGCAGCAGAATACAGTGGCGTATAGCCGACATTATCCTTTGAGTTAATATCAGCCCCTTTGCTGATCAATAACGCTGCAATTTCCATGTACCCATTCAAGGCGGCGATATCAAGCGTGGAATCACCCTCCTCGTTTTTGGCATTGATGTTTGCACCCTTGCGAATGAGCAATTCAGTAACGTTCTTGTCCCCATTGTTTACAGCAAGATGAAGCGGGGTATTGCCAGTCTTGCTTTTTGCATTGATGTCAGCCCCTTTGGCTATCAACAGTTCTATCACATCGTTGCGCCCATTGTAGGCAGCAACGTGCAGGGGTGTAATATCATATTGATTCTTAGCATTAACGTTGGCACCGCTTGCAAGCAATCGGGAAATATCTTTAACACTTGCAGACTCGGCAGCAGATAAGAGATTGATATTTGTTTCTGCCGCACAGTAAGATGAATAACCACCAAGCGTCAGAACTAAAGTAAAGAATAGCAGTTCAGATAACTTCAACCAGTTCAAGTTTTTCATGTAACTCCCTTTTCGACGACTTCGTATTCAACCTTGGCTTCAATTGGATTGAGTGCCATTATTCGCAAGCACCCGTTAGCGCGTTATGTTGCTTTGATTTGTAGTATATGAGTCTAAAATCAAAAACACTATATTGCTTTTAACAATATAAATCACTACCTTTGATTAAACCAAGTTTTGAAGGCTGTCGAGGGCTGCTTAAGAAATGTAAATGGAGCAACTTCAATCGAATAGTCAGACCAAGAAATTGTTTAAACTAATTTTAACCAATTCGATTTTCAGATATACCCCCAAAAATACCCTCGCATGTTGCGCACTGCTTTTTGGTCGTATTTTCTAGAGGTAGTCTTTTTGTTTTCGGCGGAGTAGTAATTGTATGCGTTGCGAACTTTTTCGTCTACACGCATCGTGTGAAACATCATGATGCTTCGTGACGCAACTCGTAATTTTGTATCAATACATCTGCAGGTAATTTAAGTCCAACAGACAAGCGCCGGATCATCGATAGAGTAAGTGGACTAGCACGGTTCAATACTTCGACCACGCGACCACTACTACCGATAAATGCCTCTAAATCTTTGCGTGTCAATCCGCGTGTTTCCATTACATAGATCAAAAAGTCGATAGGGTCAGGGGCGGCAATGTGATAATGCTCGGCTTCATATTTTTCCACAAGCATACCTAACGCTTCCAGCCTGTCCTCCTCTGGTGTATTATCGGGCATATTGAATAGTGCCTCGATCTCATGCAAGGTGGCGACGTATTCGGCTTTGGTTCTAATCGGTTTAAGCTCCACTGCGAAAAATTCCTCTCATACATCCCCCTATCAGTTACCGTCGAAGACGAGTCTGTCATCCAAGTCTTAGTGCTAGCGCCGGTTGTGAATCTTTGATAAGAACGCTCGACTTCAAATATCACCATCGCTTTCGCCGATGGTAACTTGCCAGTCATTTTATTTGAACTCCCTCAATTTTACTAATCCATCATTAAAGATCGCTTCACTCAAGCCAAAGGATTTAGAAATCAGGCTGCGATTTGTCTCCAGTATCCCAATGACTTCGGTAATTGAAGAACAAGATTCCAGCTTGCTCTTGAGACTCAGTATCTTGTGCAGGTCAAACAAGCCAGGTTTCTTGCTTCCAGCGGTTAAAGTCGTTTCAATAATGCTGCGAACTTTTTCCTTGTTCATGCCTGCATCCTTTCGAAAGTTAATAATCTCATATTCCCGATTACCTGTTCGTTGAACAATCGGTTTGAACTACAAATACTTCCTTTCGTCGATTCTGCGCGAACAAATTCATCCCGCTGCAAATGGACACGGCATGAATTCATTCGATTGGACTTAACTAGCTTTGCGGTCCAGCTTGTCCTGCAAACTCAGCTTGACCGCCCCCTTCCCCTTGCTTACAGTGCTTCCACTTTCCGCACCTTCCTCCGGAAAGAACTCTTGCAACACATCCGGAATTTCATCTTCCGTTTCCTCAAATGCACCATTCTGAAAGCCATCACGTGCAGCCAGTTCCAGTGCCTCCTGGTCAAAGCCGACCGACTTCCGAGTTTCATGCAGTGCCTTGGCCCCACTAATTGCGTCTTCCAGCTTCATGCCATCCCTCGTGGTGATGTCTACGTAGTAAACAGGCGCACGATGACTCTGTGTGGTGGATTTGCCACGCAGTTTCATTGTCAAGGGCAGACAAGACAGAAGACCGCCCGAAACGGCTTTGAGATAGCTCAAACGTGCTGCCAGAGTGCGCATGGAATTAAACCCAGTGGTGCGGAAGATAAAACTGCCGAATGCATCTTCTTGTGCATCAATAAGTACGTTCAGCCTGCCGTAGGGTTTGCAACCAGCTTTACCACCATACTCACAAGCGCTTGGAGTTGGGCAAGGGAGAGATTGCATCCCCTCCGATGTGATTCGCTTGCACGTTTCTCCATTTCCGACACAGACAGGTCGTCCGGTATCACGATCAAATAAACTGTACTCAGCTCGTAGATTCAAATCGGGATCGTTAAACATCAAATTGATTGGTATAGCGCGAATCTTTCCATCCGTTGCCGTGCGGATGGCTTTATCGAGTGGGTGTAATACCCAGCCGTCTTTGTTTTGAACCAGACTCGTGATGGTGAACTGATCATCGGCAACAGGAAGTCTTTTGCCATTCTTTTCCACAACCTTGCCGATGGAAATTCTGCCGACACAAGGCGGCGTTATTGCAAGACCTTTAATCATGGTGTTCTCCTTATGAAATTCAGACGACAAAATGCCCCTGTTGAAACGACACAGGGCAATGCACAACTGCGTTTACTTAACTTCAACTGAGCTTAAAAAATGTATCGACTTCCTTTGTCAGCCATATGTGGACTTCTTTAATGCTTGGCTCATTGCCATGCTCCAAAATGTATTCCCCGAACCATTTGCCAAACGGTGCACTCACTTCATAATCGAATACTCCAAGATGATTTCCATCAGTGGCTTTCGCTCCGTAATCGCATAGTTGCGTGGTGAGCGGTACATAGGTCACCAATGCATCCACCAGTTCGATGCAGCCTTTACCCCATGCCGTGATGAGCGCGTCATAGCCTCCTGGTCTTGCGTCATATAACCCCTGCATAAAAAATGCAGCGGTGATGAGTTGGTCTCGCATATCAATCCTTTCAAAAATAATGCCCCCGCCAATTTCTTGACGATGGCGTTTCTAAACAACGACGCTAAATTATGTTTATTTGTCGGCTTGTATAAGAAACCTGCGACTGCCAGGCTTTACCAATGGATAGCGTTTCAACAACTCAGGATGATCGATGAGCAATTCCTGCACATCCAAAACGACGCTATCCTTACTTCGCTTCCAACTTACTTCGCCGCTCTCAAATGTGGCCTTGATGTAATTCTCCATACGCTGCTGGATGGTTTGCTTGAGCTGAGATTCGGTTTTTTCATTCACGTCCATCACAGCTCTGACAGCGAGCAAGTCCGCAAAGGCAGCATTCATCACCACGTCATCAGACAAGTCCAGAGTATTTCCATCGTCATTGGGATATAAAGCCTGCAATGCGGTAGCAGCGGAATCTGAACCGTCTGCGGGAGGCGGTGTGTCGGTTTCAACGTAGTGCCAGAACTTTCTTTCCAACTCGATGAGCCGAGCTATCAACGCTTCATCACGTTCAATCCGATAAGTCCGAAACTCATTCCCACAGACCAGTACTGCAACATCGGCTGCTTGCTTTCCGGTGACTGCGAGCTGATGGTGTACCTGCAATTGCACATATTCCGGTACACCGTCACGCCACAGCTTTGCCCCATTCATGCCCGCCGTTTTGCATTCGAGAATTTGCACATCCGGCACACCAATGATTTCCCGATCAATGTTAGCCAGCATCCAAGGGAATTCTGAATGTTGAAGAACGGCATTGGTTTTTCTGACTCGATTTCCGGTCTTCTTGGTGTAGTGCGCAGCCACGAATGCCTCAAGTAACGATCCCCAAAACATGGGTGAGGTATCGTCATTGGGATCAATCTGCGGCAAGGCACCACCACGGCCCGTTTTTTCCATCCACAATTCCAGTTGTGACTGATAGGGATTCAATCCGACCGAGGCAGCGGCATCACTGCTGCCAATACCTGTCCTGCGTACTTCAAGCCATTCTTCACGATTCATTTCATTGGTCTTGACCAGTTTTAACGCGGGTCGTGGTTTACTGCTGACTACGGTTAATGCTGTTTTCATAAAACCTCCGTCATAAATGACAAACGCCCCGAGAGAACGAATTCTCCCGAGGCGCGATCAGTGGTGGCTCAAGGCCAGCATCACTGAGTTGTTGTCAGATCATAGTTGTACCTAGTTAAAAGTTACTTGATGAGCAGTTGATATGACTACGCAGCCAGTGCCATTGCCGATTCGAATGCCTTCTGCTTGATCTGTGCACCTTGTCCAAACCATGCACTATCTAAACGGTAGTCCTGATTGCGTGCGCGACGGTGAACGTCTAGGTACTCCGTAACTCCGTTAACCAAGCCCCATGCAGTGCCGGTAGCCGATTGCATCTTGCTACCCTTGCCTTCGCCTGAGTAGAGGCCGTAGACAGTCTGAATGGCCTTCTGGTTGGGTTGGTCGTTGAGTGGCAGAGCAGGATCACCCAGCACGTTTACCAAGTAACTCATGGCTTCAAACTTGTTGACGGGCCGGTTGGACATGGCTTTGATGTTGGTCATAAACACATCCCATGCACTCATGCCAAGCCCCAGTTCCTGTTTTACTGTGGCAGGGTCAAAGACCATTGAGTGAGGAACACGAACAGCCCCCTTGCTGTCACCTACGGCCATCTGCAGCGTGTTATTGCACACGACACGTACAGAGGTAAATTGAGCAGTCGTGGCAAGGCTGCCATCGCAGCTTGTGGCAAGGAGCAAATATGCTTTAACTTTGTCGCCACCGGATAAAATTGTTTCCTGTCCGGTTTTTGCCAAAGCCCAAAGCTTCTTCCCGCCTTTAAGGATGCCTGCGGTTTCCAACTCAAAGCCGCCGACAGAAACGAGGTCACGGTAAAACCCCAACACGTCTTTTGGCTGCACCACCTTGTAACGTTTGGACACAACGGAGAGCGGTTCATGATTGTCACTACGGTACAACGATAACGCTCAAACCAGAGAATCCACGCCACAAAGAAATTGTATTTCAGGAAGGGCAAGTGTTGGAGGTGTGGGGTGTTGTAATTTCACTGGCTAGAAAATATAAATTTCGTGATTTGAATTAAGGAGTTTGACTATGCCAATAGCACTCGTCGATTGCAATAATTTTTACGTCTCCTGTGAACGGATGTTTAATCCTAAGCTAGAAGGAAAGCCTGTTGTCGTTCTTAGCAATAACGATGGATGCGCAGTGGCACGCTCCAACGAAGTCAAAGCCCTATGAGCTGTATCAAGTGAGCCGTTCGTTTCAACTCGCCTTACTACCGTAAGAATTTCCGGCGCAGTTATTTCTGCAATTGGACGCTTGCCAATATAAGGCAAAACGAATCGATCCATGCGGCTCGTAACTTTCGCCTTGGTAGTTTCAGCTTTTTTAGATAGATGTCGATCAAACCAATCTTGCGCAACGAACTCAAAGCTATTCGATGAAACTATTTCGCGTTGTTGTTTTTCAATTCGTTTTACTTCGCTTGGATCCATGAAATCTTATAAGGCTTATCTTTTGATTTCGCGTTTCGAATTTGAAGGTCAGTCAAAGCCATAATAGTCCTACTTTCACCAAAATACCGCCAAAGCTATCGGATACCGCCAACAATACAGCCATTTTTGGCGGTATGAAATGATATAGCATGAGGCGAAATGAGACAACCCAGGGTGAAAAAAAGCCCGTAAACCTTGTTATTATTGGATTTATGAGGCTATTGAGACGACTTGAGACAAATTTTTGGTGGGAGCAACTGGGATCGAACCAGTGACCTTTTCCTTGTCGAGGAAATATTCTACCGCTGAAATATGCTCCCTAAAGCAGGCGCGCATTATAGGGATTTGCCTAGCTCGTAACAAGCCCCATTGCACAGATGTGATTACAGGCAGACTACTAGTAATGATCGTGAGCCATATTTTCGAAGCGCGTATATTCACCCCTGAAGGTCATTGCCACAGTACCAATCGGCCCATTACGCTGTTTGCCGATAATGATCTCAGCTTTGCCTTTATCGGGAGAATCGGGGTTGTAAACTTCATCCCGATAAATAAACAGGATCAAGTCTGCATCTTGCTCTATCGCGCCGGACTCGCGCAAATCGGACATGATAGGTCGTTTGTTGGGCCGTTGTTCCAAGCTTCGGTTCAACTGCGATAACGCAATTACCGGTACGTGCAGTTCTTTGGCCAAGGCCTTTAAGGAACGCGAGATTTCAGAAATCTCGGTTGCACGGTTTTCGCCGCCACCTTTGCCTGACATTGGAGACGACATCAATTGAATATAGTCGATCACGATCAAACCCAGTCCATCGTTTTGGCGATGTAAGCGTCGCGCGCGTGAACGTAACTCCAGCGAATTGAGGGCCGCCGTTTCATCGATGAAAATTGGCGCATCATTTAATCGACCCAAGGCATGAGTCATGCGTGACCAGTCATCATCTTCCAATTTACCCGTACGCAGGGTATGTTGATTGAGTCTGCCTACCGAGCCTATCATACGCATTGCTAGCTGCGTGCCGCCCATTTCCATACTGAAGATCGCCACCGGTTTATTCGAATCCAGCGCTATGTTCTCCGCAATATTGATGGAGAATGCGGTCTTACCCATACTCGGACGCCCGGCTACTACAATAAGATCACCTGGCTGCAACCCGGAAGTCATGCGATCCAAATCAGTAAAGCCAGTTGCAACCCCAGTCACATCGCTGGCGTTATCGCGCCCATACAATGTCTCAATACGCTCGACTACCTGTGTCAGCAAGGGTGGAATGGCCACGAAACCTTGATTACCCCGCTCGCCTTGCTCATTAATTTCCAGCACGCGACTTTCGGCTTCATCTAACAATTGTCCCGCAGAACGGCCGCCGGGGTTGTACGCGCTTGTCGCAATGTCGCTACCAACTTCAACCAGCTTGCGCATGATGGAACGCTCACGCACGATCTCGGCATAACGACGAATATTCGCGGCAGTTGGCACGTTTGCCGCCAAAGAGCCTAGATAGGCCAAGCCTCCCGCTTTCTCCAACTCTGCATTGCTTTCAAGTGACTCTGCTACTGTGATGACATCCACCGGTTTAGCGTGGTCAGTTAACCGTGCTATGTGACGATAGATAAGGCGATGTTCATTACGATAAAAATCTCGCTCTACAATCAAGTCGGCGATTTTGTCCCATGCACTCGTATCCAACAATATTCCGCCCAGGACGGATTGCTCGGCTTCCACAGAATGCGGTGGCAGCTTGATAGCATCCATCTGAGGATCTGCAATTGGGGCGGAAAAGTTTTGCATGGTGTGTGAATATTTTTGGGAAGAGCATTTTACACCGAATACATTAATTAAATCGGCAAAACTAACTCTCTCACGCTGCAAGTCACTCTAGCGATGTGATCACGCTGTTAAAAATAATTGTCAATTATCTCAACTGGTTACTTTCGGTTAAAATATACCTGAGTCAGAAACATCTTCTCGATACTTGAGTATATGATCTACGGTGCCGGTGAAAAAGTTTTAAGCCAAGCGATGAATCAATTGATTGATTTACTGATGGGATATCCGCATGAGTGCATTTCCAAAAGTGGAACCTTTTGTCTGGAGCGACAAGTTAGCTACCGGAATCGAGGAGATAGATACCCAGCATAAACGCTTGGTAGCGCTAATCAATGAGGTTGGCGGTCTATGCGTTGCGGAAGCAGATAGCTCTCAGGTCAAGCCGGTACTGGATGAGTTGATTAGCTATACCCAGTATCACTTCAAAAATGAAGAACTGCTGATGAAACGGTATGAAGTGAATAGCTCTTTTCAGCTAAATCACATTAAGGCTCACGAGGCGTTTTGTAAGCAGATGGTGCTCGCGACTGGGGTCATTCAATCATCTCCTCAAAACATTACAGATTTGCTTGCTCAGCTTCTGAATTATCTAACCCGATGGCTGTTTCAGCACATTATGGTTGAAGATCAGCGCATGGCACGAGAGATTCAGGCCCTGCAAGCTGGAGCAAGTCACGAAGAGGCAGTCAATCAGGCCGCTTCAACCGTTTCACGATCCGGTGATGTGATGCTTGAGGCGTTGAATACGCTTTACAGTAAAATCGGTGAACAAACCGTTGAAGTAATGCAAGCCAATCAGGCATTAGCTCGAGAACACGAAGCGATGCGTGAACTTAATAACCAACTTGAATTGCGTGTCAACCAGCGCACATCTGCACTTGAGAATGCCAACCAACAATTAACACAAAACATCTTGGAGCTGAAGCAGGTCAATCAAAAACTTGAAAGCACGCAGAATCAACTTTTGCAATCTGAAAAAATGGCCTCGGTTGGCCAGCTTGCCGCGGGCGTTGCACACGAGATCAATAATCCCGTTGGTTTTGTGAATTCAAATTTGGGCACTCTGGAAAGGTACATAACCAGTATGAGCCGCGTACTTGCTGCGTACGAAGAAGCAGAGGTGCATCTGGACGAAAAGACTCGTGCCACAGTGAGTGAAATCAAAGGAAAGGTAGATTTACCTTATTTGCTGAGTGACATTCCCAACCTGCTCAAAGAATCTCAAGACGGCTTAGCGCGAGTAAAACGCATCATTCAAGATTTGCGTGATTTTTCCCATGTGGATGAAAGTTCGTGGCAACTCGCCAGTTTGGAAAGCTGCATGGATAGCACAATTAACGTGGCTTCCAACGAAATTAAATACAAAGCCGAGGTAGTAAAAATCTACGCGGGTCTTCCCCAAGTGGAATGCATGCCATCTCAAATCAACCAAGTTTTCTTGAATCTATTGGTGAACGCAGCGCAGGCAATTGAAACCAAGGGAGTCATCACTATTCGAACAGGGATTAAAGATGATGAGGTTTGGCTTGAAGTTGAAGATACAGGCAAAGGTATTGCTGCCGAACATTTGCAAAAAATATTTGATCCGTTCTTTACGACTAAACCTGTTGGCAAGGGCACCGGCTTGGGTTTATCAGTTTCTTTCGGCATTGTGAAAAAGCATGGTGGTCGAATTGAGGTGTTCAGCGAATTGGGCAAGGGCACTGCAATGCGCGTGTGGTTACCTGTGAAACATGTTCAGATTGATTGATGAGCAAAGATATCCAGCGTGAATTTACTTCTTAGTTAGCGTGTAGATGGTAAGTGTATGTCCATCCATACGTTCAAAGCCTCTTATTTGATCAATGAGTGCTTCTGTCAGCACATACTCTTTCGATAGCAATATGTCTCCAGACCACGTAATTAAATCCTGAGAAAGTTTCATCCCGGGTAACAGTTGACCAGAACGCAATATTGTTTCTAATGGATTGCTATTGTTGTTTGGGGTGCCTTTAGTCAATTCTTTTAGTAACGCATTGACTACTGCGGGATCATAACGCTTACCTGTCCCGTCCTGAATAAACAGGGAGGCCTCAGTAGCATTCATTGCTTTGCTAAAACTGGTTCCCATCAATGCAGTATCGTAATCATCGGTAATAGAAAGAATGCGCGCACCGAGGGGAATGGCTAATCCTGATAATTGATCCGGATAACCTGTTCCATCAAACCGCTCGCGGTGACTTCGTATTAACTTAGCAGCACCATGAAGTTGTTCCAACGCCATTAATGCCATTTCTCCTTTAACGGGAAATTTGTTTATTTCGGCACATTCTTCTGCGTTCAAGTTGTGGAAGGGTTTGTCTAATAAGCGATCAGGCAGTCCTATCTTGCCGATATCGAGGAGCAGACCTGCTATAAAAACGTCTTGAACTTCGGCTGAACTTAGTCCCAATGCTTGCGCAAGCGTACGAGAAAGTTCCGCGACCCGACGAGAATGCCCGGCCTTACTGGGATTTCGCAACTCGATTAAATTAGAAAATACTCGTACCGATGTAATGAAGCTCTTTTTCAACTTTTCATGTGCCACTTCCAAAAATGCCATGGTCTGTCGAACCTCTTCTGTTCGCGCTAAAACCTTTGCTTCTAAATTTGCATTCAAGTCTTTTAATTCTTCGTTTTGCTGGTGAGTTAATTCCTCCAAGCGCAGTTTATCCCGTTCCAGCATCTTCTGTTGCAGGGCATGTTTAATTGTCAGCGTGATATCGTTATCTTCCCAGGGTTTGGACACATAGCGGTAAATCTGCCCCTTATTGATAGCATCAATGGTTGCCCCGATTTCGGCGTATCCAGTCAGCAAAATGCGGATCGTATCAGGCCATTGCTCACGCACCTTCTCAAGAAACTGTGCCCCGTTCATTTCTGGCATGCGCATATCTGAAACGACTAAATCTACTTTCTCGCGCTGCAGAATTTCCAAACCCTGTTTTCCACTTTCTGCCGTAAAGATTTTATAACCGCATGGGCGAAATAATCGTTTCAAAGATGAAAGGATATTTTCCTCGTCATCAACGAACAGTAACGTGGCCGTTATTTCTGTTAATGCTGCAGATTGTGTTTCAGTCATATCTGCTCCAGTTTATTGAATTGACGCGCAGTTGAAGTTTCATGTTGTGCGGACATCGCACCGTTATGCGGTTGCGAGATGGGTAGCAACACCCTGAATGCGGCCCCTTGGCCGGGTTCGCTGTGCACTTCAATCCTGCCGTGATGTTTTTGAATGATGCCATAAGAAAGAGATAAGCCTAGACCTGTTCCTTTGCCGACAGGCTTTGTTGTAAAAAACGGATCGAAAATCTTTTGTATGTGTTCAGGTGCAATGCCCTTGCCCGTATCGGAAATTTCGACCCACACTTCATTTTCCAATTGGCCAGTACTAATTGTGATAGTGCCGTGCCCTTCTATGGCGTGTGAAGCATTCACAAGAAGATTCATAAAAACTTGATTAAGTTGGGATGACAAACATTCCACATCAGGAATAGCGCTGTAATTCTTGACTACTTCTGCCTTGTATTTGATTTCATTGTTGACAATATTCAGGGTGCTATCAAGTCCGTTAATTAAATTGGAATAATGCCATTCATCAGTGATATCAACATGTGAGAAATCTTTCAAATTCTGAACAATAGTTTTGACTCGCGTAATTCCTTCCTTCGATTCACTCATTAGAGCGCGGAGGTCTGCTTTGAGAAAAATAATGTCCAACTTTTCTTTTGCAACCTTGAGCTTTTCCTGAACAACACAATCTGTAATAGAAGCTTCCGCTGTTTCGTAAAGCTCGATCAACACGAAGGTATCTTGAACGTACTTTTCCAAAGTGCCTAGATTCGAATAAACATACCCGATCGGATTATTGATTTCATGGGCAACTCCGGCAGCTAGTTGACCGATGGATGCCAATTTTTCAGATTGCATCAACTGACTTTGCGTTTCTTCCAATTTCTTTATCAGGACGCGTTGTTCTTCCTTTTCCTGCAAAAGCGCAAGTTCGGTACGATTGCGTTCTGTCAATTCTGAGCGCAATCCTGCATTGGCATCGTTTAATTCTTTAGACATTAAACCGAGTGAGCGCTCAATTATTTCTCGATCAGCATCGGCAGTTTTGTATGCCTCGTCTACTGCAGCCATAAATTTGTCAAATTCAGGAGGCAGTGCCTTATCTGTTCCGAGATAATGTTTAATCTGACGTTGTAATAAGCGATGCAAAATTCAATGCTCCGAAAAATTCGTCATAAAAAGCTTATCTGTTCAATAAGATTCTATATTTCATACTGGTAGAAGTCTTCAAGTTGCTCTATAGATGGAAGAGCAGCCTCGATCTGTTTCCAGGATATAGGCATTTGTGGGCACCAAATTTGACTCAACTTGGAAATTTGCTCTTCATCTTTCATTCCACTCTCGATCGAAGAAGCTATATGCACTATGCATGCAAGCGGGTCGGATGAAGTTTGCAATTCAGGTTTGTTCCAATGGCGAACCAAGAGCTCTATCTCAACGGGGAAATTCCACAATTTAATAATGTCAGCGCCGATATCGAAATGATCAAAACCCAGTTCTGACTCTTCAAGCTCAAATAGCGTTAGTTCAGAGCTTGCTTGTTTCTTTAAAAGGTCTGAATACTGCTCAGGTATGCAAATATCCAGCACTAACTGACCTATTTCGCAAAACATACCTGCGGTGAATGCTAGATTTCTTCCACCTGGCAATTTAGACGCCAATGCGTTGGAAATAGTTGCAACCCTAAAACATTTTTCCCAATAGGTTCTTCTGTCAAACACACTATCTGGAGAAGTTTGAAATGCGTGTGCCATCCCTGTCGACAAAACTAGTGCGCGAATGGTGTCGAAACCAAGTACTGTTACCGCCTCTCTGATAGAGCCGACCTTGCGTGGCAATCCGTAAAACGAGGAGTTTGCGATACGCAGCACTTTTGCACTTAACCCCTGATCATGCTCAATAGTGTGGGCAAGCGAGATGGTATCAAGATTGGTGTTTTTAAAACTCGCAATCAGCTCTTGCAAAACCAAAGGAAGTGACGGGAGCTGGTGCAACTTGGATAGTATGATTTTTCGATCAACGGACATTATTATTTTCCAATATATTTTTTAAACTATCACTTAGAAACGTGATTGGGGTGCAAGTTTGCATCCATCACGATCAAGAAACCTTTCGATTTTGAAAACTCACCCAAGGAACGGCTCCAGCAACGAATACTATGACCTGCCACGATAAAATATTTTGCATCTTCGTTCCGCTGATGCAAACCAGATGAAGCCCACGTCAGTAGATCATTTGGCAGAATAGTATTGGACGCTTCACCAAGGAAAGAAGGGGTATTTTCATCCTTTGATAAAATCAAGTGTGCCAATTGATTTGCACAAACAATCATTCCGTCACTATCTATGCCGATTGCAGCCACAGGTAGAACTTCAAACATTTCCTGCGAAACTTGGAGCACATGTGTTTTATATTCCACTCGATGCTCAAGCTCGATATTAATGCGTTCCAATTGCTTATTTGCAAGTTGGAGTTCCTGATCCAGCCGGATGTTTTCCATTTTCATTTCATATCGCTGAAAAGCTTCTTGGATATGTGCTCGCAACAAATCATCTTCCCATGGTTTAGTCAGAAATTTGTACACTGCGCCACGATTGATAGCATCTGTAATCGAATTAAACTCGGTATAGCCGCTCAATACTACCCGAACAGTTTCCGGATACAATTCCTTAACTTTGCTCAGGAATTCTGTTCCAGTCATCCCGGGCATACGTTGATCGGAAATAATGACGCCGAATTGATGTTGTCCCAAAAGTGCCAAACCTTCTTGTCCACTGCTCGCTCGATGGATTGTATAGCCATCCCTACGCAGTAGTCGTGTTAGTGCAGACGTAATATTTTCTTCGTCATCAACCAATAGCAATAGCCGTTCCATCATTTCTCCATATATCGCTGGGACTATTAACTGTTTGAACCTAATTTAGGAATACTGCAGCAATTGAGTAAATCTAGCGCCACATAATCTCCCGTTGCTATGGCAGTGACTTTGTCGATGAATGACTGACAAAACAATTACTCAGACTTTTTGCATTCCGAAGCGCCACGCTAGCATTTTTGATTAACGTGTTCGAGTCCATCCCATCGGAAGGATATTGACTAATTCCGATGCTGACACCTACGCTTGTTTCTTGACTGCCGATATTTACTGGTTCGCGGGAAAATGAATTTATAATTTTCTGTGCAATGATTTCTGCTTCATTGTTGTTTTGCATGTCTGTAAACAACAATCCAAACTCATCGTTTCCAACTCTGGCCAGCGTATCTTTTTTACCGATGAACTTTGACAACCTTTCCGATACCGCTTTCAATAATTCGTCGCCCCCGGCATACCCAATTGATTCATTGACGTCGTTGAAGTGATCTACGTCAATGAAAAAGAGCGAAACCAGTTTTCGCCTATCCCTTGATTGTTCCAACGTTTGGTTTAATCTATCTATAAATACCCATCGGTTGGGCAAGTTTGTTAAATGATCAAATTTAGTTATATGGTCAATTTGACTATCTCTTTGTGAAAGCAACTTTGAAAGTTCCAGACTAAGATTTGCCAATGTTGTATTGGCTTCCTGTATTTCAAGTGCCAGATGTTTTCTTTGCTGTGTCAATTCATAATGCCTAAAAGCCTCTAAAACATTAGCGCACAGCGTCTCGTTGTCCCACGGTTTGGTGAGAAATTTGTAAATAGCACCGCGATTAATTGCTTCAGTAACTGAACTCAAATCGGCAAATCCGCTTAATATTATGCGCACAGTATTCGGAAACAGTTCTTTTGCGCGACTAAGAAATTCAACGCCTGTCATTCCCGGCATACGCTGGTCTGAAACGATAACGTGAACTTCGTTTCTGGCGAGTATCTCCAAACCTTCTTGCCCACTATGGGCACACAATATCTTGTACCCTTCTGGCCGCAATAACCTATTCAGGGCCGTGCCAATTGCCTCGTCATCGTCAACTAATAGTAAGGTACGTTCCATTGTCATAGAAACCTATAATGTGATTTAAGCTGATACAACCCATAAATTTTCAGTCTGCTAAGCAACAGCGGTGGAGATGCTTCCCTTTTGAAGATCTCTTGCAGATAGTGCCTGAATAGCAGCAGTTTTTAATTGGTAGAGATTCCACGCTTGACGACGCAAGTCAGTTCGCAGTTCATGGCTACTCCAGTGTAATTGAAGAAAACTTTGAACCTCTGCTTCATTGATAGCCTGAGACAGCATTAATTTATCAGGGAAATCGCTTAGCAGGATACGAGCCGTATCTGGAGCGGATTTTTTTAATTGATTTAACAATTGAATTCCATCCATGTCGGGTAATGACTGCGCGGTAATAACAAGATCGCAGTGATTTATTTCTATATGTGAAATTGCTGCGAGTGCTGAACTGAATGTATCCACCACGCACTTAAACTGTTTTAATTTGGCTACCTGACTAATCTCTTGTTGCATCGCCACATACAGACTCTCTCGTCCACTTTCGTCCGATAGTCCTCGCAACATCAGACTGGCAAGATGGATGTCAGGTTCAACCAACACAATTCTATATGCAACCTGATCCGGGGATGAATTTGAAGCAATTCTATTGCCAATTGCCTGATGCTGACTTTCCAAAATTGCACTGCGGTAATTCAACGCTTGCTGAATGCTGGATAATAGTTCAAGTTGATCCCACGGCTTGGCAAGAAAACGATAAATATGTGTTTCGTTGATTGTTCGTATCAGTGCATCAATATCCGCCTCACCGCTTAGAACCAGACGAGAGGCATCTGGTTGGAGCTTGCCGAACTGTTTAAGGAATTCAATGCCATTCATTTCAGGCATTTTGTAATCTGCTATGACCAAATCAAAATGTGTCTCCTTGCAGTGATCTAGTGCTTCAATTGGATTTGTGAAAGCAACTATTTCAAAATGTTCGCTCAGTTCCCGTCGCAATGCATTTAGTACGCTCAGCTCATCATCAACCAAAAGTATTTTATTCATTTTTTATCCTAAATTTCCAAAAATAGTCGTTAACGCTTCAATGCAATCAGCAATAGAAAAATCCCTAATTTTGAGCGAAGACAACGAGTTCTAATTTAAAAAATATATAACCTCCTGCCAATTCAGAAGTGCAACTTTATCTTCATTATAGGCGGAATATCCGCATCACTTCATTACAATAATTTTGAACGCAACCAGTTAAAGCCACCACTATTTGGAATACCCCATTTCAACCAAGAAACGAAATACGTCACATACCGTTTTATAAGTATTTTGATTACCGGTTATCGGGTAGTTTAAATTAATGAATATCTAGATAATTCAAATAAATTGAATGCCACTATACAATAAAGCACTGCATTAAAAATATCGAAAAGAGTAAACTGCAAACAGTTATCTGATTAAGAATGACGTTTTTAATAGGGCTGTCTTCATGAGTAAACCTTCCTCAACCTCATCCGCAGATATTCTGATTGTTGAAGAAGCCAATCATTTAAGCAAAATTCTCATTGGGGCTGGGTTTCAGGTAGTCAAGTCAGGCGATGGCCAAGATGGATATAACACCCTAAAGAAACATAATTGCGCATTGGTAATCAGTAACATTCGAATACCTCTGATAGACGGTTTTGAGTTATGCCGAAAAATCAAGAATGACAAAAAACTTTTTCGAATACCGTTCATTCTTGTCTCTGAAGGGACTGAACCTGACGATGTCATTCACGCACTCAATGCTGGTGCAGATGGTTTACTCATTTCTCCTGTAGCTGAAGCACAGCTTTTAGACCGCGTTCGTTCACTCATAAAACTTCCGCAACAAGGTGAATACTTAGAGGAACATCACCTCGATCATGTAAATTATAACGGTCAGGTTCACACTATCACTGCGAATCACCAGCAATCATTAAATCTCCTTTTGTCACTTCATGAAAATACTCTTTTACAGAATCAAGCATTAACAAAAATCCAATCTCAACTTGATCTCAGCAATAAAGAAAGCGAGGAAAAATTACGCAGTCTCTATGAACTCTCGCCCTTGGGAATTGCACTAACAGACATGAATGGCCATTACATCGAGTTTAATGAATCCTTTCGACGCATCTGTGGCTATCCTGAGGACGAATTAAAGGTTCTTGACTATTGGAAACTGACACCGAAACAATATGAAACTGAAGAATGGTGCCAACTTGAATCTCTTGCTAAAACTGGTCATTACGGCCCCTACGAAAAGGAATATGTACGAAAAGACGGCACGAGGGTTCCACTTTGCCTTAACGGACTAAGTGTAACGGGTCATGATGGCAAAAAATATATTTGGTCAATCGTCGAAGACATTACCGAGCGCAAGTTAGCAGAAACACAAGTAAACCAGCGCGCAGAAATGGCTCTTCATGCCAGTTTAATAAAATATCATTTATTGTTCGAAAGCTCGCGCGATGCATTAATGATGTTAGATCCAGTTTCATTAAAATTCACCGAGGCTAATCAGGCAACGCTAGATATGTTTAGGGTTCCAAGTATTGCTGAATTCGCAAAACTAGGGCCACCAGATGTTTCCCCTCTCCGGCAACCTGATGACCAACTATCTGGCCCCCAAGCAAAGAAAATTATCGAGTCGGTTCTACAGGAGGGCTCTCGTTTTTTTGAATGGGTACACCAGCGCACTGATGGTGAACTATTTATTGCCGACGTAATGCTGACCCGCATGGAAGATGAGGGGAAAGTCTTTCTAATGGCTACCGTTCGAGATATTACCGAACGCAAGCAAACTGAAACCGCTTTGCAAAAAGAAAAAGATGAGCAGACTTTACTGATCAATAAACTTGAAGAAGTTCAGAATCACTTGATGCAGTCAGAAAAAATGGCTTCGATAGGTTTGTTGGCCGCTGGAGTTGCGCACGAAATTAACAACCCCATCGGTTATGTGTACTCAAATCTGGGTACGCTTGAAAAATATGCCCAGGATGCTTTGGGGCTGCTGGCATTATATGAACAAGCTGAGGATTCAATATCCGATGCACAGGTTTGTGAAAGCCTCAAAAAGGCCAAGAAGAAATTAGATATTGCTTTTCTAAAAGAAGATCTGAGTGCCCTCATTGCCGAATCAAGAAACGGCATAACCAGAGTAAAGGATATAGTCCAGAATTTGAAGGACTTCTCGCATGTTGATGCTGCCGAAGTGTGGCACTTTTCAGACCTGCATAGAGGTATGGAGAGTACTTTAAATATCGTCAATAATGAAATTAAGTACAAGGCTGATTTAGTAAGGGAGTACGGTGTCATTCCGGAGGTTGAATGCATTTCATCCCAGATTAATCAAGTATTCATGAATATTCTGGTTAATGCCGCTCATGCTATTGATCAGCATGGCACGATCACAATCCGAACAGGCCAGGAGGACGATAATATTTGGGTGGAAATTATCGATACCGGAAAAGGAATTGCACCGGAACATTTATCAAAAATATTTGACCCGTTTTTCACAACAAAACCCGTCGGCAAAGGAACCGGCTTGGGGTTATCTTTATCGTATGGAATTATCCAAAAACATCATGGACGAATCGAAGTAACTAGTGAGGTTGGAAAAGGAACACGTTTCCGAGTATGGCTACCTATCCACCAGCCGCAAAATGAAAATGCATAAAGCAAAATGCCCTGCCAGTTTCCCGGCAGGGCATTTTATATTTGCATCGACTTCTATAATGCCAACTAATTTTATTGCTGTTCCCAGCAAATTTATACTCTAACGATCAGAAAGCTTATTCGCCCAACACAGATACGGTGATGTTAGCTACGACATCTGCATGCAGGGAAATGCTAATCGGATGATCGCCGATTTGCTTGAGGTGGCCGTCAGGCAAACGCACTTGCGATTTTTCGATCTTAAAGCCTTGTGCTTCCAGAGCTGTAGCGATGTCGGCATTAGTAACAGAACCGAACAGCTTGCCGTCTACGCCAGCCTTTTGAACGATCTGTACTGTCAAGCCACTTAGCTTTTCACTACGCGCTTGTGCATCCGCCAACTTAGCTTGTTCAGCTGCTTCCAATTCAACACGACGCGCCGCAAATTCAGCTACGTTACTTTCTGTAGCACGCTTTGCCTTGCCTTGTGGAATCAGAAAATTACGCCCGAAGCCGTTTTTAACTTTAACTACATCGCCCAACTGGCCGAGGTTAACCACTTTTTCCATCAGAATTACTTGCATGGCGGCTCCTTAGTGCAAATCAGTGTAAGGTAGCAACGCCAAGAAACGTGCGCGCTTTACCGCAACACTCAGTTGACGTTGATAACGGGACTTGGTACCGGTGATACGTGCCGGGATCAGTTTGCCGTTTTCGGAAACAAATTCCTTAAGGATGTTGATATCCTTGTAATCCACTTCTGCGATTTTCTCGGCAGTGAAGCGGCAGAATTTGCGACGTTTGAACAATTGACGTGAAGAGTTGTTGTTCTTCTTGTCATCTTTTTTCTTAAATACTCGAGCCATGTTGTGCCCCTTATATCAATTTAATGTTATCAATGTGCAGCACCAGTTGCGCGATACGCAAACTGCGTTGAGCCAAGAAACCCTCCACTCGCACACTCTGCCCTATTTGCAAACGGCCAACTTGTTGCGCCGCCTCTCCTAGAGCCACCGCAGGTATATCGCATTGTAACTGTCGCGGAATACCTGCTTCTTGTTGCGTTGATACGTGGCGTATCTTTAAGCTGATTCGCGGAACGCCCGCAGGGGTGTAACGCAAATCTTCCAACTCATGCAATTCACCGTCAATGACACAACGGTTGCTGCTCAAACCGATCAAATACCTGCAGTTGCCAAGGTCGCGTCGGCACCATCGTTGCTAAACGAACGCGACTTTTCCTCTTTCATCATTGCGGAAGGCGCAATCACAGCGGCTTTCACTTTGATGATCAGATGGCGCAACACTGCATCGTTAAATTTGAATGCGTGTTCCAGCTCATCCAAAGTCTCTTGGTCGGCTTCAATATTCATCAGCACATAATGTGCCTTGTGGATTTTCTGGATAGGGTAAGCCATTTGACGACGGCCCCAGTCTTCCAGACGGTGTATGTGACCATTCTTGCCAGTCACCAACGTGCGATAACGCTCGACCATCGCGGGCACTTGCTCGCTTTGATCGGGATGCACGATAAATACGATCTCGTAATGACGCATTACATCTCCTTATGGTTAAAGCCCCCCGACATGCGTTTAGCGGTGGGGCAAGGTTTTAGGGAGGGCGGATTATAGCGATTTTCGGCTCGCCGTCAAGGACATTACACTATTTTTTTGCCAGTTAAAGGCTATTGTTTGATTGAGTATTGCGAAGTAAAACAAATACTACGATACAAGTTCGGGCATCTTGTACATCCAATCAACATTACCCACATCGTTATAGAAAACTCTTTCATCCGCAAGGCCTTGCTCGCGCAACTTAACTTTAATGTCAGCAGGCTTTGTCTTCTGAAGTTCGGTAATTCCATTATAGACAGACATGGTGCGCACCAGCGTGTCTCCCACAATTTCGGCAATTTTACAGTAAAGACCTTTACCACTCTTTTCGCGCCCCTCCATTAGGTAGGCGATTTCTTGCTGAAAGGCGTTCACCCGCTTTTGCTGATCCCGTTTCTCGGCTTCCAGTTTTGCCAACGCATTATCCACTTTGGCAAATTTGGCAGTCATTTTTCTCCAATTTTCCTGATGTGCTGCAGTCAGTTTAACTGTAGAAAGCTTAACGCTGCTTGCCACAGCCAAATATTTTGCAACTTCTTCATTGGAACTTATCTGTGCGATTTCCAGATCTTTTGTTTTAATAATCTGCAAACAACTTTGCATCGCCTTATTCACTTGCCGTATTTGAGCTTCAAATACGGTCAGATCCGGAAGAACAACTGATATGTTTGTTTCTTTGCCGCGGCTGTCAGTTGACGAAGTAATTTTGACTGATCTACCTGCGATTCCGCAGCCCTCGGCCGTGCCTATATCGATATCCTCTGCGATAATTTCACAGTTGACGGCTTGATCGATAACAACTGATTTCCCAAGAATAATGCAAGCCTCTGCATAATTAATTGAAATTCGCCCATCACGCGCGTCGATAAGAGAATTGAAAGCGCGGCCGTTTGAAGTTACATCCCCCCCCTGACTCTTTGCACTCCCATTCGACAAATTTTGCTCAAGCAGAATAAATCCGCCTTTTGAAATAATTGTGCCGTAAACATCCGAACGAAAGGTCATATTCGTACCTTCGACCGTACGCCCCTCTTGCACTTCGCCGTGCTCAATAAATTCTTTGCCCGCCAACGAAAGATCACCCGTTGTCTTTACACTAACGCCGGTTTTGTTTTCTATCTTTTCGGTAACTTCAATATGATTGGTCTCAACATCAAGTGAGAGAAAGCCTTTTCGGGCGGACACAATATATTCATATCCGTCCTGCGTCTCAACACGGGTACCAATCCCTGCCAATGCTTGTAGTTCAAGATCCTTTGGGATTTCAGGCTCAATCATTACCCCATTTACTTTGTAGCCAGGTTTGCCCAGCATGCGCGATTTTTTTCTGAGTAGCTGGGTTCCCATTTCAACCTGAGGAAAACGATTTTGAAATTTGCGCAAATCAGCTTTACCGTTAGGCAAAATCTTGGGTGAGTTGTCACGGCGCAGAGCATCGTTTGCTTCTTCTATTTCTGCATCACTTCCGGCCGTAGGATCCAGTTGACTCGCCACAACCATACGCACTGATTCTTTGCGCGTGATCGCAGCGGCGACCTCATCGATTGCGATACCAAAGCGAACCCATTTTAGCCACATATCCGCAACAAATTCATCCACAGTTAAGTTGGTTGGTCGCAATTCCAAAATGCGTTCCGTGCCCACGATAGCGCGCACTCCATTGTCATCTTCTTCGCCATATACAGGGACTTCGACCTCTACCTCAATCTCTACCGGCTCAAAAAAATATTCTGCACTTTCAAACTGTGCCCCCAGCTTGACTCCTCTGTATAAAATTTTTCGCCGCGCAGGAAAATTTACGATGTCGTCGGCTAGTTTCACTTTGACTTCTATACCGCAAGAGTCTAAAACGGCTTCATAGTCATACAGCAAATTCATCAGCAATTTATAGTTCAAATGGACGAATCTGAAACCGTCGCCAAATAAGCGATCAATAAACTTATCAAATCCCCCGCCTAAGGGGAAAAGCGGCAAGCTCACATAAATTCCATCCTTTTGCCTGAGCAAATAATTAGGCAGAAGGACTTCACCTTCTTTAAGGTCTGCTAGATTTCCTACAGATGATTGCGGCGACATATTCACAAAATTACCATTATTAATTTTTTACAGTATCTACATTAATCTGTAACCACCATTCCAATAAAGCAAGGTGCCACAGCTTGCTGCCCTGAATACGTGTGAGATACATTTCAGGTTCGGCGAGTAACTTTTCCACATAGTCCCGCTGATACAAACCGCGATTAATACACGCTTGCGATTGTAGAATATCACGCATCCGGTCTAAAAATTCACCGCGGACATATTTCAATGCAGGCACGGGGAAATAGCCCTTGGGACGGTCAATGACAGCATCCGGGATAACTCCGCGCGCTATTGCCTTGAGCGGAAACTTGCCCCCTTCTTTAAGTTTCAACGAAGGCGGCATTTTCGCAGCCAATTCTACCAACTCATGATCCAGAAAAGGCACCCGTGCTTCCAACCCCCATGCCATTGTCATGTTATCCACGCGCTTTACCGGATCATCCACCATTAAGCTGGTGACATCCATGCGCAATACCTGATCAAGAAATTCGTCCGCATCCGGTTTTGCCAACTCAGCTGCCACCCAAACCGACGTCACATCCTCCACGTGATACTCGGGTGTAATCATCTCCAGATATTCGGCATGATCACGGTCAAAATAATGCTGCGCAAATTTGTGCAGTGCCGTACCGACAGATTCATCCATACGCGGATACCAGAAGTACCCACCGAACACTTCATCTGCGCCCTGCCCCGCCAGCACCACTTTTACCTCACGCGAGACCTGTTCGCCAAGCAAATAGAAGGCCGTCACATCGTAGCTTGGCATTGGTTCGCTCATTTCGGCGATAGCCTCAGGCAAGCGTTTTAACACTTCTGAATTTGGAACTGAAAACTTATGATGTTTCGTTTTGAAATGTTTGGCGACTTGATCAGAATACTCAAACTCATCTGCCAACTCGCCTGCTACCGCCTCAAAACCGATAGAAAATGTGTTTAATTCGTCCACGTGATCGGCCAATAAACCGACCAGCAAACTCGAATCCAGCCCGCCGGAAAGGAGTATCCCGACGGGCACATCCGAAGCTAAACGGTGCCGCTCTACCGCACGGCGCAATACGGCGCGAGTAGCCACTAGCCAGTCTTGCTCGGACAGCGCTTGGTCAGGTCGGGTTGCATCTAGCTTCCAGTAACAGCGCAAAGCAATATCACTTGATGAGTCGTGATGCAGTGGGTTCTTTTCCGCGACTGTAAATTCCGCGCCGTTAAAAACCGTGTTTTTCCCATTCGAAAAAGTCAGCGTATGCGCTGGAGGTAACTTTTTGATGCCTTGCAAAATAGTGTGCGGCGCGGGAACCACGCTATGCAAAGTGAAGTGGTGATGCAATGCGACGGGGTCAAGACTGGTATCAATTTCACCACCGGCCAATAATGCCTGCATTGTGGAAGCAAATCTTAAACGCACTCCGTCCAAGGCATAATACAAGGGCTTGATACCGAGTCGGTCACGCGCAAGGAACAAAGCTCCAGTGCGCATATTCCAGATGGCAAATGCAAACATGCCGTAAAACCGTTCTACGCAATGTTCTCCCCAAGCGTGATATGCCTTGATGATCACCTCGGTGTCTCCCGCCGAGAAGAATTCGTATCCCAACTCTACCAGTTCGGCACGCAGTTCCTTGTAATTGTAGATTGTGCCATTGAATACCAGCGCGAGGTGCAAGCCTTTGTCCACCATGGGCTGATCGGCATCTGCCGAGAGGTCAATAATAGCCAGCCGCCGATGGCCGAACGCCAACGCACCATCGCTGTAGAAGCCCTCATGATTTGGACCACGACGTGCCAGCCGCGCCGTCATTCGCTGCAACACAGCCATATCGGGCGATGAGTGATCGAAGCGTAATTCCCCGCAAATACCGCACATGCATAACTCCACTAAATATCAACTGCGGGTTGAACGCTTAGAGTAAAAGAAAAGAATTCAAATAATTATCGTTCAGTTTGTTACTCAATCGAAAACTTGCGTATCTATTTAAACGAGCTCATCAGTATGGCGCAAGCGCTTAGCGATTACTTTCATCACATGCACAGCAAAATTTGGGGTCTGCTGAATGAGAAAATTAAATCTTTTCTGCGCGATGGGCACTAATTTGCAATCGCTTTGGGCAATAATAGTCGCCGAACGAACGCCTTCGTCAATCATCGCCATCTCGCCAAATATAGCTCCTGCCTCGGCTGATTCCACTACTCTGCCATGAACGCTGATTTCGGCCGTGCCTGAGACCAGGACAAACATCAAATTACCCGGTTCACCTTCTCTAAACAATACTTCACCCGCTGCAAGTTCATGCAGATCAGTCTCGTGCCGGAATAACTCTGCCAAATTCATCGTATAACTCCCTGAAATATTCTGTTAATGCAATGCATTCTGGATGAGCTTTTGCAATTCTCCTGTCTCAGACATCGCCAACATAATATCTGAGCCACCAATCAACTCGCCCTTGATATAACACTGTGGGAATGTTGGAAAATCGGCGTAATACTTCAAATTGTCAAATACCTCTTGATCTGCAAGCACGTTCACCGCAACATAATTTTCAACACCGCAAGCTTTCAGTACCTGAGCCGCCCGTCCGGAAAAGCCACATTGCGGAAACTGTGGCGTTCCTTTCATATACAGCACGATCGGATTTTCGGTCACCGTTTTTTTGATTTTTTCCAATGCATTTTGATCCATGATTCTCTCCATAAATAATTTAAATTTTTTTGCCCCATTGTTCTGGAGTAAAAGTCTTTAACGATAGTGCATGTATGACATCCATTTTGTTTCCAAGTTTCTGAAATACAAGTCGCTGCTGTTGCAACATGCCTATGCCTTCGAATGCTTTGCTCACAATAACCGCATCGAAATGGCGGCCATCACCTTCAACCTCGATGTGTTCACACTCCAACCCATCTTGGATAAAGGCCTTAACGTTTTCGGGGGTAATCATCGTAAAATCCTTATAAAATTCTTTCCAAGTGCAGACTATTTTATCGCCTATTTGGACTCAGTTGCATCACTTCAATTTTAAATCAACTCGCTCAACACGATAGCCGCGTTTTTGCATCAAAGCCGGCAATCCGATTGAACCGAACATATGCAAACTGCCGACAGCGGCAAATACTGTTTTTCCACTTTTGTGTATTGCATCGATATGTTCTGCCAAATTTGGGTTGCGGTCATCTAACAGACGCTTCATCATTTCTCGCTCAATCTCGGTATCGAGGCATTCACACCATTCGTTAAAGTGTGACATTTCATCGTAGTCAGCCTTTTCCCAAATCTTGGCGATACGATTCAGAAAAGTATGTGCGCGTCCGGACTCTAATTCATCCAGACTATCTTGAACTAATGAAATAGTTTCCTGCGAATTTTTCATTTGCAACAATTGAAGTTGCGATGCTGGTGTCTCCAGCGACACGACTGCTTTCTTGGCAGAATGGGCTAATCCTGCCAAAACAGAATCAATGGCATACGCTGCATAGAGCCCCTCCCAGCTACCTACCATTAAGGTTAGCGTATCGATTTGAAAAAATGGCGCGAGTCCCTCGATAGCGGTGTAAGGCAGACACACGGCATCCGCCTGCTTTCTCATGCGTTTTGATAATTCTTCGGGCAGTGTCGTTTCAGGAAAATGCGCTATCCCTTTAGAAATCTGAACTTGAATCTCCGGATCCAGCATATCCAACTCTAAAGCTACTGTATCTGATGCTCGCAACGCTTGCGTCACAACCGGGCCGGGAAACATCCAGTCAAACTTGGCTACATGTATCGTTCCATACAAGTATGAGGTGTGCCCTTCTTTGCTGATGCGCCATAAAAAACCGTGGTCACTTGCACTGTGCATAGCTGCTTGCACTGCTTCGGGGGACGGTTTAATTGCGGCGGGCGGACATAACTTTGTTACCTCGGCAAAAACAACGTTCACACCGGCTAACAAAGCCAGAAATAGGCCAATCCGAATATTATTCAGCATAGAATTGCTTGTATTTCTCCACTGCATGAAGTAATGCAATTTCACGCATCTGATAATTAAGGCTGCGTTCTTGCAACCCTAAATCCGCTGCACTCACCCCCATCCGGATCATTGCCATAGCGAAAGCCAGCGCGTGCATAGGATGCATCATTGCACCATGAGCCTCCGCGTATTACGCGTGTCGGACATTCGCCACCTTTCCAAACACCTCCATCGGCAGGTGCGCCTTCAAAATTAGAATGCCAGCAATCCTGTACCCACTCCCATACATTTCCGCTCATATCGTACAAGCCCCAATCATTCGGGTCTCTCCTTCCGACCCAACTCGTTTTATGGTTTGTATTGGCGTCATACCAGGCTAAAAGATTTGGATTGTCTCCATTACCGCAATATTTTCCCTGTGCATGTCCGGCTCGACACGCGTATTCCCATTCTGCTTCGGTAGGTAGCCTGACTTTTGTGCCGGTTTTACTCATCAAATCATTAAAGCGAATAGCATCATCCCAACTCACCGATTCGACAGGGTTATGCAAATCAACAAATTTACTGGGATTAGTGCCTACCACCTTCAGATACTCTGCCTGCGTCACTTCATATTTTCCCATCCAAAAACCTTTGACACATACTTTGTGTAACGGGCTACCAAAACTCCAGTCAGTACCGCCCATCTGGAAACATCCGCCAGGCACCCACACAAACGCCATTCCTGTCGTTGGTTCATTCCAAACCGTACCTGCTGAAGGTTCGGCAATAACGTCGGTCGAAACGCCTTGCAAACACAATAAACACAAAACCAATAAAAACTTATATTTCATTCAAAGCCTCCATCCGATCAATAACATTATTCGACTTTAAACTTGAACCGCATTGTCGAATTAAACGCATTAGCCAATTTTATTTTGGGCCACTTCCGCACGGAAATCACATCCAAAACCAGCTGCAATACGGGTGGCAAAAAAACGCCCCAAGCTACCTCGCAATCTTTTCGGAATCAATATCACATATTCATCCGGACAAACCACCATACCGCACACATAGCGACTCGACTCATTTTGCCACAACAGAGCACGACAACGCCCCTTAAACTGGAACAAAAACAGATACGCCACAGGACATGGTTCTGCGGCGCAGCAAACCCCGCATCCATTACAGCTTGCACCATATTCCGGTTTAGGCGGGGCAAGCGGGTGCAATTCGATAATCTGTGTCAGAGTTTTACTCATCGTTGGCCAGCGCTTGCAACACGGCTTTTAGCAATTGCCAGCATCGCTCAACTGATTCTATTTCAACGCGTTCGCCGGGCGCGTGTGCACCGCGAATGTCAGGCCCGAAGGAAATCATATCCAATTGAGGATGGCTCGCGGCCAGCAATCCGCATTCAAGCCCGGCATGAATCACTTGCAAGCGGGCCGGCTGACCGAATTCCACGGTGTAGACTCGCTGACACAAAGCCAGAAGCTTCGATGACGGGTTCGGTGTCCAACCCGGATACGCACCGTCTTTCCACCCTCGCAAATCGAAACTCGCAGCATGAGCGATTAGTTTGTCGGCCAGCGCATCGGCGCGCGCATCAAGCAGTGAGCGCACCTTGAATGTCGCGCGGAATAAACCTTGCGCAAGATTTACCACCCCCAGATTATCTGAAGTATCAACCACACCGGAAAAATCATCACTCATGTGTGCAACTCCATTAACCGCAATGTCGAGGAATGTTAACAGGCGGTCACAATTCTCATGATGAATAGCCTTACCCACTGGCATTTTGTCGATGCTAAAGGTTAACAACACATTGTCATCAACCTCCGCAAACCTCTGCCTCCAAGCCTGAAGCCGATGCTGTACCCACTCATTGATATTCGCTGCCGCGGTTGCAGGCAGTGCACATATAGCAAACGCCTCACGCGGAATTGCATTTCGCGCAGTACCGCCATTCAATTCAATCAAGCGAATATCCGTATGTGCAGACAAATCTCTCAGTGCCTCTGCCAGCAACTTAATGGCATTTCCTCGCCCAAGATGAATATCAATACCTGAGTGCCCTCCCCTCAATCCTGTTACATCAAACCGCAAGATTGCAAAGTCCGGTGGTACTTCCTCCTGCGCGTAATCTTGCCTCACCTCTACGTCAACACCACCTGCACAACCAAGGTAGAAATGCCCCCATTCCTCGGTATCCAGATTGATCATCCTCTTGCCCTGCAAGGTACCGGACGCAAGCCCGCGCGCACCATCCATACCGGATTCTTCATTGACGGTGAGCAACACCTCTAACCGGGGATGAATCAAGCCAGGCTCTTCCAGCGCAGCCAGTGCAAGTGCGACACCTATGCCGTTGTCCGCGCCCAATGTGGTATCTTCTGCCACCACCCAGCCGTCATGTACATTTGCTTTGATTGGATCACGTTCAAAATCATGCTGTGTTCCTGCATTGACCTGACACACCATATCTAGATGACCTTGCAAAATCACTCCAGGCATTGCCTCGCAGCCGTGGCTGGCTGGCTTTTTTAAAATTAAATTTCCAGTTTCATCAACTACGGTAGTTATATCCTGCGCCCTAGCCCAATTTATCAATTGCTCGCGCAAAGCAGACTCATGCCGCGAAGAACGAGGTATAGAGCACAATGTGGCGAAATGTCTCCATACGATGGCGGGTTGTAGGTTTTCCAAACTGTTGATTGTGGTCATCGACATGAATCCAAAAACTGAATATACATATGAGCGCCATTCGGAAGATGGCTAAATAGAATGACAGTATCGCGGAGGATTCTTGTCTGCGCAATGCCTGTTACTTATTGCGATTTTGTATTATTGCATCGCGATTTGTTAGGTTAGTAGCAAATTTCATTGTCTGCGTAATAACCTAAAATAATTTTTGCATATAGGCCAAATGGCATATTGACAATTAGAAATAATGCACAACCCTAGTATTGATGCGCCTTCGCAAGCGATGTCTTGAACATATGTTTATAACTTACAGCAACCCGTTGTTTTATAATGACTTAATAAAAGCGCAAAAAATAGGCAGCGCTTAAAAAAGTGTTATTCCGTCAATGGGTAAGACTTAGGGTGGGGGAACCATCCACAAAGTTATCCACAGTTTCTGTGCATAAATAAAAAATCTCATATACCGCTGCAAGTTAGCAAAAATCGCTGTCATATCTCAGTATCAATCTTGCTCTATCAAGAGCGACAAGTTACAGTTCCGCCTTCGGAATTTTAAGAACATCTGGAGAAGTTGCGTGATCACTATTGTCGAAGCTGCCGGTTGGCCCATCTATTTTCTACTCATCGCATCTGTCGTGTCTCTCGGTCTGATTGTAGAACGCCTGATGTTCTTGCGCAAAAAAAATATCGCTCCGCCTGATCTATTGGAAGAAACGGTGAAAACACTGAAGCAAGGTGGCGTCAATCCGCAAATGCTCCAGAAGTTAAGTGAAGGTTCGCTGCTCGGCCGCGTATTTGCGGCAGGTTTGAAAAATATCAAAAGCTCTCCCAACATCATGAAGGAGGCTATCGAAGAAGCCGGGCGTGCAACCAACCATGACATGGAACGTTTTCTCACTACATTGGGAACCATCGCTTCCATCAGTCCGCTGCTCGGCCTATTTGGTACGGTTGTCGGCATGATCGAAATTTTTGGGGCACAAAATGCGGGGGGAAGCAATCCGGCAGAATTGGCGCATGGTATTTCGGTTGCCCTCTATAACACGGCGTTTGGTTTGATTGTCGCCATCCCGAGCATGATCTTTTATCGCCACTTCCGCTCCCAAGTTGATTCCCTTACTTTCGAGATGGAGCAGATGGCGATCAAACTGGTCGAAGTTGTTCACGGCGAACGCAAATAAGGGATTTGATATGAATTTCCAGCGTGGCCGCACCCGTGAAGAACCGGAAATCAATCTGATTCCGATGATTGATGTTCTGCTCGTTATTTTGATCTTTTTAATGGTGACAACCAGCTACGCAAAATTTGCAGAACTGCAGATCAACTTGCCGCAGGCTGCTGGTGAACAAGCAACCAGTAGTCCCAATAAACAAATCTATGTGGCAGTTGACTCATCCGGGCAATATGCGATCAACAATTCTCACGAGGCGTTTTCCGGTGTAGATAATTTCGCACAAGCTTTGCATAAAGCCGCCGGCAGTGAAACCGAACCCATTATCATCATCAGCGCCGATGCTAAAGCAACTCACCAATCCGTGATAAACATCATGGAAGCAGCGCGAATCGCGGGATACGGGCGCATCACGTTCACCACGCAAAATCCATCCAAGTAAATCGCCAAACAGCAGGATGAATGCGCTGGAAAAAAACTGGTATCGGATTACGCCGCTCCATTTATTGCTCTGGCCGCTGAGTTTACTCTTCCGCTTGCTAAGCTCGACTCGGCGCTTGCTGTTTTGTACTCACCTATTGCGGAGCTTCAAGCTCCCTGTCCCTATTGTAATTGTCGGCAACATTAATGTCGGCGGCACCGGAAAAACCCCGTTCACATTATGGCTCGCACAACAACTGCTAGATGATGGCTGGCATCCGGCAATTATCAGTCGCGGCTATACCAAAACGAAGCAACAGCGACCAAATATACCCCATGCTGTCGAATTAACTGATTCGCCGGACTTAGTCGGCGATGAGCCATTGCTCATGGTGCAACGGGATTTATGTCCGGTATGGATTGGACGCGACAGAGTTGCGGTAGCACGGGCGCTGCTACAAGCGCATCCTGAGTGCGATGTCATTTTGAGCGACGATGGATTGCAACACTACCGCCTCCAGCGCGATATCGAAATTGTGCTGGTGGACGGAAATCGTGGTTTTGGCAACGGCCTGTTACTTCCAGCGGGGCCGTTACGCGAACCGGTTTCGCGCCTGAAGTCAGTGGATTTTGTGGTTCGCAACGGTGGCAATCCTTGCGCCGGAGAATATGCAATGCAACTTGCAGGATCGTCTTTCTTTAACCTGCTTAATCCGGACACGACACTCCCGGCCAGCGCTTTTACAGGGCTGCACGTACATGCCGTCGCCGGTATCGGCCATCCGGAACGGTTTTTCTCACACCTCAAACAGTTGGGAATCACCCCGCAAACTCACGCTTTTCCCGATCACCACAGTTACGCCGCTGCCGATATTGTGTTCGACAATGCTGAAGCGATACTCATGACTGAAAAAGATGCGGTAAAATGCACTTCGTTCGCAACCGAGCAATGCTGGGTTTTGCGTGTAGATGCACAAATAGATCCGGCACTTGCCCAACTCATCATAGAAAAGATCAACCAATAATGGATGCCAAGCTACTCGAAATTTTAGTTTGCCCACTGTGCAAATCGCCGCTGATCTATCGCAAAGCTGAACAGGAACTCATCTGCAAAGCGGATCAGTTGGCATATGCTATCAAGGATGATATTCCGGTAATGCTGGCCGACGAAGCGCGCAAACTTTCCCCGGAAGAAGTCGAGAAACTTTGATGCTTGATTTCCGCGTCGTCATCCCAGCGCGAATCTCCTCTACACGGTTGCCCGGAAAACCGTTGCTTGAAATCGGCGGCAAGCCGATGGTCGTGCGCGTAGCCGAACAGGCAGCCCAAAGCGGTGCGCAGCAAATTATCATCGCCACCGACCATGAACCTATCATTGCTGCTTCGAAACAACACGGCTTCAACGCCTGTATGACACGTGTTGATCACAGCAGCGGCACAGACCGTATAGCCGAGGTGGTCGCACAACAAGGCTGGGCGGACGACACCATCGTAGTCAATGTTCAAGGTGACGAACCGTTGATCCCTCCCGCATTGATCCGATCGGTCGCACAACATCTGTACGATCACCCTGAATGTGCCATTGCCACTGCCTGCCATCCTATCCACGATGAAGGGTCGTTACGTAATCCAAACATCGTCAAAGCGGTGCTGGATAAAAAGGGTAATGCATTGTATTTCAGTCGGGCGCCGATCCCTTATCCGCGTGATGCGTTTGCACAAGGCAGTTCACTTCCTCATGACATGCCCATCCTCAGACATATCGGCATCTATGCCTACCGCGCCAGTTTCTTGCGCGCATTCGGTCAACTGGAACCAGCTGCGATCGAGCAAATCGAAGCGCTGGAACAATTACGCGCGCTGTGGCACGGCTACAAAATTGGCGTCACCATTACACATGATGCACCACCTAGCGGAGTAGATACAGAAGCCGATCTGCACGCAGCACGAACACAATTTGAATCTTTTCACACACAGGGAGCAAAAAAATGAGAGTCATTCTTCTGGGCGCACCGGGCGCAGGCAAAGGAACACAAGCCAATCTCATCAAGGAAAAATTCGGCATTCCGCAAATCTCAACAGGCGACATGTTGCGTGCGGCTGTTAAAGCTGGTACCCCGCTCGGCGTGGCCGCGAAAAAAATCATGGATGCGGGAGGTTTGGTATCCGACGACATCATCATTAATCTAGTGAAAGAGCGTATCAAAGAAGCCGATTGCGCCAATGGTTTTCTGTTCGACGGTTTTCCACGCACGATCCCGCAAGCGCAAGCCATGAAAGATGCTGACATTCGTATCGACTACGTGGTTGAAATTGACGTGGCGGATAACGAGATCGTTCAACGCATGAGTGGTCGTCGCGTACATCCGGCATCCGGTCGCACCTATCACATCGTATTTAATCCGCCTAAAGTAGCGGGGAAAGATGACATCACCGGAGAAGACTTGGTACAACGCCCAGACGATGCCGAAGAAACTGTCCTTAAACGCCTTAACGTTTATCACGAGCAAACAAAACCGTTGGTGAATTACTACACTACTTGGGCAAAATCGAAAGAAGCGAACGCACCCAAGATCGTTCATGTCCCGGGTGTAGGCAATGTTGACGCTATACGCGACAAAGTTTTCGCTGCGCTCGCGGTATAACCTAACGCCAGATTGAATTACGGAATAACCATGAACAAACCTATCCTGACTCTCGAGGATGCAAAACGTGTCGCTAATGCTGCCGAAGTAGAGGCTCAGGCTAACAATTGGAAAGTGGTTATTGCCGTTGTCGATGATGGCGGCCATTTACTCTATCTGCAACGCAGCCATGATACGCAATTCGGCAGCGTCGAAACCGCCATCACCAAAGCTCGTGCGGCTATTGCATTCCAACGCCCGACTAAAGCATCGGAAGATGCGGTGCTAAGCGGAAGACTTATTCACCTCGCGTTACCTGGGGTGATACCTGCTGAAGGAGGTGTTCCCTTGATGCGTGAGGGTTACTTCATCGGCGGACTAGGTGTCAGCGGAGTTCGCTCTGCTCAAGATGGCCAGATTGCCACTGCCGGAATTAATGCTTTGTGATTGCGTTAAAATGTAAGTAATTTCGGATGTTTGTAGCCTGTGGTTGATTTTAGTCAAGAACCATTTTGAATAAACAAATTCATTTGCTGTCGCTCTAATCTCAGAGTAATTATGTCTTCAAGAATGTCGCTGACGGCCAAAAGTGTGAATTCGTGAGGGTCGGCTTCGCGGCAAGCAATTTTCGATAAATTAATGCAGAGCAGAGCCAACTCACGACGAAGACTTGTATTATTTCCTCTTCAAAGCCAATCAAATAATCCCCAATCGTATTAAATAAATTGACAGCATGCCAATGTGTTGGCATCATTTACAACATGAAAGCACAAGTGTTAGTAGATGAGCGGATTAAGCAGGGTGAAAACGCTTTCGCTGAGTTGCGGATAGTGCGAGTTCCCGAATCTGTTCGCGGCAGTGCTCATATTTTTAAATATAGTCTGTCGTTGGTGGTAGAAGGCGAGTGCGTATTGCGCTATGACAATGAAGCCGGTAAAGGCGACCACTATCATAGGGATGGAGTCGAATTGCCGTATAGATTTACTACAATGCCTGCACTGCTCGATGATTTTTGGCAACAGGTGGATGAATGGAGGCAACTATGAAAACAGTCGTGATCGGGGTAGCTAGCCGCGAAGAGGCCAATGCTCGCATTCTGAATGCACTGAAAACAGGCAAGTCACAAGGCGCTTATCGAAGTTTTGAAAGCACAGCGGATTTATGGCGCACACTGTCGCCAAAGAGATGGGATGTTCTCAAGGCGATGACTGGGGCAGGTGCTCTGTCACTGCGCGAAGTTGCACGACGGGTTGAGCGCGATGTTAAAGGTGTGCATACTGACGTTCATGCTTTGTTGAACGCCGGATTACTGGATAAAACCGATGATGGAAAAATCGTCTTTCCATTTGACTCGGTACATGTGGATTTTATGCTGCAGGCTGCGTAAGTCCGAAGTTGATTGCATAGCAGCCAGTGGATTCCGCAATATGCCAATTGGCACTCCCGGCCAGTTTGGGACGGCCTTCTACGGCTGCTTTGTGGCGATCAATTGTGATGAGAAGAAGTACGACTTGGCAAAGCAAAATGGAGTAGTAGCCTTTTTACACTAATTTTAGACACAAATTTTCCCATCTTTACCAATGCAATCATTAAGTAGGAATTGCGAAGAGAATCATGTCAGAAACCAACAACGATAAAGAACACATCATATCTCAACTGAGCGATAGTTTAGAAAAATGGCAAAAGCTTTTTTCTATTCTGCCGGTTGGGGTTTCGATTGTTAATTTTAAAAATGGTACTGATGAATTTAACCATTCGCTCGAATCAATATTAGGTGTTTCCAGAGATGAGTTATTGAATGGTGTCCAAGAAAAGTGGAGATTTGCAAGACCTGATGGTACACCAATGTCCCTTGATGAATTCCCTAGCATACGTGCAATAAATGAGCAGCGAACTTTTGCCGATGTTGAGATTAAGATTCTAAAAGAGACAGGTGAAACCATTTGGGTAAGTGTAAGTGCCACTCCGCTTTTAAATGACATTCATAGTTGCGTTACTGTCACGACCAACATAACAGAGCATAAGAAGTTAGAACAAAGCTTGCGCGATAGCGAGTCACGATTGCGCACTATCATTGAACAATCGCCTATCGGCATGGCATTCGGTCGGGATGGAATTACTACCGACGTTAATGCCAGTTATCTGCAAATGTTTGGCTACGCGGATATTACTGAGGTGCGTGGTCGCCCCTTACTCGAGCAAATTGCGCCACAGTGCCGAGCTGAAGTCACTGAGCGCATCAGAAGACGTATTCAAGGTGAAACAACCGAAAATGAATATGAAATATTTGGGCTACGAAAGGACGGCTCACAATTTCCAGTATTTATTTCAGCGAAACGTGTGGAACTAAAGGATGGACCTTTGACCTTTGCCTTCCTGATCGATATTACCGAACGCGAGCTCGCATTGGCGAAATTGCGCATTAGCGAAGAGCGATTTAAAACTTTGGCGGCTGGCACCTCAGAGGGAATCGCCATATCCTCACGAGGCATATTCGTTGATGTTAACGATCAATTGCTGAAAATGCTCGGATATGAACGGGACGAAATGGTCGGTCATCCCATAGCGGACTTCCTAGTACCGGAGGACCGAGAAAAACTAATGGAATTTATCCAAAAAGGTGATGAGCACTCTATTGAGCATGGAATGCTACACAAGGACGGCTCACATATCACGGTACTTGGCCACGGGCAAACCATCGAGCAAGACGGGATCCCAATTCGTTTGACGGCGCTCAGCGACATCACCGAACGCAGGAAAATGGAGAGTGCCCTTGCCAAAAGCGAAAAAGAGTTCCGTCGACTGGCAGAGGCCATGCCACAAATCGTCTGGATTGCCAGCGCAGAAGGCCACTCTATTTATTCCAACCAGCAATGGGTGGACTACACCGGCCTGAACCTCGAAGAAAGCCAGGGCGATGGCTGGCTTCAAACCTTCCATCCAGATGACCGGCAACGCGCTTGGGAGTCTTGGCAAAAAGCAGTGAGCAGCAAGACCGTCTTTTCGGTTGAGTGCCGTATGCGACGTGCCGATGGGGAATATCTGTGGTGGCTGATTCGCGGTGTACCGGTGCTCAATGAAAACGGAAAAATTGAAAAGTGGTTTGGAACTTGCACCGACATCCACGAAATCAAGCAAACCGAACAAAAGCTGCTCGTCGCAGCCACCGCCTTCGAGGCGCAGGAGGGCATCATGATTGCCGATGCTAACCGCAATATATTGAACATCAACAGCGCCTTCACCCGCATTACCGGCTACACGGCAGAAGAGGTTATCGGGAAGAACCCTCGCATACTCAAATCTGGTCTTCAGGACGAAGGCTTTTATGCCAACATGTGGGCGCACATCAACCGGCAGGGTTTCTGGGAAGGAGAAATCTGGAACAAGCGCAAGGATGACAGCATCTACCCCGAATACCTCACCATCCGCGCAGTGCTTGACAAGACGGATAAGGTCACGCATTACGTCTCCACACTTACCGATATCACTGCGGGTAAGGCAGCTGAGGATGAAATCAAGCATCTGGCATTTTACGATGCCTTAACGCTTATTCCGAACCGGCGGCTTTTACTGGATAGGTTGAAGCAGGCATCGGCATCCAGCGCGCGCACCGGAAACTGCGGCGCGTTGCTACTCATAGACTTGGATAATTTCAAGACGCTTAACGACTCACTCGGACACAACATCGGGGATTTATTGCTTCAACAGGTCGCAAGCCGCCTTGAAGCCTGTATGCGAGAGGGTGATACCGTGGCACGCATTGGCGGAGATGAATTTGTGGTGTTACTGGAAGACCTGAGTGGCAACGAACTTGAAGCGGCAACACAGACCGAATCTGTTGCTGAAAAAATAATGGACTCCCTCAACCAGTCCTACCTGCTTGGCGCAATTGAACATCGCAGCACCCCCAGTATAGGCGCAACTCTATTTGACGGTAGGCGGCAGTCCGAAGAAGAACTATTGAAACAGGCCGATATAGCCATGTACCAATCCAAGAAATCGGGGCGCAATATGCTGTGTTTCTTTAACCCGAAGATGCAGGAAGCCATCAACCACCGCGCTGAACTCGAAAGCGAATTAAACAAGGCGCTTGATGACAACCAGTTTCATTTGCATTACCAGATACAGGTAAGTCAAAATCAGGAGGGCGTCTCTCTGTACCCCATTGGTGCCGAGGCTTTGATACGCTGGAGACATCCGGAGCGTGGACTGGTTTCGCCCGCCGAATTTATCCCGATGGCGGAAGAAATAGGCATTATCCTGCCCATCGGTCAGTGGGTATTGGATACTGCATGTGCCCAGATTATGAAATGGCAGCAGGATGAGAAAACAAGTAAACTTGTTCTGGCAGTCAACGTCAGTGCCAAGCAATTCCGTCAATCTGATTTTGTGGCGCGTGTGTCGCGTTGCATTCAGCATCATGCTATCAATCCAAGCCTACTCAAGCTGGAACTGACAGAAAGTTTGTTGCTGGAAGACATAAACGACACAATTGCAACCATGAACAAATTGAAGGCAATCGGCGTTCAGTTCTCGTTGGACGATTTCGGCACGGGCTATTCATCCCTGCAATACTTGAAACTGCTGCCGCTCGGCCAGCTTAAGATAGACCAGTCTTTTGTTCGTGATATTGCCTCAGATACCAGTGATAGGGCGATAGTACAAACCATCATTGCTATGGCGCACAGCTTGAATTTGAATGTGATAGCTGAAGGCGTGGAGACGGAAGAACAATTAATGTTTCTGCAGAAACATGGCTGCACTCACTATCAGGGCTATTTATTTGGAAAGCCTATGCCGATTGAGCAGTTTGAGGCTCTCCTGAATTAGAGCCGGGTGTATAAATCAGCTTGTGTAGGTATAGTGCTGCCACAGGGCAATTTCTAAGATTGATTAATGACTGCTTCACGGTAACGAATTTACGTAAGTCTATGACAGCTATGGGTTATAAGCCGCCCGATGCAGGCATTCTCATTTTTGAATTCCTAATGACTGCTCCACCCTTTTATGAGACGGTCATTCCAATTGTGTTTTAACAAGAAGATACGATGTGAATATCGCCAGAATTTCATATAATAATTCACACTCAACACAGGTTACGGATGCCCGTAATTTCTTATTCGTTATTTGATTTCGAATTATTACCTCGCCTTACGGGTCGAAAATATTGTTGATCATCGTAGTATTCTTTTTGCTCGTTGACATTTGACCAACCCGGTATGCCCAGCAAGGGCACAGGCGACAATTCTCGAGTATCCCGGCAATGTGTCGCATCATTAAGGTACTCAGCCACACGTTCATCCAGATATTGCATTCTTTGCGACATTGACCAAGTAAAAAACTCAACCTCTACAGGCAAAAGCAAACCCTGCCCGGTCATTCCGACATAAGGTTGAATTGCTTTTTCGTAGAGCCCATGACCAAAAAGATAGAAGCCCATCTGTGCGGTGACATCTTCACGACACGACCAGAAAAGCTCTTTCCATTTGAAATCGCAAAGCAACTTGGCCAAGTGAGAATTTGAACACGCAACGATCACACCGGATTCATCGAATAAAGTAGCCATATCCCGCACGCTGCCACGTTGAGATTGCGAGGAGGAAGCCGCCTGCGTCAACGCGCGATAATGTCGTGCATTGATGGCAGCTTTACTATGCGGGAATGTCAGCCACACCAGCGCATTGAACAGGTCGTGAAGGTTGTGCTCACGCGTCTGCACTTCGCCACTTAAATAGCAGCGTGGTTCATATTGCGATTCGAAAGCCAGCTTGCCCAATCCCTGTTCGACAAAGCGCAAACTCTTTCCGCTCAGTAATTTAATTTCAGCCTGCTCAGAAAGCTGCAGGTTAAGATCATCTAATGTCGGAAAACGATCGTGTTCTAATCTTTGCAGCACACAATGCAACGGTTCAAACAGCGGAGAACGTATCAATAACTCCCTATTCATGTGGGATAAATTTTCCATGGTCGCCAGTGTAACCCAGTCTGAGTAAACTATTTTATGGTGACATCCTATTGCAGCTATAACACATCCAAAAAAATTGGCGTAAGATGCTGCATTAATAAAAAGATACCTCTATTACTGAAAGGGAGTTCAGCATGGCTAAAAAGAATGCGTTTTATGCTCAATCCGGCGGCGTCACTGCTGTCATCAATGCTTCAGCCGCCGGTGTAATTGAAACAGCCCGAAATCACAAAGATAAAATTGGTAAAGTATTTGCAGGACGCAACGGCATCATCGGTGCATTAACTGAAGACCTGATCGACACCACGAAAGAATCCGCAAAAGATATCGCATCGTTACGATATACACCCTCCGGCGCTTTTGGCTCTTGCCGTTTCAAACTCAAAGGTCTGGAAGAAAATAAACTTCAGTACGAACGTCTGATAGAAGTATTCAAAGCGCACAACATCGGTTATTTTTTCTACAACGGCGGAGGCGATTCTGCCGACACCTGTTTAAAAGTTTCGCAACTCTCTGAAAAACTCGGCTACCCGCTGCAAGCCATTCATGTACCAAAGACGGTAGATAACGATCTGCCCATTACAGACTGTTGCCCCGGTTTCGGCTCGGTAGCGAAATATGTTGCAGTGTCCGTACGCGAAGCCAGTTTCGATGTGGCATCAATGGCAAAAACATCAACCAAAGTTTTCGTCATGGAAGTGATGGGACGTCACGCTGGTTGGATCGCTGCAGCGGGTGGTCTTGCTTCGGATGAGCGCTGCCAGTTGCCCATCGTCATTCTGTTTCCAGAAATTGCTTTCAACCAGGCAAAATTCCTCGCCAAGGTGAACAGCATGGTTAAAAAATTTGGTTACTGTTCAGTTGTCGTGTCTGAAGGGGTCAAGGGAGAAGATGGCAAGTTCCTTTCCGACCAAGGCGTGCGTGACGCGTTCGGGCATGCCCAATTGGGTGGTGCCGCACCTGTGATCGCCAACATGATTAAAGATGCACTCGGTCACAAATTCCACTGGGCAGTTGCCGATTACCTGCAACGTGCCGCGCGCCACATCGCCTCCAAGACCGACGTGGAACAAGCCTATGCACTGGGTAAAAAAGCCGTCGAGTTGGCACTAAAAGGCGAAAATGCTGTGATGCCAACCGTGGATCGCATTTCGGATAAACCCTATAAATGGAAGATCGGCGTTGCTCAATTGAGCAAAGTCGCCAATGTGGAAAAAATGATGCCGCGTAATTTTATCACCGCAGACGGTTTCGGCATCACCGAAAAGTGCCGCACTTATCTTGCCCCGCTGATTCGGGGGGAGGACTATCCCCCTTTCAAGGACGGGTTGCCCCAATATGTGCAACTCAAGAATGTGGCAGTAGCCAAAAAGTTAGCAGGTTTCAAAGTTTAGCAGCATTAAGCCGATCACTTGATCGGCTTATTTTTTTATAAGGAGACATCATGTCAGGCGGTCTTGTATTTACATTGCTGTGTGCTCTTGTTGCAATCATTTATGGTATTTTTTCCATCCGTTGGATCGTTGCGCTTCCCACTGGCAATGACAAAATGCGAAGTATCGCGGCGGCGATCCAGGAAGGCGCGACGGCGTATTTGAATCGCCAATACGCCACAATCGGAATGGTTGGTGCAGTATTGTTTTTAGCAATTGGCTTCGTTCTTTCCTGGAAAACAGGATTCGGTTTTCTAATCGGTGCGCTCCTGTCCGGCGCAACCGGTTACATCGGTATGAACGTATCGGTACGAGCGAATGTACGTACCGCACAAGCCGCGCATAACGGCTTAAATGCCGCGTTGAACGTGGCATTTAAAGGTGGTGCAATTACCGGAATGCTGGTCGTTGGCTTAGGGCTGCTCGGTGTGGCAGGTTACTACGCCTTCCTGGCTTCCACTGCACCAGCGGGAGCCAGTACCACAGAAATATTGGGGCCGCTGGTAGGACTTGGATTTGGTGGATCTCTAATATCAATTTTCGCCCGGCTCGGCGGCGGTATCTTTACCAAAGGTGCTGACGTTGGCGCCGACCTCGTTGGTAAAGTCGAAGCGGGCATCCCGGAGGATGATCCGCGCAACCCGGCAGTGATCGCCGACAACGTGGGCGACAACGTGGGCGATTGCGCAGGGATGGCAGCTGACTTGTTTGAGACTTACGCCGTCACCATTATCGCCACGATGATATTGGGCGGCATGCTGATGACCCACGCCGGGCCAAACGCGGTGATTTATCCTTTGGCACTCGGCGGCTTCTCTATTATCGCCTCTATCGTCGGCAGTTTTTTCGTCAGCGCTCGCGAAGGCGGCAAGATTATGAATGCGCTGTATCGCGGTTTGGCCGTGGCCGGTGGTTTGGCATTGATCGCCTTCTACCCGATCACCTCCTGGCTGATGAGTGATAACGGTAGCTACAGCGTGAATGCCTTATATGGTTCAGCAGTGATTGGTTTAATTCTGACAGCTGCGATGGTAGTCATTACTGAATATTACACTGCGACTGAATATGCACCGGTACGCCATATCGCCGAGGCTTCTACCACAGGCCATGGCACTAATATCATCGCAGGGCTGGGTGTCTCCATGAAGGCTACTGCTGCTCCGGTACTGGTGGTATGCGGCAGTATTTTTGCAGCTTATTCATTGGCAGGCTTATACGGAATAGCAATCGCCGCAACATCCATGTTGTCGATGACGGGGATCATCGTGGCACTCGATGCTTACGGCCCAATCACTGACAACGCAGGCGGTATTGCTGAAATGTCGGGCTTACCAGAAGAGATTCGCAACATCACCGACCCGCTGGATGCGGTAGGCAACACTACCAAAGCAGTGACCAAAGGTTATGCTATTGGCTCGGCTGGGTTGGCCGCTTTAGTTCTGTTTGCCGATTACACACACGCTTTGGAATCTCATCTGGGGCATTCAACGCTGTTTGATTTGTCCGACCATATGGTCATCATCGGGCTGTTCATCGGTGGGCTTGTACCCTATCTGTTCGCCGCCATGAGTATGGAGGCGGTGGGTCGTGCAGCGGCTTCAGTCGTAGTCGAAGTACGCAGACAATTCAAAGAAATCCCTGGCATCATGGAAGGTACCGGCAAGCCCGATTATTCCAAAGCAGTCGACATGTTAACCAAAGCAGCGATCAAAGAAATGCTCGTGCCATCGCTGCTGCCAGTAGCCGTGCCAATTGTCGTTGGATTAACACTGGGGCCAATAGCTCTGGGAGGCGTATTGGTCGGCACGATTATCACCGGCATCTTCGTCGCCATTTCCATGACCACCGGTGGTGGCGCTTGGGATAACGCGAAGAAATATATTGAAGAAGGCAACTTCGGTGGTAAAGGCTCAGAGGCTCACAAAGCTGCCGTAACGGGCGACACAGTCGGAGATCCTTACAAAGACACCGCTGGCCCGGCAGTAAATCCGCTGATTAAGATTATCAATATTGTCGCGCTATTGATTGTGCCTTTATTGTAATCAACTCAGTCTCAAAGCTAAGGGGGCATAGTAAATATGCCCCCTTTTGTTTGCTTTAATACTATCATCTGCAAAATCTTACTTCGTTACTTTCATTCCTTAATGGTTAGTTGCAATGAGTATTCGTAATCAGGGGTAGATTTGGGTCAAACTGACTTTGAGTAAATATTTGCCTTCGTCAAGATATGAAAAGTGAATTCATACTGCCTGACTTGTCCAGCAGTTTGAGGTTATCCTCCAAATTGAAATTGGGGCTAAAATAGACCGTGAATACAAAATAATTTAAATTTAACCTGTTCGATTTTATGCCTTCACGAATTAACAAATCAGCTTTAACTGATAGCCAGCGTAATAATAAAAAACGGCAAAAGGCTAAGGCTATTCAGTTATTTAAATCTGGTGACACTGCTGGTGCGATTGAAATAATCGAACAAATTAATAAAGACTTTGGTGTATCACCTGATATAGCTAATTTATTAGCGGATATTAAAGCTGGAAAGGTGATTAATTCAAAAAGAACTAATGTTGATGCGGAAATCATTTATTCAACAATTGAAGATTTGTATATATTTTTAGAAAAATTTAGACACGGTATTGAAGTAGCTAATGTAAAGCCTGATATTTCACTTGAAAAGAAACTTCAAACTATAAATGAGTTAACCGATAATTCAATTAATACTATTTATCATATTGGCGATACGATTCAACAAATATTGGCGAATAAAATAGCTGAAAAACCAGTCGTATTTTCACAAGCTGAAGCTGATAAAGCATTTGCTAAATTAAAAACTTCATTTTTAGAATTCGAAAATGAGAAGGCAATAAAAAACCCCACCAAATAATCCACAAAGAACGAAGCTTGTGGCACTCAGGATTAATTGCTGTGAACTCATCCTTAATGGTCTGGGGTCCGTCTTTTGAAACGTTAACTACAAATTACGGATACCCGTTACGATCACTTATGTCGACCATAATGATGCGGCTCATTACGAACATATTCTGGGAATCTTTTATTACTGCGGAATTCAACAGTACATCCAGAACTGCTCCATTTTTGTCTGTGACTTTCAGTTCAAGATTACGTGTCACGCCAATTTCTTTGAGTTGTTGGTAACTTTTCAAAAAAGTATCTTTGCTCTCGGAAGTCAGAAAATCAGCGAATTTCATCTTGCCTACTATCTTGTCGCGAGGGTATCCGAGCAGTTTAATTCCAGTGTCGTTAATCTGCAAAAAAACACCTTCGGCATCGAGAGAGTAATAACAACATGGCGCAGTGTTAAAGAGATCCACATACTGATTTGCATGTTTTTTAAGCGCAGCGCCAGCCTGAGTACATTCTTCAAGTTTGCTGGCGAGATTTGCGTTTGCAGATTCAAGTATCGCAGACCGGTTTTCAAATTTGGTTGTGCGCTTGCTCACCATATCTTCCATACGGCTGCGATGCAGATTTAATTCTTCCAATGCCTCCCGTTCGCGCACCACACGCTGAATGACCGTGGGTAATAGCTGAAGATAATTGAGGTTAACATCTTTGACCAAATAGTCCTGAACACCAAGCTTGATTGCTTCGACTGCAACTGAAGTATTATCGGCGCCGGTTAGCATAATGACCGGCATTACATTTTCATTGAGACTGCTTTTCAACTCGCTGAAGAAATTCAAGCCATTCATATCCGGCAAGTTATAGTCGAGTAATATGCAGTCCGTTTTATGTGTATGAACGTATTGCAATCCATCGCGACCGTTATCGACTTCTGATAACACATATTCAAAATTGGTATCCTGCGCAAGCCCTCTGCGGCAAGCCATGCGGTCTACCATGTCGTCTTCAACGATGAGTATATGAATTTTGGTTTTGTTCATTGTAGCTCCTCGTGAATTGTCCAATAGGCCTTAATAGTACGCATAATTTCAACAAATTGTCGATAATCCACCGGCTTGGCTATGTAGTCTGCCACGCCTAAATCAAAGCAGCTAATTTTGTCCTGCGGTTCCTCAGAAGTGGTTAATGCAACCACAGGTATATGTTTTAGCAGCTGATCATTTTTCAACTCGCGCAAAAACTCAATGCCATTCATAATCGGCATATTCAGGTCGAGCAGAATAACGCAGGGTTTCTCGTTATTAGCATCGCGCAAGTAATTTAGGGCGTCTTCGCCATTTTCGACATTTACCACTGAGTTGGCAACGTGAATCTCCTTTAAGGCGCGTTTGACTGTCATTACGTCGACACTATCATCTTCCACCAAAAGGATGGGATTTTCAGTGGTTGTCATTTTTATGTTCCAATGCGTGAGTTAGGCTAATATGCGTGCGCGGTAGCGTAAAGATAAATGTACTTCCTTCGCCAACCACAGATTCGACCCATATTTTCCCCCCGTACATTTCCACAATTTTTTTAACTAAGGCCAAGCCAACCCCTGTACTTTCAATGCGGTCTCGTGCAGCCAGCGTTTGAAATAACTGAAATATCTTTTCAAAATGTTGTGGGCGAATTCCGAGCCCATTGTCGGCCACACTAAATTTCCATTGCTTCCCTTCGGCGACACAGGCAATACTTATTTTTCCATGTTGCTTGTCCATGTACTTGATAGCGTTGGAAATCAGATTTTGAAAAACTTGCTGAATACGGGTTGGTTCTGTCATGACAATCGGTAACGGTCCCACAACAGTAATCGAAATATGTTCCGGTGGGAGTAGCGAATGAATAACGTCTTGAACTAGCCTGTCGATATCAACTGCAACGATTGTTTCTTTAACTCGCCCCACACGAGAATAAAGAAGGATTCCGTTAATAAGTCCATCCATGCGATGAACTCGATTAATCAGCAGACGCATTTGTTCCTTACCCTCGTTATCAAACTTATCTGCGTAATCCGTGGATATCCAATCTGCCAATGAACTAATTGCGCGCAGTGGAGCCTTAAGATCATGCGAAACAACATAGGCAAAATTTTTCAATTCCTCATTTGCGCTTTTAATCTCTCGAAGTAGAGCTCTGAGATATCGAAGCTGCAAGTAAAGGATGGTGAATATAACCACCATGACAACCAACGTATAAACGACAATTGTATTCGTCACTTCACTGAAAGATACTTTTAACGTTTGAATCGGATAAGTAATATCAATCACGCCATGTACAGCACCGACATGCGATTGAGTGTGGCACACCAAACATTCCTGTTTTGCCACCACCGGATACAGATAACGGATATTGTCCTTGTTTGGAAAAAGCATCGCAGACTCGCCATTTTCCAAAGCCAGACGCAAGGCAGGATCGCCATCAATCACAGCATGTTCTCCCTTCATTTCTCCAAACTGGTGGGCCACAATTTCGCCGCGATAGACGTTTATTTTTAAATCAGGGAAATTTTCGTTCAACCTAACTATGATCTCGGTAATTTCCTGCTTGTTCCATCCCTTACGCATTGCAGAATAAAGACTTTGAAATACAAGTTTGGATGTTTGCAACGCATCATCACGTGCCAATTGTTGTACTGCCCGATCACGAACATAACCTGACATAATAAGAATCAAGCCTAGCGCAATCGCCACTGAAAAAACAGTTAGCAGGACGATCAACCGACTAAAGGTCTGTTGGCGTAAATTTTCCAGAAATTTAATCAATTATCAATAACCTTGAAATTTATCGAATTGTTTTTATAAGTAGAAATGCTAATTACCTGATTTTGAGATAATACCAACGACTTGAAGTTTTCGCGCGGTTAATAGCCATTATTAAATGCTTCTGCAAACGCAAAGTTGTCTGACTAAGCGCCCCTTTTCATAGCGCTCGATGCTACAATTCGCGCTTCGATTTTCTATCTAAAAAGGTCCAGCACCATGAGTTTGAACAATGTCCCTTCCGGCAAAGATCTCCCAAACGATTTCAACGTGATTATTGAAATTCCTATGCATGGCGAGCCCGTAAAATATGAAGTCGATAAAGAATCCGGCGCTATATTCGTAGATCGTTTCATGAATACCGCAATGCACTACCCCTGCAACTATGGCTACATTCCGCATACATTGTCCGACGATGGCGACCCTGTTGATGTTCTGGTTATTACTCCTGTTCCTCTAAACAGCGGCGTCGTGGTACGTTGCCGTCCGTTGTGTGTGTTAAAAATGGAAGACGAATCGGGGTTCGATGCCAAAGTACTGGCCGTACCCGTAGATAAGCTCTCGACTCTTTATCGTGGATTAAAAAGCTACACTGAACTGCCAGAGATCGTGTTGAAGCAGATAGAACATTTCTTTGCTCACTATAAAGACCTTGAGCCCAACAAGTGGGTCAAAATCGGCGGATGGGAAGGCGTGGAAGAAGCACGCAAAGAAATTATGGATGGCGTCGCCAACTACGAAAAGTCTACCGACAAACCCCAGTTCTAAATTAAAAGGAGCAAGAGATGACCGCACGCATCATTGACGGCAAAACCATCGCGCAGCAAGTGCGAGCCGAATGGAAAATACGCGCCGATGCTTTGAAAGCGCGCGGCATTACTCCGGGGCTTGCGGTCATCATCGTAGGCGATGATCCAGCATCAAAAGTTTATGTTGCCAATAAAGTAAAAGCTTGCGCAGAACTGGGTTTGCACTCTGAGCATATTGCCTTGCCCGCTGACATCAGCGAAGCAGCGCTTCTTGCAAAAATCGCCGAAATTAATGCTAACCCGAAGATACACGGTCTACTCGTACAGTTACCCGTGCCGAAACACATCGATAGCAGCAAAGTAATCGAAGCCATTAGCCCGGAAAAGGATGTAGATGGTTTTCATCCAATCAACGTGGGAGCATTGTCCACTGGAAATATGCGCTTCGCCCCCTGCACGCCTTACGGTTCAATGATCCTGCTGCAAAAAAGCGGCGTTACGATTGAAGGCAAACACGCAGTAGTTATCGGGCGCAGCAACATCGTCGGCAAACCTATGGCGATGCTATTGCTGCAGCAAAATGCTACCGTTACTGTCTGCACCTCTAAAACTGTAGACCTCGCAAAATATACCCGTGACGCCGACATACTGGTCGTCGCGACAGGCAAACCGAAGATGATTACGGGCGATATGATCAAACCCGGCGCAGCGGTCATTGATGTGGGCATTAATCGTATGGCTGACGGCAAACTTTGCGGCGATGTTGATTTCGAATCTGCAAAAGAAGTTGCAGGTTGGATCACTCCCGTTCCCGGAGGCGTAGGCCCGATGACGATCACGATGCTGGTCGCAAATACGGTACAGGCCGCAGAACGCGCAGCGGGAAATAAATAAAAAGTCTGTAAAACTAAGTCTCAATGTGGCTAGATTCCAATGAATTCTCAATTATGAAAGAAGAGATATATGAAAAAATTAATCTTGATACTTTTAGTTATATTTGCTGGATGCGCTAGCTCAAAGATGGTTAAGGGCCCTAACGGAGAAGATGCATATTTGGTGAAATGCGGCAATGCAGTTAAAGAAAAGTGCACTGAGAAAGCTAATGACCTATGCCCGCATGGATACATGTTGCTTGATCGCAACTCAGATAGTTACGATGACCAAACTAAAGTTGGAAATGCTGGTATGTTGGAAATTAAAGCTGACACAACCAAAACCATGCTGATTCAGTGCAAATAATTCCTAATAAAAACTTCGATCAATTGTCTTGCCTCGTTAACTTCTACTTTTTGGTTTCTTGCGTAACGGAAATATTTTTAACACTCAAGACAAAAAATCAGTCGCAGGTAGTCTTACGTTGTCTGAAAGCTAGAATTTTTGCGGTTGGGTGATTAATACAATCCTCCCTCAATTTACTCTCCACGTTCGCATCCTCTAACTTCAATTGTGACAGATCATTCAATGCATTATTCAAGTTATAGAAACTTTCCCACATTAGCTTAGAAATGCGAACCGTCGAGCCAAGCGCTGTCTTTGATAATCTTCGCAAACCATCAACTCGAAACTGAATACCCAATAAGCGCGGCTTAAGTCTTGCAGGTGCGTTTTCAATAAGTCGATCTACCAATTCTTGGCGTAACAACTCGAACGCTTTTGGGTCATTTAAAGCTAGGGCAGAGAGGGATTCGTGAGAAGGTAATTCAACCTGTTGCTTCGCTGCAATCTGATTGTTGTTCATAGCAATACTCCCTTATAACAACTCTGGAAAAGTATTAAACTAAATTTGTGTTACATGCTACCTCTTATAATTTATTAAATCTTAAGTCACACTTAATCTGGCCTGATAACTTTTGCCAAATTCGGTTTAATTAGATTCCGCCTTCGGATAATAACTAACTTCAACGTGACTTATTCTAGGCAAGAGGATTATCACAGAATATACACTCATCCACGTATTTTACATACCTGTATTCAGGTAGTGCTAAACACTAAGGCAGCCCGCAGTATACGTGCTGCTAAAATATTATATTTTTATCTATATCCTAGCCGATATACGTATTGTTAACATAGTTTGAAACTCAGCCTTCTCAATTGCCATAAATTAACCCACGAAATAATTAGCTTCATAAAGGGCCTCTTTTTAACCTATATAAAAACACAAACTGCCGGATAATCCGGCGAGTTATGTTGCAAAATGAGGAGTCAAAATGCTTACCAAATTAAAAATTTCCACACTACTTACCTTGAGCTTTGGTGCCATTATTCTGCTGAATATTTCCATGATGATGATTACACATTTTAAAAGCACGAGCATCATCAATGGTGCATCTTTTATCTCCAAGAATGTATATCCAATAACCACTCATGCAAATAATATTCGTTTCAATGTATTAAAGAACTGGGCAAATACGCTTGTGTTAAGCGAAACAACAGACATTACTGAAATCAATAAAATTACTGAAGAAATGTCGGAAATTAACAAGAGTTCGAATGATGATTACGATTTCCTTATTAGCGAAATAACTGACCTGGATGAGAAGAAATTATTGGATCAAACTCTTTCTGCGCGTAAAACCTATAAAGATAATCGGGCTGTTTATGTCGAAAAAGTAAAGGCGGGTGATGCTGCTGCAGCAAAAGCATATTTGGTTAATACCTTACGCAGTAATATTGCAGTCTACGTAGACTTGATTGGCAAGCTGTGTATTTTCCAGTCAAGCAAGATGAACAAGGAAATATCCAATGCATTAAACCAATCCTCCGGAATGCAGTTCACCAATTTATTATTGGGAATAATTGTGGTTGGATTTTCAATTGCGACTTCATTATTTATCGTGCATAGCGTCACAGGCAAACTGGGTGGCGAGGTTGGTTATGTTAATGAAATAGCCAGAGCAATTGCAGCCGGAAAATTGGACGTGAATATCATCACCAGAAATGGCGACAAATCAAGTTTGGTCGCCTCAATTTCGACAATGCGAAATAATTTGCGAACTATTGTAGAAGAAATCCGTGCGGGAGCACATCAATCAAGTGAGGCCGCTAAAAGACTTGCTGAAACAGCAAATGAGGTTGCACGAACTTCTCACATACAGAGCGAGGCAGCAATTTCTACCGCAGCAGCTGTTGAAGAAATGACGGTGAGTATTGCAGAGGTTTCAAACAATGCAGATCAAGCGCAAAAAGTCAGTGTACAAACTGAAGTGCTATCCGACAAAGGAATGAATGTCATTCAAGATGCGGCGACATCGATGGGACAGATTGCGCAAACTGTTGAAGCCTCATCCAAAGTCATAGCACTGCTGGAGCAGCAGTCGCAAGAGGTTTCTATTGTTGTCAACGTCATACAAGAAATTTCAGATCAGACCAATTTGCTTGCGCTTAATGCGGCAATTGAAGCCGCGCGTGCAGGTGAGCAAGGCCGGGGGTTTGCTGTAGTCGCTGACGAGGTTCGGAAATTGGCGGAACGAACCAAACACTCAACACAAGAAATTTATGCGACCATCGAAGAAATGCAAAATGGAACTCGAGAGGCTGCATTGAGCATGACCAATGGAGTGAGCCTTGTTCGTTCTGGTGAGCAACTTGCACATCAGGCTGGGGAGTCAATCAACGAAATTAAAGTGGGGGCAACACGTGTAGTTTCGGAAATAAAAGGAATTTCAGATGCGATCAAAGAGCAGAGCGAAGCATGTGGCAATATCGCTGCAAATGTGGAAAAGATTGCTCAAATAACCGAAGAAAATAGTGGTGCCGTTGACAAAGCTTCTACAGCAGCCGAGGAGCTAAAGCAAATCGCCGTATCACTTGAGAATACGGTCAGCTATTTTCACCTGTAATTAGATAAGCCAAGCGGAAGCAAATTTGCCTCAATAATTGAGCTCACAGGAAATATCAATTGAATTGTAAGCGCTCGAAGTATTAGTTTGACTCAAAACTAATTAGTTGTTCAGGCTAGCTTCAAAGCCAGTCGAATGAGTTCGTCAGTGCGTAATCGGCTTAGCGGAAACTACTGAAGATACAGGCACAGGGGGATTTTGCCCTACTATCTGAAAGAAAACTTCGTCACGCTTAACCATGCCAAGCTCACTGCGCGCGCGTTCTTCGATTGCTTCACTTCCATTTTTAAGGTCGCGCACTTCGGCATCCAACGCTGCATTTCGCATTGCCGTTTGCTGATTGATCTGTTTTTGAGCTTCTACCTGATGGTCGATGTCCCACACTTTAAGCCAACTCCCCTTACCCAGCCATAACGGATATTGCAATAGCAGGATAAGGGCAAGCAGGATCAGTGTGACGGGACGCAGCATTAACCCAACTGATAATACGCGCTACGACCAGGATAAGATGCGCAATCGCCCAAATCTTCTTCAATACGAAGCAGTTGGTTGTATTTGGCCATACGATCTGAACGTGACAACGAACCGGTCTTAATTTGTAGCGCATTTGTACCCACGGCCAGATCGGCAATTGTAGAGTCTTCTGTCTCCCCGGAACGGTGCGAGATCACAGCGGTATAACCTGCACGTTTAGCCATTTCAATCGCGGCAAAAGTTTCAGTCAAGGTGCCGATCTGATTTACCTTGATCAAGATTGAGTTTGCAATTCCGCGTTTGATACCTTCACTCAAAATTTTGGTATTAGTCACAAAAATATCGTCACCAACCAACTGAATATTCTTACCCAAACGATCAGTCAATGCTTTCCAACCATCCCAATCGAGTTCACTCATACCATCTTCGATACTGACGATTGGGTACTTGTCCACCCAAGTAGCATAAAGATCAACCATCTGTGCAGAGCTCAACACCAGTCCGTCTGCCTTGAGGTGATATTTACCATCTTTATAAAATTCAGAAGCGGCAGGGTCCATCGCAATCGCCACGTCAGCACCGGGCACATATCCCGCTGCTTCAATCGCTTCGACGATTACTTTCAGCGCCCCTTCATTGGAGCCCAATGCTGGGGCAAAACCGCCTTCGTCTCCTACAGTCGTGCTGATACCGCGATCGTGCAAAATCTTTTTCAAGTTATGGAACACTTCGGCTCCGTAGCGCAAAGCTTCACGGAAGCTTTCAGCACCCACAGGCACAATCATAAACTCCTGCATGTCTGCGCCGCCGGTCGCATGTGCACCGCCGTTAATGACGTTCATCATGGGCACTGGCATTTCCATTCGTGCGGCTCCACCGAAATAACGATACAGAGGCAGACCCGACTCTTCTGCTGCAGCCTTCGCAACAGCAATTGAAACCGCCAAAATGGCATTTGCACCAAGACGCGATTTGTTTTCTGTGCCGTCCAGTTCAATCATGGTTTGATCAATGAATGCTTGTTCTGCTGCATCCAAACCTACAATGGCTTCTGCGATTTCAGTATTCACAAATTCGACGGCTTTCAACACGCCTTTACCAAGATAGCGCTGCTTGTCACCATCGCGAAGCTCTACCGCTTCTTTGGTTCCGGTGGATGCGCCAGAAGGCACGGCCGCACGGCCCATCACGCCAGACTCCAACAACACATCAGCCTCTACGGTTGGATTGCCACGGGAATCCAAAATCTCACGTGCTACAACATCAACAATTGCACTCATCTTTATCTTCCTCAGTTTTAATAACGACTAAATACTACGTAAATCAATTTTCTCTTCGATCAAACCTTGTTGTTTAACAATCTTATCCAAGACACTCAGAGTGCTTAGAAGTTCCTTCAAATGGCCAAGTGGGAAAGCATTAGGGCCATCTGAAAGCGCTTTAGACGGGTTTGGATGTGTCTCCATGAATACGCCTGCGATGCCCGCTGCAATCGCTGCACGCGCTAACACGGGTACGAACTCGCGCTGGCCACCGGAACTTGTTCCCTGCCCGCCCGGCAATTGCACAGAGTGTGTAGCATCGAATACTACCGGACATCCGGTATTGCGCATTACTGCCAGAGAACGCATATCCGAAACCAAATTGTTATAACCAAACGAAGCACCGCGCTCGCACACCATGATATTGTCAGCACCACTTACTTCGCGCGCTTTGTCCACCACGTTCTTCATATCCCAAGGAGACAGAAACTGTCCCTTCTTAATGTTCACCGGTTTACCTGATGCCGCTGCGGCATGAATAAAATCGGTTTGACGACACAGAAATGCCGGCGTCTGTAAAACATCTACAACAGAAGCCACAGGTGCAATTTCTTCGATGCTGTGAACATCAGTCAACACTGACACGCCGATTTGCGCCTTCACTTTTTCAAGAATCTGCAATCCCGCATCCAAACCAAAACCGCGAAAAGTTTTTCCGGAACTACGGTTGGCTTTATCGTATGACGATTTGTAAATGAAGTTTATCTGCAATTCATTACAAATCTCTTTCAATTGACCGGCAGTATCCAACGCCATCTGTTCAGACTCGATCACACAAGGTCCAGCAATCAGGAAAAATGGTTGATCTAAGCCAACATCAAATCCGCACAGCTTCATTTCTTCTCCTTGTTTGCCACAGCGGCTTCAACAAATGATGTAAACAAGGGATGTCCATCACGCGGCGTAGAAGTAAACTCTGGGTGAAATTGCACGCCTACAAACCACGGGTGGACTGTTTGCGGCAGCTCCATTATTTCCGGCAGATTTTCAGAGGGCGTACGTGCCGAGATAATCATGCCGACTTTTTCCAAAGCGGGCACATAGTGATTGTTGACTTCATAACGGTGACGATGACGCTCATTTACTTCTGGTCCGTAAATTCTTGCTGCCAAAGTATCTGCCTTAATTGGACAGCGTTGTGCGCCAAGTCGCATAGTACCGCCCAAGTCTGAATCCGCACTGCGAATGGCGACCTTGCCATCTCGATCCAACCATTCGGTAATGAGCGCGACGACTGGATGTTCAGTTTGCTGGTCAAACTCGGTACTGCTTGCATCTGTCATGCCCGCGACATGGCGCGCATATTCAATCACCGCGAGTTGCATGCCCAAACAAATACCGAGATAAGGTACTTTGTGTTCGCGTGCGTAACGAATCGCGGCGATTTTGCCTTCCGTACCGCGTTTGCCGAAACCACCCGGAACAAGAATTGCGTCAAAATGTTTCAAGCCTTCACGATCACTTGTCTCAAATACTTCAGAGTCAACGTACTCAATATTTACCCGTGTTAGCGTATGTATACCTGCATGACGCAAAGCTTCAATCAATGATTTGTATGATTCGGTTAACTCGACATATTTGCCCACCATGCCGATCGTGATTTCATTTTTTGGATGCTCAAGCGCATCAATCAATTTTTTCCAGACCGACAAATCTGCCGGCGGGGGATTGATCGCCAGTTCTTCACAGACGATACGATCCAAACCTTGCTCGTTCAATATCCTGGGGATCTTATAGATACTGTCCACATCCCAAACTGAGATGACGGCTTCTTCTCTCACATTGGAGAACAACGAAATTTTGGCTCGCTCATCTTCGGGAATTCGACGATCAGCGCGACACAACAATGCAGTGGGGAAAATACCGATCTCACGCAACTTCTGTACGCTGTGCTGGGTTGGTTTCGTTTTCAGTTCTCCGGCACTAACGATATAAGGAACCAGTGTGAGATGCACAAAGGCCGTACTATTGCGCCCGCGACGTAGACTCATCTGGCGTGCCGCTTCAAGGAAAGGCAAGGACTCGATATCACCAACAGTACCGCCAATCTCGACAATCGCCACATCCGCATTACCATCGAAAGAGGCAGCTGCGCCGCGTTCGATGAAGGCTTGTATTTCATTGGTGATGTGCGGGATGACCTGCACCGTTTTGCCGAGATATTCGCCACGTCGTTCTTTGCGAATAACGCTGTCGTAAATTTGTCCGGTAGTGAAATTGTTCGCCTTGCGCATCTTGGCTGTAACAAAACGCTCATAATGCCCCAAATCCAAATCGGTTTCGGCGCCATCTTCAGTCACGAATACTTCACCATGCTGAAATGGGCTCATCGTGCCGGGATCGACGTTGATGTAGGGATCAAGCTTGAGCATTGTGACCTTGAGGCCGCGCGATTCAAGAATCGCAGCTAGGGATGCAGCGGCGATGCCTTTCCCAAGAGAAGATACCACGCCGCCTGTAATGAATATGTATTTGGTCATGGGGCGCAATGATACCGTAAAACCCCCTTCCCTCAAAACAGTTAACGACGATACTTGCAAACAAAAAGCCTACCTCAATGATACATGTTGGTCTTCGTCTACATGTAAATAGAGTGTCCCGATAAGCAACATCCGCAAGTTAGAAGCATCAGCTATGAATGTCCAAGCTTTAGTTCGCCTTCCAATGGGGATCGAGGATGTTACTGGACTTGTAGTTTCGATATATCCAATTTGATTATTTCATCGCCAAAATCATATGATGGCTTGCGAAATGCAGGCTGACCAATGCGACCCACAAAGGTATTGTCCGGCTCCCAAAGAATTTGAAATAGGGCATAAGAATCTTGTTTACCCCTGAATGCGGCACGCATTACGGGGCGAACTTTGTTCCTGTAACCCGCAGGTAATGAATCAATAACTGCTTGCGTAGTCATTATTTGTCCTGCCCTTGTGATTTCGGCTACTCGAGCGGCAATGTTCACTGTGTCGCCAAACACATCGTTTGCTTTGTGAATAACTTCTCCATAGTGAAAGCCGATCCGAACTTGGATTGATTGCTCAACACCGGGTCGTTGCGCATCGATTTCAAAATGCATAGCACAGGCCGCTTTGGTTGCAAGATCAATACTGGGAAATGAACACATGATTTCGTCACCAATAGTCTTGATCAAGGTACCCTTATGTTTGGCGACTTCCAGTATTAGAATATTGAGAGTGGACGTGATGACCTTTAATGCGGTTTCATTACCCCATTTCTCATACAACGCAGTACTGCCGCAAATGTCAGCAAACAATATGGCTACCTTTCCATTCTGCTGGGCAGGTACGCTTGCTTTGCAAGGTACGCCAAGATCATGGTTGGATGCGTAATGAATAATTTCAGCTATCCGCTTATCTTCACGAAGCAAAGCAAATTCTATTGGGGTTTTGCCCTCTTTATTTTTTACCCGTAATTTCGCTCCATGTGAAAGTAGCAAAAGTACTATATCTGCATAACCTTTTTCTATGGCCAGGAAAAGTGGAATAGCGCCATCTTGGCTAAAATTCACTTCCACTTCCGCAATGAGTAACTGATGAAGTAATGGGACACTACCGTTAAGTATTGCTGTAATCACGTCATTTCTGGAATTGATCGTATCTAGTTTGGGACTGACAGCGTCTTCCGCATTGTTCGCGTTTATTTCAGGTGTGTTCGGATAATAAAATTTATACAACAACCCCATCAAAACCAATACACCTGAAGCCACAATCATTGCGAGTTGGCTAATACCCAGCTGATTGGCCAGTTGATCGGGCAAATTTGCGCCTATAGCCAACACAGACACTGTGATGAACAACATCAATTTGACGTAGAGGAATAAAGAAATAATGACTGTCGCAGTTAACGCGATCAGCAACAAGTTCCGGTCAACGATGTGCCCTATCATCCCTTCCGGAAGATTTGCGGTAAGGGCCATTAAAGAAACGATCAACAAAACCACAACTTCATTGGTTTTTATTTGCATTTGCTTTGCCCTCCATGCTCAGCTCAGTTTAACTGTAGGCAGGGACTGCAAATATATCGGCTAAATAATGACGTTGCTCAGGAACTAACGGAATCCATTCGAAGGTTCACGGACACCGGCAATCCCGCTGTCATAGAGCTTACTGCTCCTTAGACCGGTAACTTTGCGTCCCTGCTTTTCAACAGGTTTGCCTATTTGTTATGACTAGCAAAAATCTGCTAGCCAATCACGACCCTATGCTAATCCTGAGAGTGCTTTCTAAAATAGATAAAACAGACGAAAGTGGGATTTTGGGTAATGGACGGCAATCCAACTAAATTGTGCTTTCTTAATCATCCTACCGACAAATAAGTTCGTGTTAGTGCTATTTGTTCACTTATTTAAGTGTCGTTTGCAAGTTTCTCGGAATTGGGATCAGATGCAAGCAGAAATATGACGATTACTATTATCTTATTAATTATATGAGAATTTATCTATATGATATATTTTAAGCACATCTTCTATTGACACGGATATTAAAGCTAAAGTAGAGTGCGAACAATTATCGCAACAAAGTTATTGGCTGTTTGAGACCTTCATTAATTAAGACTTTCCATGTCTTTTTTTTGGAACTATTTGATGCATTTACAATATATGTTACTTGGGGAGACTATGAAAGCACTAATTAAAGGCATTGTTTGCATATTCGTATTATTGCCTGCTTTGTCTTGGGCAGAGCAGCGCGATTTCAATATGACCATCGACGAAGTTACGATTGATGTCGCCCCTGGTTTTACCAACAAAGTATTTGCTTTCAACGGCCAAGTTCCCGGGCCGCTCATTCACGTTAAAGAAGGCGACGAAGTTACTGTCCATGTGACCAATAACACTTCGCTGGCACACACCATGCATTGGCACGGAGTCAACCAGACCGGTACATGGAAGAACGATGGTGTACCTGGTGTAACGCAACCACAGATTGAGCCTGGTGCAACTTTTACCTATAAATTCACTGTAGATCGTCCGGGAAGTCTTTGGTATCACTGCCATGTCAACGTGTGGGAACACGTGGCAACGCGCGGCATGTGGGGGCCCTTGATCATTGATCCGAAAAATCCGAGTGATCTGGAAAAGAAGGTAACCAAAGATGTCATCATGATGATGAGCACTTGGGAGTCTCCTTATAAAGATACCTACGGCAAAGGTGGTTCACCACAGGACGTGTCTGACTATTTTTCTGTGAATGGCAGGTCTTTCCCTACAACGCAGCCAGTAAGAGTTAAGAAGGGTGATTTAGTGCGCTTCCGCATGATTGGGGCGGGAGACGAGGTGCACGAAATGCATCTGCATGGTCATGACCAATTGATCGCTTTCAAGGACGGCTACCCTCTGCCCATGCCCTATTACGACGACACAACACCGGTTGGTCCTGGAGAGCGTTACGACTCCTTCGTTGAAATGAACAATCCTGGTCGATTCATCTTCCACGACCATGTGGACAAACATATGTCAAACAACGGTGCCATGCTTGGGGGGCCTGTGACCATCATCGAATACGATGGTATCCCTGCGGACTCATGGTATGCCTGGAAAGACATTGTTTATATACCAGACTTCTTTTACAGCGAATCAATGAAGAAGGGCTATGGAATGTTCCTTAATCCAGCCTTTCAGGGAAAGTCTGTCGAACAAGGAAGAAGGCATAGACAATAATGCTTAGAGCAATTCTTATTTCTATACTTTGTATTTCTGGTTCCACTTATGGAGCTACTGGAATGCTCCAGAAAGACTGTGCTTCATGCCACAACATAACGGGGCCAGTTGCGACAACTCTGAAAGTAGCTTTTGCAAAAAAGGGCCCCGATCTTTCTTATGCTGGCAATAAATACCGCCAAGATTGGATAGTTGAATGGCTACAAAAGCCAACTCGAATTCGACCCGCCGGAATGTATTACGGTGATCACATCAAGCCCGGGGTTAAGAGTGATGAGATTGATCCTTCCACACTCGCTAACCACGTCGTTCTCTCCAAGGCCGATGCCACCGCCATTGCTTCCGAACTGATGAAACTCAAGCCGCATGATGATTGGCTCGCCAAAGAAAAACTCGAACCAGGCTCAATCACCAAGCAGGAAGGCGAAATGAATTTCGACAAGTTCTGGGGTTGCATGGCCTGCCATTTAATCGAGCCTGACTACGGCGGTTTATCAGGGCCCGAGTTATATACAGCGTCTAAAAGATTGCAACCCGAATTCATCGCAAGCTTCATCCGCAATCCGCAGGCATGGGAACCGAAAACCTGGATGCCCAACAAGGGTGCATCTGATGGCTTTATTCAAAAGATGGTGCGTTACTTTGATGTCCTGAGCAAGGAGCCAGCAAATGTTCAATAAAATTTTGTTCGTTGCATTTCTGCTCTTATCCATCCACGCACAAGCCAAGGAGTCTGCTGCCGACAATTACAAGGCTTACTGTGTTCAGTGCCACGGCATGGAAGGCAACGGCAAGGGAATAAACATCCGCGACATGTCGGTACAACCTCGAGACCACACCGATGCCAAGGCAATGTCGGCGCGTTCAGATGATCAGCTTTTCAAAGTGATTAAGGAAGGCGGCACCTCAATCAGTAAATCTATCCTGATGCCAAATTGGGGGGATGTTTTAAGCGATGAAGAAATTCGAGACATGATTTTGCATTTGCGAGCGTTATGTAAATGCAAATTTGGGTCCTGAAAGCGGGGGGTAGCAGGGAGTAAGAGAAGTAATAGTTGTTAACTTTATATTGAGGGGAAGATACATGAAAGTAATAAACAAAACTGTTTTAGCTATGATGACGACAGCTGCGCTGTTTTCAGCTCAAAGCGTGTTCGCCAAGACCGTTGCTATAACCATGACGGCTATGGAAGTTGATGTTCAGACCAATGGCAAGGCAGTAGGCGGTGCTGATGTCATGGCAGCATGGACTTTTGATGGAAGTATTCCTGGCAAGCCAGTGCGTGTGGCAGAGGGTGACACAGTGGATTTCACACTAGTTAATCCGGCAACAAACAAAAACTCACACGCGATAGACTTCCATGCTGCTCAAGTTAGTGTTCTGGACGAATTTGCGCCAGTCAAGCCAGGCGAGAGTAAGCCCTTCACATTTGAAGCCAAGGTTCCCGGCGTGTTCATGTATCACTGTGGTGCGAGCCCAATGGTGCAACACATCGCACGTGGTATGTACGGCGTGATCATCGTTGAGCCAAAAGATAAGACGAACTATCCAAAAGCTGACCGTGAATATGTGTTGATTCAGCAGCAATATTTCCCTGATGTAGAGAACTACGGCGCTATGCTGAATGACTCGAATGCGTGGAAGGGTTCGCTGATCAATGGCAAGGTGTTGCATTACGATCCAGTACATGACCCAAAGGGTGACCATGATGTTCTGGAAGCCAAGCCGGGTGAGCGCGTACGTATTTTCTTCGTAAATGCCAACATCAACCTGCCAGTCGCATTGCATCCTATCGCTAGCATTTGGGATCGCGTGTACATCAACGGCAATCCGAAGAACACGCTGTATGGCGTTCAGACTTATAATGTTGCTGTGGCGGAAGCTGTTACTGTTGATCTGGTTACTCCAATCAACGACAAGGCGGCAACTGGCATCGCAATTGTGGACCACTCCATGAACGCTGCGCTGCGTGGTGCCATTACAGTGCTAGTAAGCAAGAAAGACGCTGATCCTAAGAAGGGTCACGGAGAGCTTATTCTTAAATAAGATCCTTAGTAGGATATTGGGGAGGCTTGCCTCCCCTTTTTTCTAACCGAAATAAAGTAAATATGACAAGGAAACAGATTGCAGTAAGCGCATTTCTCATTGCTGTGGCTTTGCTTGCGTTTCTTCTTGTCACTCGTCCCGGACGATTAAATTCCCATCATGACGCGCCTGCAAATGCGCTGCCTTCGTTTAACAAATCCACACTTAATAAAATCTGGGTTTGTCCCATGCACCCTGAGATTACTCAGGATCATCCCGGTACTTGCCCGATCTGTGGCATGAAGCTGGTTGAAGCAAGTACTTCAGACATACATGAACATGGTGTCCATGTAGATAGTGCGACCCAACAGCGTTTGGGTGTTCGCTTAGCGCGCGTAAAACAAGGTGTCATCGGCCAAGAAATACAGACTTATGGAAATATTGCTGTCGCTGAAAACACAACTTTTTCGGTGCATCCGAAATATGAAGGCTGGATCAAAAAAATGTACGTCCACGCAGTTGGTGAAAAAGTTCGAGCAGGACAAGTACTATATGAGATTTATTCTCCTGAATTAATTAATCGTCAACGCACCTATTTAAGCTCCATTGATCGACGCAAGCAACTATTGGAGTCAATTCCGACAACAGCAGATACTGAAAGTGACTATGTGATGGAACTGACCATGGATGCCGCAGAGGATAGGGACAAACTTTATTCGGAAGAGGGCGTAAGCGTAGAAAGCATTAAACATATTGAGGAAAAAAAGCAAGCCAGCGACGTTGTACAAATCGTGGCGGAGCGCTCTGGCGTGGTCAGCCAGATCAATGTAAAAGAAGGCTCTTTTGCAAGCCAAGCAAATTCGATTATCGTCTTGGCCGATACTTCTAAAGTTTGGGTAAATATCGTGCTGTATCCAGATCAGGTAGCACAAATCAAAGTGGGTGACGCAGTGACCATCACGGATTCTGCAGGTCACGGCATTCCTTCAAGGATAAGCCTGATTAATCCGTTGGCGAATAACAACAAAATAGTTGCGCGTGCGGAACTGGACAACACCCGCTATCACCTTAGTCCTGGCACGTTTACCGATGTAACCATTCAAGCCCAAGCGCATGAGGCGATGCTACTGCCACGTGCATCGGTAATATATACAGGACAAGGGAAGATGGTCATGCTGTCGCGTGGAGACGGACATTTCCTACCTGTCCCAGTAGAAACCGGTGTAGAAAACGGTGACTGGATTGAAATAATTGACGGCATTCAGAATGAATCCGAAGTTGTCGTCAATGGACAGTTTCTGCTGGACTCTGCTGCCTCAATGAGTGCGACGACAGAGCGTATGCGCTCAAACTAACATGATACGCCGCATCATTGAATGGTCGTTTAATAATCGGCTCCTTGTTCTGTTCCTGTCGTTACTGATCACAATCGTCGGTGTTAGATCAACACTAGAAATGACGTTAGATGCGGTACCGGATTTGTCTGATGCTCAGGTCATCATCAAAACATCCTATCCAGGTCAATCCCCCGAAATTGTCGAAGACCAGGTCACCTATCCGCTTACTTCCGCCCTACTCTCTGTGCCAGGTTCCACTGCCGTGCGCGGATTTTCGATGTATGGCGAATCCTATCTATATGTGTTGTTCAAGGACGGCATTGATCCCTACTGGGCGCGTACTCGTGTCTTGGAATATTTGAATCAAGCCGCATCGCATCTGCCCAAAGGTGTAGTGCCAACACTTGGGCCGGATGCCTCAGGCGTGGGTTGGATATTTGAATATGCGCTGGTAGATCGTGCGCATCGATACGATGAGGATCAACTTAGGGCAGTTCAGGATTACTTCCTTAAATTCGAATTGCAAAGCTTACCCGGAGTTTCTGAAGTGGCCAGCGTAGGCGGCATGGTCAAGCAATTTCAGATCGAGGTTGATCCCAATAAGTTAGCGGCATACAAGCTCACTTTGGAACAGGTATCGGAGGCTGTGCGTGCGGGCAACTCCGCCAGCGGCGGCTCGGTGGTGGAATTGGGCCGCACCGAATTTATGGTGCGCTCCAAGAATTACCTGAAAAATCTCGACGATATACGCGGACTCACTTTGGCTGTTGACGCACAAGGCGTACCAGTGCGCTTGCAGGATGTCGCACACATTGGCATCGGTCCCGAGCCACGGCGAGGCGTGACCGATCTGGATGGCTTGGGAGAGGCCGTCGGGGGCATAGTAATAATGCGCCAAAACCAAAATGCCCTGGAAACGGTGAATGCGGTCAAGCAACGCCTGCAGGAAATTCGTTCCGGCTTGCCGGAAGGAGTTGAATTAATCGTGACGTATGACCGCTCAGGATTGATTCTTGGAGTAGTGCATACACTTCAAACAAAATTGCTGGAAGAATCGCTTGCCGTTGCGATGGTGTGCTTACTGTTCCTTTTTCACCTCCGCTCTTCACTGGTTGCTGTTGTGACTTTGCCCTTGGGAATTTTGATTGCCTTCATTATCATGCAAGTGCAAGGGGTGACTGCGAATGTCATGTCACTGGGTGGCATTGCCATTGCTATCGGGGCAATGGTTGATGCTGCCATTGTGATGATAGAAAACATGCACAAACACCTTGAACGCCTAGGAGAAGGAGGTGACCGCTGGCAAGCAGCACGACAAAGCGCGCTTGAAGTCGGCCCCGCCCTATTCTTTTCTTTGCTGATTATCACGGTATCATTCCTGCCGGTATTCCTGCTCACCGGTCAGGAAGGAAAACTTTTTGCTCCATTGGCTTTTACCAAAACTTATGCGATGGCAGCTTCTGCCGCGCTGGCAATTACTTTGCTGCCGGTGCTGATGGGCTATTTCATCAGGGGAAAAATTTCAAGTGAACAACGCAATCCGTTGAACCGCCTGTTTCAGTCTATCTACATTCCAATACTGAATTTTGCGCTAAAAAAACGTGGCATCACATTAGGCTTTTCAGCCCTATTACTGCTATCGACGCTCTATCCCTTGGGTCGCATCGGCAGCGAATTTATGCCGGCTTTGTATGAAGGTGATTTGCTATACATGCCGACAACCTTGCCCGGCATTTCGCTGGATGAAGCGTCTAACTTGCTGCAGATTACGGATCGAATCATCAAATCAATGCCGGAGGTGGAACGTGTGTATGGCAAAGCCGGGCGTGCAGAAACGGCGACCGATCCGGCGCCCTTGTCCATGTTCGAAACTACTATTCTGCTTAAGCCAAAAAATCAGTGGCCGGAAGGAGAAAGTGTCGAAGATCTGATCGCCAAGCTGGATAGTGAAGTTCACCTGCCCGGCATCACCAACTCCTGGGGTTGTCCGATTCGTACTCGAATCGATATGCTTGCGACAGGAATCCGTACGCCATTGGGCATCAAAATTACCGGCCCAGACCTGGCTGGAATTTCTGATCTGGCCGGTGAAGTCGAAGCAGTGCTCAGGAAAGTATCGGGTACTCGCAACATTTTTGCCGAGCGAGTGGTGGGGGGTCATTATCTGGACATTGAAGTTAATCGTCACAACGCTGCCCGATACGGAGTGACTGTCGCAGATGTTCAGAACTTCGTACAAATTGCGATCGGCGGCGAAAACGTTAGCACAATGGTAGATGGGCGCGAGCGCTTCCCTATCAACGTGCGGTATCCACGAGACTTCAGAAATTCGCTCGAAAAATTGGCAACCAGCCGCATTACGATGCCCGGCGGTGAACAAATTCCATTGCGAGAATTAGCGCGTCTAAGTGTTCATGATGGCCCGGCAGAAATCAAAAGTGAGAATGCAAGATTGGTGGGTTACATCTATCTGAACATCGCTGATAGAGATATGGGGGGTTACGTAAAAGAAGCTAAAGAGACCATTGATAAATCAATCAAGATTAAACCGGGTTATGCAATCCAGTGGGCCGGGCAATACGTCAATATGGAGCATGCCAAGCAACGTCTGATGTGGTTAATACCGGTCACCTTGATGTTGGTTTTATGGCTTCTATTTATTCACTTCAAGGAATGGAGCAAAGTATTATTGGTACTTTTGTGCCTGCCTTTTTCTTTGATCGGTGGCATATGGCTGGTCTATCTATTGGGCTATCAATTGTCAGTTGCGGTAGCCGTTGGATTTATTGCTTTGGCCGGTGTGGCAGCAGAATTCGGCATTGTCATGCTACTTTATTTGGATAGGGCAATTGAATCGCTCACGGATTCAAATATTAAAATAGACAGAGTAGCGCTACTGGGGGCGGTCATCTCAGGTGCTGCTTTGCGTTTAAGGCCCAAAATGATGACCGTATCTGTCATCGTTGTTGGCTTGTTGCCAGTGATGTTCAGCGATGCAGTCGGCACAGATGTAATGAAGCGCATCGCCGCACCCTTGGTTGGCGGCATGCTCACGGCACCGCTTCTTTCCTTGTTCATCATTCCACTCATTTATTTGGGATGGCAAGAGAAAAAACTGGCTAAGGTAGTTCGCGAAAACAATATTTTCAATTAACCATAAGGAGATTCAACATGAAACGTCTTGCAATAATATTTGCGGCATTGTCACTACTTTCCGTAAGTGAAGTATTTGCACAGCATGACACGATGGATATGGGTGGCATGGAAATGGGAAGCAAGAATGGCAAAGCAGAGACTATTGAAGGCGTGGGAGTGGTGGATAGTATCGATAAGGCAAAAGGCAAAGTGACACTAAGTCATGAGCCTATTGCAAGTATAAATTGGCCAGCCATGACAATGGACTTCGCAGTTGAAGACAAAACCTTATTCAACAAACTCATTGCCGGTAAAAAAGTGAACTTTCAGTTCATCAAACAAGGAAATCATTATCTGGTTACTGGAGTGAAATAGGTGTTGATAACTACTGCCATGCCACCTTCAGTTTGGAAAACGCGCTTCATTTCCTTAACAACAATTCATAATCAACATTAGAGAACGGATACTCTATTTAATAAGTTGAAAAAAATCCCTCGGTCACGCCCTTCTCCTTATCGGAGATTGACGTAACACGAGGGAATCTAAATCAATAAAAACTTAAATACTTAGTGTGAAGAAGCGGATGTCTCTGCACCCAAGCCTGTTTCTGCACGAATCAATTGTGCATCGTAAGCTTCTCTTTCTTTCTGACCGCTTTCGCTCTTGTCTGTAACCGATGCGATATAAGCAACGATCAGCACAGTTGGAAGCACCACAAAGGTTGGGAAGTCATACGGGAATATTGCCGGTCCCATACCCAATACTTTAGTCCAAACTGTTGGGCCGATGACCAATAGACCGATAGAACCGATAATCCCCGTATATCCACCGAGCACTGCGCCTCGTGTTGTAAGACCGCGCCAGAAGATAGACAGAACCAGAATCGGGAAGTTGGTGCAAGCTGCGATTGAGAATGTCAGGGCAACGATGTACGCCACGTTCTGTTTCTCAAAAGCGATACCCAGCAATACGGCCACAATACCCAAACCTATAACAGCCATTTTGGATACCCAGACTTCTTCTTTCTCGCTCGCATGACCCTTCTTGATCACACTGGCGTAGATGTCATGTGACAAAGCCGATGCACCTGCCAAAGTCAGGCCGGAAACCACCGCAAGAATGGTTGCAAAAGCTACCGCAGCAATGAAGCCCAGGAACAAGTCACCACCCAGAGCATGAGACAGGTAAACGGCAGGCATACTACCGCCACCTTTCAACGCCAGGATGTTTTTACTGATATCAGCCACATAAGTAGGATTATTAGCAACAAGTACGATCGCTCCGAAGCCGATAATAAATGTCAGAATGTAAAAGAAGCCGATGAAGCAGGTTCCGTACAAAACTGATTTACGCGCTGCTTTTGCATCCGTAACTGTGAAGAAGCGCATCAGGATGTGTGGCAGACCGGCTGTACCAAACATCAATGTCAAACCAAGCGAGATTGACTCGATTGGGTTTGCCTTTGCGCCGAGAGGCACGACAGATTTCATGATATCCAAACCTTTAGGATGGATTGCAACAGCATCAGAGAACAGCTTTTCGAAACTGAACCCTTCGTGTTGCATCACACCAAAAGCCATCAAAGTAGCTCCGCCAAGTAACAGGCATGCTTTGATAATTTGAACCCAAGTCGTCGCCTTCATACCGCCGAAAGTGACGTAAATAATGATCAACGCACCAACGACCACGATTGCCTCTTTATATGAAACTTGAGGTATCAACGTGTGGAGCAACTGTCCTGCACCCACTGCCTGACCAATCAAATACCAGATCACAACGATCAAGGAACTGATAGCAGCCATAACTCGGATGGGACCTTGTTTCAGGCGGAATGAAACTACGTCTGCATACGTGTATTTACCCAGATTCCGGAGACGCTCAGCAATCAGGAACAGGATAATCGGCCAGCCAACAAGCCAACCTACGGAGAAGATCAAACCATAGAAGCCGTTAAAGTAAACTAAAGCGGCAATACCCAGAAAAGACGCTGCAGACATATAGTCACCAGCAATCGCCATACCGTTTTGCAATCCCGTCACGCCACGACCTGCTGCATAAAAATCAGTCGCTGTTTTAGTACGTGTTGCAGCCCAATAAGTAATGCCCAGTGTAACCGCAACAAAGATCAGGAACATGATAATCGCGTTCCAGTTCAGTGGTGGTTCAGCTGGCGTTGCAGCAACTGCTGATGCGACCACGGCTACTGCCGAAGCTGGCGCAACGGCTACAGGAACGCCTGAAGCTACAACTGCAGTTGTGGGAGCAACAGCAGAGACGCTTGTAGTCGCAGTATCAGCAGCTTGCGACAAGCCGGACGCCGTCAACGTGAGCGCCGTTAAAAGTACAGTAATAATTTTATTCATCATTTAGAGGCCTCTTGAACAATTTCAAGGACAATGGGATCAAATGTCGCATTAGCTTTGTACACGTAAACACCAGTCAATAAGGCTGATACCACGATAACACCCACACCTATAAGCATACCCAGTGGAATAACGCTACCTGCAGCGATTGGCTGAGTTAGCACGCCGGGTGCAAATGCGATCATCAATGTAAATCCAAAATACATGATGCACACAATGGCCGAGAGCGTCCAAGACAGCTTGTCTCGTCTTCCGACCAGTTCCAAGTATTTCGGATTGCTCTGTATTTTACTTGCGATTAATGCAGACATATATGTCTCCTTATTATCTAAGCTTTTTTATAAGCCATTGAACTTCCATAAAAATCTCTGGCCACATTTCGAATTAACTTTTAAGTCAAGACCGGCCCATAACAAATCACACGGGGCGTATAACTATTGCAAATAAGATTTTCATTCGGTTTATTTATTCTCCTTCGATGTAAGCCGTTGGTTAACTATTTTTTTATTGGAATCTTCAGACTCGTTAAACGAGCCTAACGTTCCATTTGTTGCTAGTCCCCACTCCCTAAACAACTATTCAAGCCGCCCTTAGAGTATCCCTACAAAGAATATATCACTGTTCCAATATGGAAGAAACCCCACATAGATTAATTACATATTGATTTCCATTGGTAACCCAACGTTGACCGGTTAGCCGTTTGTAACAAATTGAAGGAACAAAGATATTTCATGGTTAAGTCTGGTCTCGATTTGAACTTGTCAAGTAGCATTCGGGGTATTTCCAACCCGATTGCGAGGACTGCCAATGAATACGGGCAAACTTGTTTTTGCGCAAGTGATGTCGCACTTGCCTCTGACCACTTTCCGCAGATGTGTCGCTCGATACAATGGAGAGCACAAGGTCAAACACTTCACATGTCTCGATCAGTTTCTGTGCATGGCGTTCGCGCAACTGACCTATCGCGAGAGTCTGCGCGACATCGAAGCTTGTCTGCGCAGTCAGTCCTCCAAGCTCTACCACATGGGCTTTCGCAGCAAGGTGTCTCGAAATACGTTGGCCAATGCGAATGCGGTTCGAGATTGGCGAATCTACGCCGACTTTGCGCAAAGCTTGATCGGAATAGCTCGACCACTTTACTTGGACGAACCGTTTGGCATCGATCTCTCCGAGACAGTCTACGCGCTGGATGCGACTACTATCGATCTGTGTCTGTCGGTCTTTCCGTGGGCGCCGTTTCGTTCGGCCAAAGCAGCGATAAAGCTGCATACGCTGCTCGACCTGCGCGGCAACATTCCAAGTTTTATTCATATCAGCGATGGGAAGATGCACGATGTGAATATTCTCGACCAGATCATTCCCGAGGCGGGCGCGTTCTACATCATGGACCGGGGTTATCTCGACTTCGCCAGATTGCATCGGTTGCACCAAGCTGGCAGTTTCTTTGTAACGCGAGCCAAGTCGAATTTGCGCTTTACGCGGCAATACTCCAGGCCAGTGGATCGTTCGTCTGGCATCATCTGCGACCAACTGGGTACGCTGGACGTGTTCTATTCTCAGCAAAACTTTCCAACTACAATCAGACGCATCAGAATCAAAGATGCAGAGGGCAAGAAGTTGGTCTTTCTGACCAACAATCTCGACATGTCGGCGCAGAGCATCGCCGATCTTTATCGCTGTCGTTGGCAAATCGAATTGTTCTTCAAATGGATCAAACAGCATCTGCGAATCAAGTCCTTTTTCGGCACTTCAGAGAACGCGGTCAAATCTCAAATTTGGATCGCAGTTTCGGTTTACGTGCTGGTCGCCATACTGAGAAAGCGACTGAATATCACCGCTTCACTCTACGAAATGTTACAAATCTTGAGCCTCACTATGTTCGAGAGAATGGCGCTAAATCAGCTGTTAGCGCGTACGCCACAAGACACAAATTCACTGGATCCAACCAACCAGTTGTTTCTGTTCGATTAACGTTGGGACACTAGTGATTGATTTCATATGAATGTTACAAGTCGGTTTTCAGCAAAAACGGATGCAACCTCAATGTTTAAAGGACTTTGTAGCTACTTTGGCTATTCAACCAACGCTGAGATTTTTCCAAATCTATAAAATCAGAGAAATTTGCGATAGGCTTCTCGCGAGCCTGTGCCTGCGCAACCTGAAATAATTGTGCGGTCACGATTGCATCTGCCAACGCGTTGTGGCGATCATCATTTTGAATATCAAAGTGTCCATTCCAGTCATCCAATGTCCGCAATCGCACTGCAAGACTTGGGTTTAGCGCCGGCATAATGTATGCCATGTCCAGCCAGGAATGCTTGAATGGTATACCCAGATATTTACTGATTGCACGGCGAATCATGGTCTGGTCAAACATTACGTGATAAGCAACCAAGGGATCTTTTCCAAGATATTCCAAAAAACTCAATAAGGCATCAATAGCTGGCACGCCCTCAGATTGAGCCATCCCTCCAATGCCATGCACTAAAATATTCTCTTTATGACTCACCTTCGGTTGTTGCAGCACAAGGTAAAAACTGTCACCTAGTGAAATCCGGCCATTGACCAACGCAATAGCGCCGATTGAGATGAGGCGGTCTTTCATCAGGTCTAATCCGCTCGTTTCCACATCCACAACGACACATCTCATTTCACCTACCGGGACAGCCAATGGTGACACTGGCAACTTTTCCCATGCCTCCAAGCGCGATCTCTGTTGCTCAGACAACTCGGGCTTGTTTCCAAACACTCTTGCCAACCACTGAATCACAACCGATACTCCAATGCGAGTTTTGCCTGCAGTTTCCTAGCCTGCCTGAAAGCTTCTTTAAGAATGCGCCGATCCAATTCGTTTAGTTGCTCCGGATCAATCAAGTTATCCAATTCTTCTTCACTGAGTCCTTTTGCTTTTTCCTCGTCGTGATGCCGCAAACGCAAAACTTGAATGAATAAAAAAGCATCGATCCACGCTTCAATTTCAGTTGCGGGAATTTTCAACTTTAGCGCACTGGCGCGTAACCGCTGTAGTGTACTGGTATGGGGCACACCTGTTGCCATGCCAAAAATGCGGGCCGCATTTACAAACGGCGTAATCCCGTTTAATTTCAAATCGAGCTTGTTTTCCTTTCCGACGACAAAATCTCTGACAACCCCCAGCGGAGGCTTGAAGTTCATCGATACCTCTGCCATCTGGCGTAAGAAAAGTCCATTCTTGCTTGCGATATCAAGTAACCACTCACGCAATTCTTCAGCCAGTTTATGCTCTCCATAAACCGCACGGAAATCGAAAAAAATCGATGAATTTAAAAGTGCTTCCTGCGAACTGTTAGTGATCCAACTTATAAAGTTAAGTTTCCATTCTTCGAGGGATAAACACCATTGAGGGTTTGATGCCATCACTTGCCCTTTGCACAAAGGGAAACCACATGCGGCCAATGTTTCGTTTATCTTGAGGGCAACGGGCAACAAAGTCGCACGCACCTGGTCGGCATTACTACCTTCGGGTACGCTAAAGATAAGCGCATTATCCTGATCAGTATTAAGTGTCTGCTCAAAGCGACCTTCTGAACCCAGTGCCATCCAACATAGTTCGCTTGCACTGAGTCCGCAGGCATTGCACTCCAGTTCGACCACACGTGCCGTGAGCAAATCGTTAAAGGTTGAGATGAATTGAGTCAATTGTTCAGCGGCCACGCCTTGCGCCATCATGTTATGCGCCATGCTGCGAATATCAGCTGCAGCTTGCTGCAATTCATTTAGGTGCTGCGCATGACGAATGGACGAACCTATTTGTCGCAAGCCAACACGCTGCAAGGCAAATAAATCCTTTTCTGAAACCAGTCCGACCAGACGCTCATTCTCCACCACTAGCACATGGCGAAATCCTTGTTTTGCCATCATCAGGGCAGCCTCATGCGCCTGCGCCTGCGGGGATAAACTAGTCAGTTGCGTGGTCATCACCGATATCACCGGCTGCTCAAGATCAATTTGAGGTAATGCGATACGCTCCAACACATCGGGTAGCGTCAATATTCCAATAGGTCTCCCTGCATCATCTACGGCAACCATCGATCCCACGCGCAATTCATGCATATGTGTCAGCACATCTCTAACACTCGTCTGCGGTGAACAGGTTATAGGAGCACGACGAATAATGGCAGACAAGGGGCTGGTCAGCGATTGCTGTTCGGCACCTGATTGCGTGTACTGCGCTTGAATGACCTGCTTGGAGTGTTCCAGTAAATTAGCAATTCTGCGTGTACAAAAATCGCGGAAGGGGGTGCTCTTACCAAGCAAGGTGTGAAAGTCAGCAGTGGACAACTCATAACAAAACGTATCGTTGCCGGCACGATACAGGCTGGCCACCGGACGATTGGCTAGCAATGCGCCTAGCGGAAAACATTCACCTTCTGCCAGTTCCAACCAAGTATCTGCATCGGTAGCATTAGCGACTTTTTGTTCACCGTGGATCATTCCTTGTTTGATCACAAAAAACCGGTTTACGATGCCTTGTTCGGGTGAAATGATTAATTCATTCTTGGCGTAGTAGCCTAACTGCATCCGTTCAAGCATCCACATCAGATGCGCCGGCTCCATCTTGTCAAACGGAGCATGTGCAGCAAAGAAAGTTAATTGGGAAGGATGGATAGCACTCATGGCAGACTCCGATTCATTCAACAGTTTTATTCCACAACTTTTACCGTCACGCCCAACTCGCGAATGCGCTTTGCAAAAAGTTCCATTTCTTCAACTGGCAACGCATTTAAACGCGGCGCTTCCGGTTGCATCGAAGTGCGGGCAATACCATAAAGCATGACACCTTTTGGTTTCACGCCCAGTTGTAACAAGTCTTGCAAAATTTTCAGATAATCATCCTCGTCCTGAAGGCTGGGCGAATTACCATCCAATGCGAACCAACATGTTTGCAGCCAGGTATTCGGGCAGCATGCAATTGCGGCAATCAGGTTTTCTCGAACTTTATCCAAGCTGGTACGGGTGTCATTGATGCGTGCCATGCCCTGCTCGCTGCCGCGATCAAGCTTGAACCAAACTTCACCGTTCAATTGTGCCATTTGACGCAAGCCTTGCTGCACAATTTCGCGTTGCAACAAACTACCATTAGTAATGAGTAACAATTTAATATGTTCTGGCAATGCAAGTTCATGTTTCAGATTGCCGATAAGTTCGATAACTTGAGAAAACTCTGCCGCACTGGTCGGCTCTCCGTTTCCTGAAAGTGCAATGTCGGTAATTCGCCGAGCCTCTTCGGGCACGCGAGTACGCATAAATTCACCGTTCAATAATTCGTCCAGAAATCCGCGTAGCTCTTTTTCCAGCAAAGCTAAATCAACAGGAGGAGCCGTGCCCAGTTTGAGATCGGGCACCTGGCAATATATGCAACGCCAATTACAGGCATTATTAGTATTGAGATTGATTCCAACAGAAACCCCGCCAGCGCGACGGGAGATAACGGGGTAGACATAACGTAATCCGGCAACGTCACGACTGTGTTCCGTTACTTTAAGTTTATTTTCCACCACTTCATTCTCAGGGTTTGATCAGCGGCAAATACTGCCCTGGATCAACTGGCTTGCCAAATTTGCGTATCTCAAAGTGCAATTTCACCTGATCAGAGTCGGTTTCACCCATCTCGGCGATTTTCTGCCCCTTGCTTACGCCCTGCCCTTCTTTGACCAATATCTGGTCATTGTGCGCATACGCGCTTAGGAAAGTTTTGTTATGCTTGATAATAACCAACTTCCCGTAACCGCGTAAACCGCTGCCGCTGTAAACCACCTTGCCAGCCGCACTCGCCACAACGGGTTGACCTCGCCTACCCGCTATGTCCACACCCTTACGGTTAGCACTTTCAGAATATAAGGTAATCACTCTGCCAATCGTTGGCATTCCCCATTCCAAATCTTCTTCCTCGTCCTCAGCTTTCACAGCGGGAACTTCAGCAACCACGGGAACAACCGGGGTTACTTCCTTTGGGGAATCTTCCTCCTGAATCGCTTCAGCTTGAGCAAGCGCTTTATCCGAATAAGGGATCCTGCCTACCTTGGGCTGTGTTTTTATTCCTCCAAGCGGGGTTGCAGGATGAACTACTGCAGGCTTTGACTCAACGATTTTTGTCGGGGTCGGCAAAGGTATACGTAATTGCTGCCCGATCTGAATTGCTCCCGGATTGTCGATCTTATTCAACTCAGCCAAATCACGATAATCAACACCATGCATAAACGCGATGCTATACATCGTGTCACCCTTCTGCACGACATAATTCTGTGTCTCTACCGGCTTTTTGATTTGCACCGGTTGCGCTGGAGTTGGTTGCGCAGGTTTCTTCATTTCCGTACCGCGCTCCACAATAGGTGCATGCCGTACAGGCTGCGGTGCGCAACCGGCCAAAATAATTGCTGCGGTAAGCAGTGAAATAGATTGAGCAATTTTTTTGCTGATTGATTGAAACCTAATCTCTAGAACTGTCATGCTTTTCCTGTCAGTATAGGTACGAACCTTACCGCCTCAAGGCGACTTTCGTTGTACCCTTTTTCATCGCGTTCAATCAAAGTGAGGAACTGGTCTTGCGTTCCCAAGGGCAGCACCATTCTACCGCCTACTGCAAGCTGTTCCAACAATGCCTGCGGCACATGAGTTGCAGCCGCCGCCATGATAATGCCATCGAACGGAGCGATTTCAGGCCGCCCCATCGTGCCATCGGCATAGCTCAATATCACATTGCGAGCCTGTAATTCTTTCAATGAAATTGATGCACGCTTAAACAAAGGCTGAATGCGTTCAACAGAATAAACTTCCCGCGCGACTTGTCCCAGCACTGCCGCCTGATAGCCACAGCCCGTACCCACTTCCAATACTCGATTCAGTTGTTTGCCATTGCGCAACATTTCGATCATTTTTGCCACGATATAGGGCTGCGAAATAGTCTGTGAGTGGCCGATCGGCAAGGACACATCATCATACGCACGGCTCGCCAATGCCTCATCCACAAATATATGGCGAGGAATAGCACTCATTGCCGCCAGCACGACCTCGTCCGTAATTCCCTGACTACGCAAACGTTCAATCATACGGCTACGTGTCCGCTGCGAAGTCATGCCGATTCCCGAGTGACGAACGTTCATAAACTGTCCTCCATCCAAGCACGCACTGCATCTATCTGTGTATATTGTGTCAGGTCTATTTGCAACGGAGTGATTGATACGCGAAGATTTGAAGTCGCGCAAAAGTCTGTCCCTTCACCGGCATCTTGCGCTTTGCCCGCTGCGCCGACCCAGTACACCGGTTGACCGTGTGGATTACTTGCCTTTACCACAGGCTCGGCTTTATGGCGTTTGCCCAGGCGTGTAACTTCTGTACCCTGAAGTTGGTCGTAGGCCACATCGGGTACATTCACATTAAGCAACCAAGGCGAACTATGCGTGTTTTCTTTAAAACGGGACACTAGTTCAACAGCAACTCGTGCCGCAGTTTCATAATGCGTTAACTCACGTCCGATTAGCGAAATAGCAATTGCTGGAATACCCAGCAAAAACCCCTCGGTAGCGGCTGCGACTGTTCCTGAATAGATCGTATCGTCGCCCATATTGGCGCCGGAGTTTATCCCCGAGATAACCATGTCAGGCTGAGTGTCCAACATACCCGTGACCGCCAAATGTACACAATCGGTTGGTGTGCCATTCACATAGTAAAAACCGCTATCAGCTCTGCGCAAGTTAAGCGGGCGATCTAAAGTCAGAGAATTACTTGCACCACTGCGGTCGCGTTCGGGTGCCACAACAACAATATCGGCTATCGCGGAGAGATGCGTCGCCAGACACGCCAGACCGGGTGCAAAATAACCATCGTCGTTACTAAGCAGAATACGCATCAATTCTGAGGTATATCAAATTTCGGAGAATAAAAGATAGGAATTCATTTAGGCGGATACTTAAAATCGCATCAGCCCAGATTTCCACGATAATTTCTGGGGCAATGGTAGCACACTGGCTACAAGAAAAGTTGCACAGTCACTGAAGCGTTGCTCAGTGACCCGACTTTTTACTCGTAATTATTGTGGCTATCGCACTTGGCAACTAGCCCATTATTGGCGCTGTTTGGGTATTAGTCGTTTGAATCAATTAGACGTTTGAATCAATTAGCCGTGCGGTATTCGCGTGATTGTTTGACTGTATTAGCAGAGGGGACCAAAGTTTTCTTTAATGCTTCTGTCGTAGGCTTGGTTTCTTTCATTTTCAGCACCTTCAACGTTATTTCGTTCATGGCTTCTTCCAACTTCAAAGTCAGCTCATGGCGATCTTTATTCGTTAAAGGCTCGTCGCCATCCGGATAATTGAGCTGTGAGTAGATGACCACATATTTGTGGAAAAGATTTTTCAGGTCAAACGCACGGAGATAATCTTTGGCTATGAAATATTGACTGTTAACCATTGTTGTATTCCTTATTGTTTGTGGGGTGCGCTAAGTCTACAAACTCTCAACCAAACCCATCCGCTGAATAGGAATACTTTTCAGTCACAAATTCCACATTTAAAAATCATCGTCCATGCTGCCCAGCACAAAGTTTGGGAGTAATTCTTCAAAATCAGATTCATTTTCTTCCCAGCAAGAATCATCATTCAGCGCTTTAGCAGTCAGGCGTGTTGGCGCAAAGTTTTCTGGATCGACCGAGTTTAGAATAGCGCTGGCTACGCGTTTGTGGTGCAGTTGCTGTGCTTTCATGTTCGTCTCCTTAAGTTCCAAGTGGTGTCAAATCGACGGTTGCATTTTGCACCGGGGGACGAGCCGAGAAAATAAGAGAATTGATAATTCTTGTGTAGGAATACTTCTTAATGACTTGGACAGATGACAGACTGACATTATCAATAATTATCGACAAAGAGCACGTTTGGAATAACAGGGTATTTTGACCGCTTACTGAAAAAAGCTGAGAACAAGACTTGTGCCACCAATCAAATAGACGTCTTACAATAATTAAATTGGCGTATGAGACTGCTTCCAATTTTTTGGAAATTGTTATTCTTACATATAGAGTTAGGCTTACTCAGTTCACAAGTTATGCAACTCAAATAGTAATTTCCCCCATAAATTATGGTTATTTCTATAGCTGTGTCCCAAACCGAATATTCAATCAATCACGAATATCGCACCGATTTTCTTGACATAAAGTTCTGCATCCATATAATGCGGACTTCGTTTTTTGCGGGAATAGCTCAGTTGGTAGAGCGATACCTTGCCAAGGTATAGGTCGCGAGTTCGAGTCTCGTTTCCCGCTCCAAATTTATTGGGAAAGCATTCTGGCTTTCCCTTAATTTTTACTTCTCTTACGGTGCGATAGCAAAGCGGTTATGCCCCGGATTGCAAATCCGGTTAGCCCAGTTCGACTCTGGGTCGCACCTCCAAATATAATCAACCTGTTACCTCGAATTACCCTCACCCGTTCCCGCCCCATGGGACAAAAAAGTGACACTTCAAAATAACAATTCACAATAAAGTCTAAACTCAGTTTCTTCGGCCACTAGTCATTGTTAATTAGCAGAACAAGGGAATTTTTAATTCAAATCTTAAGGAAAATAAGCGTCCTGCTAAAGAAATCGGAAAATATTCCGATTAACTATCATCAAATCCAGTCAACATTGAAAAATAAATTAACTGACGAGTTAGATAGTTATGAAGTTACTTAAGGCAACAACCACATTCATTGCGTTAGCATTGGCTTCGTTTCACGCAGTCGCTGATGACTACGCAAGTTATAACTATAAACCTAATGGGAACTACGCCTCCATTGGAATCGGTTATGTGCGTTCAACTGCAACGACGCCGCCATGTCAAGGCATGGACTGTTACAAAATACAATCCGGGCCAGAAGTTTCGCTGGGACTCCAGTTTGGCGCCCTTCCCAATTTAGTATTTGGAATTGCAGGTTCTCAACTAACAAGCCCTCAAACAAGCACAACGCTTACTTCAAGCGGCACAAGTTATTCGGTTGCATTGATTGGCGGCTTTGGCCCATTTGACGCAGGACTTTCTTATGCCAACCTACACTCGACAGTCAAAATTTGTAATAACGGGAGTAGTGTTTGCGCTTCATCAAGTGACACGGGGGCCGATTTTGGAGTGCTAGCCAAGTTATGGTTTGGAACGCACCTTAATATTGGCGCCACATTAGACAGCTACTCCTATTCAACATCAATTGCTACTTACACTTCGACGGGCTATTCAATCACTTGGTTGCCATCACTGCGTCATTCATTTACGCTCGACTACAGTTCAACTGTTGATCAAAATAAAAACTCAATTTCAACGGGAGGCGCAATTTCATATGCCTATCTGTTCTAATCAATAAGGGAGTTATGCTCAAAAATAGTTGACATTATCTCCATTGCGTTGAGTCTCTTCTAATAGTTTAAGGCGCATGTTATAGACGCGTTGATATTTACAATTCGCCGTATTCAACTGGGATTATTGAACGTTAAACATTTCTTGCATTAATAAACTTTTCCAAAGACTTCATAGGTAGAGGTTTACTAAAGTGATAACCCTGCAATTCATCACAACCGATACCATGCAAAAAAGCCTTCTGGTAGGAAGTTTCGACTCCTTCTGCAATCACTTTCATACCAAGGCTATGACCAAGCGCTATGATTGCCTTCAGAATTGCTATGTTACTAGGCTCAGTTTCTAGGTGACTGACAAATACTTGATCAATTTTTAGTCGATCTACCGGAAAATCTTTCAAGTAAGCCATACTTGAATAGCCTGTTCCAAAATCATCAATCGCCAATTTGACCCCGAGTGCTTTTAATTCGTGCAATGTAGAGATAAAGCTTTTGGTGTCATGTACTAAACTGCTTTCTGTGATCTCCAATTCCAAACATGCAGGATCAAGACCGCTTTCTTCCAATGCCGCCCGAACGGAACTCACTAAACCAACTTGCCGGAACTGCCGAGGAGAAACGTTCACGGCAATCGGTAATTTATATCCGGCTAATTGGTTTAGCAACACTGCTTGCTGACAGGCTTGATGCAATACCCAGCGACCAATGTCCTCAATCAATCCTGTTTCTTCCGCAACCGGAATAAAGCTTGCCGGTGAAATCATATTTCCCTCAGCCGGTTGCCACCGAATCAGCGCCTCGGCTCCGCAAATAACGCCGGTAGCAAAATCCATTTTGGGTTGGTAATGCAATTGAAATTCATTATTCTCCAACGCCCTGCGCAGACGATATTCCAGATCCAATCGCTCCATAAGACGCTTATTTAATCCTTCAGTATAAAACTGGAATGTGTTTCGTCCGGATTGCTTTGATTTATACATTGCAGAATCGGCGTATTTAAGAAGTTCAGTCGTATTCCCAGAATCATCAGGATAGACGCTGATACCAATGCTGCAAGAGACTACAAATTCTCGCCCCTCGATCAGACAAGGTTCGGCTATCGCTGCCAACACCCGGTGCATACTTTCTGAAATATCTTCTATCTGGTGTAATCCGGTGATTAGCAGAACGAACTCATCACCACCAAGTCGAACCACGGTATCACTTTCACGGACACACGCCGAAAGTCGTTTAGCCATGATTTTTAATAACTCATCACCTGCATGGTGCCCCATGCTGTCATTCACAATTTTGAATTGATCCAGATCAACAAAAGCAGTCGCCACTTTGCTGGAATATCGATCAGCAAGGCCAATATATTGCTGTAATCGATCTACCATCAAAGTACGATTTGGCAATCCAGTAAGCGCGTCGTGAGTGGATAGGTATTTCAGTTCATTTTCATGTTTTTTACGTTGCGTAATATCCGAAACGGTACCCTCGTAAAACATAAGTCTGCCATGCTGATCCCGCACTTCTCGCGCGTTTTCAGAAATCCAGATAATCTCTCCATCTCGACGGCGAACTTGAGCTTCGAAATTTTTAACAATACCTTGCTGGGTCATCAGCTTAATAAATTCATTTCTTTTGCCTGCCTCAACGTAAAGTTGCCCATCGATGTCCGTGATTCCACTTTTTAGTTCGGAAGCAGATTTGAATCCGTAAATATTGGCTAGGGCAGGATTAAAATTGAGGTACTGCCCATCGGGCGAAGTTTGGTAAATACCTTCAACTGCATTTTCAAAGATTGAACGATAGCGTTCTTCAGCTTCGTAGGCCGCTATTTCACTTAACTTGCCATGCGTAATATCCTGAAGAAAACCTTCAATCGCCTCAACCTCTCCAGAATCATTGTAGATTGGGCACCCCCGTTCTATCAGCCATCGTATTCCCCCGTCTGCATGAACTATGCGGTACTCGGCAACAAATCGTTGCCTTGTGGCTACTGCGTTATCGATGATCTCACGCACCCTTTTGCGATCTTCTACATGTGTAATGGATTCCAGAGTTATATCTGTTTCGCCTAAAAATTCATGTGCGCTATATCCGGTAAGTTCTTCACTTCCCTTACCAACAAATACCATTGTCCAATCCATATCATGCAGGCAACAATAGACCACACCATGCAGATTGTTGATCAATGCATTTAGCATCCGCGCACTATCCGTGATCCTCTCGCGCAGATTTGGGCTTAATTGCATTTGAAGCGTAGATTTTCTAATTTGATCCAACATAACTCAGCACCACGTAACGACTCACAACCTATTAAAACAGCATAAATCGCGCCAAGTAAATTTTGTTACGGAATCAGCAGCCCAAACATACTTCAGTAATACTTTTATTCCAAAATGGTGCATTCATAATATTTACGCACTGAAAGTGAACCAAGCAACTCGCCACGTAAAAAGCAAAATTCTAGGGATGTACCCCGTCCGATAAAAATGGTTTGATGCGCCTCAAAGGTGAGGAAACCCTCATGTTCAATTCATTGGACAATGTTGTACACCGCGTAGCCCAACCAATTTACCTGATTCACCGTTCTTGATATAACAAGACGCACCTTTTGAAAGCGAAATTTTCTCATTCTCATCTTTCGGATGCATGCTCAACATAATGATGGGCCAATTGGATTTAACAGCCTCTTAGAACGCTTGCTCATAGCCATTACATAACTCCTGATTGCAAATGAAAAAGGATGCTGAAGCTAAGCCAGAATTCTTTTCTTGTTCCCATATTTGTAAACAGCTAGTAATTTAAGGATTTGAATATTGAACAGATATGATGGAAAGTAGTATCAGTGGGTTCTTAAATTTCTTGTAAGAATCGTCTGATTTTGAATGTAGGAATCCTCTTAGATCCAAGCCATTTAAATGACGCTTGGTAAGCCATCCGTTACAATCAACCGTTTTTTTGCAATTGAAATTTTTTAAGACAATTGATTGAGGAGTTTATATGACCGCCCCAGAATCACATTTTGTATCAACATACATGCGTGCCTTTAAGTTCACCCTGGCTTTTGTGGTCGTTCCGGTGCTATTGGTCGCTTTGTATTTTTTTTCAGCTTTGCATTTTAGTTATTCCGAAGGCGAGCGCGCAGGTTTCGTGCAAAAACTGTCCAAAAAAGGTTGGTTGTGCAAAACATGGGAAGGTGAAATGGCCATGGTTTCTTTGCCCGGAGCGGCACCGGAAAAATTTAATTTCACGGTGAGAGACGATGATGTCGCCGAGCGCATCAATAAGCAAGTGGGTACACGCGTTGCATTAGTATTTGCTCAACACAAAGGTTTGTTCAGTTCATGTTTCGGCGAAACTGAATATTTCGTAACAGACATCAAGGCAATACAGCCTCAATAAACTATTTAAGTTTAGGGCTTCCCTTTGGTTGCGTGAGCGGGGCGAAAAACAGCGCATTGTTGCGCATTTGATTCGAGATAGTCTCCACCAATCAGATCCAGACAGTAAGGTACGGCCGGGAAAACCGCATTCAAACAATCATCGATAGCTGAAGGTTTGCCGGGCAAGTTGATAATGAGACTCTTTCCGCGTATGCCTGCGGTCTGCCGCGACAAGATCGCGGTGGGAACAAACTTCAACGATGCTGCGCGCATCAGTTCGCCAAAACCCGGCATCAACTTTTCGCAGACTAGTTCTGTCGCCTCAGGGGTAACGTCACGTGCTGCAGGGCCGGTTCCACCGGTGGTCACTATCAAGCTGCATCCGACGATGTCGCTCAACTCGATAAGGTTTGCTTGTATTAGCGACTGCTCGTCAGGAATCACTCTGGCTACAGCTTCCCACGGACTAGTTAATACGCGTGTAAACCAAGCTTGTATCGCGGGGCCTCCCTTATCTTCATACTCGCCGCGACTAGCCCGGTCTGAAATAGTCAGGATGCCGATTTTTGCAATTGTCATTCTATGCCCCTGTTCTCTTCCTCAAATTCCGTGCCGTCCAACAATTGAACTATCGCTTTAACTCCTGCCTCCAAGCCATCACAAGCACTCGGCACGACCAACAGCGCATCAGCTCGCGCCATAGACAGTAACACCCCGCTACTTTGAGAGCCTGTGGGGGTGGCAAGATAGCCCCCATCATCCCGGCTCAACACCACTCTAACAAATTCAACATTCCCGGGTCGATGAGCCACTGCTTGCGTCAAACGCACGGGCAGGATGCGTCGGAAGATGCGTGCGTGTCCCATCATGTTGCGCAATGCGGGGGTAACCAATTGCTCAAAACACACCATGCTGGAAACCGGGTTACCGGGTAAACAGAACACCTTGCAATGCTTCGTTGTACCAAATGCCACCGGTTGCCCGGGGCGCATTTGCACTCTCCAAAAGTGCATCTGCGCACCGAGTTGCTCCAGTGTGGGCCGCACGAAATCATGCACCCCGACAGAAGTGCCTCCGGATACCAGTAATACATCGTATTGCAAACCCTGCTCCAGTTTTTCGCGTAAATCGTTCAGGTCGTCGCGGGCAATACCCAGCAGTGTCGGCACAATTCCCAAGGCCTGCACTTGTGCCATCAAAGCGTAACTATTGGCATCCGGAATTTTGTTCACATCGAATGCATCATGAAGCCCTTCCAGTTCATCACCACTGGAAAGAATGGCAATGCTCGGACGACATCGAACCTGCACTTCGGCGCATTTCACCATGGCGAGAATACCCAATGTTCCGGGATTAATCTCAGTCCCGGCAGTAAGTATCACTTCATTTGTGCGCAAGTTTTCAGCACGGCTACGAATGTCTTTGCCCGCTTTCGCTATAACATTAATCTGCACTTTATCCGGCGCAATTGCTTGTGTATCTTCAACACGGATTACGGTATCAGTCCCCTGAGGAATCGGCGCCCCGGTCATAATACGTGCGCATCGTCCGGCTTCAACTTTCAGCGTGGGTAAGTCGCCAGCCTTGATATCGGCAATCACGATAAGTTGAGCAGGTACAACACTCAGGTCTGCCGCTCTTACCGCATAGCCATCCATTGCTGAAATATCGCAGGGTGGATGATCACGATTCGAACGGATATCATTTGAAAGAATGCGTCCAAGTGCCTGCAACAGATCAATCCGCTCAGTGCCCAACTGCACTGCGTGATGCAAGACCATACGTTGTGCTTCGTTTAACGGGATAGCATCCTTCATTTCATTCCTTTTGCAAGTGCAACAGCTTGTGGTGTATCCAAATCAATAAAACTTCGCAACTGCGGATCGAATTTCATCAATTCATCATCCGCCACATAGCGCACATCCAATGCCTTCAGCGCCCCGAGCAAACTTTTATTTCCAGTTTCCAAACTATGCTGCAACGCAGGCAGACAGCTACGTGCATAAAAAGCGGCTAGCGGTTGAGCATATTCACCCGCAACAGGAATCACTGCCTGATGCTCTGCGCGATAATTCGACAATTGCACGATCAAGTCAGGTACTACGAAAGGCATATCGCAAGCCACTACAAAAGCCCATGACGCAGTAATTGCCTCCAAGGCACTGATCAATCCAACCAGCGGCCCACCATCTGATTGCGAGTCGTATATTTGTGGCAAAGCAATATCTGCACGATGCTGGCGCACGCTGATCAGGGTTTGAGTAAATAACGGCTGAACACGATCAATCACCCTTTGCAACAAGGTATCACCGTTAAATGGCAGGGAGGCTTTGTCGCGTCCCATTCGTTTTGAATTGCCCCCGGCAAGAATAATGGCAGTGCAATCTGCGATCATCCCCTCACCCGCCCTAAAATAAAATTTGCAATCCCATCGATATCGTCCAATGAAAAATGCGGAAGATGCGGATGCGCCGTATCCACATCCGTGACCAGAGCGATTAAGCCATCACACCGCGGTGTTGTAGAACATGCCGCACGCAGCAGTTCAATTTGCGGGCAACTCGCATTCGAAAAACTTTCTGTCAACACCAAATCGGCATCGCTGAAATAACGTTGCGCAAGAAGCACAGGATCGAGCGGTTCGGAATAGTCTGCCACCATTTGAAGCGCATGTGGCGTTACCAACATACTCGCCATCGCTCCCGCCTGTTTCAGACGCCAACTATCCTTGCCCGGCGTATCGAGTGGCACGTGATGATGCGTATGCTTGATAGTCGCGACTTTCAACCCTGCCGCATGCAACATTGGCAGCAGCTTTTCTATCAGCGTGGTTTTGCCGGAGCCGGAATGCCCGACGATGGAGATAATTTTCAAAGGACGTGTACTAATATTTATGGATGCGGCGTGACCCATGATTCCCCTTCAGGCGTTGTTTCTTTTTTCCAAATCGGCACGCACTGTTTCAATTCATCAATCAGCCAGTGGCATGCATTCAGCGCAGGAGCGCGGTGTTCGGCTCCGGTGACAATCAGCACAATGTTGTCCCCCGCTACAACGCTGCCAATGCGGTGCACAATACGAGCATCCAGTAAACCATATTTCTCAATCGCCTCGTTGCGCAAACGTTGCAACTCTGCAACCGCCATAGCGGGGTATGCATCGAAGTCGATACGCAAAACATCCCGCCCTTCGGAAAAGTCACGTGCACAACCAACGAAAGTTGCGATTCCACCTATGCGTTTGGAGCTGGCTCGCAGCGCAGCCAATTCGGCATCGACGGAAAAGTCTTCAGTTTGCAGTCGCACGGCTTCTTGCATTTCAACCTCCACTGAACTTCGCCATGAAGGCAATCTCGTCGCCGTCATTGAGCGGCAAGCTCATGTCCTTTATTTGGACTTGGTTAACCGCAGTGAAGCATACAATATCAAATGCCTGCGGGTGAGTTACGCGCAATGCTGCAACGGCTTCACGTAATTGCATGCCAGGCGCAAACTCCATCAGCGTTTCTCTCTTCGAAATGCGCTCTGCCACTGGTCCAAAAAAAAGAATGCGTATCACGCTGCCACCCTGCGCCAAATACCACTCTTGCCGCCACGCTTTTCTTCAAGTTGTATTTGTTCAATGCGCATGCCTCTATCCATTGCCTTGCACATGTCGTACACAGTAAGCAGCGCGGTGCTAGTGGCACACAAGGCTTCCATCTCGACACCGGTCTGCCCCATGCATTTGGTCGTGACGAAAACACGCAAACCGACACAGCCACTTGCATCCGCCTCCAGGATTTCGTCAAATGTCACTTCAACGCCGGAGAGCGGCAAACTGTGACACATCGGGATCATCTCGGCGGCACGTTTCGCACCCATCACCGCGGCAACATCGGCGACAGCCAATACGTTGCCTTTGGCAATAGTGCCCGAACGTATTCTTTCCAGGGTTGCTTGCTGCATACGGATCACTCCGCTTGCAATCGCTACGCGCTGGGTTCCCTGTTTGTCAGAGACATCCACCATGCGTGCGCGTCCGTTTTCGGAAAAATGTGTCAATACATCCATGTCTTTTCCCATCCTCTTTACAAGGGTATATATGAATAACAATCACACGTAGTACCTGCAAAATACGAGTATGGACATTAACAGATTTTTTGTAATATTTGGCGTGCAAAATGGTATGAGAACAACAATGTGGGCCAGCTATTTCCAATGACCTTTGGAATACTCGTATGTAGCATATGTTAAAATATCACAGCATAATTCGGATGCCAGTCTTCATCTGTCAACTAAAGACGGCCTTTTACTATGTGCTTACCGAATTACAAGTTTTACTGAAAGCTGCCAAAATCAGGAATTCGACTGATTGCGTAGTTCATTGATAACAATTATATTTACGCCACTCCTGCCTTTGAGTATTTTCGAAACTTAACTGGATTAAGAAGCACCTTGAGAATTGGAGAAATAAAATGAATAAACTCGCAATACTACTAATATCCTTGATGGTCGTGGCTTGCTCTTCGCCAACGCCGCCAGCCCCATCAACCTCGCAAAGTAATAATCAGACCAATAACAGCTCGAACGATGCGGCTTCGACCTCGGCTGCTTCGCCTACTCCGGCAACTTCAACTGAGCCAACTGCAGCAGCTTCAATAGCAACTGCTTCATCAACAGCCGCACCCACAGCCGAAGCGGCAGCAACAACTTCTTCTGCTATGGCTCCAGCTGCTTCGACTAATTTGGCGAATGAACTTCAGACATTACATAACGAAAGCATTTATTTCGACTTTGACGAATCTATTGTTAAATCTACGTTCAGGGAAATCCTTGAGAAGCAAGCTTCAAATTATAAAAGCCATGCAAATGAAGTTCTCGTTTTCGAAGGGAATGCCGATGAGCGCGGTAGCGTTGCATATAATTTAGCACTAGGCGAGCGTCGTGCAACCAGTGTCAAAAAAGCATTAGTTCAATTGGGCGTTCCTGCAGCCAATACCAAAGTGGTTAGTTTCGGCAATACCCGACCCAAACTCACATGCCATGAAGAAAAATGCTGGCAAGAAAACCGCAGAGTTGATTTCACCTACAAATAAAATTGATTCTTTTACTGATTGGAAATAAATAAAGGTTGAAAGTATTTCAACCTTTATTTTTATTCTAAACATTAACGCCCGCGTTTCACCAAAATTATTAATCGGTACTGTTAAACTTCGTGTTATTCCCGCTTGCGAATTTATTTGAATACACCCTTTTAATGAGGCAGGAACAGAACGAATTTACGCAAAAGAAAAGGAATCATTTATGAAAGTAAAGAATTCACTCCGACATCTTTATGTGATTATTTTACTTTGCATTTCGTATCCGGTGTATGCCGTATTGGATATCCAAATCACGGGGGCAGCGGAAAAGCAAATACCGGTTGCCATTGTGCCGTTAGCGGGTGAAGAGAAGTTAAAGCAAAGCATCAGCAACATAGTTTTGGCAGATTTGGCCAGAAGCGGGCTTTTCAAACTGGTTGACCCTGCCGGCAAGGCACCACACACAATAAGCGAAGTTGACTACCCTGCATGGGCGGCGGCAGATGCAATATCTATTGGAACCGCAGATATGGAACCCAATGGCCGAATTAAAGTGCGATTTCACCTGGTGGATTCTGTTAGAAAAATGGAATTGCTTGCTCAGACTGTCTACGGCAAAAGTACTGAAATCAGAGCGATTGCACACCAGATTTCTGATTTGATTTTCGAAAAGTTAACTAACCAACCGGGTGTCTTCAACACACGCATTGCCTACGTCAATCTGCTCGGTAAAAAATACCAACTTGTGATTGCCGATTGCGATGGCTACGATGAAAAAGTCGTTTATTCATCCAATTCGCTCATCATGACTCCCTCCTGGTCACCTGATGGTGGCCATATCGCTTATGTGGTTTTTGAAAAAGATCATGCTGTCATTTATGTGCAATCTTTGTTGACCAATCAACGCATCGCAGTAGCAAACTTTCCAGAAAGTGACAGTGCGCCCGCTTGGTCACCCGATGGTCGACAACTCGCCTTTGTGCTCACTAATGATGGCAATTCACATATATTTTTGGTACGCCCTGACGGCTCAGAATTACAACAAATGACGTTTGATGATGAAATCGATACTGAACCCAATTTTTCTCCGGACGGACAGAGCATTATTTTTGAATCAGATCGCAGCGGAAGTGTTCAGCTTTATCAGATTCCAGTCGACGGTGGCGATGCCGAACGATTGACTTTTGAGAATGGCAGCTATTTTTCGCCACACTATAGCCCGGACGGAAACAGTTTTGTATTTGCAAAGTGGGAAAGCGGCAGATTTCATATTGCTACAGAAGATTTTAAAACCAAACTGGTTCAAGGATTAACGAATGGTGGATGGGAAAGAAATCCCAGCTTTGCGCCCAACGGTCAAATGATCCTGTATGCAACCGAAGAGAATGGTCACGGAATTTTATCCACTGTTTCTATTGATGGAAGAGTCAAACAAAAAATCACATCCCAGACAGGCGATATTCTTGACCCTATATGGGGACCGTTCACTAAGCACTAGTTTTAAACTCGCATTTTCAATCAATATCTTCCTGAGTAATTACACTTGCATCGCTCGGGGAATAAAGTGAAAAATGTCTGTTTGATATTCGCTTGGATATTTTATTCGCCGCATAAAGATATAATGAAACACAAGGTTCTTTCCAGCACAGTTGTATAAAAGTCTCATGGAATGAAAGAGAAAAAGGGTAGTCACGATGATTACAAAAGTCGGCTTTGTTGTGCTTGCGCTAATTGCATGGGGTACCTTGTTTCTATTGGATTATTACCTCAAGCAAGATCAAGCAGAAAATACCCGACAATTACATGCTTTCGTGCAGCAAACTCGCGATCAAGCAAAAGCCAGATCTTCGGCAAAAGAACAGTTTGAAATACAACTCTTGAACGACGCTACCCGATGCCAAGAAAACTCCATACAGATACATAATGCCTATGTTGATCTTGTCCTGAAAGTTGCGCCCAAAAAACATGGGAAAACAATTATGCCGAGTGAAATTCTTGAACAGGCGAATTCTTTTTTAATGGACAAAAAAAATGAATGTAAGCATATTTATGATGAAAGATTGCATGAAGGCTAATGGCTTGCTATCTGCGAATTAAGATAGATTGACTAAATTCGAGTAAAAGAGGTATTGTTGTTGAGTAAAATAATCGGATATTTTTAAACCCATAGATTACTTGGGTGTAATAACAACATGACAAAACGTTCTTACCCTTTTCTATATTGTTTTCTTCTGACCACCAGTCTGATATCCAGTGGTTGCGCCGTCGGACCGGATTTTAAATCCCCAACTGCACCTAAAACCACTGGCAATTTATATACTCCAGAAGCTATTTCCACCACAACTGAATCAGCAACAAGTTCCAATAATAATGATAAAGCAGGTATAGCCCAGCACATTGTTTATGGTAAAGAACTTCCTGCACAGTGGTGGACACTTTTCCATTCAGAGGCATTGGATCAGCTTATTCGTAGCGCACTTCAACAGAATCCAACCTTTGCTGCCGCACAAGCAACCTTGCGTCAGGCCAAGGAAAGCTTCAATGCCGAATCAGGCACACTATTGTATCCGAGCGTAAACGCTCAACTCGGTGCTACTCGTGAGCAAGCACAACTTTATAGTACGACCCCCAGCGTTTTCAATCTTTATAACGCGACAGTCAACGTCACCTACAGTCTGGACATTTTTGGCGCTTCACACCGCCAGCTTGAAAGCATGATGGCTGCCGTGGACTATCAAAGCTTTGAACTTGAAGCCGCTTATCAGATGCTGGTTTCCAATGTGGTCACAACTGCGATCAAGGAAGCATTGCTAAGAGCGCAGTTGCAAGCAACGCAAAACATCCTAGATGCGCAGCAGAAGCAGTTAGACGTGATTGAGAAACAACTCAGCCTCGGTGCTGTCACACGCTCTGTTGAATTATTGCAAAGAACGCTGGTTGCACAAACTCAGGCACTGTTGCCACCCCTTGAAAAATCTCTAGCACAAACACGTCATCAGTTGTCGGTTTATGTTGGCAAACTTCCAAGCGAAACGGGGTTGCCCGAGTTTCAGCTCGATGCATTACAGTTGCCTCCCGATCTGCCCGTTTCACTACCCTCTTCACTGGTACGGCAACGACCGGATATACGCGCAAGTGAAGCACTTTTTCATCAGGCAAGTGCGCTAGTGGGCGTGGCAGCGGCTAACCAATACCCACAAATCAATCTGACCGGCAGTTATAGCTATGAACGCGTACAACTCGGCACTGTGGGTGCAAGTAGTCCGTTGTGGAGTCTGGGTGCTGGATTGACCCAGCCGATCTTTAATGCCGGCGCACTTAAAGCAAAACGTCGGGCTGCTGAAGCGGCCTATGATCAGGCCGAGGCCGAATATCGGTGGACTGTTTTAACCGCATTTCAAAATGTCGCCGATAATTTGCGCGCAGTTGACTCTGATGCTGCCGCATATAAGGCCCAAGCAAATGCCGAATCTCTGGCTCAGGAATCAATGGAGCTGAGCCAGCATCAATACCAGTTGGGCGCTGTTAGTTTTCTGACCGTGCTTGACGCTGAACGGAGCTATCAGCAAGCTCATATCAATCTGGTAGTTGCTCAGGCTGCACGGCTTACCGATACAGCGGCATTGTTTGTCGCACTGGGTGGCGGCTGGTGGAACCGCACAGAAGATAATATTGTTAAAGATAAAAAAGATCCCGGTAAAAGCTAAGCAGAAGCAAACTATACAAACATGTAATTGCATTTACACACTGAATGGATAATTGAAATTTCAAAGAGATCACTTATGACAAAACGAATGTTAATTATGCTGGGCTGCATAGTGGCACTAATTGCTGCTTTGGCTTTCGGCTTTTTTTTACATATCAAACAATTGATAGCTAACTCACCCAAACCCAGCCCGCAAACAGTAACCGCTGCTACTGTCTCTGCGCTGGAATGGCAACCGCAACTCTCATCTGTTGGAACGGTGTCTGCAGTTCATGGCGTCGATATCAGCAGTGAAGTTGCCGGTCAGGTACGCAAAGTCAATTTCAAATCAGGGCAAGACGTGAATGCCGGTGACGTGCTAATTGAATTAAACGCAGATTCGGATATTGCTCAACTTGCTTCTCTACAAGCTGCGGCTGAACTATCAGCAACTACACTAAAACGTGATCAGGCGCAGTTGGCTGTGCAAGGCGTCAGTCAAGCGCAGGTTGATGGCGATGCTGCAGACCTGAAAAGCAAAAACGCATTGGTCGCGCAGCAACAAGCACTCGTCGCCAAAAAAATAATTCATGCCCCTTTTTCAGGAAGACTGGGCATTACCACTACCAATCCGGGACAGTATCTCAATCCTGGTGACAAAATAGTGACGTTACAGGCGATTGATCAGGTTTATTTAGATTTCTATTTACCGCAGCGCCAAGTTGGCTCATTGTCCAAGGGGCAGGTGGTGAATGCGCAAAGCGACGCTTATGAAAATAAATTGTTTCAAGGCAACGTAACCGCGATTAGCCCGAAGCTGGATCTAACGACGCGTAATATTCAAGTTCAGGCGACCATCGCTAACGCAAAGCATCAATTGCTTCCTGGAATGTTTGCCAATGCCATGGTCGATGTGGGAGAGAAGAAACATTATCTGACTCTGCCGCTGACCGCAATCACATTCAACCCTTATGGTTCAACTGTGTTTGTTGTTAAACCCTCTGCAGCAAAAGAAGGTGAGACTGCGACACCGCAACCTGGAACCAATCTCGAAGTTCAGCAAGCATTCGTCACAACAGGCGAAACCCGGGGCGATCAGGTGGCAATCACGAGTGGTTTGAAAGAAGGGCAAATGGTTGTCACCAGCGGGCAAATTAAACTCAAGAACGGTACACCTATCGTTATTGACAATACAGTGCAGCCGGCAAATAGCCCCAACCCCACTCCACAAGAACACTAAAGTTACGGGCACCTATTTTCCATGAACTTTACTGACTTATTTATTCGCCGACCTGTTCTGGCTACGACTGTGAGTCTGCTCATCGTGGTGCTGGGAATGCGCTCGTTATTCAATCTGCCAATTAATCAATATCCGCGCACTCAAAATGCAGTGGTGACCGTTTCAACAGCCTACTATGGGGCCGATGCAAAGACGGTCGCCGGATTTATTACACAACCCCTTGAGTCCGCCATTGCACAGGCACAGGGAATCGACTATTTGTCTTCATCCAGCAGTAGCGGGATTTCGACTATTACGGCAACACTTCGTTTGAACTACGATGCCAACCGCGCACTCACTGAAATCAACACACAGGTTAATTCCGTCAAAAATCAATTACCCGTTCAGGCACAAGTGCCCGTGTTAACTGTACAAACCGGGCAAACGACAGATGCGATGTATCTGGGCTTTTATAGCGATACTTTACCGACAAACAATGTCACCGACTATCTGGTGCGTGTGGTCAAACCAAAGCTGGATTCTGTTGAAGGCGTACAGACCGCAGAAATTCTGGGAGCAAGACTGTTCGCGCTGCGCGCGTGGCTTGACGTCGGAAAAATGGCGGCTCACGGTGTTACTGCCATGGATGTCAGTGCAGCCCTTGCCAGTAATAATTTTCTGGCGGCGTTGGGCTCCAGCAAGGGCCAAATGGTCACCGTTCCGTTAACAGCGGGTACTGATTTACATTCGGTGGATGAGTTCAAAAAACTAGCGATCAAGCAAAATGGTGATGCCATTGTGCATTTGGAGGATGTGGCGACTGTCACGCTGGGTTCGGAAAACTATGATTTCAATGTTGCATTCAGTGGAGTCCGCTCAGTATTTATCGGTATCAAGGTTGCGCCAGAGGCAAATATTCTCGAAGTTGCAAAACACGTTCATGACGTGTTCCCTGATATTCGCAGCCAATTGCCAGTTGGACTTACCGGTCAGATTGTTTACGACTCAACAGATTTTATCAATACTTCGATTAGAGAAGTCATCAAAACATTGGTCGAAGCACTACTAATCGTCACGGTCGTTATTTTCCTTTTCCTTGGTAGCCTTCGCGCCGTACTTGTGCCTGTTATTGCAATGCCGCTTTCCCTGATTGGTACATTTTTCATCATGCTGATGCTGGGCTATTCAATTAACCTGCTCACTTTACTTGCGCTGGTTCTGGCTATCGGTCTGGTAGTGGATGATGCAATTATTGTGGTCGAAAACGTTGACCGTCACATGCGAGAAGGTGCCTCACCACTGGACGCCGCACTTATTGCAGCCCGGGAACTAGGCAGCCCTATTTTGGCCATGACCGTCGTGCTGGTGGCGGTCTATGTCCCAATTGGTTTTCAAGGGGGTTTGACTGGAGCACTGTTTACTGAATTTGCATTTACGCTTGCGGGGGCGGTGACAGTATCCGGCATAGTCGCACTCACACTTTCCCCTATGATGTGTTCACGCTTCTTCAATCATGAGCAGGACAGTGGCCGTTTTGTACAGGCTATAGACAGAACTTTCGAGCGTATTCGGATTGCTTACCAATCAACACTTAAAAGCTTACTGAGAACCTGGCCTGTGATGATTGTAATGGGCGGATTGCTGATCGCGTTGCTTCTGGTGATGTTCAAAATGTCACAGTCGGAACTCGCACCGGAAGAAGATCAGGGAATTGTTCTGTCACAGGTTGTAGGCTCGCCTACCGCAACATCAGATCAGATGCTCACCTATGCGGATCAGGTGTACAACATTGCCAAGAGCACGCCCGAGTATACGCAAATGTTTCAAATCACCGGTGTTCCGACTTTGAATTCGGGCATTGGCGGCGTCCTGTTCAAGCCATGGGATCAGCGTGAACGTAGCGCCCATCAGATTCAGCAGGATCTTCAGGCGCGCTGGAACAAAATAGCCGGTGCTCGAGTTGCTGCTTTCCAATTTCCCCCTTTGCCGGGCTCTTCCGGCCTGCCGGTGCAGTTTGTAATCACGACGACCGAGCCCTTTCAAAATCTTAATGAGGTAGCACAACAAGTACTGGACAAAGCTAAGTCATCTGGAAAGTTTTACTTCATCGATACCGACTTGAAAATTGACAAGCCCCAGGCAACCGTTACCGTTGATCGTGACAAAATTACTGCGCTGGGATTAACCCAACAAGATGTGGGCAATGCCCTCAGCGCGGCGCTGGGAGGCGGTTACGTTAATTATTTCTCGATTGACGGACGCTCATATAAAGTGATTCCGCAAGTATTGCAAACTGACCGGTTAAACCCGTCACAAGTACTCGATTACTATATCAAGGCCCCCTCCGGTGCGATGTTTCCGGTCAGCACGGTAGCCAGTTTGAAATACGACATCACGCCGGAATCCATCACGCGTTTTCAACAGCTGAATTCGGTTACCTTATCAGGCGTCTCCGGCTCTTCGCAAGGTGATGTACTGCAGTTTATGCGCGACACGTTACAACAGGTCGCCCCAAGCGGCTATACCGTAGATTACTCCGGACAATCAAGGCAGTTCATGAAAGAGTCCGGAGGCTTTCTGGTCACCATGCTGTTCGCCGTAGTTATAGTGTTCCTTGCACTTGCAGCGTTATTTGAGAGTTTCCGCGACCCCATTGTAATTCTGATATCCGTACCTTTGGCGCTGTTCGGGGCCATGATATTTTTATTCCTCGGCTTTGCCTCTTTGAATATTTATACTGAAGTTGGATTGGTGACGCTAATGGGTTTAATTAGTAAGCACGGAATACTTATCGTCGAAGTGGCCAATCAGCTTCGCAGTACCGGTCTCAGCAAAATTGAGGCCATTGTTGGAGCAGCAACGATACGTCTGCGCCCGATATTAATGACAACAGCAGCGATGGTTTTTGGTGTGATACCGCTGGTGATTGCTTTTGGTGCAGGTGCAGCAGGCCGTCACGCCATGGGTCTGGTTATCTTCACCGGACTTTCTATTGGCACCTTGTTTACGCTATTCGTGGTCCCTGCGATGTATATGTTTCTGGCGTCAAACAGAGTTGATCTTACGGCCGCAGATAATAACCTTGAGACTAAACATTAAACTTCAAAATATGCGAATAGCGAGCTTTGCATAATTAACAAATGGAGAATTCAAAATGAACTCTAAAATTTCAATCATAACGGGTGGTAGCAGAGGGCTAGGGAAAAATACCGCATTGCACCTTGCTCAAAAAGGTGTTGACGTCATACTGACCTACCACAGTCGAAAAGATGATGCAGAAGCCGTGGTCAGCGCGATCAAAAAACTCGGCCGCAAGGCTTTTGCTTTGCAACTTGATGTTGGCGACACCGACACCTTTGCTGATTTTGCTTCACAAATAGAATCATTGTTAGCAATTAACTGGCAAAGAAATAGCTTTGATTATCTTGTCAATAATGCGGGCATTGGCATCCATGCATCCTTTGGCGAAACAAGCGAAAGTCAGTTCGACCAACTGGTTAACATTCATTTAAAGGGGCCATTCTTTTTAACCCAAAACCTGTTGCCTCTCATTGCAGATCAAGGCAGCATTGTTAACTTGTCTAGTGGGCTGTCACGGTTTTCTCTTCCCGGATATATTGCTTATGGGTCAATGAAAGGTGCCATTGACGTATTCACTCGGTATCTAGCTAAAGAACTCGGACCAAGAGGGATCCGCGTTAATGCTGTTGCGCCCGGTGCCATTGAAACAGATTTCGGTGGCGGTTTTGTACGCGACAATCCGCAAATCAATAAATTTATTGCAGATCAGACTGCGTTGGGACGTGCAGGACTACCTGATGATATTGGCGGGGCAATCGCTTCATTGTTGAGCGACGATAACCGCTGGATTACAGGCCAGCGTATTGAAATCTCCGGTGGTATGAACTTATAAATCAGAAGCGGAGAAATTACTGTCAACGCTGAGTGATGCACTTGAATTGAGATAATTACCTACGCTATCTCAAGCAATTTTTGTAATCATTTTTCCTGGAATACACCATGAAATTTTATATGACTCCCGGCTCATGTTCGACCGGTATACATATTTTGCTCGAAGAACTTGAGCTTACATTCGAGGTATACCTTGTCAATCTGATGGCGGGAGATCAGAACAAACCGGAATTTTTAGCAATCAATCCCAAAGCCACTATTCCCGCACTGGTTCGCGATGATGGTTCATCGATTACAGAATTTCAGGCTATTGCCTGGTGGCTGGCACGCACCTACCCAAAGTACAAATTGATACCTGAAGGAATAGATGCTGAAGTGCGTGTCATCGAAACGATGGGCTATATTGTCGGCACTATTCACGGACAGGGCTACACCCGCATCTTCACCACATCAAATTACACTGCCAATGAAGCAGAGCACGCGGCTATTAAGGCACGCGGTCGCGAGATCGTAGAACAAGGATTTGCAGTGGTGAATGAGATATTAACCGGCAAGGACTATGTTGTTGGCAGTTTTAGCATCGCCGATGCGGCACTGTTTTATGTCGAATTTTGGGCTGACAAAATCAAGTTGGAACTACCGCCAAATTGTCTGGCACATTATCAGCGCATGCTGAAACGGCCTGTGGTACGGCGGGTATTGATGGAAGAAGGTTACCGGCTTTAACATCGGAGGCGGCGTATTCTGCAAGGTATTGTTCAGTAGATCACCCGGTTATGAATTGCTTTGTGACCAGCGCTCGGAGCCAAATGCAGCTGCAATTGCTGCGGCACGAGACTCTTGCAAAGTATCGGCTAATGGACCGGCTGCATCAATATTCGCGCAAGCTTTTAACGCGATCTCCAACAAGGTAGCCTTGGGATATTCTTTGCCTTCGTATCCCGGATAGGCACGATAATCACAAGCACACAACATTATTATTTGCTCAAAGCGCACCGGATTAACAAAAGCGCCCAGTCGCTCCAACATGCTGGCAACCGGACCTGCGCGCACTTCCGATACTCGATGTATCCGTTCGCATTCGACCAGCGCCAAGATAGCCATATCACGACAATCCTCCGGCACATCAAAGCGTTCACAAATGCTCATTATGCGAACCTGACCGCGCTCGATATGGCGATAATGGACAGGCAAGTGTTCAGGTGGAGAATCCGCTTTCCCTACATTCATTACCAGTGCAGCGAAGCGCACCGGCATGGGGGCATTGCAACGAGCAGCCTCATCCAGAACTCGCAGCATATGGTAACCAATGTTAACTTGCTGCGGATCATTAGCGATTTGGTGTACACAGAACAAAGGGGCAATTTCGGGCAGTATGATTGCCATCGCGCCGCATTCATACAAAGCACTGAACATATTTGAGGGTGTCTCTGCCATCAGACCCGGTATCAACTCTGACCAGACCTCACCAGGTAACATGCCGCTCAGAGCACCGGCCTTCACTTGCCTGCACATTAGATCCAGAGTCTCTTCATCCATCGCCCCTTGAACGCCTGCGGATAGCGCGGCAAAGCGCAGAATACTAAGCGCCGGGTCGATCTGAGGTAGAAAGAGGCTATTAAGTTTCGGGGTCATGATGTTGGATACTCACACATCTGACATTTGATTTTTCATTCATGCTCAACCCAACTTGTTATGCAAGAAGTAAGCGCATCACGGTTTATAGGCTTTGTAATAACGTCATTCATTCCAGCCGAACGACAAGCTTCAAAGTCCGATTCCATAGCATTGGCAGTAAGGGCGATTATCGGCACCTGAGATTTTGCACCGGTCAGAGATCTAATTTTCTGCGTTGCCTCTAGCCCACCCATTACCGGCATCTGCATATCCATGAGGATAAGGTCATAATCATTTTTACCAACCGCTTCGATTGCTTCAACACCATTTTCAGCAACATCAACTTTGTAACCAAGCTTAACTAGCAAGGCTACTGCAATTTTTTGATTGATCCTATTGTCCTCAACAAGTAAAACGTGCAGCGTATTCTCTGTTTTTTGATCTGCTTGTGGGGGAGATACCACTGGCAAATTTGGCGATGTCATTAATTCTTGTTGCTCAGCACCCAATTCAAGGGGTAATTCAAACCAAAAACAGCTACCTTTTCCTTCCACGCTACTGACTCCAATATTTCCACCCATTCCCTCAACCAGTCGCTTACTGATTGCCAGCCCCAGACCTGTGCCCCCGAACTTTCTTGTTGTTGAAGCATCGACTTGGCTGAAATTAGAAAACAACTTGTCGAGCGCGTTCGCAGGAATTCCAATACCAGTGTCGTTAATATCAAACCGAAGCCCCTTGGGCTGGCGAGCGATGCTAATCCGAACCTCTCCTTGACTAGTAAACTTGATTGCGTTCCCCGCAAGATTTAGCAACACTTGTCGAATACGGAGACTATCGCCGACAAATATGGTGTCAGCATCCGGTGAAATATCGATATCGAAGTTGATGCCCTTCTCGTTCGCCCTGACCTTGAGTGTTGAACTAACTTTAGCGGCGAATTCTTTGACAGAAAAAGAGTGAAGCTCAAATTCCATGCGATCAGCCTCGATTTTAGATAAATCAAGAATGTCATTGATGATCGTCAGGAGTGATTCACCAGAGTATAAAATGTCTCTCACTAATTGGCGCTGTTCACTATCCAGTTTTGTATCCATTAGAAGTTGGGACATTCCCATGACGCCATTCATCGGTGTTCTTATTTCATGAGACATATTGGCCAAAAATAAGCTCTTAGAAATACTGGATGCTTCAGCGCGCTCTTTGGCAACTTGCAAATCCCGGCGAACCCTTTCCAAAGTGGTTAGTGATCTGAGCAACATAAAATTCAGGAAAATTACCAATAGACTAACAGCACTCGCCACCTCAACGACTAATTGGCGGTATGAATAATAGGGTTCCAATACATCAGTAACTGATTCAGCAATTACAAAGGTTAATCCAAACTGAGGAAGCCTGTAGTAACCATAGATACGCTCTATTCCATCGACAGCGGAAATTGCGCGGTAATTGCCAAAGTTAGGCGCCCCTTCCTGCAAAAATGGTCGGTTACCGGGAACAGCTGACTGTTTTGAGCGGTTGGAAGGATACCGAGCCATATATCCACCGGAATTGTTCAGCATCGCAGCCAAGCCATCTTGCCCGAAGCCCAATTTCTCGGCAAATTGCGAAAACAGGTCTGGACTAACCGAGACAACTAACACTCCATTAAATTTACCGTTATTTTGAATTGGCCGGGTAAATTGAATGGACCACTTGCCGGATACTTTTCCAAGGAGTGGATCGCTAATATACAATTTGTCTGTATCGGGTGATTCGCTATGCACCCGGAAGGCGCAATTCAACATCTGTTGAATTGCGTTCAAATCTGACCCACCGATTGCATTGAATTTTGACCCACACCTAAGTTTAAATCTTATGGTTCAAGTTGTGGATAATTTTTTAGTTTTACCTCCCTTTCCAGATTGAGTTGTGCTGTTTCTGAATCGATAACTATCGTTACCCGTTTCTACGATGTGGCAGTGATGAGTTAATCTATCGAGCAGCGCCGTAGTCAATTTGGCATCACCGAACACACTTCCCCATTCCGAGAAACTGAGATTGGTAGTAATGACCAGACTTGTTCGTTCGTAGAGTCTACCGATGAAGTGGAACAGTAATGCGCCGCCGGCCTGACTGAATGGAAGATAGCCAAGTTCATCCAGAATGACCAAATCGGCATAAGCCATTCTATTGGCAAGTTGCCCCTGTTTACCCGCAGTCTTCTCAAGTTCCAGCGTATTCACCAGCTCGATGGTCGAGAAGAAGCGTACCCGGCAATGCTGGTGTTGCACTGCCTGCACACCGAGTGCCGTAGCAAGGTGTGTCTTGCCTGTACCGGGTCCTCCGACTAACACCACGTTGTGCGCCTGATCCATAAACTCACAACGATGAAGCTGCCGGATCAATGCCTCGTTTGCCGCAGTCTGGCTGAAGTCGAAATTGGCCAAGTCGCGGTAGACAGGAAATCGTGACGTCTTCATCTGGTAGGCAATAGAGCGCACTTCGCGTTCGGCCATCTCTGCCTTGAGCAATGTGCCTAACATCTCCTGTGCACTTTGATATGCCGGTGAACCTTGCTTGGCAAGCTCATCGACAGCTTGTGCCATGCCATACATCTTGATCGCCTTAAGTGATGCAATCATGGCTTCATGCTGCATGACGCACCTCCCTCAGTTCATCATAGCGACTGACATTCGCCTGTGGTTCAACCACCAACATCAGAGGAGTAGGCGTATCAACCGGAGCAGGTGGCGCGGGTTCAATCAGTCGTTTAAGCAGGTTCAGCACATGCTGTTTGGATGGCGTACCACTTTCCAATGCCAGCTCAACTGCTGTTAGTACCGCCGACTCATCATGTTGCAGAACGAGCGCCAGGATTTCCACCATCTCCCGATCACCACCTTGACGCTTGAGCAGGATGGCCTGCAATCGCTTGAAGGCATCCGGCAGTTCGGTGAACGGCGCACCGTTGCGCAATGCGCCGGGTTTGCGCTGTAGCACGCTCAGGTAATGACGCCAGTCATAAACAGTTCTCCCCATGCCATGACTGCGGATAATCAGTCGGACATGCTCGGCAATAACCTGCGCTTCTGCCACAAACACCAATCGGTCGGCATACACTCTTACGCTGATTGGGCGATTGGCATAG
>Ga0364881_10012_pt1 | contig 118536 bp, 107 predicted proteins | sample ExccelJu500001D4_5_FD_206923 | JGI IMG/M metagenome (GOLD analysis project Ga0364881, IMG submission 206923) | Enriched cells from Trout Bog Lake Hypolimnion, Wisconsin, USA - BchlTB.July30.5000.01.D4 | ecosystem: Environmental > Aquatic > Freshwater > Lake > Hypolimnion/Profundal zone | place...
CTTCCTCCATGGTGCACTGTAATGGGTGACCCGCTTCGCGGGAGAGCTCGATAACTTGATGAACTTTAGTAGCAGCAACATCGCGTGTGAAAACACCGCACACACCTTTACCAACCAAATGAACCTGCAACATAATGCGTGTCGCTGTCTCGTGATCCTTGTTGAAGTATTCCTGAATCACCATAACAACAAACTCCATCGGGGTGTAATCATCATTTAACAACAAGACCTTAAACATCGACGGAGCCTTGACCTTCTCCGCTTGTTTTTCAAGAAGAATAGTGTCCTCTACGTGAGGATTAACAGGATTTCCAGATACGGGATTTTTAGGTGCGCGACTCATGAGAACCATTCTAAACACAGATCAGCAAACTTTAATTTACAGGGGCTTTGGGGAGGAATTTCTTGAATAACTAGCCGATAACCCTATATTGGGGCATTTTTTGATAAAAAAAGGGGTGTTTTCATGCCTTTATATGCACATAACTCCTTGACACACTTAGGAAAAGGGCAAACAATCGGGGGTAGGCTTCAAAAAGAAGTTCTATTTAGGCGTGTTGTGGAGCGAGACTGATTAAAAAGTATTCACCCTCTTCACGGTTGTTTTAAGTTTATGTAATGGAGTTCGCATGGCGACCGGAATTGTTAAGTGGTTCAATGATGCAAAAGGTTTTGGCTTTATCAAACCTGATGATGGTGAAGAAGAGTTGTTCGCGCATTTCAGCGCGATCACAATGGGCGGTTTCAAGACCCTCAAAGAAGGCCAAAAGGTAACGTTTGATATTACCCAAGGTCCTAAAGGCAAACAAGCTACCAATATCCAAGGTGCTTAATAGTCTGTAGATCACTACGGAAAACCCAGGACTTGTTCCTGGGTTTTTTTCGCCTGCGATTTGCCTCACTTAAAATACACAACATGCTGACACCATCTACATTCATCCGATACATTTTTGTTCTTCTTGCACCCATCTGCTCAGGCTACTCACTTGCACAGGTCAATGTGGGATTGCCTACTATCGAACTCAAAACTGGGATCTATCGCATTCAAGCTGAGCTAGCTGATACCCCCAAGTCAAGAGAGGTTGGGCTGATGAATCGCACGAGCATGCCAACCAATTCCGGCATGTTATTTGTTTTCGAGCAAAAAGCGGGGCACTGCTTCTGGATGAATAACACCAAGATTCCTTTATCAATTGCCTTCATTGCTGACGATGGCAAGATTGTGAACATCGATGAGATGCAGGCTGAGACCACCAATAACCATTGCCCAACAGCGCCGGTACGGTATGCCCTTGAAATGAATAAGCAATGGTTCTCCGAACGGGTGATTGTGCCAGGCACAGTCATGACAGGCCTACCCAAGAAATAAAAAATGCAGACCAAGGTCTGCATTTTCTTTTACCGCGGACCGGCCGCAATCAATAAGACTTACTCAAAGTGACAAACATAGTGCACAGGTGCTTCCGCACGAATAATAAAATAGCCACCTTTTTCCACTTCCCAACTTTGACCGGCTTTGAACTCTTGCTCTGGGGCCCCGTTAATGCTGACAAAAGCATTACCATCAACCACTTCCATAATTTCTTTAGTACTTAAGTCAAAACGCAGCGTGCTTGGCAGAACTACGCCGACTGACTTGCGGATGCCATTTGGCAAAGTGACAGTGTGAGAAACACACTTGCCATCAAAAAATACATTGGCTTTCTTGCCTACGGATACTTGATCAAATTGCATCGTTATTCTTTCTAATCTAATTTACTAAATGACTATTTTCTTATTTGGCACGCTTACGTCTAGCCACTTCAGCAATACGCATACGCAATGCATTGAGTTTGATAAAGCCACCAGCATCAGCTTGGTTATAGGCGCCACCATCATCATCAAAGGTTGCAATCGTTTGATCAAACAAAGTGTTAGCTGAATCTCGAGAAATAACAGACACAGAACCTTTGTAGAGCTTCAAGCGGACAACACCATTAACCATCTGCTGCGTGTGATCAATCATGGTCTGTAAAGCAATGCGCTCAGGCGCCCACCACAAGCCGTTATAAATTAAGCTTGCGTAGCGTGGCATTAAATCATCTTTCAAGTGAGCTACTTCGCGATCAAGAGTAATGCTCTCGATACCGCGGTGAGCCTTTAAAAGGATCGTCCCGCCAGGGGTTTCATAGCAACCACGGCTCTTCATGCCAACAAAACGGTTCTCAACCAAATCAAGGCGACCAATGCCATGCTTGCCACCAAGGCGATTTAACTCAGCCAACAAATCATGAGGTGCATAAGCTTTGCCATCAATAGCGACTGGATCACCGGCACGGAATTCAATTTCAATCACTTGCGCCGCATCAGGTGCATTTTCAGGAGAAACTGTCCAACGCCACATCGATTCTTCAGCTTCGGCATTTGGGTTTTCTAAATGACGGCCTTCGTAACTGATATGTAGGAGATTGGCATCCATTGAATATGGTGAGCCACCTTGCTTGTGTTTCATCTCAACTGGAATGCCATGCTTTTCTGCATAGGCCATGAGCTTTTCACGTGAGAGTAAATCCCACTCACGCCACGGCGCAATCACTTTAATTCCTGGCTCGAGTGCGTAGTAACCCAATTCAAACCGAACCTGGTCATTACCCTTACCAGTAGCACCATGCGATACCGCATCAGCACCAGTCTGACGAGCAATTTCGATCTGACGTTTTGCAATCAAGGGGCGGGCAATAGAAGTGCCCAATAAGTATTCACCTTCGTAAATCGTATTGGCACGGAACATCGGGAATACAAAGTCGCGCACAAACTCTTCACGCAAGTCATCAATAAAAATATTTTCTGGCTTGATACCAAACTGCAGGGCCTTGGCACGCGCCGGCTCAAGCTCTTCACCCTGTCCTAAGTCAGCTGTAAAGGTCACGATCTCGCACTGGTATGTATCTTGAAGCCATTTCAAGATTACGCTTGTGTCAAGACCACCGGAATACGCTAATACTGCTTTTTTGATATCAGACATGATTTCTATTCAATTAAAAATTAATTAATACTCAATCCAAACGACCACAGAGTAAATACTCCATCAAAGCCTTCTGCACATGCAAACGATTTTCCGCCTCTTCCCACACAATACTTTGCGGACCATCAATCACCTCGGCAGAAACCTCTTCCCCACGATGCGCTGGCAAGCAATGCATAAACAAAGCATCCGGCTTGGCTAAAGACATCAACTCTTGATCAACCATCCAATGCTTGAAAGCATCCATCCGGGACGTATTTTCATCCTCATAACCCATGCTGGTCCACACATCAGTGGTCACTAGGTCAGCATCCTTGCAGGCATCCTCTGGATCAGCACAGACAGTCAGATGATTCTTGGCGGACGGTGTCAAACGAGAGGCATCTAATTGATACCCTGCTGGAGCAGAGAACCGAATTTGAAAATCTAAAGACTCAGCCGCCTGAATCCAGGTGTAAGCCATATTATTGGCATCACCAACCCAAGCAACCGTTTTACCTTGAATCGGGCCACGAGCCTCGACAAAGGTAAAGATATCTGCCAACACTTGGCAAGGATGAAATTCATTGGTTAAGCCATTTACTACCGGAACCCGTGAGTTCGCAGCAAAACGTTCGATGATGTCCTGGCCGAAAGTCCGGATCATGATGATGTCGGTCATTCTCGAAATCACCTGCGCAGCGTCCTCTACAGGCTCACCACGACCCAACTGAGTGTCGCGGGTGTTCAGGTATACCGCATGGCCACCAAGCTGATGGATGCCAGCCTCGAAGGAGAGGCGGGTACGAGTGGAGTGCTTCTCAAAAATCATGGCTAAGGTACGGTCATGCAGAGGATGCCATGTTTCGTAGCTCTTGAACTTAGCCTTCAGCCATGCGGATCTTTTGAGTAGGTAGTCATACTCTTCGCGCGTCAGGTCAGAAAATTGCAAGTAATGCTTTACCTGACCAGGCACTTGAGGTTTTGCCAAGGAAGTCATAGTTGAGCTTTCTACTAAAGTTTTAGCTTGCATTTTTTCTAAGGGCACACGACTGCACGAAAATAGTTCCTAAAGTCATCTTACGACCATCTCACGCTGTTAAGCTAGGGGTCTGACAATACTAATTCTTAATACGATCTTTACGCCCACTTGAACCACAAAAAGCTTTTCATTCAAGGCATTACCACCTCTGGCAAACCATTTCGCCCCAGTGATTGGGCCGAACGTCTTTGCGGGGTCATGGCTAGCTTTCGCCCTCCAGGCGACGCTGGAGACCCCCGCTTCACTTACTCGCCTTATGTCAGACCAGTCGTTATTGCAAAAGTGAAATGCGTTGTTATTGATACCAGATTGGGTGACCTTGATCCTCGAGCGCTCGACTTTGTCATGAACTTTGCCAAAGACAACAGCCTACCGATCGAAGAGGCTTGTGAGTTTGAACCCAAACCACAAACCCAATCCTAAAAACAAAAACCCGCTCTGATAAGGAGCGGGCTTTGGCAAGAAGATTCTCTTGCCAGCCTAAAACAAACTCAGAATTACGCTGCCATCGCCTTGATAGCTGCAGACAAACGTGACTTCTGACGTGATGCAGTATTTTTATGAGCAATCTTTTTGTCAGCAATCTTGTCGATTGTTGCTTGGGTTGCTGAAAATACTTTAGCTGCAGCAGCTTTGTCACCAGTTTCGATCGCTTTACGAACTGCCTTGATGGAAGTGCGAAGCTTAGAACGCAAACTGGAGTTGTGTTCGTTCTGTTTTACTGCCTGCCGTGCGCGTTTACGCGCTTGTGCGGTATTGGCCATCTTTAAACCTTGCCTATTAATTTACAAAATACGATTAGTTAAAAATCTACTTCAGGTAGTCAGCTTCATACAATTTCAGATGCCGAGCCACCAAAACCCAAGATTTTACAGTAAAGAGGCAAAAAAGCCCAGTCGCCCGATAAATAGGTGAAAATCGGCTCATGAATCTGCTTTCTGCTGCTGCCAAGGTTAGCTCCCTAACCATGCTGTCCCGCATCACCGGCCTCCTCCGGGAGACCTTGATTGCCCGTAGCTTTGGGGCCTCAGAATGGACGGATGCCTTTAATGTGGCCTTTAGATTACCCAACCTACTGCGCCGATTATTTGCGGAAGGGGCCTTTTCCCAGGCTTTTGTCCCTATTTTGGGTGAAGTTTCCAGCAATGGGGACCAAAAACAGGCTCAAATCCTCGTAAATGCGGTCGCCACCCTTTTATTTTGGGCTTTGCTCCTAACGGTGCTCCTGGGCGTCATCGGCGCCCCCTTGTTGATTCTAGTGATTGCTACAGGCTTTAAGGGCGGTCCAGCTTATGAGGCCAGCGTCGTCATGACCCGCATCATGTTTCCGTATATTGGGTTGATTTCCATGGTTTCCTTGTCCGCGGGGATTCTGAATACCTTTCAGCGCTTTGCCATTCCAGCTTTTACCCCTGTTTTACTCAATGTAGCCCTAATCGGCAGCGCCGTCTTTTTGGCGCCACACCTAGAGCAACCTATCTACGCTTTGAGCATTGGCGTTCTTTTGGGCGGTGTCTTGCAACTGGCAATACAAGTGCCGGCACTTTCTCGCTTGGGGTTGTTGCCACGCATTGGATTACTCCCTGGAGCCATCAAGAAAGCAGCCACCAATCCTGAGGCAAGACGGGTCCTAAAACTCATGGGTCCCGCAGTCTTTGCCGTCTCTGTTGCCCAGATTTCTTTGATCATCAATACTAATATTGCATCGCGCCTTCCTGCCGGAAGTGTCTCTTGGCTTTCTTACGCAGACAGATTGATGGAATTTCCAACGGCACTGCTGGGTGTGGCACTTGGCACGGTCTTATTGCCCAGTCTGAGTAAAGCAAATGCCCAAAATGATTTAAAGCATGCTGGCGAATTACTCATATGGGGATTGCAGTTGACATTCTTATTGGCCGCCCCTTGCGCACTGACCCTCTTTATTTTTGGTGAGCCCTTAGCCGCAGTCTTGTATCACTATGGCAAATTTAATGCGCTCGATGTCTTCATGACGCAACGCGCCTTGGCTGCCTATGGCGTAGGTCTGATTGGCTTAATTTTAGTGAAAATTTTGGCTCCCGGTTTTTACTCCCGCCAAGATATTCGCACCCCAGTCAAAATTGGTTTGCTCGTTTTAGTAGCAACCCAATTGGCTAACCTCGTCTTCGTGCCTTGGTTTGGGCATGCAGGTCTTGCACTCTCCATCGGCGCTGGCGCGTGCCTCAATGCAGGCTTGCTTTGGGTAGGCCTGCACAAACGTGGCGCCCTGCCTGACGCCGCTTGGGGAAAATATCTGGGGCAACTGTTCTTAGCCCTAATTCCTTTTGGGGTGTTGCTTTACTACGCCGCCAATACGCATGATTGGATTGCCCTACAAGCTCATCCCTGGATCCGCATTGGGTTAATCGCCGGCTGGCTCAGCGCTGCCGCAGTGATTTACTTTGCCGCATTGGGTCTTGTTGGAATTCGCTGGCAAAAATTTCTACGTCATGCAAAATAGCCTTTATGCCAACACAACAACTCGACTATTTCACCTCCTTAGTTGCTGAGGATGAACACTTCCCTTTAACGGAAGCAGCCATTGCTGTTGCACAGCATGCCTATCCAGATCTTGATGTCCAGGGTGTACTCGATCAGATTGATCAATTGGGTACCAAGCTCAAGACACGTGTTACTGCCGATACCGCGCCAATGCAGCGCTTACAAATTCTCAAGCACTTCTTTTACACAGAGTTGGGTTTTGGTCCGAACCCAAATGATTTTTATGCACCCGAGAATTCTTATCTACATCAAATCATTGAGAACCGTAGAGGGATCCCCATCTCTTTAGCTATCTTGATGATGGAATTGGGTCAGCAAATCGGCCTCAAAATTCGTGGGGTGTCCTTTCCCAATCATTTCATGATGCGTATCTCTTTGCAGCAAGGCGAAATCATCATGGATCCGCTGACAGGTGATTCACTCTCTAAGCATCAATTACAAGAGATGCTCGATCCTTACCTTGATGCCAAGGGCTATCGTGGTGAGCTCAGCCTGCCATTGAATTTATTCTTGCGCGCCTCCAGCCCACGAGAAATTCTTTCTCGATTCCTCAGAAATCTCAAAATGATTTACTCAGAGCATGAGCGTTGGGAGCGACTGCTTGGGGTTCAAGAGCGACTCGTCATTCTCTTGCCAGACTCAGTAGAAGAGATTCGTGATCGCGGCCTGATCTTTGCACAGCTAGAGTATCTACGTCCTGCACTGGCAGATATGCAGCGCTATCTCGAGGAAGTCCCTGGCGCAGAAGATGCCAGTGATATTCGTGAGCACATTGCTACGCTCGAAGGCCAAACAAAACTGCACTAAATTCTATCTGCAGTTTTGTTGACATCCTTTCTACTACTTATTTTTGCAGTTATTTTTTCTTACGCTGAAATAATTTGTATAGTGCCGCCAGCACAATAGGTACAGCAGCAGCGCCAATACCTACCAAAACAATGATGTTGAGGTTCTCCCGAATAATCGGAATATTTCCAAAGAAGTAGCCAGCCACTACTAAGCCAAATACCCACAATGCAGCGCCAGTAATATTAAATAACTGGAAGCGAGAAAAGTTCATTTCTGAAACGCCAGCAACAAATGGCGCAAAGGTTCGAATAATCGGCAGGAAGCGCGCCAAGATGATGGTCTTACCACCATGCTTCTCATAAAAAGAATGGGTCTTTCGCAAAGCAGCTTGATCGATCCAACGTGACTCACTGCTAAACACGCGATGGCCAATCCAGCGCCCAATAAAATAGTTCACGGTATTACCAGCAACAGCTGCAACTAGTAAACCAAAACACAAGGTCCAAAGATTAAAGTGTTCCGTAGCGCAATAGGCGCCCGCAATAAAGAGCAATGAGTCGCCAGGCAAAAATGGCGCAACCACTAAACCCGTCTCTGCAAAAATAATTGCAAACAACAAACCATACGCCCAGTAGCCGTATTGCTGAATCACCACATCAAGATGGCGGTCAATATGCAGCAATAAGTCACTTATTTGCAAAAGGGTATCAATCAACTTGCACTCCAACGATTAGCTTGAAGCGGATATTAACAGGCTCCTATAATCAAGGGATGCAAACTGAACCTCACATTCAGCCTCAGCATGCTCCTATTAGCAAACCCATCCTCTGTATTGTGGGCCCTACAGGCGCAGGCAAAACCCATCTCGCCATGTCTCTCGCAGGGCATGCGCAATCGCTTGGCTTGACGATCGAACTCATTAGTATGGACTCCGCTTTGGTCTATCGTGGTTTGGATATTGGTAGCGCTAAACCTACTCAAGCAGAGCAAGCTGCAGTGATTCACCATCTCATTGATATTCTGGATCCAACAGAGGTTTATTCAGCAGCAAAGTTTGCCAACGATGCCAAGCGGCTCTGTGAAGAAATACGCGCACGCGGCAATATTCCTGTGGTTGTCGGTGGCACGATGTTGTATTGGCGTGCATGGGCACATGGCCTATCTTCTTTGCCACCAGCTGATGCAGATATCCGCGTACGCCTAGACGAGCGAGGCAAAGCGCTTGGCTGGCCAGCGATGCACGCAGAATTAATGAAGCTTGATCCGATCACGGCGGCACGGTTAATGCCCAATGATTCTCAAAGGGTGCAACGCGCCCTTGAGGTGTATGAAATTACTGGAAAGCCCATGTCTGAGTTATTAGCAGACTCACCCAGTGAAGACGGCCGAGAAGGCTCCGCCATTCCCGAGTGGATTAATCTTGTCTCGCTTGAGCCTATTGATCGCAGCAGACTACATGCCAATCTAGAAAAACGCTTTGATGAAATGCTCAATGGTGGATTGATTCAGGAAGTGGAAAAGCTTCGCACTAACACTGCCCTGCATCCCGATCTACCAGCGATTCGCTCGGTAGGATATCGACAAATTTGGGAATATCTAGATGGCCAGTCCGATTGGGAGCAGATGCGCTACAAAGCTTTGGCGGCCACAAGACAGCTCGGCAAAAGGCAGTTAACTTGGTTAAGAGCGATTGCCGGTAGAAATACTTTTGACCCCTTTAACCCAGCAGAGTTAAAGGCAGCTCTGGACTACTGCCAGCAAACTTTAATTCAATCAGCTTAGATCACGATAGTTTGCGGAGCGTCTTTAGGTCGTTCAACCACATCACCAACAGTCCACGCTGTTAAGCCTTGGCTATTGAGTGACTTAATAGCGGCTTCTGCTTGATCAGCAGAAACAATCACCACCATACCAATACCGCAATTAAAGACACGCACCATCTCCGCATCGGCAACGCCACCCTTCATTTGCAACCAACGGAAGAGCTCTGGCATTTGCCAGCTATCGCGATGTAAAACTGCTTGAGTATTTTCTGGGAGTACGCGCGGCACGTTATCTACTAGACCACCGCCAGTAATGTGCGCCATGCCCTTAACGTTGATTTCTGAAATCAACTTCAATAGTGGCTTCACATAAATTTCTGTCGGCGCCATCACTACATCACCCAATGAGCGACCACCTAAATCATCACTTGGTTTTGCGCCAGCGCGTTCAATAATTTTGCGCACTAAAGAATAGCCATTGGAATGAGCGCCACTGGAAGCGATCGCCAAGACCACATCGCCCGGGGCAATCGTTGCACCAGTAATAATTTTAGATTTCTCAACCGCGCCCACCGCAAAACCAGCTAGGTCATATTCACCTGGGGGATACATACCAGGCATTTCAGCAGTTTCACCACCGATGAGGGCGCAGCCAGATAATTCGCAACCATGAGCAATACCAGCCACTACGGTAGTTGCCGTATCAACGCTAAGCTTGCCGCAAGCAAAATAATCTAAGAAAAAGAGGGGCTCTGCACCCTGCACCAAAATATCGTTGACGCTCATCGCCACCAGGTCTTGACCGATGGTGTCATGGCGATTCCATTCAAAAGCTAAGCGCAACTTGGTGCCAACGCCATCGGTACCCGAAACCAATACTGGTTCTTTGTAGCGCTTGGGCACCTCAAAAAGAGCTCCGAAACCGCCGATACCTGCCAAAACACCCTCGCGCATGGTCTTTTTGGCCAAAGGCTTAATACGATCAACTAAATCATCCCCAGCATCAATATCGACACCTGCGTCGCGGTAGGAAAGGCCTTTTGAGGAAGAATGAGTAGATGAGGTCATGGCAGAGGTCGAAGATTAGTAAAAACGCTACTTGATCAGTAGAATCATTGAATTCTAGAGGATTCATGCACGATGGCTGAAATTTTTACCCCTTTTCTCACCGCATTCATTCTGGCGTATGCCCTGCGCCCAGTTTGCCTATGGCTTGAGGGGAAAAAGATCCCCCGCACTGTGGCAGCTGCGATTGCCATGATTATTGGCCTCGGGCTGGTTTTTTTCATCCTAGCCCTGTTTATCGGCCTGCTTAAAAACGAGATTCCCCTGATCAAGACGCAGTTACCAACCTGGATTCAAAATACCCAAGCTTGGTTAGGCCCAAAACTCATTGAATTTCATATCAATGTTGATTGGATGGATCTGAAGGCTAATGTCACCCAAAAAATCACCGAGCACATCAACGATAACGCCGATGCACTCATGAGCACGACCCTTGACACAGTGCTGATGTCTGGAAGTTCTGTGATCGCTGGCTTTGTCAATGCGGTCTTAATTCTGTTTGTGATGTTCTATCTGCTGATAGATTGGGATCACTTCTTTGCATTACTCAAACAAATAGTGCCCCAGCGCGCACAAGAGACCGTACATCACCTCGCGATGCATACCGATGGCTTGCTGTCTCAATATCTCAGGGGAATGCTCATTGTTATTTCCATTATGTCTATTTTCTATAGCATTGGCTTAAGCTTCATTGGCATCAAAGGGGCGGTTGCCTTGGGTGTATTCACAGCACTCATGATTGTGATTCCCTACATTGGCATTGCGCTAGGCCTTACCTTAGCAGTCCTGTCTGCACTTTTACAATTTGGTCCGGGCGGTGCAGTGATTGGCGTGCTGGTCGTATACGGCATTGGACAATTTCTTGAGGGCTTCTTTCTCACGCCCCGCTTAGTTGGTGAGCGTATTGGCTTGCATCCCGTGGCTGTTCTGTTTGCCTTGTTATTGTTCGGTAAATTATTCGGCTTCTTTGGCGTACTGCTCGCTCTGCCAATTAGCGCAGTCAGCCTAGTCCTGATGAAATACACCTGGTCACGCTATACCCAAAGCGCTTGGTATCAAAAGTAGGCTTAGTAGTAATGAATAAGACTCCGCTGCCGAGACAATTTGCACTTGATATCAGCCACACCCCCAAAGCCACCCTCGATAATTTTTTGCCAGGCAAGGATCTAGCGCTGATTTCTAGTTTGCGTAACTTAGTCCATCGTTGGGCAAGCAAAAAAAATAATGGCGCCGCAGAAAATCCTTTAAATGAGCGCTGGATTTACTGGTGGGGGCCAGAAGGCTCCGGACGCAGCCACCTGCTGACAGCACTAGGTAATGCAGCAGAGCAATTTGGTATTGAGTGCTTCCCCTTGAGTCCAAGTGAACCGATCTCCTGGGTACGACTCGAAGAAAAGATGGGCTCCTTGGAAGAACTCGACACACCCTCTGTCATTACCGTGGATGATGTAGACCGTTTAGACGAGCGTCTGGTTGCCGCCTTGTTTCGGATTCTCAATGGCGTTCAAGCAAGTAAGGCTATTCATATCTTTATGGCCGGTAAAGCAGCGCCAGCTAACCTGGAACTCCGCGAAGACCTACGCACACGCCTTGGATGGGGCATGATCTTCCAAACCCATCTTTTAGACGATGATGAGAAAATACAAGCCTTAGAACAGGCAGCCCAGGCGCGCGGTCTCGTGTTATCACCAGACGTACTGCCTTGGTTGTTAAATCGCTTTTATCGTGACATGCCAAATTTAATGGCCTTAATGGATGCTTTAGATTCTTATTCTCTAGAAACAAAACGTGCCGTAACCTTGCCACTAGTGCGCGAGCTCTTACAGCCCAAATAAAAATATTTAATGACTCAACTTGCTCTCTTCGACCTAGATAACACCCTCCTACCATGTGATAGTGATTACGAATGGGGGCAATTCTTGGCCCGCATTGGGGTAGTTGATAGCCAATATTACGCAGAACAAAACGAGCACTTTTATCAAGATTACAAAGAGGGCAAGCTCGATATCCATGCATTCCTGCGCTTTGCCTTAAAGCCACTCTCAGAGCATTCACGCGCCCAACTGAAAGAATGGCACGATGCCTTTATGAATGAAGTCATCCACGGCCAATTACGCCAACAAGCCCTGGACCTCGTTAAACGGCATCAAGATGCTGGAGATCTCTGCTGTGTAGTCACTGCTACCAATAGCTTTGTCACTCGCCCGATCGTAGAGCGCTTTGGCATCGAACACCTAATTGCCACTGAACCTGCGACTACAGGAGATAATCCCTTAGCGAACTTCACGGGTGAAATAAAAGGCATTCCAAACTTTCGTGAAGGTAAGATCCAAAGGGTGCATGATTGGTTAGCGAGTCAGAACCTTGCTTTAGACCAATTGCCGCGCAGTTATTTTTACTCGGATTCAATGAATGATTTACCGCTTTTAGAAAAGGTTAGTAATCCTGTTGCCACCAATCCAGATAAACATCTTCGTAGCGAAGCAGCCAAACGCAATTGGCCTATTCTTGAATTGTTTGCATGATTACTAAATTCATCAAGCGCATCTTGCGTCGTGATCCTATGGATCGACATACGCAAGCCAACCACACAGGCGCACCGAAGCGCGTCCCTAAAAAAACCCATCGCATTGATCCGCATCTGCTGTCTAAAAACGCAGTCAAAGTGACAGATACGCTCCAGCAAGCTGGCTATGAAGCTTTCATCGTAGGTGGTGCAGTACGTGATTTGGCTCTAGGCATTGGGCCAAAAGATTTCGATGTAGCAACCAACGCCACTCCGGACCAAGTGCAAAAACTCTTTCGCAAAGCGCGCCTCATTGGTCGTCGTTTTCAGATTGTGCACGTCACTTTTTTTGGTAAAGGTGCACCCGAGATTATTGAAGTATCGACCTTTAGAGCCTTGCTGGATAATGCTGGAGACCATGTGGCTGAGAGTGGTCGTATTCTGCGCGATAACGTTTGGGGCTCGCAGCATGAAGATGCTGCACGACGCGATTTCAGCATTAACGCCATGTACTACGACCCATCTACCGAGACAGTGCTTGACTATCACGGTGGCATGGCGGACATGCAAAAGAAAACTTTACGCATGATTGGCGACCCCGCGAAACGGTATCGCGAAGACCCCATTCGGATGTTGCGAGCGATTCGCTTTGCCGCCAAAACAGGGTTTACTTTAGATGCTGCAACACGCGCACCCATTGCCAAGCTTGGTAATTTAATTCACGATGTGCCTGCAGCTCGACTCTTTGATGAAATCCTCAAACTATTAATGTCTGGGTACTCTTGGGCGGCCATTCAGGGCTTGCGCGATGCTGGATTACACCACGGCCTGCTCCCTCTGCTCGATCACATCCTCGATACGAAAGCAGACTCTAAAGGGGCTCAAGATTTTGTTCGCTTAGCGCTCGCCAATACTGACGAACGCATCCAATCTGGCAAAAGTGTTTCGGCCGGCTTCCTCTTTGCAACCTTGCTCTGGCCTGATCTTTTGAAAAACTGGAAGCAGAACATTGCTAAAGGCATGTCTAATATTCCAGCGCTGCATGATGCGATGGACGATACGATTGCCACCCAAAGCAGTGGCATGACGATTCAGCGCCGCTTTGAGAGTGATATGCGAGAAATTTGGTCCATGCAACCTCGTTTTGAAAAGCGGGTTGGTCGCTACCCTTATCGCCTCATTGAATCCCCTCGCTTTAGAGCGGGTTATGACTTCATGTTGCTTCGTTGTGCTACTGGCGAACAAAATCCTGCTTTAGGTGAATGGTGGACAAGCTTTATTGCTGCAGAGCCTTCTGGACAAGAGGCTTTGATGGCATCCGCTAAGAATGAATCTGGCAATAGTAGCGCCAATTCCCCAGCCAAAAGACGGCGCCGCAGAAAACCTAAAGCGGCCACACTGGCTGAAGGTGATGCAAGCTAAGCAAGATTGAGGAAATTTCAGTAAAGTAGTTTTATATCTTGTTTGGGAATTGTATGGCTCGGGCGTTTATTGGATTTGGCGGCAACATCGGCGACACACGTCAGCTCATTACTGATGCGATCGTTTGCCTTGCCCAACGCCGAGAACTTAGCATCCTAGCCAAAAGCTGTTTTTATCAAAGCGCGCCCGTAGAAGCTCTAGGTGGTGACTATATCAATGCCGTTATTGAAATTGAGACTGAACTGAGTCCCTACGGCCTTTTGCATATCTGTCAGGCTGTTGAGCAAGAATTTGGTCGGGAACGTCCTTACACGAATGCCCCGCGCACTTTAGATCTAGATATTCTGTCATTCGAGGGGGTTTCTCAAGACGATACCGAGTTGACTTTGCCTCACCCCCGCATCATTGAGCGCTCATTTGTCCTGCTGCCGCTCCTAGAGATTGCACCGGATTTCTTCCTGCCCAATTTTGGCGTACTGAAGACCTATTTACCCCAAGTAGCCCACCAAAGAATTGAAAAGCTACCCTGCCGCAACTGTAATTGTGGGGAAAAAGCCGTTTCTAGCCAAACAGCGCATTAATTCATTAAACTCTCGCCATGGGTTACTTACAGGGCGATAAGCCAATTACTATTTCCAATCTTCTTTCCATGCATGCTGATGGAGAGAAAATTTCAATGTTGACGGCTTATGACTCAACCATGTCAGCGCTATTAAATCGTTGCGGTGTTGAAACGATTCTGATTGGTGACTCACTGGGTAACGTGATTCAAGGTCATTCCAGCACTACCCCTGTTACGGTTGAGCAAGTGGCCTATCACACAGAATGTGTCGTTCGTGCGAACACCCATGCATTCATCATTGCCGACTTACCCTTTGCTAGTTATGGCGATCCGGTCCAAGCTCTAGACTCTGCTGCTGAACTCATGCGCGCTGGCGCAGATATGGTGAAGCTTGAAGGTGGTGGCGACTGGCAAACTGACATCATTCGATATTTGGTAGAGCGCAGCGTTCCAGTGTGTGCCCACCTCGGATTATTGCCTCAGTCTGTTCATGTTTTGGGTGGCTATAAAGTTCAGGGTAAATCAAAAGATGCTGCAAGCCTGATGCGCGAACAAGCCTTAGCCTGTGAAGAAGCTGGCGCACAAATGCTGGTGCTTGAAGCTATCCCCTCTTCATTAGGCGCAGCAATTACCAAATCACTCACTATTCCCACCATTGGAATTGGAGCGGGTCCAGATTGCTCTGGGCAAGTTTTAGTGTTGCAGGATATGTTGGGCATCAGCCCAGGAAAACCACCGAAGTTTGTGAAAAACTTTATGGATGGTCATGCCTCTATTGAGGCTGCAGTCAAAGCCTATGTTCGAGAAGTCAAGTCCGGAAAATTTCCCGGCACCGAACACGGCTTTGCTGGTTAATTAACTAAAGAAACTCTTCACGCCGTCGAACCAACCCTTTTGATGGGGGTTATGTTTATCGCCACCTGACTTTAGGCTGTCATCAAATTTCTTGAGTAGTCCTTTTTGTTCGTCCGTGAGTTTTACTGGCGTCTCCACCATCACATGAACAAATAGATCCCCAATGAGGGATGAGCGTAAGCCCTTAATTCCTTTGCTACGCAAGCGGAATGTCTTGCCAGTTTGAGTACCTTCCGGAATCGGGAACTCAACACGTCCAGAAAGAGTTGGCACTTCAATTTCGCCGCCAATAGTGGCGGTTGCAAAGGAGATCGGCATCTGCACATGCAGATCGCTACCGTCGCGCTCAAAAACCTTGTGAGGTTTGACCCTGACTTCAACATAAAGATCTCCGGAGGGGCCGCCGTTGATCCCGGGCTCGCCATTGCCGACGGAGCGCACACGCATACCATCATCAATTCCTGCGGGAATTTTAATCTCGAGTGTTTTTTGTTCTTTGTGCTTACCGCTGCCATGACAAGTCTTGCACGGTTTCGGAATGTACTCACCAGTGCCGCGGCACTTAGGGCAAGTTTGTTGCATGGAGAAGAAGCCTTGTTGAACCCTGACTTGACCATGGCCATCGCAGGTTGAACACTTTTCGGCCTTGCTACCAGGCTCGGCGCCAGAGCCATGGCACGGCTTGCAACTACTCCAACTTGGTACACGTATTTGAGTGGTGTAACCCTCAGCCGCTTGTTCAAGCGTGATATCCATGTTGTAGCGTAAATCGGCACCCTTATAAACCTGAGGCCCAGCATGACGACCGCCGCCTTGACCAAAGATGTCGCCAAAAATATCACCGAAGGCATCAGCAAAACCTCCGCCACCGCCAAAACCACCCCCGCCAAAACCACTCGAAGGGTCTACACCAGCATGACCATATTGATCATAGGCAGCACGTTTATTAGGATCCGTCAGGGTCTCATATGCCTCTTTAACTTCTTTAAACTGCCCTTCAGCTGTTTTGCTATCCGGATTGCGATCAGGGTGATGCTTCATTGCTAATTTGCGATAGGCTGTTTTTAGCTCTGCATCGCTCGCGCCCTTTGCTACACCAAGTACTTCGTAATAATCGCGTTTACTTTTCGGCACAACTCTTCCTCTCAACAACCTGAATGACACAAGTCGGCACGAGGCCGACTTGTTATTTAGTTACTTCAAAAAAACAAATGTAAATGACTCCGATTACTTCTTGTCGTCAACCTCTTTAAAGTCGGCGTCAACCACATCAGCATCAGGGGCAGCAGCTTGTGCACCGCCTGGAGCTGCACCCGGGGCAGCAGCAGCGGCTTTAGCTTGTTCAGCAGCCATGGCTTTTTCACCCAGCTTCTGACTTGCCTTACCCAAAGCTTCGGTCTTAGCTTCAATCGCAGCTTTATCGCTACCTTTGATGGCTTCGTCCAACTCTTTCAAGGCAGCTTCAATCGCTTCTTTTTCAGCAGCTTCTAGACCTGCGCCATGCTCTTCCAAAGCCTTCTTGGTAGAGTGAGCCAAAGCATCCGCAGTGTTACGAGCGGTTACCAACTCGAGCACTTTCTTATCTTCAGCAGCATTGGCTTCAGCATCTTTAACCATGCGTTGAATTTCTTCTTCGGTCAAACCAGAGTTGGCCTTGATGGTGATCTTGTTTTCTTTGCCAGTGGTTTTGTCTTTTGCAGTGACATGCAAAATACCGTTAGCATCAATATCAAAGGTCACTTCAATTTGGGGCATGCCCCGTTGTGCTGGAGCAATACCTTCTAAGTTGAATTCACCAAGTAACTTGTTTGCTGCAGCCAATTCACGCTCACCTTGGAAGCACTTAATCGTCACAGCAGGTTGGTTATCTTCCGCAGTGGAATAGACCTGTGAATGCTTAGTAGGAATCGTGGTGTTCTTCGGAATCATCTTGGTCATAACGCCACCCAAGGTTTCGATACCCAATGACAATGGGGTAACGTCCAAGAGTAATACGTCTTTACGATCGCCAGACAACACAGAACCTTGAATCGCAGCACCAACAGCAACTGCTTCATCTGGGTTTACATCTTTGCGTGGCTCTTTACCAAAGATTTCTTTTACTTTGTCTTGCACTGCAGGCATACGGGTTTGACCGCCGACCAAAATCACGTCGTCAATATCAGCCACGTTTACACCAGCGTCTTTAATCGCCGTGAGGCAAGGACCAGCAGTACGCATGATTAACTCTTCAACCAAAGACTCCAACTTAGCGCGGGTCAACTTAAGGTTCAAGTGCTTAGGGCCGCTGGCATCAGCAGTCACATAAGGCAGGTTAATTTCTGTTTGTTGTGCAGATGACAATTCGATCTTGGCTTTTTCAGCAGCATCTTTCAGGCGCTGTAATGCCAACACATCTTTGCTCAAATCAACGCCTTGCTCTTTCTTGAACTCAGCAATGATCCAGTCGATGATGCGTTGGTCAAAGTCTTCACCGCCTAAGAATGTGTCACCGTTGGTCGAGAGCACTTCAAACTGTTTCTCACCATCAACGTTAGCAATCTCAATGATGGATACGTCAAACGTACCGCCACCTAAGTCATACACGGCAATCTTACGATCTACCTTGTCTTGCTTGTCCAAGCCGAATGCCAATGCAGCAGCGGTTGGCTCGTTGATGATGCGCTTGACATCCAAACCAGCAATACGACCAGCGTCTTTAGTTGCTTGACGTTGACTGTCATTGAAATAAGCAGGCACAGTAATCACCGCCTCGGTGACTTCTTCACCAAGGTAGTCTTCTGCGGTTTTTTTCATTTTGCGCAAGATCTCTGCGGATACTTGCTGTGGCGCCATTTTCTTATCGCGCGCCTGAACCCAAGCATCACCATTGTCAGCAGCAATAATGCTGTAAGGCATGAGACCAATATCTTTTTGCACTTCGGCATCAGTAAATTTACGGCCCATCAAACGCTTGACAGCGTAAACGGTATTTTTTGGGTTTGTTACTGACTGACGCTTTGCAGGCGCACCAACCAAGACTTCACCGTCTTCCATATAGGCGATGATGGATGGGGTTGTACGACCGCCTTCAGCGTTCTCAAGAACCTTAGGGGTATTGTTTTCAATAACTGAAACGCACGAGTTCGTGGTTCCTAAGTCAATTCCGATAATTCTTCCCATGATTTGCTCCAAATAAATAAATTGTTTGTTTGATTGCGATAAATCGATACCCAATAAATGGGGTCTAAAAAGGAGAATTCAAGGGCTAAAAGTGCAAAAAAGGCAGAAATCTGCCCTTTTATGCGTTTTTGGGCCCTCTAAGGCCTATAAAAGTCTTATTTAGCTGCGCTAACCATTACTAAAGCGGGTCTTAAGACGCGATCTGAGATCGAATACCCTCTTTGAAGCACAGAAACCACGGTATTGGCGTCTTGCTCGGATGGCACCGAGGCAATTGCTTGATGGTGATGGGGGTCAAATTTATCGCCTACCGCAGGGTTAATTTCAGTCATGCGACCTTTTTCAAAGGCACTCAGCAACTGCTTGAGTGTGATCTCAAGGCCTTCCTTAAAGGCTTTGGCATCAATAGCTTCTGCATTCAGAGCTGCATACAAACTATCCGTGACTGGCACTAAGTTCTCCGCAAAACCCTCAATGGCAAATTTATGGGCTTTAGAAATATCCTCTACGGCACGGCGACGAATATTCTCGCCCTCAGCTTTTGCACGCAGGTAGTTGTCTTGCATTTCTGCAAGCTTCTGGTTTAAGTCGGCAATCACTTGCTCAGGTGTTTGGGCGGCGAGCTCTGGCTCAGCGGCGGCCTGAGTCTGTTGATCGGCATCCAACTGCTCTTTGGATTGATCTTCGGGGGAAGCTTGGTTTTCTTGTGTCATGGCAACTAATTCACTTTTCTTTAAGAATGGTTACTTCTTTGCAATATGGGGGCAGATGATTAAATTTCAAGTGAGGACTTTACCGCCTGAGCACGTTGGCTGCGCAAAGTCAGTTCAGCGTCTGATTCAACACCTAAAGGCCAGCCCAACAGATGTTGATAGGCGATATCGCCTAAGGCATCAATCCATTTTGGATTGCTATTCAAACAAGGGATGTAACGGTAATCTTTTCCACCATGCTCCAAGAAAATCTCACGCGCTTCCATCGCAATCTCTTCTAGCGTTTCCAAGCAGTCTGCTGGAAACCCTGGGCAGAAAATATCAATCCGTTGACAGCCTTCTTTTGCCAGCTTCTCAATAGTGGGGGCAGTATAGGGTTTGAGCCACTCCGCTCTTCCAAAGCGAGACTGAAAAGTAACCAAATATTGCTCGACATCCAAACCAAGCGCTTCACCTAGCAAGCGACCTGTTTTAAGGCATTCACAATGGTAAGGATCACCCTTCATTAAATTGCGTTTTGGTAAGCCATGAAAAGACATCACCAAGCGATCGCCTTTTGAAAAATCAGGTCGACCATCCTTGTCCCATGCGCTCATGACTTGATCACGCAAAGCGGCAATGTACGCAGGGTTATCGTGATAGTGCTTTACTAAACGCAACTCTGGTTGATTACGCCAGGTCCCCAAGACTCTAAAGACTTCGTCAAAACTCGAAGCGGTAGTTGTTGCAGAATATTGAGGATACAAAGGTAGCAACAATAAACGCTCCATCCCTTGATCCTGCAGGGCTTTAAGCGCTTCCGTCGTGGATGGCTGACCATAACGCATCGCTAAATCGACCAAGACTATCTGACCCTGATCAGCAAACTTCTCAGCAAGTGCTTTGGCTTGTAAGCGTGAGTAGTGCATTAAAGGCGAGCCTAATTTTGGCAGCCAAATCGAGGCGTATTTTTTGGCAGAGGCGCTACTCCGAATCGGCAAAATAATGCCATTCAAAATGCACCACCAAATCACCCGCGGAATTTCTACGACACGCGGATCAGAGAGAAATTCTTTGAGGTAGGCTCGCACTGCTTTGGGTGTCGGTGCAGATGGCGTGCCTAAGTTCAACAATAGTACTGCCGTCTTCGTGGTGCGTAAATGTGGATTTTCGTTCAAAGCAGTTTGTCTCTAAAAGTATTGTTGGGTTGATGTCATTTGACTTGCCAGTAATTAAGAGCTTAAAGCGCCAGACAATAATTTAGAAGTGATATCAACAATCGGAATCACTCTGTCGTAAGCCATGCGGGTTGGGCCAATCACCCCTAGCGTACCCACGATCTGACCGTCAACACTGTATGGCGCACTAATCACCGCTAAATCTTCATAAGGAAGAAGATCGCTCTCACCACCAATAAATATTTGAATCCCATCTGCATGACTCGATACGTCCAAGAGTTGCATCAATACAGATTTTTGCTCAAGCATGTCAAACATCTTGCGTAGCTTATCTAAGTTGGAACTTAAGTCGCCCACATTGAGCAGGCGGCGCTCGCCGGACATCACGACCTCGCTTTGACCCATGCCATAGTCCGATACCCCACTTTGCAAAGCCAAGGCCATCAAACCAGCAATGTCGCTACGCAAGTTGTCTAAGTCAGACTTGAGGTGGGCTCGCACGTGCTCAAAACTCTTGCCGGCAAATTGGGCATTAATAAAGTTACCGGCTTCAATCAGCTGACTTGGGGTGTAATCCTGAGTAGTGGGCAAAATCCGGTTTTGCACATCACCCTCTGGGGTCACCACAATCAAGAGAATCTTGCCTTCACCCAAGCGCAGAAATTCAATATGCTTAAACACCTGGGCACGCTTGGGTGTCATTACCACCCCAGCAAAATGGGTCAAATTCGATAAAAGTTGAGCGGCTGAACTCAAAACCCGCTGAGGAGAGTCAGGCAAAAGTCCTTTTTCAACCTCACGAGCAGCTATTTCTTCTAATGGGCGCACTGTCACCATGGTGTCCACAAACAAGCGATAGCCCCTTGGGGTTGGAATACGCCCAGCCGAGGTGTGCGGGCTGGTTACCAGACCCATATCCTCCAAATCGGCCATCACATTCCGAATGGTGGCAGCCGAGAGGTCTAAACCGGAGAAGCGGGATAGCGTGCGGGAGCCAATAGGCTGCCCCTCTTCGATATAGCGTTCGATGAGGGTTTTCAGTAAGGCGCGGGAACGATCATCCATGGTGGAAGGGATTTTATGCCTATGGTTTAATCGTTATATGTTAAGCCCATCCTCAAATTCCATCAAAAAGGCATTTAGCCGACTTGCGTTTGTCGGCAAATATCAGGCCGACGGGATAGAGGACCACTTAAACGACCTCGCTAAGCTCGTTTCTGGCCTGGGTTGCGAGGTATTTTTTGAGACTTCCACCGCAGAGTATTTAAAGCTCAAGGGATACCCCAGCAAGAATGTTGGAGATTTTACCGGGGCGATTGATCTTGCGGTAGTTTTAGGTGGCGACGGAACCATGCTTGGCATTGGGCGTCAACTGGCCGGCAGTAACGTGCCTCTCGTTGGAATCAATATGGGACGTCTTGGTTATATGACGGACATTCCGATTGGAGATGTGCACGTCGTTCTACCAAAAATTATTGCAGGCGAATATGAAGCTGATACAAGAACACTATTAGATGCAGTGGTTCTGCGTAACGGCAAAGTCATCAATCGCGCTCTCGCCCTCAATGATGTTGTTGTGAACCGCTCTGGTATCTCCGGAATGGTTGAGCTTGCAGTACAAGTCAACGGGTCTTTCATGTACAACCAGCGCTCCGATGGCTTGATTGTTTCTACACCTACCGGCTCTACTGCATACGCCCTCTCTGCTGGCGGGCCTATTTTGCATCCACGCGTTGCCGGCATCTTGCTGGCGCCGATTGCGCCACACTCGCTTTCCAATCGTCCAATCGTATTACCTCAGGATGCGGTAACTAGCATTGAAGTGGTTGAGGGTCGCGAAGTGATTGTGAATTTCGATATGCAATCGCAAACCCATTTGGAATCAGGCGACAAAATCGAAGTACGTCAATCTAACAAAACAATTACCCTCTTGCACCCTCGCAATCATAGTGACTACAAAACCTTGCGCGAGAAACTGCACTGGAATGAGTACCCATCGACATTCTGATGTCGAGTTCTTTGCTACGCTAAGACATGCTTCAAACTCTTGCCCTCCGTGACTTTGTCATCGTTGATCAACTCGAGCTGGATTTTTCTGCAGGCTTCACCGTCTTAACTGGTGAAACGGGTGCTGGCAAATCGATCCTACTCGATGCCCTAGGCCTAGTACTGGGTGAACGTGCAGATAGCAGCCAAATTCGGGAGGGTAGCAATCGCGCAGAAATCAGCGCCCTCTTTCGCATTGACTCCCAACAGGTAGAACACTTCAACCAATGGTTAGATGATCAAGGTTTCCCTACTGAAGATGCAGGCCAAAGTCTGCTCCTTAAAAGAACCGTTGAAAGTAACGGTCGTAGTCGCGCCTTCATTAATGGCAGTGTCGCAACACTCGTGCAATTGCGCGAAGCTGGTGATCAATTGGTCGATATTCATGGTCAACACGCTCATCAATTACTACTCAAGGGTGGTGCGCAGCGTGAGCTACTAGATCGACATGCTGGGCTACTACCAACTGCTGTTGAAGTGGCGCAAGCATTTAAGATTCTCAGCGACTCGCGTCGTCTTTTAGCGCAAGCTGAAAATGCTGGTCAAGATATTGAGCGTGAACGTGAACGGCTTGAATGGCAGCTTGAAGAGTTGACCGAGCTCTCGCCACAAGAAGGCGAATGGGATCACATTCAAGTTGAGCATGCGCGACTTGCCAATGGCGCCAAGATTATCAGCGGCTGCCAAGAAGCAATTGACGTTTTATCTGATTCAGATGGTTCGGTGGAATCCGCCCTCTCCAAAGCCAGTTCAAATATGGGTGCTTTAGCCCAGCATGATGCTGCGCTAGCTGAAGTGAGCCAAGCCCTAGAGTCTGCACAAATTCAAATCGATGAGGCTGTTCATAGCCTGAATCGCTATCTACAAAAGTTAGACCTTGATCCCGAACGCTTAGGTCAAGTTGAAGAACGGATGCAAGCTTTACATACGGCTGCTAGAAAATATCGTACTGAGGCCAATGCACTGCCGCACTTACTGTTGGAGACTACTGACCGTCTTGAGGCGCTCACTGCTTCCCAGAATATTGAAGCTTTGCGTGAAAAAGTAAAACAGGAGGAAGCTGCTTACCTCAAGCTGGCAAAACAACTCTCCCAAAAACGCAGTAAGGCAGCCCTCGATCTTGGCAAGCTTGTGACTGCAGCGATGCAAGATTTATCAATGGCTGGCGGCCAATTAGAAATTGCGTTAATCCCATTGAGTGAAGGTGGCTCGAATGGCTTGGAACAAATTGAGTTCTTGGTTGCTGGGCATGCAGGCAGTACACCTCGCTCTTTAGCCAAGGTGGCATCCGGCGGAGAGCTAGCGCGTATTAGTCTCGCCATTAGCGTGATCACCAGCAAAGCCTCATTTACGCCTACACTTATTTTTGATGAAGTCGATGCTGGCATTGGTGGTGCTGTTGCCGAAACCGTCGGTACGTTATTACGTCAGCTGGGTGAATCACATCAGATTTTGTGTGTCACCCACTTGCCTCAAGTAGCCGCTCAAGGCAATCATCACCTCAAGGTCAGTAAATCTCAAAGTGGTGAAAAAACGCTTTCACAAGTCAGCCCACTAGCCAGAGCGGATCGCGTTGAAGAAGTTGCGCGTATGCTTGGTGGCGCCACTATTACGGATACAACCCGTCGTCACGCTCGCGAATTACTAGAGCAAAACTAAATATTAGATGGTGCTTTAAAAATCTGCTGCCATAAACTCAGGACAGCATTTCTGGCGCTTGCCAAAACTAACTCAGAATCAATATTCACACACGTCTTATCGGCGCCATCCAAGCGTAAACGGTGCTGACGAGATCTGAACAAGCGGTAAGCATCGGCCACTTCTTGGGCAGCAGACTGCTCTATCAAGCCAGCTGCTGCAGCCATCCGCAGAAGTGCAATATTGCCTAAATTACCAATCAATTGATGATGTTGATGGGAGTAGGCCAAAACTAAGAATTGAACAATAAATTCAATATCTACCATTCCGCCTGCATCGTGCTTCAAATCAAACTCGCCGGCCGGATTAGGGTGACCAGCATGCACCCTACGGCGCATCTCCAAAATCTCATTACGCAATACATCAATATTGCGCTTTTGACTTAAAACCTCGAAGCGCACACCATCAAAAAATTGACCTACCGTTGGGTTGCCTGCCGAGAACCTGGCTCTCGTTAAAGCCTGATGCTCCCAAACCCAGGCTGCGTTATCACCCTCTCGCATCTGATACTTTTTAAAAGCATCTGCATTCGTCACCAAAAATCCAGCTGACCCGTTAGGACGCAAGCGGGTATCAATCTCAAACAGGCTGCCAGTCGAGGTGTAGGTTGTCAGCCAGTTAATCATGCGCTTCGCTAAGAGGCCATAGATTTCTTGTGCAGCGTAATCTGACTCTGGCGCTTGATACAAAAATACTAAATCGAGATCAGATGCATAGCCCAACTCTTTGCCACCCAGCTTCCCATAAGAAATCACGGCGAATGGCACGTCTATAGCGAGATGTTGATCCTCAGGCAAATCAAACTTCTTGGCAACTGACGGCCACACACGCTCAAAAGTCGTTTGCAAAATCAAATCAGCTAATGCGGATAGATGATCGCTGACTTTTTCGACAGGTAGTGCTTGATCAACCCCAATACCAAGATCAGCCAATAAGGTAATAAAGGTTTCGTTGTGATGTGTAACGCGCAGGATATCCATGGCTTGCTCAGAGCCATCTCCATCGGCCATCACATCATCTAAGCGCATGTTTAAAGTGGTTTTAACCTCCCGCCAATAATCCTCTGGGTGCTCTACTAGCAAAGCCTCGGCACGTGGATTGAGTAAATGATCCAATAGGTGCGGATGCCTCGTTAGATATTGCGCACCCCATTGCGAGGCCTTGAGCAAAGCTAGTACATTGGATAGTGCCTTTGGATACTCCGACAAGATGGAGAGATAAGCACTCCTTCTGGCAATGGCTTCCAACAAATCAAAAAAGCGTAGCAAAGTAATATCAGCACTAGCCCGCATAGGTTGTTCCGCCTGCACACTCTCCGCCGCCTTGCGAATCAGACTGTGAAAAATCAGGCGACTTTTTTCTGGTAACTGCCTTTCCTTTGGGCCGCCACTCCATGCCTGCCAGCGAGCCAGCGACTCAGGAAAATACTGGCCGTCTGGCTCCCAATCTATCGATAAAGGTGCAAGATCTAAGCGCTCACTATCTTTTAATACGAATGCCCTTTCAAAGAGTTGGGCGACCTTGTTTTGATGCCCTTCTAACTCAGCCAGAAATTGAGCGCTCGCCTCCGTCACGTCTGGACCACCCATGCTCTGAGCAAGACGTGCTCGAGCAGATTCATCATCGGGCAAATAATGTGTTTGCTGATCCTCCCAAATCTGAATGCGATGCTCTAAGCGCCTCAGATATACATACGCATCCTTTAATGCCCGGACCTCACCGATAGGCAAGATGCCTCGCTTTTCGATCAAGCTCAAAATCTCTAATGTGGGTCGAGCACGAAAACGGGGATCAGTCCCACCCCGCATGAGCTGAAACATTTGCGCCAAAAACTCAATTTCCCGAATCCCACCACGACCCAATTTAATATCGCGGGAACGGCCTTGGTGGCCTGAAGACCTTTTATCTGCCTCGCGTTGAATCTGCGCATGCAAGTCTCGAATAGCTGCAATCACGCCGTAATCCAAATGTCGACGATAAACAAAAGGTCGAATAATTTGATCTAGCTCTTTTTCGCAAACAGTAAAAGAGGGTGAGTCAGGCATTGGCGCGATCAATCTCCCCTTGATCCAGGCATAACGCTCCCACTCACGGCCTTGAACCAAAAGATATTCTTCCAGCATGTCTAGGCTACACACCAATGGGCCTGAATCACCATTAGGACGTAAACGCATATCTACCCGGAATACAAATCCATTGGCATCATGCTCAGACAGTAACTTGATGAGGCGCTTGCCCATCCGCGTAAACCACTCATGGTTGGAAAGGCTTTTCGGACCACCTTGAGTCTCACCTTCATGCTCATACAGAAAAATCAGATCAATATCGGAAGAAAGATTGAGCTCCCGCCCCCCAAGCTTGCCCATGCCAACAACCATCAAAGGCATTTCAGTATTAGTAGAAGTGCTCCATGGCAGCCCAAAGCGTCTTTGAAGATCCCCACGAATATAAGCAATCGATAGCGAAACAGTCAACTCGGCAAATGAGCTGAGACTATGCGTTACCTCATCTAAATCTGCCAGGCCGTTGAGATCACGAAATCCTAGATACAGCATTAAACGCTGACGAGCAAGTCGCAAATCCGCCATGAATTGCGACTCATCTTGCTCCTCGTTGGCAATTGCAGCCTCGCAAGGAATCAAGAGATTTTGGATAAATGCTAAATCGATTTTTTGAGGGGTCAGGGAGCCTATCCACCCCTCCCACTTTGGCTGCGCATTTAGCCAACGCTGGGCATAAGTGGAATGCCCCTTCAAAAAGTCCATTTGCGCGGAAAAATTCGTCATACCCTCATCTTAATCCGAGCCTTGGGAGACTCTTGGCGATCCTCTCGAGGCTGACGGATAATAGAGCTCATGCTTCGCAACCTCATCCCACCTCGCCTCCAGAGCATGCTTCAAAAACGTCCTCCAGGTGGAAGCGGACGCTGGGGTCGGCGCGCCCTTATCCTAGGTGGCTTTATTTTGGCAGTATTTGTGCTGGGACATCTCGGTGTTCGTTTCTTACTATGGCCTCAAGTTGAGAAATCAAAACCAGCCTTAGAAAAACTGATTAGCGCTAGGATTGGTGCAGATGTCTCGATGGATGATGTGCAAGTCTCATGGACAGGCATTCGGCCCAGCTTTGAAATCACCGGATTACGTTTTAATTCTTCCTCAAAAGCCAAACCTTTATTGGAAATTCAAAAAATTAGTGGTGAATTAAGTTGGCTTTCTTTCTACCATCTTGAACCCTACTTTCATGAACTGGATTTTGTTGGCGCGCAAATTTATGCCCAAAGAAATGCTAAGGGCATCATCTCTATCGCAGGAATGCCGATCGGTGGAAAGTCGGATGATTTTTCAGCTGAGAACTGGCTATTCGCGCAAAACACCATCAAAGTAAGTCAGGCTCAATTCTTTTGGGAAGATCTCCAAAATAAGAAACTGAATACTTCGATTGAAATTGAAGAACTAAATCTGAGCAACGGGCTACGCTATCACCGCGGCACTTTGATTGCAAATACGCCTTGGCATAAAGGTCAGATCCAAATCAATGCGGACTTTGCACATCGCCTTGGTGGTCAAGCTGGGAACTGGAAGGATTGGGTTGGTGAGTTCTCCTGGGATTTCGCCGACCTCAATCTAAATAAAATTACACAAGACTTCAAAGTGCCTCTTTATGCATTAGAGGGGAGCATTAGCTCAAAAGGAAAATTGAATCTTGACAGTGGCAAACCCGATGGTGGCGCACTCAGCATTGCGGCCGACCGACTAAAAATTCAATTAGCCAAGGATGAAGAGCCGATTGAGTTTGGTAGATTGGAAACTGATCTGATTCAATCAACCGAAAAACAAATGCTTTCAGTAAGCACCAAGTCGCTAGCATGGCGGGACATTGATAGTCCAAGCTCGGCACCCCTCGAGCACTTGAGCCCCATGACCTTCCGGTGGAAGCCACCTGGAGATGGTGGCGATATCAAAGAATTTGGATTTTCATCTCCACAGATATTGGTCGAAGACGTTGCGCTATTTGCACTCAACCTTCCCCTGCCTAAAAAAGTCCGGCAATGGATTAAGGCATCTGAAGCAGATGGTGAATTACAAGACCTAGAAATCAACTGGGCAGAAAGTCGTTCTGCACTGTCGGCACTCCCCATACCCGGCACTTGGTTTAATGCTGATAAATTAGATTTCACTGTGAGCGCCAAGCTGATTGATCTAAGCTTTGTTGGCATCAACAAATCCATGCCTAGCGTTTCTCATTTAACCGGAGTTATTACAGCCGACCAAAAGCATGGGAGTTTGAGCCTAGCATCCTCCAATTTAGAGGTAGAAATAAATGACTTTCTAGTTGATCCAAAAATTAAATTAGATAAAGCAAGTGGGCAAGTCAGCTGGGAAAAATACAAAGGCGGCTGGATCATTAATGCCAAGCAAGTAGCGCTTAGCAATCCTGAGATTAATGTCACTCTCAGTAGCAATTACATTCTGAGCGGGCCGAAACAAGCTGATCAACTGACTCTAGACATGAACTTTGTACAAGCAAAACTGCCTAGCGCACATCGCTACCTTCCTGTCGGGATGGATAGCGATAGCAAGCAGTTTCTTGGAAAAGCCTTTGATACTGGCCTCATTCGCAACGGCACCCTACACATCAAAGGTGACCCTAATCAGATCCCCTTCCCTAAAGAGCAATCCGGTGAATTTGCACTGAACCTACCGATCACTGATGCCACCTTTAAGCCCGCCCCTCTTTTATCTAAGTCACAGGGCGAATGGCCGGCATTTACCAAGCTCAGTGGTGAAATCAGCATGAAACAGTCCACATTAAATGTGGATATCAGCCAAGCAAATTATCAAAGCCTGGTGGTGAGCAAGGTTCATGCTGAAATACCCAATGTCAGCGCCAAGCAATTAATGCTTTCCGTTACCGGTGGCGCCCAAGGAGAAGCGCAACAAATGCTCCAGTACCTCTTTGCGTCTCCGGTTGGTAAAAGCCAAGAGAGCCTAGAAAAAAATCTTAAAGTGTCTGGTTTCACAAGCTTAAATCTGGCCTTAAGCATTCCGCTATCAGGCAAAGCGGATACCCATATTGATGCGAAGTTAGACCTTCCAGGCAATCGAGCTCAGTGGGGTAGCTTTCCACCTCTAGATAATCTCAAAGGCAATATTCGGATTACTGAACTTAATCCCGAATTTGAAAATGTCACGGCTAATTTCTTAGGGGGTGCCATCAACATTACTAGTGTGCCTTCTACAACTGCAAACCCTAGCTTCAGCATCAATGGCAATATTGATGGTAGCTTTATTAAACAGTATTTTTCCGCAGACCTTAACCCTGCAGTCAGCTCGATTCTGGCCGGCATGAGTGGTTCGGCAAAATACGAGGGCTCGCTCAACTTCAGCAAAGCTGGCAGCGAAACGAATCTGAAATTAGATTTAAGAAACTGGGCCAGTAAAGCTCCCGCCCCAGCTAAAAAATCTGCAGGCACTCCAATGCTAGGCCAGCTCAATCTTCGCACCTACGTTAATAGCAAAGCAAATTCTGCTCGCGCAACTTGGTCTGGCAAGATTGGTGAACAAATTTCTCTGCAGGGCAGCCTCGGGCTCGACAATGAGATTCGCCATGCACTAGGCGTTGGCGCTCCTGCCAATCTTCCCCAACAGGGATTTGCGCTGAATCTTCAAGCTAGTGATCTGAATGTAGATGCATGGCAAGAGTTTCTCAGTGCGGGACATCGGAACAAAGCTGTCAAACAGAATTCCGCCGACGAGAGCAATATTCAAGTCAATGCTCAAATCAAAAAACTGATCCTGCTGGATCGCGCTTGGTCTGATGTTGGCTTGGTTGGTAACAATAAAAACGATATCTGGCAATTACGCCTCAATTCAACGCAGGCTGCAGGACAGATTCGCTGGCAGGAAGAAAACTCCACTAACCCAAGTGGATTAATTACTGGCCACTTCACTCGCCTCAGAATTCCAGACCCACTTGCAAATGCCAACCCTTTGCCAGAATCTGTCTCTAAAAATCAAAATAATCGTACACAAAAGAGTGTAAATAAAGAAAAACCGAGCCCTAACTCTATACCAAGTCTCAATATCACCATTGATGACTTTTCTTGGTCTAAAGCGCAATTGGGTGCGATTAAGATTAAGTCACGCACCAGTAAAAACCTCTTAAACCTAGAGTCCGTTCAAATAGCCAATCCTCAAGGCAGTTCATCTCTCTCAGGACAGTGGAGTAGCGACATTGCAAATGGAAAAGACCATAGCACTCTCAACATTGATATGGATGTAAAGGACGCCGGGCAAATTATTGCTCATTGGAGCAATACTAAATCTGTAGAAGGTGGTCAAGGTAAGCTCACTGGAAAATTAGAATGGGATAACAACTTATTTATTCCCGACTATGAAACGCTCTCAGGGAAGATCGCTCTCAATCTCGACAAAGGGCGCTTGTTAGAGGTGAACTCTGATGCCGCCAAATTACTCAACGTACTGAGTTTACAAAGTCTCTTTAGATTCGCTACCCTTGATCTCCAAGGTAGTCTAGGCAATATTGTGGCTAAAGGAACGCCTTTTAACTCTATTGAGAGCAGCTTTGACATTAGCAATGGCCTTGCCCAAACCAATCAATTCACGATGGAGTTGGATCAAGCACGTGTTGCTATTAATGGACAAATCAATATTCCCAAAGAGACTCAGGACCTTCGTATAACGGTATTTCCAACGATTGATGCGGCCGCAGGATCTGTAGTGGCTGCTTTTGTTATTAACCCAATCGTCGGTCTCAGTGCACTTGTGGGCCAATACCTGATCACCAACCAAATCAATCGTGCCATGCAAACCGACTATTTAGTACAAGGCTCATGGACTGATCCAGAGGTGATTCCACTTGATCAAAAGGGTCAACCGATTGACCAAAAAACTTTGGACAGCATTCGCACCAAGGGTTTACTGAAAGAGCAGGCCAAGCCAAATGCGCCGAATACCCAAAACGCTTCACCTTCAGCAAGCCCTAACACTAACCCTCAAAACTAACTGATCTCTTTATTGCGAATATCTATGAGCGCCTCAGCTATGCCTTCTCAGTTGCAAATCGCCTCAATTCAGATGATCTCCACTCCAGTACTTCAGGAGAATCTGGATACCACCAATAGATTGATTGAGCAGGCAGCCAAAACGGGCGCTCAGCTTGTCGTTCTGCCTGAATACTTTTGCCTCATGGGATTAAAAGATACCGATAAAGTTCTCGCAAGAGAAACATTAGGTAGCGGACCGATACAAGAGCAGCTCGCCGCGATGGCGAAAGCTAATGACATCTATCTGGTTGCGGGGACCATTCCCCTCGAGGCGCAATCCACTAGCAAAGTATTGAATACCACTTTAGTCTTTAATCCTCAAGGCGAGCGTATTGGCCGCTACGACAAAATTCATTTATTTGGGTTTCAGACAGCAACCGAGCGCTATGAAGAATCCGAAACAATCGAGGCAGGCAATACTCCGAGCGTGCTTTCTATCAAGATCAATCATGAAGAATGGCGCTTTGGTTTAAGTATTTGTTACGACTTGCGCTTTCCGGAGCTATACAGATCGCTAGGAGAGGTGGATTGCCACATCATTCCAGCAGCCTTCACTTACACAACCGGCAAGGACCATTGGGAAATTCTGCTGCGCGCCCGTGCGATTGAAAACCAATGCTATGTCTTGTCTTCAGCACAGGGTGGGACACATATCAATCAACGCCGTACTTGGGGCAATAGCATGCTCATAGACCCCTGGGGTGCGGTATTGGCAAACCTTCCCGAAGGCGAAGGCTTTATTTCTGGGGTTCTGAGCAAAGATAAATTAAACGAGGTACGCTCTAAGCTCCCAGCACTAAAACACCGCAAGCTATAAAGCGAAAGACTTACCGAAATAATATGAATGCACCAGAAGCACTATTTCCAACTGATTGGACTAAACCCAAAAAACAGGTGGATCTTCTTAAGCTAGCCAAATCAATTTTGCTTGAGCCCACTGGTTTATCCGAACAAGATTTGCATCGCACCTTTGGCAGTATGTTTGCTCACCGCTTAGATGATGCGGATTTGTATTTCCAGCACACCCGCAGTGAAAGCTGGAGTCTGGAAGAAGGCATCGTTAAATCTGGTAGCTTCAATATCGACCAAGGCGTCGGCGTGCGAGCGATCTATGGAGATAAAACTGCCTTCGCCTATTCGGATGAAATTAATTTAGAAGCATTAAACAAGGCAGCCAAGGCCACCCGGGTCATTGGCCCAGAAGGTGGCAAGCAAGCCGTTGCTAGCAAAATCTTCAGTCCTGTTTCCAATGGGCTTTATTCCGATTTAAATCCCTTGGATTCACTTCAGCCTAAAGAAAAAATTGCGCTGCTTGAAAGTATCGAGCGTCGCGCTAAGGCACGCGACCCACGCATCATTCAAGTGATGGCAAGTCTTGCTGGAGAATTTGATGTTGTCTTAGTGTTGCGTGCTGATGGCTTATTGGCCGCCGATGTTCGTCCGCTAGTACGTGTCTCAGTCCACGTGATCGCAGAACAACATGGCCGTCGCGAGTCTGGATCATCTGGTGGTGGTGCACGACATGACTACGGATACTTCAATACGGAACTCATCAATCAATACGTGGATGAAGCGGTTGATGGCGCCCTCGTGAATCTCGACTCACGCGCCGCACCCGCTGGCCCAATGACGGTCGTTATGGGGCCGGGCTGGCCTGGTGTATTACTTCATGAAGCAGTAGGTCATGGTTTAGAAGGCGACTTCAATCGCAAAGGCTCTTCAGCATTTGCAGGTCGCATTGGTCAACGGGTAGCCGCTAAAGGCGTGACGGTTGTTGATGACGGCACTCTATCTGGTCGCCGAGGCTCGCTCAACATTGATGACGAAGGTACGCCAACCCAATGCACAACCCTCATAGAAGATGGCATATTGAAGGGCTATATTCAGGACAGTTTGAATGCCCGCCTGATGAAAATGCCACTCACTGGCAATGGCCGGCGTGAAAGTTTTGCCTCGCTACCGATGCCACGTATGACCAATACCTACATGTTGGCCGGTAAAGATGATCCTCAAGAAATCGTTGCTAGCATTAAACGTGGCCTCTATGCAGTCAATTTTGGCGGTGGGCAGGTTGATATCACTAGTGGCAAATTTGTATTTTCTGCATCTGAAGCCTATTGGGTGGAAAACGGCAAAATCCAATACCCCGTTAAAGGTGCCACGATTATTGGTAGCGGTCCCGAGTCCCTAAAACAGGTCTCCATGATCGGAAATGACCTCAAATTGGATGGCGGCGTGGGGGTCTGTGGCAAAGAAGGGCAAAGTGTCCCCGTAGGAGTTGGGCAGCCAACTTTACGGATTGATAGCCTGACTGTGGGTGGAACGGCCTGATACGGCTTAAAATAGTCGTATGAGCCAACAAAATACTAATCCTGCCAATTGGTACGCTGCCGTTGATAAAACGTCAGATACCGACGATCAACGCATTCATAACATCACTGTTCTGCCCCCGCCAGAGCATTTGATTCGCTTCTTCCCTATCTCGGGAACGCCAACTGAATCCTTGATTAGCAAAACTCGCGGCAAGATTCGCGACATTATTCACGGCAAAGATGATCGCTTATTGGTCATTATTGGACCTTGCTCCATTCATGATCCAAGAGCAGCATTGGAATATTGCCAACACCTCTTAGTCGAACGTGAGCGCCTCTCTGGTGAGCTCGAAATTGTGATGCGCGTGTATTTTGAAAAGCCACGCACTACTGTTGGTTGGAAAGGTCTGATCAACGACCCTTACCTTGATGAAAGCTATCGCATCGAAGAAGGATTGCGGATTGCGCGTCAGGTTCTCATGGAAATTAATCGACTTGGCATGCCAGCAGGAAGCGAATTCCTTGACGTTATTTCTCCGCAATATATTGCTGACCTGATTTCTTGGGGTGCCATCGGCGCTCGTACAACTGAGAGCCAAGTTCATCGCGAACTCGCTTCTGGTTTATCCGCACCTATTGGCTTTAAGAACGGTACTGATGGCAATATCAAAATTGCTACCGATGCTATTCAAGCAGCAAGTCGTCCACATCACTTCTTATCTGTTCATAAGAATGGTCAAGTATCGATCGTGGAAACAAAAGGTAATAAAGATTGCCACGTCATTTTGCGCGGCGGCAAAGAGCCAAATTACGAAGCCAGCTTTGTCGATGCAGCATGCGCAGAGCTAGCAGCAGCAAAGCTTCCAGCCAGTCTGATGGTCGATCTATCCCACGCAAACTCGAGCAAGAAGCATGAGCGTCAAATTGTGGTTGCTGACAATATTGCCGAGCAAATTGAATCTGGCTCACGCAAAGTGTTTGGTGTGATGATTGAAAGCCATCTCAATGATGGGGCTCAGAAATTCACACCAGGCAAAGATGATCCAAATAAACTGGAATACGGCAAGAGTATTACGGATGCCTGCATTAACTGGGAAGACTCCGTTAATGTATTGCAACGCTTGGCTACAGCCGTGAAAGCTCGTCGTAAAAACAAGAAGTGATCTAAAAATAAGTTCAGAAATAAAAATGGCGCCCTAAGGCGCCAACGCTGTATCAAACAAATGAGGCTAAATTACTTGGCCTCATTTTTTTTGTCAGCCTTTTGATGGTTCCAAAGAATATCCGTGCCGCCGGCTGCCCGATTTAAAACTCGTGACAATACAAATAACAAATCCGATAGGCGATTAACGTATTGACGTGGGGCATCATACAAAGGCTCAGCCCAGCCAAGTCGCACAATAGAGCGTTCTGCTCTTCTGCAAACCGTTCGACATACGTGGGCTTGTGCTGCAGCTCGCGTTCCACCGGGCAGAATGAATTCAGTCAGCGGGGGCAAAGTCTCGTTGTATTTCTCAAGCCAAACATCGAGCTGTGCAACATGCTCTGGTTTGAGCAAGGTGTAATTCGGGATGCAAAGTTCACCACCCAAATCAAAAAGATCATGCTGCACCTGCAAAAATAGTGCTTGCAGCTCTTGGGCAATGCTCTCAGGCAGGTTTTCAGTCATCAGAACGCCAATTTCAGAGTTCAACTCGTCCACGTCGCCCATGGCGCAGATCCGCAGATGGTCCTTCTCCACGCGGCTGCCATCACCCAATCCGGTCATTCCAGCGTCACCAGTTCTGGTGGTAATTTTTGAAAGTCGATTTCCCATGAAGTCATTATAGGTAAATGGCTAAAATGAATCATATGAACATGGTTACCACGCCCCCAGATCAAGCAGCTATTAGCGCCCTGCAATCAAAGCTCGTAGCTGCCCTTAAGCCCATCCTCCCTGAGCATGCCTTACTTTGGGAGCCTGAAGATACTATTCCTTATGAATGTGATGGCTTAGCGGCCTATCGCCGAATGCCTTTAGCGGTTGCCCTGCCTGAAACCGAAGAGCAGGCAGCCCAGATTCTGAAGATTTGTTACGCCATGCAGGTGCCGGTAGTTCCCCGCGGATCTGGCACCGGCTTATCCGGTGGTGCAATGCCCATAGCGCAAGGATTAGTGCTCTCACTTGCCAAGCTCAAAAAGATTGTCAGCATTGATCCATTTACCAGGACTGCAGTAGTCCAGCCCGGCGTTCGCAATTTAGCCATTTCTGAAGCGGTTGCCCATCTCGGCCTGTACTATGCTCCTGATCCCTCTTCGCAAATCGCCTGCTCCATTGGCGGCAATATCAACGAAAACTCAGGTGGCGTTCATTGCCTTAAGTATGGCCTTACCTTACACAATGTTTTAAAAGTACGCGGTCTTCTCATGAATGGCGACGCCGTTGAATTTGGTAGCTTAGCGCCAGACTCCCCAGGTTTAGATTTATTGGCCATCATGATTGGTAGCGAAGGCATGCTCGCCGTCGTTACTGAGGTCACCGTGAAGTTGGTTGCCAAGCCAAAATTAGCACGCGTGATCATGGCAAGTTTTGATGACATTGAAAAAGGTGGTGATGCTGTTGCTGCAATCATTGCAGCCGGCATTATTCCCGCTGGTCTTGAGATGATGGATAAAGCGACAACGCGCGCTGTTGAAGAGTTTGTGCATGCTGGTTATGACCTCAATGCTGAAGCAATTTTGTTATGCGAGTCCGATGGCACGCCCGAAGAGGTTGCTGAAGAAATTGAACGCATGACCAAAGTTCTTGAAGAGGCTGGTGCTAGCGGCATTCAGATTTCTCAAGATGAATCTGAGCGCCTTAAATTTTGGAGCGGCAGAAAGAATGCCTTCCCAGCTGCAGGTCGTTTAGCAGCTGACTACTACTGCATGGATGGCACCATTCCCCGCAGACATATTGCAACTTTGCTAAAGCGCATTCAGGTGATGGAAAAGAAATATGGTCTTGGTTGCTTAAACGTATTTCATGCGGGTGATGGCAATATGCACCCACTGATTCTCTTTAACGGCGCAGATCAAGATGAATGGCATCGTGCCGAAGACTTCGGCACTGAAATTCTGGAAGCCTGCGTTGAGTTAGGGGGCACGATCACTGGAGAGCACGGAGTTGGTATTGAAAAAATTAATTCCATGTGTGTGCAATTCGGTGAAGGTGAACGTGAAGCATTCTGGGGCGTAAAAGAAGCATTTGATCCAGAGCGCCTACTGAACCCCGATAAAGCGATTCCCACATTGCATCGCTGCGCCGAATATGGTCGCATGCGAATTAGCGGTGGCGCTCTGCCTTTTCCAGAATTGGAGCGCTTCTAATGATCCATCTACCAAATGCAAATATTGATGTATTCCGTGAGCAAATTCTAGGAGCCTCTAAAGCTGGCACGCCTCTATCTATAGAAGGTGGTGGAACAAAATCTTGGTATGGCAATCCTAATAACTTTGCAAAGCTAAGCACTCGTGCCTATTCTGGAATTTTGGAATACCAACCTGAAGAATTGGTCATTACCGCTTGCGCTGGCACTCCCTTAAAAGAAATTGAAGCGGCTCTAGCAGAAAAGAATCAGATCTTGCCTTTTGAACCACCACACTTTGGCGATGGCGCTACTTTTGGTGGTGCCGTTGCCGCTGGTCTTGCTGGGCCTGGACGGATCAGTGCCGGCAACCTCAGAGACTTTGTTTTAGGCGCGCGTGTCATGGATGGCAAAGGTCAAGATTTATCTTTTGGCGGTCAGGTCATTAAGAATGTCGCTGGATATGACGTCTCTCGCTTAATGCCGGGCTCCTTGGGAACTCTTGCCCTTCTCCTAGAAGCCTCAGTCAAGGTCTTGCCAAAGCCAGCTGCGACAGCTACTCTGCGTTGCCACATTTCTCAAGCTCATGCACATCAACTCCTGAATGAATGGGCTGGACAACCATTACCCTTATCTGCAAGTTGTTGGATTGGCGTCGCCAATTCTGAAGAACATGGTGAGCTAACCATTCGACTATCTGGTGCAATTGCTGCAGTTCGTGCGGCAATACCTTTAATGAGCGCAGCCATTAATGCAAAAGAACTTGACCCAATAACAGCCGAAACATTTTGGAAGAATTTGCGCGAACAACAACTTAGTCCATTTACGAATTTGGGTGCTGATGAAACGCTTTATCGCTTAGCGCTTCCTGCAGCATGCGGCCCAATTGGCTTGCCAAACATGTCTAATGAAGTTGTGCTGGAGTGGCACGGTCAGCAACGTTGGTGGAAAGGTTCTAGCGATGACACCACTTTTGCTGCGTTGAAAGCATTAGCTAGCGCCAATGGCGGGCACGCAATCCGTTTTCGACAGGGAAGCAATGTCGACCCAGCAAAAGAGCGCTTCACAAAATTAAGTGAGCAAGCCCACTCGCAAGCCTTGGAAGCAGTCCAAGCACGTCTCCGGGCAGCATTTGATCCAGCAGGTGTTTTTGCCACTAACCGACTACCTTAAGTTTCTATATGCAAACTCAACTTGCCCCTCAATTTATCAATACACCTGAAGGTATAGAAGCTGCTCGCATTTTAGAAAAATGTGTTCACTGCGGCTTCTGTACAGCAACCTGTCCAACCTACCAACTCCTCGGCGACGAATTAGATGGCCCACGCGGACGCATCTATCTCATTAAACAAATTGCTGAAGGCCAAAAACCTACAGAAAAAACACGTACTCACTTAGATCGCTGCCTGACTTGCCGCAATTGCGAGAGCACCTGTCCTAGCGGTGTGCAATATGGCAATCTTGTAGACATTGGTCGCAAATGGACGGAGGACAATACCCCAGCCCGCCCACTAGCTGAGCGTATTACTCGTTGGGCGCTTAAAGAAGGCCTAACTAAGCCAGCATTATTTAATTCGGCAATGGCACTAGGACGTTTTGTGCGACCTATCATGCCATCTGGTATCAAACGCAAGATTCCAGAGGCGAAAAGTAAGGCTTTAGCAAAGACTACTGACCCCTACGCGCGACCTCAAGCAAGCCACACACGCAAGATGCTCTTGCTAGAGGGTTGCGTACAACCTGGCATGCTTCCCAACATCAACTCTGCAACTGCGCGCGTCCTGGATGCACTCAAAATTCAGTTAATTAGTGCACCCAATGCAACTTGTTGCGGTGCTTTACGCTACCACCTGAATGACCAAAATGGTGGCCTTCAGAATGCCAAGCAAAATATTGATGCTTGGTGGCCCCTGATTGAGCAAGGTGTAGAAGCAATTGTGATGACGGCATCTGGTTGTGGCGTGATGGTGAAAGACTATGGCCATCTCTTTACCCATGATCCAAGCTATTCCATCAAGGCAAAGAAAATTTCCGAATTAACTAAAGATATTGCAGAAATACTTCCCACACTCCAAAGTGAATTGATAAGTCTCATCGGCACAGATCCCAAGCCAGGGGTGGTGTATCACCCACCATGCACTTTGCAACACGGTCAGCAAATTCGTGGCAAGGTTGAGGGCTTATTGGGCAGCATTGGTGTTGGCGTTAATCTCTGTGCCGATAGCCATCTCTGTTGCGGCTCTGCAGGCACTTACTCGGTTACCCAACCTGCATTATCTGAGCAACTCCGCAAAAACAAATTAGCCCATTTGCAAACTGCTTGTGAAGAGTCTGGCGCTGAAATGATTGTTTCTGGAAATATTGGCTGCATTACACACTTGCAACAGGATGACACGCCGGTTTTGCATTGGATTGAGATCGTTGACAAACTCATTACCCAGAAAAATTCAGCCACTCAATGAGTCAGATTACCAATAACTTAATGCGGGTGAAACAGCGTCTTGAGTTAGCTGCCCAAGCGAGCAAGCGTGAGCCCGAAGAGATTGGGTTGCTTGCCGTCAGTAAAACCTTCCCTACGCAAGACATTGAAGAAGCGATGCACGCAGGACAAACTGCTTTTGGTGAAAACTATGTCCAAGAGGCAGTTGAAAAGATTACCTTGCTTGCCAAGCTCCGCCCATGGCTTGTTTGGCATTTCATTGGGCCGCTTCAGAGTAACAAGACTAAAGAAGTGGCAGAACACTTTGACTGGGTTCATAGCGTTGACCGCCTTAAAATTGCAGAACGACTTTCTGCTCAACGTGGCGAGTTCCCTGATGTTGCGGATCTACAAATGTGCATACAAGTCAATGTCAGCGAGGAAGATAGCAAGAGTGGTATTCCTCTGAATGAGGCTGAGGATTTATGCAGCGCGATTGCCAAACTCCCCCACCTCACCCTTAGGGGGTTGATGGCCATTCCAGCGCCAAGCCCAGACCCTTCTTCACAGCGCCAGGCTTTTGCTACCGTGCGGGAATGCTTTAATCAGATTAAAGCAAAGCATCTGAACGATATCGGTTATGAATTTTTTGACACTCTATCGATGGGTATGTCAGATGACATGGAGTCGGCGATTGCCGAGGGTAGCACCATGGTTCGAGTAGGAACGGCCATATTTGGGAAGCGCGATAAGATAAGCGTATGAGCACAAAACAGTTAAATCAAAATACCCGCATCACCTTTATTGGTGGTGGCAATATGGGTCGAGCTTTAATTAGCGGTCTTTTAGCTAACGGCTTTGAAGTCAATCAACTTACCGTGGTGGAGGCCAATGCCGAGACCGCCATTGGTTTACATCGCGATTTTGGTATTCAAGTAATTGGCGCATTAGATCAAATTGCTTTTGACTTCACCAAGAACAATGCTGTGGTCATGGCTATCAAGCCCCAAGACTTTAATGTGGTCGCTAAAGGATTAAGTGCCAAACTAAAACATGCGACAGCACCAGGCCCACTGATTCTGAGTATTGCTGCTGGAATTCGTCTTAAGGATATGAGTCGCTGGCTTGATCATGCGCGTTGCGTGCGTGCGATGCCGAACACCCCCGCCCTGATTGGCAAAGGGATTACGGGTCTGTTTGCAGATACTGCTGTGAATCAAGATGATCGCGTACTCGCAGAAACTATTTGCCATGCCGTTGGCCAAGCGGTTTGGGTGGCTGAAGAAAAATTGATGGATGCTGTCACTGCAGTTTCAGGTAGTGGCCCGGCTTACGTCTTTGCCTTTTTAGAGGCTATGCAATCCGCTGGTGAAAAGTTAGGCTTAGATGCTACTACTGCACGTCAGCTTGCTTATGCAACGCTTGAAGGTGCAACACAGCTGGCACAGAACTCGGATGAGCATGCTGGCGTATTACGCGAACGCGTGACATCCAAAGGTGGAACGACTGCTGCTGCACTTGAAGTTATGAAACAACATGGTTGGCATGACATTCTGGAAAAAGCCATTGATGCCGCAAGTCAGCGTGGCAAAGCGATGGGCGATGAACTAGGTAAAAGCTAATTCAGCGCTAGACCTAGGACGATTCCAAAAAAGAGGAATCCACCCAACCAGTTGTTGTGACGAAACGCCTTAAAGCACTCAGCCCTGCCACGAGTCAAAACTAATTTGAGGTGATAGATGGCGCATGCCAAAGCACCTAACCAGCCCAACCAAAAATAAGCGCTCAGGTGAGCGAGCTGCGCTACCCAGATTTGACTCAGAAGTAACACGCCGTAGCAAACTCCAATTGCTAAAACATCAAAGCTGCCAAAGGTGATTGCGGATGTTTTTAAACCTAAACGAATATCGTCATCTCGATCAACCATGGCATAGGCAGTGTCATAGGCAATCGCCCAGAAAATATTACCTACAAACAGAATCCATGCCTCTGGTGGAATGAAATCCAGCACAGCCGCATAAGCCATTGGAATACCAAAACCAAATGCAATCCCAAGAATGGCTTGAGGGATGGCGAAGAACCGTTTGGTAAATGGATAAACAATGGCGACTACCAAAGCAAAGACCGAGAGTGCTTTAGTAAAAGCATTCAGTGGCTGAATCAGTAAAAAAGCCATCAGTGCCAAGACGCTTGCTACTCCGAGCGCTTCTTTGCCAGAGATCCTGCCACTTGTCACTGGACGCCCTTGCGTTCTTTGCACGTGACGATCGAAATCTCGGTCCGCATAATCATTGACAGCGCAGCCAGCACTTCGCATCAGGAAAGTGCCAACAGTGAAAATGATGAGGATGTTCCACTCGGGAAAGCCGCCACTTGCCAGCCACAATGCCCACCAAGTAGGCCACAGAAGCAGTAATGTACCAATCGGCTTATCGAGACGAATCAGATAGCCGTACGCAACAAGACGGGCAATGACGGGATGCCGCATTAAATAAAGCTCACTCCTGGCAAATCACATTTGCGAATAATCTGAGCAAGCTTTTGCATCACTTCAGCGCGAGGGTAGCTCTTGCGCCATACCAAACACACCTTGCGGGTTGGCACAGGTTGATCTAAAGGAATATAACGAATCAACCCCTCATGGGTTTTTGGATCGAGCACTGAGGTTCTAGGGAGGACTGAGATACCAATGCCACCCGCTACCATTTGACGAATCGTTTCTAAAGAAGAACCTTCGAAACTACGCTGCTCGCCAATCGTAGATCCGGAACCAAAACGATTTAACTCAGGACACACACCCAAAACGTGGTCGCGGAAGCAATGCCCAGCACCGAGTAATAAGGTGTTTTGCTCTCTTAATTCTTGATGGGCAATCGACTTACGCTGCTCCCACACATGTCCTTTAGGAACTGCAACCAAAAAGGGTTCTTCATACAAGTCCACTACATCTAGACCAGCGCTTGGGAAAGGGTCAGCCAAGACAGCGCAATCCAATACACCTTGACGCAACATTTCTAATAAACGAACGGTGAAGTTCTCTTCTAAAAATAAGGGTGCATTTGGAATGTCTTCACGTGCAACCCTCACCAAACTGGGCAATAGATATGGGGCAATTGTGTAAATCGCACCCAAACGAATGGGGCCAGATAAAGGATCCTGTCCATGCTTAGCTAAATGCTTTAAGGAATTAGCCTCTTCTAAAACCCGTTGCGCTTGCTCAACAATCAGTACGCCCAAGCTAGTCATCGCCACTTCAGCACTGGTTCTCTCGAAGATCTGTGTGCCAAGCTCTTCTTCTAATTTTTTAATCGCTACAGATAAGGTCGGCTGAGAAACGTGACAGGCCTCTGCTGCGCGCCCAAAGTGGCGCTCGCGAGCAACAGCAACAATGTAACGAAGTTCCGTAAGTGTCATGGTTTAATTATCACGCCTTTAGAAATTCTGTGCGAGACCCGAGCCAGCGTTCAAGATGGCGCTCTACTAAATCAGCATGATCGACCAATAAGCGTTCAGCAACCTGCTGGGCTAGCTCAATCAACCAAGCATCACGCTGCAAATCTACAAAGCGCAACATAGCATCGCCAGACTGCTTGGCCCCCAATAACTCACCTGGACCCCGTAGCGATAAGTCACGCTCCGCAATCACAAAGCCGTCAGAAGTTTCTCGTAAAGTTTGTAAACGCTCTTTTGCCGCCATAGAAAGTGGCTCGGCATACATCAAAATACATACTGAGTCAGCAGAGCCACGACCTACCCGTCCTCGTAATTGATGAATCTGTGCATAACCAAAACGCTCTGCATGCTCGATCACCATCAATGCAGCATTCGGCACATCCACCCCGACTTCAATGACCGTAGTGGCTACTAAAAGCTGAATCTCATTCGCCTTAAAAGCAGCCATCACTGCTGCTTTCTCATCAGACTTTAGGCGGCCATGCACTAGACCCACCTTGAAGTCGGGCAAAGCAGTTGTCAGCTGTTCAAAACTCTCTACTGCAGTTTGCAATTGGAGCACTTCTGATTCTTCAATCAATGGGCATACCCAATAGGCCTGCAAACCTTTACTCAACCAATCTCGCAAACCACCAATCACTTCGTCACGCCGGGTAGCCTTCACCACTTTAGTCACGATGGGCTTACGCCCTGGAGGCAACTCATCAATTACCGACACATCTAAGTCAGCGTAGTAAGTCATTGCTAGCGTTCGTGGAATAGGAGTGGCTGACATCATGAGTTGATGGCAGTAAAACAATTCAGATCCAACACGTTGCTGAATTTCTAAACGCTGTCTCACACCAAAACGATGTTGCTCATCAATCACCGCCAGTCCCAGTTTGGAAAAACTTACCGATTCTTGAATCAGCGCATGCGTACCAATAATGAGTTGTGCTGTACCGTTTTCAATGATTTCTTGTGCCAGTCTTTTTTCTTTTGCTTTCAGGCTGCCAGACAACCAAGCCACCTTGATACCCAAAGGCTCAAACCACTCCTTCATTTTGAGGTAGTGCTGCTCTGCCAATATTTCAGTAGGGGCCATCACTGCGGCTTGATAGCCATGATCCATGACCCGAGCGGCTGCGAGAGCAGCCACCACCGTTTTGCCACTACCGACATCGCCCTGCAATAAGCGGTTCATCGGAAAAGTATTGGAGAGATCGCCGCCAATCTCAGCCCATACGCGCTCTTGTGCGCCTGTTAATTTGAAAGGTAATACCTTTAGCAAACCATCTTCTATCTTCGAACCTGTCTTAGATTGAGTTTTTGCAAAACTCGGTGCACGTCTTTGTCTACGAATCGAATGTGCACGCTTCAAAGAAATTTGTTGAGCCAACAATTCTTCAAACTGCACACGACGCCATGCGGGATGAGTCCGTTCCAATAAGGCTCGTGTATCGGCATCGGCAGGTGGTTGATGAAGATAAGTGATTGCGGCTTGTAAATTCGGCCAATCATGACTTGGTAATAATTGGGCTAATAACTTTGTAGGCAAAAACTCCGCCAAACTTTCTTTTAAGCTTGGCTCACGCAATGCCTGAGTTACAGCCTTACGAATAATAGTTTGAGAAATACCAGCACTAGCCGGATAGACCGGCGTTAAGCTACTGGGCAATGGGGCATCCGGTGTAACAGCACGAACTGTCGGGTGCACCATCTCAGCGCCCTGGAAGCCCTCGCGCACATCACCCCGGACCCGCACATGAACACCAACAGCCATTTGCTTTTGCTGACTGGGGTAGAAATTCAAAAACCGGAGTTGTAATACCGCAGTGTCATCTTCAATCGTGACTAATAACTGCCTTCTGGGTCTAAATAGGACTTGATTGCGAATGACAATACCTTGGGTTTGCACGGAGGCAAATCGACCTTGACTGAGCGCATCCTCGATACTAAATAACTCAGTTTCATCTTCATAACGGGATGGCAGGTGCAAAGCAAGGGCCATAGGGCTGTTCAAACCCATCTTTTCCAGTGCTGTTGGCGGTTGCTTAGTCGTCATCGTTAAAATCCAATACCTGATGGTAATGCTATGCAACTCTCCGACTTTAATTACGACCTCCCTCCTGATCTAATCGCCCAGCATCCCTTGGCGAATAGAACCGACAGCCGCCTCCTAGAGGTGTGCCCTTCGGGGCTGGAGGCTGCCCAATTGATTGATCGGCAATTTAAGGCAATTCTTGACCTTATTAAGCCCGGGGATTTGCTGGTCTTTAATGACACCAAAGTGATTCCCGCTAGACTCCATGGCAAAAAAGAGACTGGTGGCAATGTAGAGCTACTAATTGAGCGTATTAGCGGCGACAAGCAGGCCTGGGTACAAATCAGAGCCTCCAAGGTTCCCAAGACTGGGTCCATCGTTCATGTGTACAACCAAGCGGGCGAAACCTTCCCAGTCGAAATGATTGGCTATGACGGTCGGTTTTATGAAGTGCGCTTTCCAGAAAATGTCTTTACCCTGTTAGAGCGTTTTGGTGAACTGCCCCTACCACCCTATATCGAACATCAGCCAGATGGTGAGGATGCCCAGCGCTATCAAACAGTTTTTGCAAAAAATCCTGGAGCAGTAGCGGCACCAACTGCAGGACTACATTTTGATGAAGCGATTCTGAAGCAGCTGAGCGACTTAGGTATTCAACGCGCGACAGTTACCCTGCACGTTGGCGCCGGCACCTTCACGCCAGTGCGCGAGGAAGACTTAAGTAAGCACAAAATGCATCATGAGTGGTTTTCCATTCCCGAAGAAACCCTGCTAGTGATTGAGGAAACCCATAGCAAAGGTGGCAGAGTCATTGCGGTAGGTACAACCAGCCTACGAGCCTTGGAGAGTCAAGCGCTAACGCAGAAAACCCGTGGCGAAACTAACCTGTTTATTACCCCTGGATTTCAATTTAAAACCGTAGATTGTCTGCTCACTAACTTTCATCTGCCAAAATCCACCTTATTGATGTTGGTAAGTGCTTTTGCGGGAATGGATAATATCCGTGCCGCCTATCAACATGCTATTCAAGAGAAATATCGCTTCTTCAGTTATGGTGATGCGATGTTCTTAAGCCGACTCGAAAATACACACTCATGACCAAGCCTATTCACTTCAATATTTTGGCGCGCGATTCCGCAAGCCCAGCACGACTAGGTCAACTGGATCTTCCGCACGGCAGTGTGCAGACACCCATCTTCATGCCAGTCGGCACTTACGGCACAGTAAAGGCGATGACGCCACGCGATCTTGAAGAGGCAAAGGCACAAATCGTTTTAGGCAACACCTTTCATCTTTGGCTCAGGCCAGGTTTAGATGTCATCAAGAAACATGGTGGCCTGCATCGCTTTATGGCCTGGGATAAACCAATCCTGACAGACTCAGGTGGTTTTCAGGTCTTTAGCTTGGGAGCTCTGCGAAAAATTTCCGAAGAAGGCGTCACCTTTGCATCGCCCATTAACGGCGATAAGCTATTTATGTCCCCGGAGGTTTCCATGGAAATCCAAGCGGTGCTCAATAGCGATATCGCGATGCAGTTTGATGAATGTACCCCTTATGAGGTGAAGGGTCAGCCCACCACTGAAAAAGCAGCACGCCAATCTCTGGAACTCTCTTTGCGCTGGGGTGAGCGTTCGCTTAAACGTTTTCGTGAACTGGAAACGGGTAATGGTCTCTTTGGTATCGTGCAAGGCGGCATGTTTGAGAACTTACGTGAATTCTCCTTAGAGGCAGTGAGCCAACAGGGCTTTGATGGCATTGCTATCGGCGGCCTATCCGTTGGCGAACCTAAGCCTGAGTTTGAGCGCATTCTGAGCTTTACAGCCCCTAAACTGCCAGAACACCTGCCCCACTACCTCATGGGCGTAGGTACTCCAGAAGACCTTATCCTTGGCGTGAGTATGGGCATCGACATGTTCGATTGCGTCATGCCCACCCGCAATGCCCGCAACGGCTGGCTATTTACTCGCTTTGGCGACCTCAAGCTACGTAATGCGGGGTACAAGGATGATGACCGCCCTGTAGACCCTACTTGCGCTTGCTATACCTGCCAAAACTTCACGAGATCCTATTTAAATCACCTCCAAAAGGCGAATGAAATCCTCGGCTCTCAGCTCAATACGATCCATAACCTCTCCTATTACCTGCAGTTAATGGCAGAAGTCAGAGAAGCCTTGAGCAAAGATCGCTTTAGTGCCTATCGTGAGGAATTTCGTCGGGATCGCCAACGTGGCGTAGAGCCAGGGCAGGATTAATAGCCCTAGACGAGGCCAGACCCCTTCAAATCGCCTCCAAAACCCCACACAGTTTAGAATTGCGGGTTTACGGCTTTACTTTCAAAGCCTAAAACTAAAGCAGTTTCCAATTGGTCATTAACGGAGGTTTTGTATGTGGATTAGTAACGCTTTTGCCCAGGCTCCAGCTGCGGGCGCAGATGCAGGTGGCTTGATGAGCTTCCTCCCCCTTATTTTGATGTTTGCTGTTTTGTATTTCATCATGATTCGCCCTCAAATGAAGCGCGCTAAAGAAACCAAAGCCATGCTTTCAGCATTGTCGGTTGGTGATGAAGTGGTTACTGTTGGCGGCATTGTTGGCAAAGTCACCGCATTGAAAGAAGATTTTGTTACTGTAGAAATTGCTGCCGGCACAGAAGTGCAAATGCAAAAAGGCGCCATCACTACTGTATTGCCTAAAGGCACTCTGAAGTCCGCTTAATACGTTTGCTTAAAAGTATCTCAATATGAACCGCTACCCTCTCTGGAAATATATAGTCATTGCCGCTGCATTGCTGATCGGTGGACTCTATTCATTACCCAATTTCTTCGGGGAGGCACCTGCGGTTCAAGTCTCGTCCGCCAAGCCAACCATCAAGGTTGATTTGGCGACACAGGCTCGTGTTGAAAAAATTCTGAACGATGACAGCATTAGCAATACCGGAATGTTCTTTGAAGCTACAGGTCACGTAGGCTCCATCAAGATTCGTTTTAACAATACTGATATTCAGTTGCGTGCGCGTGACCTCCTTCAGCAAAAACTGAATGCAGATCAAACCGACCCTAATTACACAGTTGCTTTAAACCTCCTCTCGAATACGCCAGGATGGCTTAATGCAATCAATGCACTACCGATGCCCCTTGGTCTTGACTTACGAGGTGGCGTCTACTTCCTATTGCAAGTAGATATGAAGGGTGCCGTACAAAAGAAAGTGACTTCTTTAGCTGGCGATATCCGCAGTCAATTGCGTGATAAATCGATTCGCCATCAAGGCATTGATCGCAGCCCTGACTCTCTCTCAATTAATTTTGGCAGCACTGATGAAGCCGAACAGGCTCGTACTATTTTAAATAGCAGTCAGCCTGAACTGCTTTGGCAAGTGCGATCCTCCGGTAGCTCCACCAAGCTGCTTGGTGAATTTAAGCCGGCTGCTTTAAAAGCAATTCAAGATAACGCCGTTAAACAAAATATCATCACCCTCAATAAGCGTGTGAATGAATTGGCTGTTAAAGAACCCGTCATTCAACAGCAAGGTGCCGAGCGCATCGTTGTTCAATTGCCAGGTGTTCAAGACACTGCGCGTGCTAAAGATATTATTGGTCGTACTGCCACCCTGGAATCTAGACTTGCTGATCCATTGGTATCAACCATTGGCATCGGTGAAGTTCCTCCTCCGGGCATGGATACATTCCGCTTTGGTGAAAACCGTTTAGGCGTATTTAAGAAGTCTGTCATTTTCAGCGGCGATCGCATTACCGACGCAAGCGCGGGCTTTGATCAGAACCAACGTCCAGCCGTCAATATTTCTCTTGATGCTGCTGGTGGCCGTGTCATGCAAGAAGTCACCCGTGAAAACATTGGCAAGCCAATGGGCATGATCTTGTTTGAAAAAGGCAAAGGTGAAGTATTGACCATTGCAACCATTCAAGGTGAGTTTGGCTCCAAGTTCCAGATCACTGGTCAACCCACAACCGAAAGCGCGAATGACTTGGCACTCTTATTGCGCGCAGGCTCTTTAGCAGCGCCAATGGAAATCATTGAAGAACGTACGATTGGCCCAAGTCTAGGCGCAGAAAATATTGAGAAGGGCTTTAAGTCACTCTTAATTGGCTTTGCCTGTATCGCTATCTTCATGATGGCTTACTACCTCTTGTTTGGTACGTTCTCTGTAATTGCATTAGCAGTGAACTTGCTCTTATTGATTTCAGTCTTATCGATGTTGCAAGCCACCCTCACCCTTCCAGGTATCGCTGCGATGGCCTTGGCGCTGGGTATGGCGATTGACTCCAACGTGTTAATCAACGAACGGATTCGTGAAGAGTTACGTAATGGTGCTGCGCCACATACTGCGATCTCCGTTGGTTTCGATAAAGCTTGGGCAACCATTTTGGATTCAAACGTAACGACCTTAATTGCCGGCCTAGCATTGCTAGCCTTTGGATCAGGCCCCATTAAAGGCTTTGCTGTAGTGCATTGCCTCGGTATTTTGACTTCCATGTTCTCCGCCGTCTTCTTCTCACGCGGTCTCGTCAACCTTTGGTACGGCAGACAGAAGAAGATTCAGAAACTCGCTATTGGCCAAGTTTGGCGCCCACAGGAGAAATAAGTCATGGAATTTTTCCGGATTAAAAAAGATATTCCATTCATGCGCCATGCATTGGTGCTGAATGCAATTTCATTTATTACCTTTTTAGCAGCAGTTTTCTTCCTCTGGCACAACGGCTTACATCTTTCCATCGAATTTACTGGTGGCACTGTGATGGAGGTGACCTATCCACAGACAGCACCTCTGGACTCGATCAGAGCCAATGTAGAAAAACTGGGCTACGCAGATACGCAGATCCAGAATTTTGGTAGCTCGCGCGACATCATGATTCGCCTGCCCTTGCAAAAAGATGCTGAAGGTAAACTCATTTCTTCTGCTGATCAAAGTGCTGCAGTCATGCAAGCACTCGAACCTGCCACCACTGGTGCCAAACTACAGCGTGTGGAGTTTGTAGGGCCTCAGGTAGGCCAAGAATTAGCTCTTGATGGCTTGAAGGCCTTAGTGTTCGTGATCATTGGTATCGTGCTTTATCTCTCATTCCGTTTTGAATGGAAATTTGCGCTTGCCGGCATCATTGCGAACTTGCATGACGTCGTGATTATTCTGGGCTTCTTCGCATTTTTCCAGTGGGAGTTTTCACTCTCAGTATTGGCAGCGGTGCTGGCTGTACTTGGATACTCTGTAAACGAGTCTGTGGTGATCTTTGACCGTATTCGTGAGAACTTTCGCAAATATCGCAAGATGAACACCCGCGAAATTATCGACAACGCTATTACTAGCACCATCAGCCGCACCGTCATTACCCACGGCAGTACTGAAATGATGGTCTTAGCGATGCTGATCTTTGGTGGCGCAACACTCTTCTACTTTGCTTTGGCACTCACCATCGGTATTTTGTTTGGTATTTACTCTTCTGTATTCGTTGCAGCAGCCTTAGCTATGTGGCTAGGTGTTAAACGTGAAGATTTAGTCAAGGGCGATAAAAAGCCTGAAGACAATACCCGCAATGACGACCCAAACTTTGGGGCGCAAGTCTAAGTTCTACTTTAGTTCAAACTGAAGTTTTGATGATCAAGGGCGGCTAATAACTTTTTAGTCGCACCCTGATGCTCTTCTGAGTAAGTCTTTGCAGCAAGCGCCATCTTTGCCAACTCATCAGTGTTAAGCAACAAAGACTTCAAAGCCTCCATCAGAGCAATTGGCTCGCTTAAGAGCAAATCCCCATGAATGCGTTTTGCTGCGCCCATCTCCAGCGCATCTAAGGCTGCCTGTTGAAAGTTGTAAGTATGTTCACCCAATAAGACTGGGCAACCAGCAGCGCAGGCCTCAATCAGATTCTGCCCACCAAAAGGTAAAAGGCTACCGCCCATCACCACCAGATCGGCGGCACTGTAATACATTGGCATCTCACCCATCGAGTCACCCAAAATCACTTCCAAGTGATTAGTCTCTTTGGGAGTTCCAACCCACTCACTACGACGACGGAAATTCAGTCCAGCATGATGAATTTGATCCGCCACCTCAGAAAAACGCTCCGGATGCCGTGGAACTAGACACAGTAAAGGCGCAACAGTAAATGCATTGCCTAGCAAAAGATCTTTCCAGGCCTGGAGGATGATTACCTCTTCGCCATCGCGTGTACTGGCTGCACAAACCATGAGGCGCTGGGTTGCATGGAGCTCTTGTTTCCAAACTTGTCCTTGCGCAACTAAACTCTGATCAAGCGGCACATCAAACTTGAGGTTGCCAACAATCTCAACCCGCTTCACACCAAGAGTTTGATAACGCTCGGCATCAAATGCGGTTTGGGCCAAAATCCCAGTGAATGCCTGAAACAAAGCGCGCCCTGCTTTACCAAAACGATTCACACGACGTGCACTTCTTTCGGAAAGACGTGCATTGACCAAAAACAGTGGCAGGCCAATCTCGGCACAACGAAACACTACCGTTGGCCAGGCCTCAGTCTCCATAAATAAACCCAGCTTAGGCTTAAAGACTTTTAAAAATCGATCTACTGACCAACACAAGTCGTAAGGTAAATAGACCTGACATATTTTTCCACTCGCAATCGCCTTGGCAAATAATTGCGCGCCAGTACGGCGGCCATTCAGAGTCATGTGGGTTAATAAGATGGATTGGCCACGAGCCAGATAGGCTTCGATCAATGGCTGAGCTGCACGCGTCTCACCCACTGATACTGCATGTATCCAAACCGCTTGTTGCGAAATGGGTTGCTTGTAGCCAAAGCCTAAGCGCTCAGGCAGATAACTTAAGTACTGAATCGAGTGGCGTGCACGCCAAGCAAGGCGCACAAAAGCCAAGGGCAGCAAGAGGTGCCAAAGTAATTGGTATGCAGCAAACCAGACTCGGGGACGCGCCCCGTATTCTGAATTCGGAGTCAAACTCACTTTTTGAGACGTTCGGTCAATTCGACCGCCTTACCTAAATAAGAAGAGGGTGTCATCTCCAGCAAACGCGCCTTGGCGTCTTCGGGAATCTTCAAGCCACGAATAAATGCTTGCAAGTCAGCTTGGTTAATGCCCTTGCCGCGCGTGAGTTCCTTCAACTGCTCATAAGGATTTTCGATGCCATAACGGCGCATGACGGTTTGTACTGGCTCAGCCAATACTTCCCAGCAATGATCTAAATCCGCAGCAATCGCCGCATGGTTTACTTCAAGCTTGCTCAAGCCACGCAATGCGCTGTCATAAGCCAATACGCTATGGCCAAATGCTGGGCCAAGATTACGCAATACGGTTGAGTCGGTCAGGTCGCGTTGCCAACGAGAAATAGGCAACTTCTCAGCTAAGTGACGTAGCAGTGCGTTCGCAACACCCAGGTTACCTTCAGAGTTTTCAAAGTCAATCGGATTGACTTTATGTGGCATGGTGGAAGAACCAATTTCACCGGCTTTGGTGCGTTGCTTAAAGTAACCAATGGAAATATAAGCCCAGAAGTCACGATCCATATCCAACAAGATCGTATTGGCGCGAGCGATCGCATCAAACAACTCCGCCATACCATCATGGGGCTCAATTTGAATGGTGTAAGGATTGAATGTCAGGCCTAAGCGCTTCTCGACTACATTCTTAGAAAAGGCTTCCCAATCAAAATCAGGATAGGCGGAGATGTGCGCGTTGTAGTTACCAACAGCGCCATTCATTTTTCCTAACAGCGGTGCAGCAGCAATTGCTGCAATAGCACGTTCTAATCGTTTGGCAATGTTAGCCAACTCTTTACCCAGGGTGCTTGGGGAGGCAGGCTGCCCGTGAGTACGCGAGAGCAAAGGTACTTTAGCGTGCTCGATTGCCAGGTCGGTCAAGACGGTCAGAATCTTTTTCAATTGCGGCAACAACACTTCGTCACGTGCGCCACGCAACATCAAGCCATGTGAAGTGTTATTGATGTCTTCAGAGGTGCAAGCAAAATGAATAAACTCGCTCGCTTTCAGTAGATCCGGGCGGCCTGAGATTTTCTCTTTTAAGAAATATTCAACTGCTTTAACGTCATGATTAGTAACCGCTTCAATATCTTTAATGCGTTGGGCATCAGCATCCGAAAAGTTTTCAGGAAGCGATAAAAGAAAGGCTTCATCCGCAGCGCTAATTTTTGGTACCTCTGCTAAGTCTGCTGCGGCTAGAGCTAATAGCCAATGAATCTCAACAAAGACTCGCTGGCGCATAAATGCGGCTTCAGATAACCAAGGTCTCAGTGCATCGAGTTTGCCGGCATAGCGCCCATCCAAAGGGGAAAGCGCATGAAGAGTAGAAAGAGGCTGACTCACGGATATTGCCTTTACATTGAAGATATCTATAAAACCTGATTTTAATGCGTTCCGGGCTCAAACCCACCCCATCAGAATAGCTATACTTATGCCTATGAAACTAATCGGATCCCTTACAAGCCCCTATGTACGTAAAGTACGCATCGTTTTCTCTGAAAAAAAGGTAGATGTCGCCCTTGAAGTTGAGAACGTCTGGGCTGCAGACACCAAAATTAACGCCTCAAACCCGCTTGGGAAGGTGCCTTGCCTACTTTTAGATGATGGCGAAGCTATTTATGACTCCCGGGTGATCGCCGAATATGCTGATACTTTGAGCCCTGTGGGCAAACTGATTCCGGCTGGTAGCCGCGAACGGGCCACGGTCAAGACTTGGGAAGCCCTGGCTGACGGTATCGTTGATGCATCTATTCTGGCGCGCCTAGAGGCGAGCTGGCGCCCTGCAGAGCTACAAAGCCAGGCTTGGATTGATCGCCAAATGGGCAAAATCGATGTCTCTTTACGTCAAATGTCAGAGCTACTTGGTGAAAATCCTTGGTGTCACAGCAATCAAATGACTTTGGCAGATATTGCAGTGGGATGCGCTTTGGGGTATTTGGCCTTCCGCTTCCCCAACTTGCAGTGGGCTAGCCAATACCCAAATCTCAACAACCTTTACCAAAAACTAGAGCAACGCGCTTCGTTTATTGAGACGGCACCGCCAGCCGCTTAATTAACTAGAAATTATTCCGCCACCTAAACAAATATCTCCGTCATACAAGACGGCAGATTGTCCTGGTGTTACTGCCCACTGAGCTTCTGGGAAAGTCAACTCAAAACTCAGTGGACCTTCAGAACCAGCATCGATTTCACAAGCGGAATCTGTTTGACGATAGCGCGTCTTGGCTGAATATTTACCGGGGACTGGCGCAACACCGTCGACCCAACTGGCATCCATTGCAGAGAGATGATTTGCTAAAAGCCAATGGTGCTCATGGCCTTGCGCCACATATAAGGTGTTGCTTGCTATATCCTTGCGAGCCACATACCATGCGTCTCCGTTGCCGTCTTGGCTGCCGCCCAAACCAATGCCTTTGCGCTGCCCAAGGGTAAAGAAAGCCAGTCCCATATGCTCACCAACGGTCTTGCCCTCAGGGGTTTTAATGGGTCCTGGGGTACGCGGTAAGTAGCGGTTCAGAAACTCTCTGAATGGGCGCTCGCCGATGAAACAAATTCCGGTGGAGTCTTTTTTACGCGCATTGTGTAAACCAATTTCTTCAGCAATTTTGCGAACCTCCGTCTTTGGTATTTCGCCCAAAGGGAAAAGAACCTTTGCTAATTGATCCTGAGTTAAGCGATGCAAGAAATAACTTTGGTCCTTGCTGGCATCGACTGCTTTTAAAAGCTGCACTCTGCCACCTTCATGACGAACCCGCGCATAGTGACCCGTTGCAATCGCATCAGCACCTAAACTCATGGCGTAATCTAAAAAGGCTTTGAATTTAATTTCAGCATTACAGAGGACGTCTGGATTTGGAGTTCTACCCGCGGCATACTCCCGCAAGAAATCTGCGAATACGCGCTCTCGGTACTCCGCGGCAAAATTGACAGCTTCCACGTCAATTCCAATCATGTCTGCCACTGAAACGACATCTAGCCAATCTTGACGGGCAGAGCAATATTCGTCGTTATCGTCGTCTTCCCAGTTCTTCATAAACAGGCCAATCACTTCATAGCCCTGTTGCTTCAACATCCAAGCTGCAACCGACGAATCTACCCCCCCAGACATCCCAACAACGACTTTGGTAGGTTTTGAAGCAGAAAGCGGCATAGATTTGAGGTAGATCATTAAATAATGCGAGAATTCAATATAAGCTGACAAGTCATATTGTAGAAGTCTTAGGCCGATTCCACCGAGAAAAGGCTGAAACTACTTAAATGGCAGTAAGGGGAAGTAAATAGGCGCAACTTTGCCTATTTCACTAAAATAGATTTTTTGTAAATTTCGCTTTTGGAGACATGCCATGCGCATAGGAGTGCCGCTGGAAACAAGGCCCGGGGAAACTCGAGTAGCCGCTACACCTGAAACAGTTAAAAAACTGATTGGGCAAGGTCATCAAGTCGTCATCCAGAAGGATGCCGGCGTACAGGCTAGCCAACCGGATTCTGCTTATGAAGCTGTAGGCGCGACTATTGGCAGCGCTGCAGATGCATTTGGCGCAGAAGTTGTGCTGAAAGTGCGCGCACCAGAAGCTGACGAACTCAAACAGATTAAATCCGGCAGTGTGCTCCTTGGCATGCTCGACCCATTTGATAACGACAATATCGCCGCAATGGCAGCCCAAGGGGTTACCGCCTTCTCTTTAGAAGCTGCACCTAGAACGACCCGCGCTCAAAGCATGGACGTTCTCTCCTCCCAGGCCAATATTGCTGGTTACAAGGCTGTAATGGTTGCGTCTAATGAGTACCAACGCTTTATGCCGATGCTCATGACTGCTGCTGGTACTGTTAAAGCTGCCCGCGTGCTCATTCTGGGTGTTGGTGTTGCTGGATTACAAGCGATTGCAACAGCTAAACGTCTGGGTGCTGTGATTGAAGCTTCCGATGTCCGTCCCGCTGTAAAAGAACAAATCGAATCACTGGGGGGTAAGTTTGTAGATGTCCCATTTGAATCTGATGAAGAACGCGAAATCGCTCAAGGCGTTGGTGGCTATGCCCGTCCCATGCCTGAGGCTTGGATGAAGCGTCAGGCAGCTTTAGTCTCTGAACGTGCTCAACAAGCTGACATCGTGATCACCACTGCTTTGATTCCGGGACGTAAACCGCCGGTGCTCTTACATAGTGATACCGTTGCCAATATGAAGCCAGGTTCTATCGTGATTGACTTGGCTGCTGGTCGTGGCGATAACGGTTCTGGCAACTGCCCGCTGACTCAAGCTGACAAAATTGTTGAGGTAAATGGTGTGAAGATTATTGGTTACACCAATCTTGCCAGCATGGTCGCTGCTGATGCCTCTGCACTCTATGCCCGCAACTTGCTCGACTTTATGAAGCTGATCGTTGATGCAGATGCAAAGCTAGTCATTCCAGCTGATGACGACATCGTTACTGCTTGCTTAATGTGTCGTGATGGCCAAGCCGTCCGTAAAAACTAACAAAATCTAATACGAAGGAATCATCATGGATCTCGCTGCTTTTCAAAGCATCCTCACAGTCCAAAACATTACCGTGTTTGTATTGGCCATTTTTGTTGGCTATCACGTTGTTTGGAACGTTACTCCCGCACTCCATACGCCATTGATGGCGGTTACGAATGCGATTTCTGGAATCATTATTGTTGGCGCCCTCTTGCAGACCGAAGTCATTGGTGGCGATGAAATCACCCTCACCAGCGTCATCGGTGCAGTGGCTGTATTTCTAGCTTCCATCAATATTTTTGGTGGCTTCATGGTTACCCGTCGCATGCTTGAGATGTTCAAGAAAAAAGCCCCAAAGGCTGATGCGGCCGCAACTAAATAACACCAGAAAAAGACTAATACAGAGACCAAACTCATGTTAAACATAACCGCTATTTCTTATCTTATTTCATCAGTGTTGTTCATCCTCGCTTTGCGTGGACTATCTTCACCAACCACCTCACGCCAAGGTAATACCTTCGGCATGATTGGTATGTTGCTAGCAGTAATCACTACCTTCTTAATTCCCGATTTCAAGCCAGTCATCTCATTAATTGCTACTGCAATTGTTGGTGGCGCGATTATTGGAACCATTGCTGCTAAGCGCGTGCAAATGACCAAGATGCCTGAGCTTGTAGCTCTCATGCACTCCTTTGTTGGTTTGTCAGCGGTATTAATCGCTATTGCTGCAGTATTTAATCCGGCCCATGACCACACCGGCGCCCAGAAGATTGAACTCTTCATTGGCGCATTCATCGGCGCAATTACCTTCACTGCTTCTGTCATTGCTTTCGGCAAGTTGTCAGGTAAGGTTAGCGGTAAGCCAGTGACTTTTTCAGGCCAGCATTTACTCAATCTGATTTTGGCTATTGCCATGGTTGCTGGTGGCGTCGCTTACTTCATGACAGGTAGTCACGCCGCTTTCTTGGCGATGTGTGCAGTAGCTTTGGTTTTGGGTATCACTTTGATCATCCCCATCGGCGGCGCAGATATGCCCGTGGTTGTTTCCATGCTCAACAGCTACTCCGGTTGGGCGGCGGCTGGTATTGGTTTCACACTAAGCAACCCCGTATTGATTATTGCTGGTGCTTGCGTAGGTTCCTCAGGTGCGATTCTGTCTTACATCATGTGTAAGGCAATGAACCGTTCCATCATTGCGGTATTGCTCGGTGGCTTCGGCGCTGAGGCTTCTGCAGGTGGCGGCGATGATGGCGGTCCAAAGAACTACAAAACTGGTTCACCAGAAGATGCTGCTTTTCTTATGGAAAATGCTGACACTGTGATCATCGTTCCTGGTTATGGTCTTGCTGTTGCGCGTGCTCAACATGCCCTTAAAGAATTAACTGAAAAGTTAACTCACCATGGCGTTACTGTGAAGTACGCCATTCATCCGGTAGCAGGTCGTATGCCTGGCCATATGAACGTACTCTTAGCTGAAGCTGAAGTGCCATACGATCAAGTATTCGAAATGGAAGATATCAATGGTGAATTCGGCCAAGCTGACGTGGTATTGGTTCTCGGCGCAAACGACGTTGTCAATCCTGCGGCTCGTACTCCTGGTAGTCCAATCTTCGGTATGCCAATCTTGGAAGCCTTCAAAGCTAAAACGATCATCGTTAACAAACGTTCGATGGCTGCTGGTTATGCTGGCTTAGATAATGAACTCTTCTACATGGATAAAACCATGATGGTCTTCGGTGATGCGAAGAAGGTCGTGGAAGATATGGTGAAATCCGTATCTTAAAACCAAGCCCTAACCGCCTGGTTTATCAACCGCCTACGGGCGGTTTTTTATTGCGCTAATATAAGGTCAAGCATCACCAGAATGCTATCAAACAACTTAAATCGAGACGTCATGAATATCAAATCATTGTTACTTTCCACTCTCCTGCTGGGCACGACAGGTTTGCTTTGCGTTGCACCTGTAAATGCACAAAACCCCTACCCTAGCCGCACCATCCAAACCATCATGCCCCTGCAAGCTGGCAGCGGTGTCGATTTGTTGATGCGGCCTATTGCGCAGAAGATGGGCGAGAATTTAGGTCAAGCGATCACCATTGAAAATCTTCCTGGTGGTGCAGGGCTTATTGGTGCAGGTAAGGTTGCTCAGAGTGCGCCCGATGGTTATGCTTTAGGCGCCTTTAACGATAGCATCCTGACAATGCTGCCTAATCTCTATAAAAAGGTAGATTACGACCCCGTCCAAAGCTTTACGCCGATCTCTGAAGTGGCAGCTATTACCTTTGTGATGGTTGCCAATCCATCCTTCCCTGGAAACACTGCCGCTGATCTAGTGCGCATTGCCAAAGAACATCCTGGCAAGATTGATTACGCATCTGGTGGCAATGGCTCACCCCAACACATCGGTATGGAAATCTTTCGCCAATACACTGGTGCACCTATCGTTCACATCCCTTATCGTGGTGCCGCAGCTGCCGTGACCGATGTCATGGCAGGACAAGTTCCCGTCATGATTAGCGCCCTCTCAGTAGTGCTTCCCCACATCCGCGCCGGCAAGTTAAAGGTACTCGGCATTACGAGTAAAACTAGGTCACCTTTGCTGCCAAACTCACCAACAGTTAGTGAGAGCGTTAAAGGTTATGAGTTCTCGACCTGGGGTGCGCTGGTTGCACCAAAAGGTACCTCACCAGCAGTGGTGAGCAAGCTTAATGAATCTTTAGCTACGGCACTAAAGGACCCCAAGCTACGTGAGCAACTTATTCAGCAAGGCTTTGAATTTGTGCCACTAGGTCCAGACAACTTAAAAGAGATGATTGCTCAAGGCTTGGTGAAGATGAAGAAGGTAATTAAAGATGGTGGCATTCAGCCAGACTAACTTACGCTTCCAGAAAACAAAAAGGCTAGCAATTGCTAGCCTTTTTATCTTTGCGAGCTATGTTATGCAGCTAAGGTTTTCATATACTTGGAACGCATAGGGCGTAATACAAAGAAGGCAAGTAATGCAGCGCTTGCATCCAAGGTAATCATGATGGCAAACACCGGCATCCAGCTATCTGTCACGCCATGGATGTAGGCAGCGATCGGGCCGCCAATGATTGAGCCTACGCCTTGAGCCATGTACAAGAAGCCATAGTTGGTTGTTGCATGCTTTTGACCAAATGTATCTGTCAAGGTTGATGGGAATAAAGAGAAAATCTCACCCCAACCAAAGAACACAATACCTGACAAGATCACAAACATGACTGGGTCAGAACGGGTCATAACCCAAGCAAACATCGCAATTGCCTCAAGACCAAACGCAATCGTCATCGTGTACTCGCGACCAATTTTGTCTGATACCCAACCAAATAATGGCCGAGTTAAGCCATTCGTAACGCGATCAATGGTTAATGCCAACGGTAGTGCAGCCATACCGAACACCATGGCCCCTGTGATACCAAAGTCTTTAGCAAAAGCGCCCATCTGTGAGATCACCATCAAACCAGATGTGGACATCATGGACATCATCAAGAACATCAACCAGAAAACCGGTGTCTTGAGCATTGTTTTTGGAGCGATACCAGATGCTGCAGCTTCAACCTGGCTAGCAGTCTGAACACGATCCGCATGAGGTACGCGAATACCTTGCGCAGCCAATAAACCAACCGCACCAATGATGTAACCAAAGAATGTCAAAGTACCCTGCAAGCCAGACTCTGCCAAACTAGCAGCAATTGGGAAGGTAGTCAGCAAGGCGCCAATACCGTAACCAGCGGCAACCATACCGACTGCAAAGCCCCGATTATTCGGGAACCAACGCACCATCAAACCAACAACGCCGATGTAGACAATACCGGTACCCAAGCCACCCAATACGCCATAGGTGATATAGAGGTTAGAAACAGTAGTGAGGTTAGCGGAGAGTACCCAACTCAATCCTGTCAATGCTGTGCCAATAGACAACAAGAGACGTGGGCCAAATTTTTCCACCAAGAAACCTTGGAATGGTGAGAAGAAAGTTTGTAACACAATCAAAATTGAGAAGGTCACTTGTAACTCAGTCAGCGTGACCCCAAGTTGACCCATGATGGGTTTGGTGAACAAAGCCCAAACATATTGCGGACTGGAAATCGACATCATGCAAATGACGCCGAGGGCTAATTGCACCCACTTTGACTTCAAGGGGTTGCTGCTCGCTGGCGCCCCACTCATTGTTGCTGAACTCATGTAAGTCTCCTTATTTTTATGACTGCAAATACCAAATAAAATCTTGATGGTTCATTGTCGCTTCAGAATATCGGGTAAATACTCATAAGATCCCCTCTTTGGTGCAGAGCGCCTTCACATAACGCACCATTTTGGAATAAAAAAACGCCCGGTCTTTTGAACCAGGCATCTTAATTTCTACAGCTTGATAGCTGATGAAATATCCGGCTATTACATCATGCCGCCCATTCCACCCATGCCACCCATACCGCCCATATCAGGCATACCACCACCAGACTCATCCTTAGGTGCTTCGCAGATAGCGCAATCAGTGGTCAACAACAAAGCTGCAACAGAAGCTGCATTCACTAACGCAGTTTTTGTAACCTTAGTTGGATCGATCACACCTTGAGCTACAAGGTCGCCGTATTCGCCAGTTGCAGCGTTGTAACCGTTATTGCCCTTGCTAGCCAATACCGCATTAACAACTACGCTTGCTTCATCACCAGCATTAGAAACGATGATGCGAAGTGGCTCTTCCATAGCGCGCAATACGATGCTGATACCAGCGTCTTGATCAGCGTTGTCGCCTTTCAAGCCCTTGATACCTTGCATAGCACGAATCAATGCTACGCCGCCGCCAGGAACAATACCCTCTTCAACTGCAGCGCGAGTTGCGTGCAATGCGTCATCAACGCGGGCTTTCTTTTCTTTCATTTCAACTTCAGTAGCAGCGCCAACACGAATCACTGCAACACCGCCTGCCAACTTGGCAACGCGCTCTTGCAATTTTTCTTTGTCGTAGTCGCTAGTCGCTTCTTCGATCTGAACGCGAACGTTCTTCACGCGAGCTTCGATCGCTTTAGCATCGCCAGCACCGTCAATGATGATGGTGTTTTCTTTGCCGATTTCGATACGCTTCGCTTGACCTAAGTGCTCAAGAGTTGTTTTCTCGAGTGTGAGGCCAATTTCTTCAGCAATCACTGTGCCGCCAGTCAAAATCGCGATGTCTTCTAACATTGCTTTACGACGATCACCAAAGCCTGGAGCCTTAACAGCACAAGTCTTGATGATGCCGCGGATGTTATTCACAACCAAAGTTGCTAAGGCTTCACCTTCAACATCTTCAGCAATGATCAATAAAGGGCGGCCAGATTTTGCTACTTGCTCGAGTACTGGGAGCAAATCACGGATGTTGCTAACTTTCTTGTCGAACAAGAGAACGTATGGGCTTTCCAATACGGCAACTTGTTTTTCAGGTTGGTTAATGAAGTAAGGTGAGAGGTAACCGCGATCAAACTGCATGCCTTCAACTACTTCAAGCTCGTCTTCTAATGACTTGCCATCTTCAACAGTAATAACGCCTTCTTTACCTACTTTTTCCATTGCTTCAGCAATACGCTGACCAATGCTGTAGTCGCTGTTAGCTGAAATAGAGCCAACTTGAGCGATTTCTTTAGTAGTTGTGCAAGGCTTGCTGATTTTCTTGAGCTCTTCGAGCGCAGCTGCAACAGCTTTGTCGATGCCGCGCTTCAGATCCATTGGGTTATGGCCTGAAACTACATATTTCATGCCTTCACGTACGATGGATTGAGCCAAAACAGTAGCGGTAGTTGTACCGTCACCAGCGATGTCAGCAGTTTTGGAAGCAACTTCCTTCACCATCTGAGCACCCATGTTTTGGAGTCTGTCTTTGAGTTCGATTTCTTTGGCTACGGATACACCATCTTTAGTGATGGTTGGACCGCCAAATGAACGCTCCATGACAACGTTACGACCCTTTGGTCCTAAAGTTGTTTTCACTGCGTTCGCGAGAATATTTACGCCTTCGACCATCTTGGTACGGGCGCTATCTCCAAATACGACGTCTTTTGCTGCCATGATTGAATTCCTTTCTTAGATACCGAATTACTTCTGTACTACAGCCATGATGTCGTCTTCACGCATCACGAGTAGCTCGTCAGCGCCGATTTTGACTGTCTGACCTGCATATTTGCCAAACAACACACGATCGCCAACTTTGACGTCTGGTGCATTCAACTTACCGCTGTCATCTCGTTTGCCCGGGCCAACTGCCAAAACTTCACCTTGGTCAGGTTTTTCAGCGGCAGCATCAGGAATAATGATTCCAGAGGCAGTTTTTGATTCTTGATCTAAACGTTTAATGATTACGCGATCATGTAAAGGACGCAGATTCATTCCTTCTCCTATGTTAGTAAGTGTTAACTAATTAAAATACCCATATAAATCAGTGCTTTATAATCTCTTCACACGGAAGCTAAAAAGAATTACTAGTTAGTAAGCCGCTTTAGCACTCGCGTGTAGGGAGTGCTGATTATATAGGTCTGATTCCCAAAATTTCAAGGGTAGCAACCCACAAATTATTTAAGGATTTAGCCTTTTCTATACTAGGGACAAGCGGGTAGGACGTTTCCTACACATAAATCAGCCTTAAGCCCTTACCGCTCCAATCTGTCCTGCCTAGACTGGATAGTCACCGATTGGAGAATGCTGATGAGCCCGAAATCCCGGCTGTACACGCTTGTAAAGGCATGGAAGAACAAACCCTTCCAAGAAGTACGAGACGCTTGTGGCGAGCAATGGCTTGGCCTGAGTAGCCAAGCTCTCGAAGAACACCAATCCTGGTCCCAGCGACAAGCGATTAGTCATGAACCCATTTTTAACGCGCAGGGGACAAAACTGACCGGCTCTTTATTTAGACCTTTGCTAACGGCAACCGACACTCAACTCCTACGTTTATTTATGGAGGGGCTAGATGCAAGCTCCTATTGGTATCGCAGTGGTCGCTTTATTCCAGGAATCCTGCCCGTGCCAGCTCACGCCTTAGCTTCAAGCGCCTACATCGATGCACTCAGTGATTTAGTTTTGAATTCACGTCTGCCAGTTGGCCTCGTATCTTTAGGAATTCAATCTCTACCAAATTCAGATGTATCAGCAGCTTGCAAAGAGGGTTTATTGCGCATGAGACGACTCGGTGTTTTGCTACATCTCATCGAGTTTTCCGGCACTGCAAAAGAATTGCTCTTCTTAGAAGAAATGCAATTAGATGGCATCCACATTGAGATGGGGCAATTTCGTAATTGCCCATTACCAATAGAAGTCATTACTCAGGCCAAGAAAATGCAAACCGAGATCTATGCCAGCAATATCACCTTAGTGAAAGACTTAGAGAATGCCAACGATCTAGGTTTGGAGCATTGCTATGGAGGACTCATGATGCCTCTTGTCAGTAGACACCAAACATTACACATTAACGATAGCCGAATCGCTAAAGCCATTTTTTCGCTGCACCCTCATCAACACCTAAACCTAAATGGAGACAAGAAATGAGAAAACGCGTGATGTTGGTAGATGATCACCCAGCCATGTTGATGGCACTCAAAAGCATGCTGCAGGATCAATTGCTCTTTGAGATAGTGGGACAAGCCCAAAATGGAGAAGAGTGTCTCAGATCCATAAAAGAGGTCAATCCTAATATGGTCATTCTAGATTTAGATATGCCAAAGACTGATGGCTTTGATGTCATTCGCAGAATTGGTCTGATGCATCCAGAGGTGCGGATGCTGGTGCTATCGAGCCTAGATGAAGCCGTCTATGGCGGCAGGGTTAGATCGCTTGGGGCACACGGCTTCGTTAATAAAACTGCCGGCGCCGATGTCATTCTTGCTGCTTGCGTTGCCATCTCGCAGGGCTACACCTTCTTTACCCACGGCAAGAAAGGTAATAGCTCGCTGACTGATAACGATAAGCTTGCCTTGATATCTGATCGCGAACTCCAGGTCATGAAATATCTTGGCAAGGGCAATACCAATCAACAGATTTCAGACCTACTGCACATTAGCAATAAAACCGTTGCGACCTATAAAACCCGTGTATTTGATAAATTGGGCATCAACAATATTGCAGACTTGATCTTGTTCTGTCGCATTAATCACATCATCGAGAGTTAAGTTCGCAATGCATCGGTTCATCTCATGGGCAATCTTGCCCTTATGCTTATTAGGTCATGGGTTTGTTTACGCAAGCTCTTTTAGTCCAAAAGAGCAATGGTGGATCGATGCGCATCCTGTGGTGCACTTCAGTATTCATGAAAAATATGCGCCATACCTGAATAGCGACAAAGACGGTAAGCATGGTGTCTTCCAAGCCGTATTAACAAGCTTAGGTAAATTTACCCAGCAACAATACCTGCCTAGATGGAGAAGTACAGATCAAGAAGGTTTACATCAACTTGCTAATGGCGAAGTAGATTTCATCATCGACCCACCCGCTATCGATGATCAAGCATTGAAATTTGGATCACTCTCTGAGGCCATTTTTTGGGGTCACGATGCCGTGATCGCCAAAGCCGCAAATGGCACTACCATTGACCAGGAAAAAATTGCTTACTTTGATCGAGGGTTTGAGAGCTCGCCGAGTAGCGCCAATCATCTGGCGAGCATTTCAAGTTACCCAGAACAACTCATCTTAGACCTACTGAAGAATGATATTGAAGCCCTAGTGATGCCGCTGCGCTTGGCGCAACAACTCATCCAGCAATTTGGTAATGAGGGCCTTCAAATAGATGGGCTATACGGGCGAGAACCCTTTGCATATCGCTGGCTGATTTCCCATGAAGACGCGCCCTTACATTCGGTCTTAGATCGTTTTATGACTGGGCTAGATCCGATTGAGTCACGCCAACTCTTTGCTTTAGATACAAGCCCGGTCACCCTAACTTCACATTACTGGAAAACAGCACTCCCTTGGAGTCTGAGTATGGCTCTCTTGATTGGCGGGGGATTGTTCATTTGGCAGTTACAAATAAAACGTTACAAACAAGAACAAGAAACTGCCGACCTCATCAGCTCAAAAGAAGTTGCTGAAAAAGCCAATGCGGCCAAGTCTGCCTTTCTTGCCACCATGAGTCATGAAATTCGTACGCCCATGAATGCCATTCTGGGTGTGCAAGAGTTACTGCTCAATAGTCATAAGCTACCGCCTAGCGAAAAACCGCTTCTGAAGAGCGCCCATGCATCTGCAGAGTCACTCTTGGGCATGCTAAATCAAGTCTTAGACCTCTCCAAGATAGAGGCTGGAAAACTCACGCTGAATCTAGAGCCCTACTGCCTCAAAGATTTAGTGGATGATATTCACTCAACCTTCTCTACGGTTGCGACCAAACAAAAATTACTACTGCACACCTCAATCGATCCACGGGTTGCTAGAGTACTCATGATTGACCCTTTGAGACTCAGGCAGATCCTACAAAACCTCTTAAGCAACGCGATTAAATTCACTGATCATGGTGCGATCTATTTTTCCATCACCGTTCTAGCAGACGATCATGCTGGGCAATTGATTGAGTTTAGGGTGATTGATACGGGCATTGGCATGGGTAAAGAAGAAATTACTCGCGCACTTGAAGCCTTTGAGCAAGTTCCCAAACGGATGGATATGGGTGAACAGCAAGCCGGTACTGGGCTTGGTCTCACCATTACTAAACACCTCATTGACTCCATGAACAGTCACCTCTACTTTGATAGCGATCCTGGATTTGGAAGCAATGTGCATTTTTGCGTTGCCTTTCCCCGTACTAGCATGGCCGCATTGCGCACGAACTTATCTGACAACAATTCACCCAAGAAGCATCTTGCTAAAAAACAATCCGGCAATAAAGAAAATCCAAAAGGAACACTAAAGGCTCTCGTGGTGGAGGATCACCCCGCAAGCCGTCAAATCCTTTCTTTGCAACTCGAGGCACTCGGCATCCAAGTATGGGTTTGCGAGAGTGCAGATGATGCATTGGCGTTGGTGCGAGAACATCGTTTTGATCTCATGCTGACAGACCAATCGATGCCAGGTATGCAAGGATCCGATTTAGCAAAAGCAGTGCGCGCCATGGGTCATCGAGAGCTCATTATTATTGGCGTGACTGCAGATATTTATGCCCTAGATTCTCGCCATCAATTTTTATCTGCCGGTATGAACGGGGTACTGATAAAACCGCTTAGCCTCAGCGCCCTTGAGAATGAGCTCACCCGTTACTTTGCTGTGGTTGATGCTGATGCACAAAGGACCGTAAGAGAAGATTTTGAATATTCGTTCGAGGCATTCTCCAATCTTTTAAAAGATAATCCTGAACATATTTCGTTTATCTTGGATGAGATTCGAAAAGTCCATGATGACATCTTGATTGAACTTGCAGAGATTACTGAAAACAATGGGCTTACAGAGAGTCAATTCAGGGCCATGGTGCATAAGGTTAAGGGTGGCGCCCAACTACTCAGCGCCAAGGCTTTCACCGAGCAATGTCAGAAGCTCGAACTCGATGGGCCGCTCCAAGAAAGAGCGCGCCTCTTTACTAAACTACTGGAGCAAGAAAACCAAGTCATTAAACGCTATCAAGGCAAATACGGTGGATAGGAATTGGTAGAGGGTTTATCCTTTGAGGGTGAGAGCCCAATACCGCCACCGTCTATTCCTACTATTTTATGCAAGCACAATATTGCTAGTCGTTGGCTTGGCTCATGCCGCAGATTTAGTCTCTCAAGAAACTGCCTTTCAATACATCCCCAAAGCGGTTGCAAGCAGTCTAGAAAAAAGCCAAATCCCCCAAGATGCCATTAGCATCTCCGTCACGGAAATTGGGCAAGCTCACCAAGGCAAAGAAATACAGTATTTCTCTAGGACTGCTCTGGACTGGCGCTCCACCGAAGCCATGAACCCTGCTTCAACTATGAAGCTAGTGACAACTCTTGCTGGCTTGGATGTTTTAGGTCCACAGTATCGCTGGCGCACCAAGCTCTTTACTGATGGGGCTATTCGTCAAGGCGTTTTAAAAGGCAATTTGTATCTTCAGGGCAGTGGTGATCCAAAGCTTATCCCTGAAGAGCTCGCGCGGATGATGAAAGATCTGCAAGGTTTAGGAATCCAGAAGATTGATGGCAACCTCATCTTCGATCGAAGTGCCTATGCTCCTAGCGTCATGGAGCAAAACACCATTGATGGCGAAGCACTTCGCGCCTACAACGTTACTCCAGATCCCCTCCTCTATGCCTTTCGGACCATATCGTTTCAGATGGGCAAATCCCGTACCGCTGACTTTATAGATATTAATTACACCCCTGCGCTTGCTAATTTCAAGATTAATAATGAGATGCAGCTCGTTGATCGCTCTTGTGAATCATGGAAGAAAGATATACGCTTTGAGATCAATCCTGAAAATGGTAGCGCATCCCCCAATCAAAGTATTAGTGCTTCATTTTTTGGCGCATTTCCAAATGGATGCAAAGGGGTCGCTTATAACGTCGTTGCCTTAGATGCCAACACATTCTTAACCCGGGGCTTTATTGCCGCCTGGGAGTTAGCTAGTGGTACTTGGGCGCAAACTCCAACAGGCAGCAATGGCATCGTGCCAATCACCGCTAGACCACTCCTGCAATTTGAAGGCATTAGCTTAGCTGATGACGTACAAGATATTAATAAGTATTCAAACAATGTCATGGCTAGGCAATTGATGCTGACCTTAGCCCTGGAAAAAATGGGTAAGCCTGCGACCACAGAAAATGGTGAACTAGTGATTCAGGGGTGGCTCAAAAAAATGGGCTTGCAGTTTCCAGAACTCGTGATTGAGAACGGCTCCGGGCTATCGCGTAATGAAGCTATCTCGGCGCAGCATATGAATGAGCTCCTGGTCACCGCTCGTAAGCTCGCCGTTGCTGAGGCGTTTTATAACAGCTTACCCTTAGCAGGATCGGACGGAACTATGCGTAATCGCCTTATGACTCAGCTACGAAAGTTTTTACACCTTAAGAAAAAACCTGAAGCCAGAATTAAAACAGGCTCACTCTCCGATGTGCGAGCGATCTCAGGTTATGTGATTAGCAAATCTGGAAAAATGTACGCCGTCACTTCATTCATCAACCACCCCAATGCCTGGAGAGGCTTAGAAGCGCACGATCAATTGCTAGCGTGGTTACTGGAAGATGGTCCTGAGCCAAAACAGGCCCGCTGAAGTCGATCTCTCACCCCATCCCACTCTTCACCAGCAGGTGGCTCTGGGAACAAAAGCAAATCCCAGCCCTGTTGATCTAGGTCGCGCAAAGAACGATAGAGGCGACTCGCGAATGCAGCACTATCACTCGGTACAGTGACTTCTTCAAAATGCACTGAAGGATGCCCATCATGACCCAATGAAGAATCGGAATCCCACACTGCCACAGCCACACGCGACTTAATGTCAGGGAATTCGCTCAAAGCGTCTAAGACTCGCCCAGGTGGATAAAGTCGTAATGGAGTAGTTGGCGCGTAGTGCGCCTTCAGGCTTCCAGATACTCTAGGAATATTTTTTTCTGAATGAGTGGCCGTAACTTCTCCAGGCTGGGATACCTTGATACCAGTCTTAGCAAATATTTGACTTGGGGTAATGGCGCCAGGCCGAAGCAGCACTGCATGATCGCCTGAAGATAAATCAATGATGGTCGATTCAATACCAACCTCACAATCACCGCCATCCAACACCATCAAGTCAAGCATGCCTTCGAATTCACTTCGGACATCAGCGGCACTTGTTGGCGAAACTTTGCCAAAACGATTGGCAGAGGGCGCCACAACGCCACCCTTAAATTTACGCAATAGGGTTTGTGCTAGCGGATGTGCTGGCGCCCGTATTGCTACCGTATCTTGGCCACCAGTGATTTCATCTAAAACACTTTTATCTTTTTTAAAGACTAAGGTAAGTGGACCAGGCCAAAATGCATTAATGAGTTGCAGGGCATCCTCAGATAAATCGCGTACCCAAGGACTCAGCAATGCAGCCCAATCCACTTGTGGAGCATCATATTTTTCTGGTGCTGCTAAATGCACAATCACCGGATGATTTGAAGGTCTACCCTTAGCAGTAAAAAGTTTCTGAATGGCCTCAGGATTTCTGGCGTCAGCGCCCAAGCCATAAACTGTCTCGGTCGGAAACGCTACCAAACCACCATCACGTAAGGTTTGTACTGCTTCGTTAATCACTGCAGATGTTTGCAGTGCTGTACTGTTAGTGGACATTGCCTAGGGCTCGAGACCTAACTCAAGTGCAACTGCTGCACAGGTTTGACGGGCGCCACCTAAAGACTCACCTAAACAATTCACGTGGCCCATCTTGCGACCGATGCGTGGCTCAGACTTCCCATAAAGATGTAACTTCGCATCAGAGTGCCCAAGCACCTTATTCCAAGCTGGTTCTCTAGGCTTATCTTCGCTACCCTCAAACCAAAGGTCACCCAATAAATTGAGCATTGAAACTGGAGCAAGCAAACGGGTATCGCCCAGCGGCAAACGCGCCATCGCTCTTACTTGTTGTTCAAACTGACTGCTGACACAAGCATCCATGGTGTAGTGGCCGGAGTTATGTGGACGTGGCGCAATCTCATTAGCGACGATATCACCGCTTTTAAGCACAAAGAATTCCACGCACAGCACACCCACGTAATCAATCTTCCGAATCAGCGCTTTGGCTGCAGCAATAATTTTCTTCTCTTGCTCAGGCTTGAGTGATGGGGCTGGCACAGTGGAGGTATGCAAAATACCGTCACGGTGAATATTCTGAGAAACCGGGTAAGCCACCACAGAATCATCATAACCACGCACTACTAAGGCTGAGACCTCGAAGTCCAAGTCCATCCGCTTCTCAAGTACACAAGGTACTCGACCAAAATCATTCCATGCAGTCGTTAAGCCTTCTGCGTCATAAACAGTGGCCTGCCCTTTGCCGTCATAGCCCATACGAGCAGTTTTTAGAATGCCAGGAAAGAGGTCCGTTGGCACATGTGCAATATCCGCATCGTGCTCAATGACAAAGTTTGGGGCCGGTCCAATATTGGTTTCTGCTTTCCAGGTAGCTAAGAATTTTTTCTCAGCAATACGGTTTTGCGCCAAAGAGACACAGCTACTTCGTGGGGCAACAAACACGCCCAAAGACTCTAGCTCATCCAAAGCTTGGGCTGGAACATTCTCAAATTCAGTGCTAACTGACGAGCAAATTGACGCCATCTCTTTCAGAGCAGCAGAGTCGGTGTAATCAGCTTGAATGAATTTTTCTGCAATCGAGCCGGCAGGACTATTGGATCCGGGATCTAGAACGCAAACCTTGTATCCCATCGCTTGGGCAGCTTGGGTAAACATCCGCCCCAACTGACCACCACCTAATATTCCTAAATACGAACCCGGCAAAATGGGTTCCATGCGATCCGCCATGTAATTAATATCCCGGCAAATTCATTGAACGTGCAGTTTCAGATTGCTTCAGGCGAAAATCTTCCAAGCGCTTAGCCAAATCAGCATCATGCAAAGCCAAACCAGCGATCACATGTAAAGCAGCATTGGCGGCACCAGCTTCGCCAATGGCGAAAGTCGCCACCGGAATGCCTTTGGGCATTTGCACGATAGAGTACAAAGAATCTTCACCGCGAAGGTATTTGCTAGCTACAGGAACACCATAAACAGGAACAATTGTTTTGGAGGCAAGCATGCCTGGTAAGTGAGCCGCGCCACCTGCACCAGCAATGATGGCCTGCAGGCCATTGGCTTTCGCCTTTTCTGCATACTGAAACATATCATCAGGCATACGATGGGCAGAGAGGACCTGTGCTTCATGAGGAATACCGAATTGCTCGAGCATTTGAGCAGCGTGCTGCATCGTGTCCCAATCTGAATTGGAACCCATCACTATTCCCACTACTGGCTTCTTGCTCATTGCCTCTCCAAAAACCCTGAATTCTTTAATAGGGCTCTATTATCCCAGCCTTTTAGGGCTTTGGAAAATCAAGCCTGAGTTTAGATCTGAGTGAGACGAGTTAAGGCCTCACGGTACTTCTGAGCGGTCTTTTCAATAACATCTACTGGCAATGCTGGGGCTGGGGCGGTTTTAGGCCATAACTTGCCATCTACTTGGGCAGTTTCAAGCCAATCTCGCACGAACTGTTTGTCATACGACGGGGGGTTGGCACCAACGTAATACGTTTCAGCAGGCCAGAAACGGGAAGAATCGGCTGTGAGGATTTCATCCATCAGCACCAATTGACCAGCATCGTCTAGACCAAACTCAAACTTGGTATCAGCAATGATGATCCCGCGAGTCGCTGCGTATTCTGACGCTTCTTTATAAAGACGAATACTCACTTCACGAATCTGCTTAGCCAACTTTTCGCCGATGAGCTCAATGACTTTTTCAAAAGAAATATTTTCGTCGTGCTCGCCTACATCCGCTTTAGCCGCAGGAGTAAAAATAGGCTCAGGTAACTTTTGGGCATTTTCCAAACCAGCCGGTAATGCAATCCCGCAAACCTTGCCACTTTCTTTGTAATCCTTCCAGCCACTACCCGCTAAATAACCACGCACAACAGCTTCTACTAAGATCGGTTTGAGACGCTTTGCTACTACCGCACGACCTTTGACTTGCGATACTTCCTCGGGACTTACTACTGTCGTTGGATCAATTCCAGTGAGATGATTAGGGATGACTGCAGCTAATTTATCGAACCAAAAGTTAGCCATTTGATTGAGAACAATGCCCTTCTCAGGAATTGGTTGCCCCATCACCACATCAAAGGCAGATAAGCGGTCAGTGGTAATCATCAATAACTTGTCGTCACCGAGCGCGTAGACGTCACGCACTTTTCCTTTGGACAGCAAAGGCAAAGACTGAATAGAAGTGGCGTACAAAGCAGACATATTCAACTCACTTCACGATCTGAGCTAACTTACCGCTCTTATACAACTCAGCCATCTTTTCCAACGAGATAGGTTTGATTTTTGAGGCTTGACCAGCAGAACCAAAGGCTTGGAAACGCGCAATACACACTTTCTTAGCTGCTTCACGCGCCGGCTTCAAATAATCACGGGGATCAAACTTGCCTGGATTCTCAAAGAGATAGCGGCGGATTGCACCTGTCATTGCCAAACGAATATCGGTGTCAATGTTGATCTTGCGGACGCCATTCTTAATACCCTCTTGAATCTCTTCAACAGGCACACCATAAGTCTCTTTCATATCGCCACCAAATTCACGAATCTCAGCGAGCAATTCTTGTGGAACGCTAGATGAACCATGCATCACTAAGTGAGTATTCGGAATGCGTGCATGAATCTCTCTGATGCGATCAATTGCCAAAATATCGCCCGTAGGCTTTTTAGTGAACTTGTAGGCGCCGTGACTAGTGCCAATTGCAATCGCCAAGGCATCACACTGAGTGGCCTTAACAAAATCAGCGGCTTGTTCAACATCGGTAAGCAACTGTTCGCGTGTCATCGTGCCATCAGCACCATGTCCGTCTTCCTTGTCGCCCTTCATGGTTTCTAAAGAACCTAACACGCCAAGCTCTGCTTCAACAGTCACTCCGATGGAGTGTGAAAATTTCACAACCTCTCTCGATACATCTACGTTGTATTCATAGCTAGCCACTGACTTACCATCAGCTTCCAGTGAGCCATCCATCATCACACTGGTGAAGCCACTCTTGATTGCCGCCATACAAACTGCAGGACTCTGACCATGATCTTGATGCATGACAACCGGAATATGCGGATAAGCCTCAACAGCAGCTGAGATCAAATGACGGAGAAATGCTTCGCCTGCGTACTTGCGGGCTCCAGCGGATGCTTGCATGATGACGGGAGAATCTGTCTCACTTGCAGCCTCCATGATGGCCGTCACTTGCTCTAAGTTATTAACATTAAATGCTGGCAAGCCATAACCGTTTTCAGCGGCATGATCCAAGAGTTGTCGTAAAGATACTAAGGCCATGGTGTTCTCTTAAGTCTAGGTTGTTAAATGAATAGTTAAATCTGAATAGGTTTTTAATGCGCTTATTTCACATGAATAATCTTGAGAGTATTAGTTCCGCCTGGTTCGCCCATTGGCTCGCCAGAAGTTAATACAACCGTATCACCCTTTTTCACCGCGCCTAATTTCTTCAAGCAGTCTTCCACTTCTTGCAAAGCGGTATCGCGGTCCTTGGTGTAATCCAAGCCGATTGGGGTGACATTGCGATATGTGCTTAAAGCACGTTGAGTACTAATCTTCGAAGTCAAAGCAAAGATAGGCACATGAATATTATGGCGACTCATCCAGATTGGGGTTGAGCCTGAATCCGTCAAAGCGGCAATCGCATTGGCATTCAAATGGTGGGCAGTAAAGAGCGCGCCCAAAGCAATCGTTTGATCAATGCGTGTAAAGGTTTGATCTAGAAAGTCGGTATCAAGCTTCACACGGTCGGATTTTTCTGCTGCTACACAAATCTCAGCCATGGCTTTGATGGTTTGCACAGGATACATACCAGCCGCAGATTCGGCAGAGAGCATCACGGCATCGGTGCCATCTAATACTGCATTAGCAACGTCGCTTACCTCTGCGCGTGTCGGTACGGGTGCATTAATCATCGACTCCATCATTTGAGTCGCAGTGATCGTAAATTTATCAGCCTCAAGTGCCAACTTAATCATGCGCTTTTGCAAAGCAGGTACAGCTGGATTGCCAACCTCAATTGCCAAATCACCACGTGCAACCATGATGCCGTCGCTCTCGGCAATGATGCTCTCTAAGGCGCCAGGCATGATGGCTTCGGCACGCTCAACCTTTGCAATGGTCTTCACCTTGCCAACACCGTGCTTCGTACTTGCTGCATCTGCCAACTGGCGAGCGTATGCCATATCAGCGCCATCTTTTGGAAAGCTAATCGCCAAAAAGTCTACGCCCATCGCAATCGCCGCATCTAAGTCAGCAATATCTTTTTCAGTTAAAGCTGGTGCAGTTAAGCCACCGCCAGCGCGGTTAATCCCTTTGTTATTAGAAAGCGGACCACCCTGCTCTACACGGGTAAAGATTTCTCCACCCTTTACATTCTCTACGCGCAACACCACCAAACCATCGTTGAGTAAAAGACGGTCGCCTGGTTTAACGTCAGTTGGCAATTCTTTGTAATCAAGGCCAACACGCCCTTGATCACCAAGCTCGCAATCCACATCCAAAATAAATGGCTCGCCTTCTTTGAGCAAAATTTTGCTATCGATAAATTTACCGACGCGAATTTTTGGCCCTTGAAGGTCGGCCATAATGCCAACTTCTTTGCCAACTTCAGCGGAGATAGTGCGCACTAAATCATGACGCGCTTTGTGATCAGCAATAGTTCCATGAGAGAAGTTCATTCGCACAACATCAACACCCGCACGAATCATGTCACGCAACACTTCAGGCTTTTCAGAGGCCGGCCCTAAGGTGGCAATGATTTTTGTTGCTCTCAACATATTTAGTCTTTCGCTCTTTCAGCAAGTACTGCAAAGGCTGGTAAGGTTTTTCCTTCCAAAAATTCAAGGAAGGCACCACCGCCAGTAGAGATGTAATCCACTTGATTCTGAATTCCATACTTAGCAATTGCTGCCAAGGTATCACCACCACCAGCAATAGAGAATGCTGGTGAATGTGCAATAGCTGCAGCCAACATCTTGGTGCCGCCGCCAAACTGATCAATCTCAAATACGCCGAGAGGGCCATTCCAAACAATCGTGCCAGCGTGAGCCAGCATAGTTGATAAACGCGCTGCGGTCTTTGGACCGATATCCAAAATCATGTCATCTTCAGCTACTTGATCTGCGGCGACTCGGTTAGCACGTGCCAAAGGTGAGAGCTCATTGGCGACCACCACATCTTCAGGAATAGGTACATGCGCGCCGCGCTTTTCCATAATCTCCATGATCTCCCGAGCTTCATCAACTAAGTCTGGTTCAGCTAAAGACTTGCCAATTGGAAGACCCTTTGCCAACATAAAAGTATTGGCAATACCACCGCCAACAATTAACTCATCTACTTTGTCGGCCAATGCTTTCAAGATGGTTAATTTAGACGACACCTTAGAACCAGCAACAATCGCAACTAGCGGGCGCTTAGGACTTGCCAAGGCACGACTCAAAGCATCAAGCTCAGCAGCCATCAATGGACCAGCGCAAGCAATCGGTGCAAACTTTGCTACGCCATTGGTGGTTGCTTCAGCACGATGGGCTGTACCAAATGCATCATTTACATACACGTCACAGAGTGCAGCAATCTTTTTTGACAGCTCATCGGAATTCTTTTTCTCGCCTACATTCAAGCGACAGTTTTCAAGCAAAACCAATTCGCCAGGATTGAGCTCAAACCCACCATCCACCCAATTACTCACCAGCGGCACCTTGCGATTGAGTAATTCAGCCATCCGATGTGCCACTGGAGCAAGGCTGTCCTCCGACTTAAATTGACCCTCAGTTGGACGCCCTAGATGAGAAGTCACCATGACTGCTGCGCCAGCATCCAAACACATCTGCACTGCCGGCATGGAGGCCCTAATCCGGGTGTCTTCAGTAATATTGCCCGCCTCGTCTTGCGGCACATTCAGGTCAGCGCGGATTAAGACCCGCTTTCCTTTAAGAAGGCCTGCAGCGGTTAAATCACTTAAGCGTTTGACTTTAAATAAGGTGTCCGGCATAGGGGGATATTCAGTGAAATAAGGCGATTTATTGGGAATCCTCCATTCTAAATCGTCTAGCCCCGAAAGCCCCAAAGGAAGCAAATAACTTAGGCGCTCCCTGCTCTACAATAAAGACTTGGACGCATCTCAGTCTCAGCCAAAGGGCTAGCTGTGGGGTCGCCCCGATTAACCCGATTTATCAGACACAAAAGGTAGAGAAAATGTCGATGTCCGACCGCGATGGCTTCATTTGGTCCGATGGGAAGTTAGTTCCCTGGCGTGAGGCTAATATTCATGTGCTAACCCACAGTCTCCATTACGGAATGGGCGTTTTTGAAGGTATTCGCGCCTATAAAACCCCTCAAGGCACAGCGATTTTCCGCCTCCCAGAGCACGTTAAGCGCTTATTTAATGGCACTAAGATCTTTCAAATGGCGATGGAATACACCCCAGAGCAGATCTCCAACGCCATTATCGAGGTAGTAAATAGCAATAAGCTCGAAGCTTGCTATATCCGCCCCATCATCTTTATTGGCTCTCAAAAACTGGGAATTTCGCCTAAAGGCAACACTATCCATATAGCCATTGCTGCTTGGGAATGGGGCGCCTACTTAGGTGAAGATGGCCTCAATAAAGGGATTCGCGTAAAAACCTCATCCTTTACCCGTCACTTTGTGAACTCCTCACTAGTGCGCGCCAAAGCATCCGGCTATTACATCAACTCCATTTTGGCCAACCAAGAAGTGACCGCCAATGGATATGACGAAGCCTTGCTTCTAGATACAGAGGGTTATGTTTCTGAAGGCTCCGGCGAAAATATGTTCATGGTTCGCAATGGCATCGTCTACACGCCTGACCTAGCTTCTTGCCTAGACGGCATTACGCGTGACTCGATTATTCAGATCGCCAAAGATCTCGGCTATGAAGTTCGTGAGAAGCGCATTACTCGAGATGAAGTGTATTCAGCTGACGAAGCTTTCTTCACCGGCACTGCTGCTGAAGTAACGCCTATTCGCGAACTGGACGACCGCATTATTGGTGATGGCACACGTGGCCCAATCACCACCCAGATTCAAGCAACGTATTTTGATGCTGTCTACGGTAGAAGCGATCAATACAAGTCTTGGCTCACCTACGTTAAGTGATCACTACAGTAATTAGGAACCGGAATATGACTCAAGCTCAAGTTGTAATGGTGGATGGCAAAGATTTGCCATTGCATTGCCCAACCAATAGCACTCCCGGCTGGAACTCGCATCCACGCGTCTTTCTAGATATTACTAAAACAGGTGAAGCGAAGTGCCCGTATTGTGGCGCTGATTACAAACTCATCCCTGGCACTGCGCCACACGGGCACTAAAGCTCATCAGCACCCCTCAGCAATCTGGGGTGCTGCATCGGGATACATTACATGCGCCGTATTCTGATCATCGCCCCCAACTGGATTGGGGATGCCGTTATGTCTCAGCCGCTACTAGCAGAGCTGAAAGCCTCATACCCTGATTCACAGATTGATGTTCTGGCAAGCAGTTGGGTTGCTCCAATCTATCGAGCCTGTTCAGAAGTCAATGAAGTTATTGAAGCCAAGTTAGAGCACAAACAACTGCAGTGGAATCTACGTCAGCAACTAGCTAAGCAACTGCAATCTAATCAATACACCATCTGTTTTGTATTGCCTAATAGCCTGAAATCAGCCCTCATACCTTGGCTAGCCAATATTCCGTTTCGCATTGGCTATCGCGGCGAACTGCGCTTTGGTTTGATTAACTTCTCACTGCCCAACCCAAGCAAAGTAAATCGCCCACCAATGGTGGAGCACTACTTAGCATTAGCAAGTCTTCTAGATGAAGAGTCCCCACCAGAAAAAGTGCGGAATAACTCAAATATACCCACGCTCAATGTTTTGGAGCAAGCAAAACAATCCGTTACAAAAAAACTTCGGGACGTCAATATCAACCCGCAGGCAGTCTACGTGTTTTGCCCCGGTGCGGAGTATGGCATTACGAAACGCTGGCCTACCGAGCATTTTGCAAAGCTTGCACAAGAACTTTCTGCCAATAACCCAGATAGCCACATCATTTTGCTAGGTAGTAAAAGTGATCACGCCTTGGCTGAAAATATTCAACTGCACGCACCTAACTTGTCGAATATTCATAACTGGTGCGGCAACACTTCTTTAGATGAGGCTATTGCCTTGATCAACATGAGCCAGGCCGTGGTTAGCAATGATTCTGGTCTAATGCACATTGCTGCAGCGCTAAGAACTCCTCAGGTAGCCATCTTTGGATCCAGCGACCCACATCACACGCCGCCACTCTCCGATCAAGCAAAAGTGCTCTGGCTTAATCTACCGTGTAGTCCCTGTCATAAAAGAGTATGCCCACTAGGCCACTTAAAGTGCTTAAAAGACATCACACCAGAACAAGTATTTAGTACTATCAAGACGCTATATTAATTACTAACTTTTCCCCAGAAAGTAAGCCATGTCAAAACTTGCAAGACTCTTTCACAATGCTGATGAAGTGGTAGATGCTTGGAGAGATGCTTTGCGGCTCCGCGACGTTAAGGGTGCGCTAGATATTTGGCTAGATGATGACTCCATCACTTGCGTATTGCCTGAAGGCCATAGACTTAGTGGTCATGCTGAAATCCGCAAAGGCTTAGAACGTTTACTTGCAAAGCAAGCTCTGTTTCTGGAACCTATTGCTTGCATTAGCCACACCATCTTAGGCGCAGCAATCTATGACACTACAGAGGCGGTTCACCTGGGACCAGATCAAATAGAAACTGCCTTCTTCTTGAATATCACCCTCGTATTGCTTCAAGATAGTCAAGGTTGGCGCATTGCTCACCTACATGCCAGCCATTCAACCGATGAAACCTTTGATGCACCCTCCACACCTCACGGACTGCACTAAATAAATAATGGATGAGCAAGTTCTTCGCTCGCTCATCAAGTGGCCCAATGTGCCACATTGCTTTGGTTGGCTTGCCTTAGATCGTCGCGGTCAGTGGCGCATGCGTGATGAGTTCGCACAAGCAAACAACTTACCTGGAAACGCTATTCAGCATACAGCCTTGAATGAGTTCATCGCACGCAACTACGCCTGCGATACAAAGGGAAGATATTTTTTTCAGAATGGGCCGCAGCGCGTCTTCATTACTCTAGATGCGACACCATGGATTGTGCGCATCATTCCAACAGATGCAGAACCAAATCTTCTGACTCAGTGTCAATCTTCCTTTAAACCACAGGGTGCATTAAGCGATGAGTCTGGAAATATTTACATCACCGGGCTAGTAAAGAACACTGCTGACGAAAGTGCTGATGCAGAAAATACCTCAAATAACTTTATCCAAATAGAATGTTCAAGCATTGCGCTCTTACATGATCACGACTTAGATTTATTTGCAGATCTAGCCAAACTGCGCGAGGAAGCCTGCAGCTTTGGAGGTTCCTGGAGTTGGCATGGAGAGACGCTTCCTCTAGATCCCATTCACTCCGATGAACTGAGTGAATGCTTTGGCTTTGTTAAAAAACCAAAGGACTAGGGTCTAGCCCATTGGGCTTTTTTTCGCCTGCTCCCTAAGCTCTTCTTGATACTGTCTTTGCATCTCTCTTAAGCGTGCATCAATGGTGGAGTTCTGATAAAAATCAGAACCACCAGAAGACCTAGCAATTTTAAGTTGTTCGATTGCAGCAGGCCACGCACCTTCAAGCGCATATTTCTCACCCAGGGCGTAATGGCGCATTGGCACATTCTTGGCTTGATCGTATGCATTGGATAACATGCCCCACCAAACCACTTCATTAGCTTGAGATCTGGTACGGGCCTTTAGCCAAGCAATCGCATCATTGGTACGACCCAATTTAAGATAGGCATTGACCATCGCAGCTCCCGCCGCATAGGACAGTGGATAAGCCTTCAAAGTGGCTTGTGCAATTTGCAGCGCCTCTTCATTTTTACCTTTTGCCAAAGCTAACTCAGAAGAGGTGATATCTAAAGACAAGCTCTGTCTCTGAATTGGGGATCCTGGCGCACTTGATGCATGTGCGATATTTCTAGCCTGCTGCAGATAGACTTCAGCTTGATCGATCTTACCTTGGCGCTGCGCAGTCAAAGCTAGGCCATAAAAACCTTCCATCTGCTTTCCAGGTTCAGTTTGCTTGCTCAAACTTTCAAATTGATTTTTCAGGTCATACATCCCACTGGTTGTGCCTGACTGTTCCATGCGGGCACGCGCTTTAATAAAATAAAATTCAACGGCTGTTGGCACGGTTCTTGGCGCCACAGTGCGCGCCCGGTCTTGCATATCTGCAATCCGGTCTGTTGTTAAAGGGTGAGTGCGCACATAGGCTGGAACGCCGTGATCCATAATGCCGGTGGCTTTTTGTAAGCGCTGGAAGAAGCTAGGTGCGCCATTAACGTCATAACCGCTGGTATCTAGAATCTGAAAGCCGACGCGATCCGCTTCTCGCTCAGCATCTCGTGAGTAGGACAATTGGTTGCTAATTGCTAATGCTTGACCCCCCTGCATTAAACCAGCGGCAGCGCCAGGATTTCGAGAGGCAGCCAATGCACCGAGCAGCACTCCTGCAAGCGCAATCATGGTATTCATCCCTTGCTTATCCATTTGGCGCGCCAAATGGCGTTGCAGAACGTGGCCCGTTTCATGGCCCATTACAGATGCCACTTCAGAGTCTGACTCTGCATTCACAATCAAACCTGTATGAAAGCCAATAAACCCACCAGGTAAAGCAAACGCATTAATACTGCTGTCTTTAACAGCAAACACTTCAAAGTTGTAAGCGCCACTACCTTGCTCATTTGCACCGCCCAATTGCGCCTTCTTGGCCGCTTGCAATAAACGGCGCTCCATCTGGTTTAAAAAGTCATAAATAGGCAAGTCATTGGAATAATCTGCATCCGGCCGAATCTGGCGCATGATCATTTCGCCATATTTGCGCTCATCTACTCGACTTAAAGAATCGCCACCTGGGTCGCCCATATCCGGCAACACAATCGTTGGCTGACTCTGGAGGGTATTGCGATTTGGCAAATTTGAAGAACGCGCCTCTGGAGACTGCATTGCTCTACCAATATTTTGCTGAGCAGCTGAATCGCCTTGGACAGAAACATCTCCAGCCACTACTGGCGTAGCTGAGGCAGCAAAAGTAGTGCCAATTCCAGACCAAGCTAGCGCTAGAATCAGCTGATACGCCAAAATACGCTTAAATACTGAAGGCCGAGATACCGGCAAATCTGATGTCTTTATGACTTCCATCCCTATATGGTAAAACTTATCCCATGAACAAACTAACTCATTTTGATTCTAGCGGCCAAGCCCATATGGTAAATGTTGGCGATAAACCCAATACCCATCGCATTGCTATTGCTACAGGCAGGATTACGATGCTCCCAGAAACCTTCAATATGGTTGATGCTGGAACTCATAAAAAGGGTGATGTTCTCGGTATTGCCCGTATTGCTGGCATTCAGGCGGCAAAAAGGACTTCAGACCTTATTCCACTATGCCATCCACTAGCCCTCACCCACGTTAGCCTAGAGTTCCAACTCAACAAAGCGGAAAGTAGCATCGCTTGCCAAGTGAGAGCAGAAACCACTGGCCCTACCGGCGTGGAAATGGAAGCGCTCACCGCAGTCCAGGTCGCCCTCCTCACAATTTATGACATGGCGAAAGCCGTTGATCGAGGAATGGTGATGGGAGAAATAAAACTCTTAGAAAAAAGTGGTGGGAAGTCCGGGGAATGGAAGTCTGGATGAACTAGGCTTGTGTCTGCTCCATTAAAAAGCCACCCAAGGGTGGCTTTGTGCTTTCTTTATTCCTTGTTTTTGCTTACTTACTAATCCTGCACTCAGATGGCAGCAGTTGAGACAAGAGATTGGTTTCGGTAGATCTGCATGACCAACCACCAGCCCAAGTTGAGCCCTCTGGTTTAGAGAGATCGAGTGGCTTAGGCACATTAGCATCAGGCTCATTTGTTGGCACAAGATGTAATGTATTTTTACCTTCTGGTGCTACGCTAATTTGATAATCAATTGCTATGACACCTGATGGGGTTACTTCAATTAATTTCACGCTACGAGTAGGTGCGAAGGTAAACGAACCGCTGGTTGCCTCATCCATAGGAACGGTGCCACGACTCGCAAAAGCTTCCGTTACGGCTAGCTTTGCACTGGAGGATAAATTCATGCCCTCAACCACACGACTGCGTGCGATGTAATCTTGATATTGTGGAACGGCAACAGCCACCAAAATTCCAATGATGGCAACTACCACCATCACTTCAATTAAGGTAAAGCCAGCATCTTGCTTTGCCAGCTGATCTTGGTCTTGTTTCGGATTGATTTGCATTATTTCCATTCCTAGCTCCTGAGGGGTTAAATCCTCATACTCCAGTCTATACCTTCATTAATCTAGAGTGTTAGGCATAAGAAAAGCCGACTTTTAGGGTCGGCTTTTCTTTTTTCTGAGCAGGGTAAATGACTAATGAACAAGTTTTTTTTGATTTCTCTTTTTTAAATACAAGCCCAAACCAACTACTATCACAACGCCTGCCACCTGGAAAAACTCCTCAACTTCACCAAAACTAGACAATACTAGTTGATGAATAAAAGGCTCCTCCACAAACATATCGCCAGCTAACATTCCCAGCAATCCCGCACCCATCACAATAATTGCGGGAAAACGCTCCATTAGCTTGATTAACATTGCGCTTCCAAAAATGATCACTGGAACGCTCACGCCAAGACCTAAGCAAAGCAAAAACAAACGAGCACCTTCAGGAGCCTTTTGAGCTGCAGCAGCTACTGCAATCACGTTATCTAAACTCATCACTAAGTTAGCGATCAAAATTGTCTTAATAGCATCCCATAAGCTAGCTTGAGAGGCTGTGTCGGGATCTTCGTCACCCTCGGACATCAACTTGACACCGACATAGATCAATAAAAATGCACCAAACACCTTAATGAAAGGAAGTTTTAAAAGGGTAACCGCCAAATAAGTAAAGCAAACCAAAATCACAATAGCGGCAACGCTACCCCAGATCATGGCTAATTTTTGCTGCGCTTTAGGTAAAGCACGTGAAGCCAAAGCAATCACCACTGCGTTATCGCCAGAGAGCAAGATATTCGTGAGAATAATTGATCCCAATGCAAACCAAAAACTTCCGGAACTTAAATCCATATTGTCTCCATTTTCATTTATATGACTACAGCCCCACGAGGGGCTGTAGTTATTCGTATTTATATTAATACGTCACTTTTGCCAAAGAAATTTATAACATAGCTTTTAATAAAGCAGCCATCTCAGATGGGTTCTTAGTTACTTTGAAGCCACACTCTTCCATTACGGCGAGCTTGGCATCAGCAGTATCTGCACCACCGGAAATTAATGCGCCGGCATGGCCCATACGCTTCCCAGGAGGCGCAGTTACGCCAGCAATAAAGCCAACCACTGGTTTCTTCATGTTTTCTTTGCACCAACGAGCTGCTTCAGCCTCGTCTGGTCCACCGATTTCACCAATCATGATGACGGCATCGGTTTCAGGATCATCATTAAACATTCTCATGATGTCGATGTGCTTTAAACCATTAATTGGGTCTCCACCAATACCAACTGCTGTTGATTGACCTAAGCCAATTGCTGTCAACTGACCAACTGCTTCGTAAGTCAAGGTACCGGAACGACTAACAACACCGATGCGGCCTTTCTTATGAATATGCCCTGGCATGATGCCGATCTTGATTTCGTCTGGAGTAATGATGCCTGGGCAGTTAGGACCAAGCAATAAAGTCTTTTTACCGCCAGCAGCTTCTTTTGCGCGCATCTTGTTACGCACTTCAAGCATGTCACGCACTGGAATACCTTCAGTAATGCAAATAACGAAGTCGAGGTCAGCGTCTACTGCCTCCCAAATCGCAGCAGCAGCACCGGGAGGCGGAACATAGATTACAGAAGTAGTTGCGCCAGTTTGCTGAGCAGCCTCTTTAACAGTGCCGTAAATGGGGATATTAAAAATGGACTCGCCAGCTTTTTTAGGATTTACACCAGCAACAAAACAATTTTTGCCGTTAGCGTATTCCTGACATTTTTCAGTATGAAACTGACCAGTCTTACCGGTAATACCTTGTGTAATGACCTTGGTGTTTTTATTAATCAAAATAGACATATTGAAATTCCTTGATTATTTATTTTTGGCAACAGCAGCAACTACCTTAGTAGCAGCTTCAGCCATTGAATCGGCGCTAATAATTGGCAAACCAGAGTCAGCAAGAATCTTCTTGCCAAGTTCTTCGTTTGTACCCTTCATGCGCACAACCAAAGGCACAGTTAAGTTCACTGCTTTACATGCTGTAACCACGCCATCGGCAATCACGTCACATCGCATAATGCCGCCGAAGATGTTAACCAAAATTGCTTCTACACTTTTGTTCTTGAGCATGATCTTGAAAGCTTCAGTGACCTTTTCTGCTGTAGCGCCACCACCTACATCCAAGAAGTTAGCTGGCTCGCCGCCAAACAACTTAATCGTGTCCATAGTTGCCATCGCCAAACCTGCACCGTTCACCAAGCAGCCAATGTTGCCATCTAAAGAGATGTAAGCGAGGTCAAATTTCGAAGCTTCAATCTCTGCTGCGTCTTCTTCATCGATATCGCGATAAGCAACGATCTCTGGATGACGATACAAAGCATTGGGATCAAAGTTAAATTTAGCGTCAAGGGCCTTGATCTTCCCATTACCTTCGAGAATCAATGGGTTGATCTCGACCAATGATGCGTCGGTATCCCAATAGGTCTTGTACAAGTTTTTAAATACATCACGCGCCATCGGGATTGAAGCGTCTGGAACGCCTATGCCTTTAGCTACGATGTCGCAATCAGCATCTGTTAAACCAATCAATGGATCAACAAATACTTTAATAATTTTTTCTGGATGGGACTCAGCAACTTCTTCGATATCCATTCCACCTTCGCTAGAAGCCATGATCACATTCTTCTGTGTTGCACGGTCCGTAACGATACTAAAGTAATACTCTTTTTTGATATCTGCGCCATCTTCAATCAAAAGGCGATTTACTTTTTGACCTTCTGGTCCTGTTTGATGTGTCTTGAGCTGCATGCCCAAAATTTCAGAAGCATATTTTTTCACTTCATCCATGCTCTTGGCTAATTTCACACCGCCACCTTTACCGCGACCACCTGCATGAATCTGCGCTTTGACAACCCAAATTGGACCGCCTAGCTTTTCGGCAGCTTTAATTGCCTCATCAACACTAAATGCAGGAATGCCATTTGGAACAGGCACATTAAATTGGCGCAGAAGTTCTTTGCCTTGGTACTCATGAATTTTCATAATGACTCCAGAAACGGTATCTTTTTAGCAAGCGATGAGGATAAATAAAGCCGATTTGACCTGAATCTCAGATTTACCCTTTATGCGCTAAACCTAGCTTTTTTGTATAAATGAGACCGGTTTTACCGACTCTGTAAGTCTAGCATGCTGCAACGCGGCAATTACGCTTCACTAATCCGTACTTGCCCTAGTCAAAACGCCCGCCGAGGACTTTTGACACCACCTCAGAGCTAAATCCCTTGGAAGCCAAGAAGCGATATTGCCTTGCCCGCTCTTTTTGCTCTTGACCTAGTGTGCCAAATTTTTTTAGCCAAAGCTCTTTGGCCCGCTGATATTCAGTTTCCCGCAACCCTTGGATCAACTCAGCTGCCTTATCGCTATCGACCCCAGCTCTTTGCAGTTCATCTTGTATCTTGCGCGCTCCGTATCGCTCACTCCTGCGTCGCACTAGCGCCTCGGCAAAGCGCTCATCTGAGAGCCAACCTCTAGCCTCAAAGTCATCTAACACTTCTTGAATTTGCAGAGTCACGGGCTTACCAATAACATCTGACTCTTGTTCACCCTCTTTTGATGAAAGCTTGGCATACCTTGCGGCAGATTCTTCTAATTTTGCTGCCAAGCCTTTCCGGCTGTATTCACGTAAAGATAAAAGACGCAAAGCCCGAGCTTTAAGACTCGGGCTTTGTTTAGTTTTACTACCTAGTTCTGACATCGAACTATTCGACTTCCTCTTCTGCGCTCAGCACATCACTCACTACGGCTGACCCGGCTTTCACGCCTAACTTTGCACGAATTTTTGCTTCGATATCTTGAGCGATTGCTGGATTCTCTTTTAAGAACTCACGCACATTGTCTTTACCTTGACCAATACGGTCGCCGTTGTAGCTATACCAAGAGCCTGATTTCTCAACGATATCGGCCTCAACGCCCATATCGATGATTTCGCCTTCTCTTGAAATACCAGCGCCATACATGATGTCAAAGATCGCCTCGCGGAATGGTGGAGAAACCTTGTTCTTCACAACCTTGACGCGGGTCTCGTTGCCAACAATCTCATCGCCCTTCTTGATGCTACCAATGCGGCGAATATCTAAACGCATAGAGGCGTAGAACTTAAGGGCGTTACCGCCAGTCGTGGTTTCTGGGGATCCAAACATTACACCAATCTTCATACGAATCTGGTTAATGAAAATCACAGTTGTGTTGGTACGCTTAATGGCACCAGTCAACTTACGCAAGGCTTGACTCATTAAGCGGGCCTGCAAGCCTGGCAATGAATCACCCATATCACCTTCAATCTCCGCTCTTGGAACCAAGGCGGCTACTGAGTCAATCACGATTAAATCGATCGAACCTGAGCGCACCAATGCATCCGCAATTTCTAATGCTTGCTCGCCAGTGTCTGGCTGAGAAATCAATAAATTATTGACGTCCACACCTAAGCGGGAGGCATATTGAACATCTAGTGCATGTTCTGCATCAATAAATGCGCAAGTTCCGCCTAGCTTTTGCATTTCTGCAATGGCATGCAAAGTTAATGTTGTTTTCCCCGATGACTCTGGACCGTAAATCTCAATGACACGGCCACGCGCTATACCGCCAACTCCCAAAGCTATGTCCAAGCCAAGAGAACCGCTAGAGACTACCTGAACATCTTGATTAATTTCAGCGTCGCCCAATCTCATGATTGAGCCCTTGCCAAATTGCTTCTCAATTTGCGCCAAGGCCGCCGTTAATGCTTTTTGCTTATCTCCACTCATTCCCTCAAATTCTGAGGAGGCTGATTTTCTTTTTTCATCCAAGGCCATTTTTTGATTCCTTTTCGCTATGTATTGGGCTTATTTCCGAATTTTCTTCTACTGTCTAACAACTTAGAAGTTACTGTATATAAAAACAGTACTCTTTGCAAGTAACTTTTTTGAAGAAATTACGGATTTTTGACGAAACCTTGTTCCAAAGGCGTTCTATCCCAATAAAAGAACAGTGGTATTGCAACACCCCAAATAACCCCAATGATGATGAATCCCATTATTTGGCCGCCAGGACCCCAGGATCCTGCTCCCATGCATATCCCAGCCTCATAAGACATTGGGCCACAAATTGCCCCCAGGACTGCTCCAAGAATTGGCCTACCCCTCAACCAAGAAAGCGATCCATTGATAGTGCTAGCGACTAGGGCCCATAGAACCCACATCCATAAGGGAGAGACAAAGGGGCTTGGCCACTCATCTTGAAAGTCTAGTAAGCCTAAATGCATAACAAGTGTGTCAGCGCTCACTCCATATATAACCGCCTTAATTAATAGGATTGTTTCTACCTTGGGTAAGGGTGATCGCCAAATATGAAAAATAATATAGGCCAAGGTGCCCGCCACAGCCCACAGTACCTTTTGATTAGCCGCGCCCCATACACAGGCAAACCAGCCAAACTGAAAAAGGACAAAGTTCCAAAATTTAGCCATATTGAAGACTCGAGAGACCTAAGAAAAAGGCCACTGCCGCTTGGCAATGGCCTTTTGATTTGGTGGCGATTCAGGGATTCGAACCCCGGACCTGTGGATTATGATTCCATCGCTCTAACCAACTGAGCTAAATCGCCGAACGTATGATTGTATCAAAATCAGCTTGATATGACACCACCCTTAAACCGGCTTCTTTAGTAATGGGCTAATGGTTTTGATGCTCTTGACGCTCTCAAGTGTCAAGCTTGCCTCTATCAAGGCATTGGATTGTCTCTTGCCCAAAACTGGCCCCATCAGGTCTTGGCATTTTGCTATGACCTCATCCCTGCCCATTGGATTGCGAGGGGTGCCGCGCACGGCATCAACGCGCTCAGTCAGAATTGATCCGTCCTTTAATTCAATCTCAACAATGGCCACCCTGACAGGCAAAAACTGTGAAAGCGCTGAGTCGGGAATTAGCTGAACTTTTGAACGCACAGCCAAGACTTCTGGATTTTGCATCCTAGCAATGTCATGCGCTGCTTTGAATGAAGCTGTTTTATCCAACAACATGACGGCTGCCATATATTGCAGACAGATATCGGGCATGTCGCGGTTATCAACTACCTTAGCTACAGCCGGCTCAAGCCTTATGCGTACCGCTACAACTTTGGAAGAATCAAAAGGATGTTTGCGACGAATGCTCTCAATTGCATCAAGGGGGCCTTGTATTGGTGAGCCAACTGACCACTTTTTAATATCTGTTTGTGTAATCTCAAAACGCTCACCTAATTTCTCAGTCAACTGTGCACGATCTGCACTAGGTGCGGTGGCTAAAAAATAATTATCAGGGCCAGAAAAAACATCATTCACACCATTCCATCCCGAGTGAACTAGTAGCGCAGAAATCACACCATTTTTGGCGGGCATTCCCCCAAAGACAAAGGCCTTCTCAATATGATCTGTATCTCTTCCCCAGGATGCAATTCCAGAAGACTGTTGGGCCGTGTAATCCAATAACCAACGCATCTGTTGCGCATTCAGGCCGGCTGCACAACCTGCGGCGGCGGCTGCTCCAAAGACGCCTGCAATGCTATGAGAACTTTTATGACTCTCATAGCTAAATTTGGGGCCGCCCATCGCCATCAGCAAGCGTGTACCAATGTCATAACCCAGTGTGACTGCCCGCAAGAAATGGGTTCCACTAATATTGAGCTCCTCACCAACAGCAAAAGAAGCAGGAATCACAGCGCACCCAGGATGGGAACGGGAGCGACCATGGGAATCATCAGTCTCATCAGCATGACCCATTACGCCATTCACCATTGCAGCATCAGCAGCGCCGGAGGTAAATGGTGACGCCATCACAGTTTGACTTCCCCTACTGCCGTGTAGCTTGATATATCTCAGCGCTGCTTGACCTGGCAAAAGCTCTGAGCCAGAAAGAATGGCGGCAAAGGTATCAAGCACATGTAGCTTAGCTTGTTCCAACACCTCAGGCGGCAAAGCTTGATTCTCTGCCGCACCCATATAACTACTCAATACAAGCATCTCGGAACTCAAAATATTATTTTGAGCCCGCGCAAAGTTCGCTGGCATTAATAAGCTTAAGGGAGCCAAGCTTGCGCCACCCAGAAAGTTTCTTCTATTCATGATTGGAGTCTCTTTTTTTATTTCATACTAGCCCAAAATAAAGCATTGAACCCTTCTTGATCTAGCGAAAAAGTTGCACGCCCTATAGCTACTTAATTTGAAAAATGCTCACTCCAGGCTCTCTGCCATACCGAACATAAACTTCCACTTTCTTGGCTAGAAATAGCTTTTTAAGAACCTCATCCTTGTTTTCAAAAGTAATCGCTATTTGTTCCGGGTAATGCGAGAAGGTATCACTCATCACCTCCAGATCCACGCCATCAATTTTGATTTGGTTGATAGTGCGCTTAAGTAGACGATCCTTTTGGATAAAAATCAGGCGTTTAATATATTTATCCAACACTAGCTTGTGACCTTGTTCATTGGTCTTGTAGTAGTAGATAAACTCTTCTTTGCCATTGGTGGTGACATCGCGCTCCTCATCCCACTTGGCATATGCAAGATGGCCCATCGCCATAAAAAGCAATCCCACCAGAATCCTGATATATAAACTCATCATTCACTTTCTTCGACTTATGATGTGATCTTATCAGGCGAAAACCCACATGCGACTCTTATCTATCTCTTCTGGCAAAGTTACCCCGCTCTTTGGGGACCATCATCCTAACTACAAAACAGTAGCGTCTGCTATTCGTAAGCAAGCGATTAGCACCTTAAATAATCCTGAGTCTGTAGAAATTACCAGGCTAGGCGTTCAGGGGGATGAGCAAGCAGATCTGAGTGTGCACGGCGGACTTGAAAAAGCCATCTATGTATACCCAGCAGAGCACTATGCCTTTTGGAATGCGCTGCTGACGCGAGAAACTAAAAAATTAGTGCAACTTCAGTACGGCGCCATCGGAGAAAATTTTACGATTGAAGGCTTACTAGAAACAGAAGTATATGTTGGTGACAAGCTCATCATTGGTGGCCTAGAGTTTTCTGTGGTCAAGTTACGCGAACCCTGCTTCAAATTTAATGCTGCTATGGGCTACAAGGGTGCTGCAAAAGCCATGTTGCAATCTGGCTTTAGCGGCTGGTACTTAAGAGTGCATCAAGCCGGAAGTCTGACTGCTGGCGTGGACATCAAACATGTTTCTGGGCCCAAAGACATCTCTATAGACGCACAAAATCGAGCACTCCTGAATCGCAGCAATCAACACAATTTGTGGGAATAAAAAAACCCGACCACTCAGTGATCGGGTTTCAAATGTATCGCACTAAAACTGCTTAGTGCAGATCTTTAATCACGTGCATAGATATCTACGTCTTTTGTTTCTTTAACAAAGAGTACGCCGATTACCAATGTCATTGCAGCAATGATGATTGGATACCAGAGACCGTAGTAAATATTACCGTTTTGCGCTACCAAGGCAAAGGAGATCGTTGGCAACAAGCCGCCGAACCAACCGTTACCAATATGGTATGGCAAGGACATTGATGTGTAACGAATGCGGGTTGGGAACATCTCAACCAACATAGCCGCGATTGGGCCGTAAACCATCGTTACCAAGATCACGAGGTAGAACAAGAGAAGGAACACAGCGAAGTAATTAATCGCAGCTGGATCAGCTTTAACTGGATAACCCTCTTTATTTAACGCCTCACGAATAGCTTTCTTAAACTCAGCATCTTTCGCTTTTGCATCAGCTGGATCCAAACCTTTGGCTGTATAGCCAGGGATTTCGAGATCGCCAATTTTTACAACAGCTACTGAGCCAGCAGGAGCGGCAACAGTGGTGTAGCTAGCAGAGTTAGAAGCCATCACTTGTTTTGCAATATCGCAAGAACTTGTGAACTTAGCTGTACCCGTTGGGTTGAACTGGAACGTACATTCATTTACATCAGCAGTAATCGTTGCTGGTGCAGTTGCCATAGCCTTTTCTAACGCTGGGTTAGCAAAGTGGGTCAAGGCATTAAATACTGAAACTGGAGTATTTGGAATGTAAGTAATAACAGCCAACAACAAGCCAGCCATGATGATGACCTTACGGCCAATCTTGTCTGACAAGCTACCAAATACTACGAAGAATGGTGTGCCGACTACTAATGAAGCGGCAATCAACAAGTTCGCTGTCTTAGCATCTACTTTCAATACCTGAGTGAGGTAGAACAAAGCATAGAACTGACCTGTGTACCAAACCACCGCTTGACCTGCAACCAGACCAAACAATGCCAAGATAACAATCTTCAAGTTCTTCCATTGACCGAATGATTCTGTCAAAGGTGCTTTAGACAATTTACCTTCATCTTTCATCTTCTTGAAAGCTGGAGATTCGTTCATCGACAAGCGGATGTAAACAGAAACGGCCAACAAAGCAATAGAAACAATGAAAGGAACACGCCAGCCCCAAACATCAAAGTCTGGACCAGTAAGTTCACGGGTGAACAAAATCACGAGCAAGGATAAGAACAAACCAAGAGTGGCCGTTGTCTGAATCCAAGCTGTGTATGCACCGCGCTTACCGTGAGGAGCATGTTCTGCAACATAAGTAGCTGCGCCACCGTACTCACCACCCAAAGCCAAACCTTGAAGCATACGTAATGCAATCAAGATCACTGGAGCGGCAACACCAATAGTTGCGTAGTTAGGCAGAATACCTACGACAAATGTCGCGCCACCCATGATCATAATAGTGACCAAGAAGGTGTACTTACGACCAATCAAGTCGCCCAAACGACCAAATACCAACGCACCAAATGGGCGCACGATAAAGCCTGCAGCAAATGCCAGTAAAGCGAAAATGAAGGCAGAGCCTGCATCTAAGCCAGAGAAAAACTGTTTGGCAATAACAGCAGCCAATGAACCGTAAAGATAAAAGTCGTACCACTCAAAAACCGTACCTAAAGAGGAGGCAAAAATAACCTTGCGTTCTTCAGCGGTCATTGGGGCTGCTTTAATTGATGTTGACATCAGTAGCTCCTAAATTATTTTTTATAGAAAATAAACAACGAGCCAATTATGCGGTGAAAATTTCCTTAGAAATCCCTTAGTTAGGGTAATTCCCCATCAAATGAGATCGGGGTTTTCCCCGAGTTCTACAATGTCATTAGTGCAAATAACAACAATAAATCTGGAGAGAAATATATGCAGCAAAAATGGGGTATTCGCGGGATGGCGGTGGCACCACACTCCCTCGCGTCAGAATCAGCTTTGGCCGTCTTAAGAGAAGGTGGAAATGCACTAGAGGCAATGGTGGCTGCAGCGGCAACTATCGCAGTTGTCTACCCCCATATGAACTCCATTGGTGGTGACTCCTTTTGGGTCATACACTCTCCAGGCAAGGCGATGGGCGGCATTGATGCATGCGGCGCTGCAGCAGGCCTTGCTACTAAGCAATGGTACGCAGAGCGCGGTATCACTAAAGCAATTCCATTTCGTGGGCCAGTAGCTGCCAATACTGTAGCAGGCACCATTTCAGGCTGGGGTGCAGCACATCAATTATCCAAGCAAGCGTTAAAGGGAAAGATTCCGCTCTCGCGTTTGCTTGCCGATGCCATTCACTATGCAGAATCTGGGATGCCAGTTACCCATAGTCAATCTAGCCTGACCGCTAAAAAACGTGAAGAGCTCAGCCCCATAGCCGGCTTTGCTGAAACTTTTTTGGTTGATGGCAAAGCGCCGGCAGTGGGCAGCATCTTTAAACAAGAGCGTCTTGCAAAAACATTAAGACAAATTGCCAGAAAAGGAACGGAAGATTACTACCGCGGCGATTTAGCTAATGTGCTTGCAAAAGAACTAACTAATATTGGCAGCCCCCTTCGCTTGGGCGACCTGCATCGCCATCAAGCAAAGCTAATTGACCCACTTGAGTTAAAGCACAGCTTGGGGAATGTTTACAACATGACGCCCCCAACACAAGGGGTTGTGTCATTAATGATCATTGGTATTCTGGATCAACTCAATCTAAAACGCTTCAAGGTTGATAGCGCACAGTATGTTCACCACTGCGTTGAAGCGACCAAGCAGGCTTTTAAAGTTCGCGACAAGTTTGTTACCGATCCTGCATACATGGTCAAAAATGCACAGTCCTTTTTGGCTCCCGCATTTTTGAAGAAGCTCGCTAAAAATATTGATCCTGAAAAAGCGCTTCCTTGGGGTCAAGGCAAAGGTCCTGCCGATACCATTTGGATGGGTGTGATTGACGGACAAGGAAATTCTGTTTCCTTTATTCAAAGTATTTATCACGAGTTTGGCGCCGGCATCGTATTACCTCAATCAGGCGTTAACTGGCAAAACCGTGGTTGCAGTTTTTCTTTGGATCCAAAAGCACTCAATCATCTTGAGCCTTATCGCAAACCATTTCACACATTGAACCCCGCGCTTGCGCTATTTAATGATGGTCGTCAAATGGTGTATGGCACGATGGGTGGTGATGGTCAGCCTCAAACGCAATGTGCCGTATTTACCCGTACCGCAACGTATGGCCTAGATCCGCAAGACGCTATTAGCCGTCCACGTTGGTTGCTAGGACGCACTTGGGGTCAAACGAGTGACAGCCTCAAACTCGAATCCCGTTTTAGTCCTTGGGTTGCCAAAGAATTGCATGCATTAGGTCATGAAATTGAAATGCTCGATGCATTTGATGAGACCGTTGGTCATGCGGGCTGCATTATTCGTGAACCCTCAGGCACATTACGTGGCGGTTGGGATCCCCGCAGCGATGGGGCTGTTAGCGCGTTTTAGTAATGAACATTTTGGGTACGCGCAGATCCCAGTGAATAGCTGCTGCGCGTAATCCAAAGATCGCCAACATACATGCAACTGAACCTTCAATAGTGTATTGCGGCAAGAAATTCAGAATCAATACATAAATGCAGCAACCTAAAGTGACTGGAATGGCATACAACTCATAAGACATTAAGAGTGTTTTTCTGCCGGCCAAAATATCGCGTAGTAATCCGCCGCCGATCGCAGTTACGACACCTAAGATCACTGGTCCTAGCGGTAAACCAAATCCCATATTCCAGGCTTTATCAGCGCCAGCAATTCCAAACAGGGCGGCACCAAGTCCATCGATATACAACATCCAACGATAAATTTGCGGTTGAGTAAAGAAAGACTCCGCAAAAAAGGTTAGAACACTCGCGCCCAAAGCAAGCCATACATAGATTTGGGATTGAGACCAGAAGGTGGGGGTTCCCAAGATGATGTCACGCACAGTGCCGCCGCCGATTGCCGTAATGACACCAAGCACGAGCACACCAAAAATATCTACGCCACGATCCGCAATGGCTAGCACACCTGTAATCGCAAATGCAATCGTGGCAATGATGCCAATCCAGAAATTGATCTCTTCCATAAGAGAACAGTCTAAAGCACTTTAGGGTAATTAAACTGCGCTATTCCACCAAAGAAATAGTGACAACGTGAGCAAGGAGCCGACTGTAGTCAGCAAGACCACACGAGAAATGGTTCGGCCATCCGCGTTGTAATACTGGGCCAACATAAAAGGGCCAGTGCCAGTTGGGAGCGCGCTCAATATCACCACGGCATTAACCCAGAGCACCGGTAAATTCAAAATAGGTCCTGCGATTACCCAGGCAACGATTGGCTGAACGATCAGCTTTGCAACACTTAAACCCCAAGCATTGGATCTATCTGTTTTTCGCTTTTGAATGAGAAATAAGCCAATCGAGACAAGCGCACAGGGGCTAGCTGCAGCCGCTAAAAATGAAATGAATTGTTGAAGCGGATCATACAAAGGTAAATGAGTTGAAGACCATAGTAAGCCTGCAACTGGAGCCACCAGCAAAGGATTGGAACAAAGAGATTTGATAACGCTCCACACAATCTCGTGAGACTTTTTATGTGCGAGTGTGCCGATTTCAATAAAAACGGTTGCTAAAGCAAACATCCCAAATACAACAAATGTTGCAATCACTGCTGGAGCAAAACCATCCTGCCCTAAAGCCAAAATACACAGTGGGATGCCCATGTAACCAGTATTGGAGTAAGAAGCGCTCAGGCCGGCAAAGCTAGCAAGCGCTAGATCTCGCTTACGGTACCAGCTGATAAAAAACGTCAAGAAGTAAACCACTAGACAACTGACGGCGAAAGCCAAGATAAATCCTGGCTGCCACAGCGACTGCCAAGTGCTGTTAGCCGCGAAGTTAAATAATTGGGCCGGTAACGCAAGCCAAACAACAAAGCGATTGAGCTCAGTCGAGGCGCTCTCACCTAACTTGCCAGATTTACCGCAAATGTATCCAACAAGGATCAGGGCAAAAACTGGCAGAACTACATTAAAAACGTAGAGCAATTTTTATGAAATTCTTTTGAGTGTCTTGGCATAGCGCTGCGCATTCTTCACATAGCGCCCAGCGATATCTTCGATCTTTTTCATTTGCTCTGGTTCCAGCGTCTTTACAACCTTTGCCGGTGATCCCAAGATCATTGAGCCATCAGGAAATTCTTTTCCCTCAGTCACTAGCGCGCCTGCCCCAACCAAGCAATGCTTGCCGATTTTTGCACCGTTCAAAATCACAGCACCAATACCAATCAAGCTACCGTCACCGATTTGACAACCATGCAACATCACTTGGTGGCCAACCGTAACGCGCTTACCGATAATCAACTCAAAACCTGGATCAGTGTGCAGCACAGATGCATCCTGCACATTACTATCTTCACCGATTTCGATGAGGTCGTTATCGCCTCGCACTATTACGTTAGGCCAGACACTGGCGTTCTTGTGCATGCGTACCTTACCGATCACTTCTGCGCTTTCGGCAACCCAAGCTCCCTCATCCAAATGAGGGGCCATTCCATCTAGTTCAAATATAGCCATAACTGATTATAGGTAGGAATAAGTTATGTCACAGACATCGGGTGGTTTACCAGTTTGGTTCGCGATCTGGTGAAGAAGAAATGCGATGCACACTTAAATCCGCACCTTCGAACTCTTCCTCTTGAGACATGCGTATTCCCAAGGCCATCTTCAATGCTCCGTAAACTACGAAACCACCAACCAAGGCGATGCCAACTCCTAATGCGCTACCAATGAGTTGCCCGGTAAAACTAATCCCGCCCATGCCGCCCAAGACTTTTGCACCAAAGATCCCAGCAGCCAAGCCACCCCAAAGACCGCATAAACCATGCAGGGGCCAAACACCCAATACATCGTCGATCTTCCAGCGGTTTTGCACCAAGGTAAACATATACACAAATAAGCCACCAGCCACCAATCCAACGATTAAGGCGCCAAGAGGATGCATCAAGTCAGAGCCTGCACACACTGCTACCAAACCTGCAAGGGGGCCATTGTAAGTAAAGCCTGGATCATTACGGCCCACAACCCATGCTGCTAATGTTCCGCCAACCATCGCCATCAAAGAATTCAAAGCTACGAGGCCACTAATTTTGTCGATTGATTGAGCACTCATCACATTAAAACCAAACCAACCTACCGCCAAAATCCAAGCGCCTAAGGCCAAGAAAGGAATGCTGGAAGGTGGATGCGCAGAAATATTCCCATCTTTGTTGTAGCGCCCACGACGCGCACCAAGCAAGAGCACTGCCGGCAAGGCAATCCAGCCGCCAACTGCATGAACCACTATGGAACCAGCGAAATCATGAAACTCTTCACCGGTCAATGTCTTGATCCACGCCTGAATTCCGTAATGTTGATTCCAAGCAATTCCCTCAAAGAAGGGATAAACAAAACCGACTAAAACAAACGTCGCAATGAGTTGAGGATTGAACTTTGCACGCTCTGCAATGCCACCAGAAACAATTGCTGGAATCGCTGCAGCAAAGGTCAGCAGGAAGAAAAACTTCACCAACTCGTAGCCGTTCTTCTCGGCTAAGACTTCCGCCCCCGAAAAGAAATTGACACCATAGGCAATGCTGTAGCCAATGAAGAAGTAGGCGATCGTTGAAACCGCAAAATCTACTAATATTTTGACTAGCGCATTAACTTGGTTCTTTTTGCGAACTGTGCCGAGCTCCAAAAAAGCAAAACCCGCATGCATTGCCAAGACCATAATGGCGCCGAGCAAAATAAATAAAGCGTCGCTACCTGATTTCAAAGTTTCCACTGAAGTTCCCCCTCTAGTTTTTTGCATCATTATGGGGAAAAATAAATCCTATTTCGGTGCACTTTGCACTAATTTAGTGCAAAAAATCATCATATTTATGGTTTATGATTGTTTTACATACACCCAAGGGAGAACCCATGAAGAAAGTTTTGGCTGTTTTAATCGCAATGTGCGCATTTTCAGGTCTGGCTCAGGCCCAAGAAAAAGTTAAAGTGCTCAGCACACAAGAACTCGTCACTGTATGCAAATTACCAGCAAGCCCAGAATCTCGCAGTTTCTGTGTTGGTTATACAACTGCTATTTACGATACCTATTTAGCAACACGCCACCCTCAACGCGCTAAGCCATTTATTTGCGTGAAGCAACCTGCTCCAAACCGTGATGATGTGATTGGTGATTTTGTTAAGTTTGCACAAGTAGCTCCTCAACTTGCTAACGAACCTGCTGCGGGGACCTTTTTAGGCTTCTTGGCTATGCGCTTTCCTTGCGCCAGAAAATAAGCCAATACAACATTCATTTATATAAGGATCGCTTGATATGAAAAAAATTATCGCTATCGCAGCAGCTACTGTAGCCATTGCGGGTTGCTCCAATATGAGCAACACTGAACAACGTACTTTATCTGGTGCAGGCATCGGTGCAGCAGCTGGTGCAGTCGGCACTGCCATTTTCCACGGCAACCCTATTTGGGGTGCGGTCGGTGGTGCAGCAGTTGGTGCAGCATCTGGCTATGTATATGATGCATACAAAAAAGAGCAGGCTTCTGAGTACAACTCTGGCTATAACGCTGGAAAAACAAATCAGAAGAATCAAGCTCCTAACTAATAGCCCTCTTCTACTGATTTAGTAGTACCTGCAATACCAAACCCAGTTTGTATTAATTTACAAGCTGGGTTTTTATTTGAATCTCGCCAGCCAACGCCTTATGAATAGGGCACTTGCTTGCAACGTCTAACAAGCGCTCTTTCTGCTCATTATCTAGCTCACCTATCAACTGAATGTCACGACTCAATATCTCAACATCATTCGTGCGCTCAATATCAACAGTCACAATGGCATTTTCTAGTTTCCAAGTTTTACGCTCGGAATACATTTTCAATGTCATGCTGGTGCAGGATGCTAATGCAGCAGCAAGATATTCATGAGGCGATGGCCCTGTTCCGGAACCACCACGAGCGACCTCAGCATCCGCCAAAAAATGTAAGTCACCTACCGCTAGTTTTTGCTGCAGGGAGCCAACGCCAAACTGGGATTGAACTTTTCTCATAAGGACCTTTACTGATTAAGTGGAATGCGGTTTACTGGGCTTGGTGGCAACAGGGAGTTCCGCTTTCTTCCAAGCAGAAAAACCCCCCTCCAGATGACAAACTCCTGGCACACCCATTCTTTGAAGTGTTTCTGTCGCCAATGCAGAGCGCCAAGCAGATGCGCAATATAAAACTAGGCGCTTGCCCTCCCCAAAAATAGGCTTGAAATAAGGGCTGTCTGGATCGACCCAGAACTCCAACATGCCCCTAGGGGCATGCAAAGCATTCGGAATCATCCCCTCGCGCTCAAGCTCGCGGACATCACGAATATCCACAAAAACAGTATTGGAATCTTCTAAAAATGCTTTTGCTTGACTCAGTGGCACAGTTTCAACCTGCTCCATCGCTTGTGCAATTAACGCTTGATAGCCAATCTTTAATTTCATCAAAACCTCCTAAAGTACCAAACCTTTATTTGTCTTAAGTAGCTGATACCATTTGATTATGAACTTTACCCCTACCGAACTTGGCGCAAGTATTATTTTTGCAATCGCAGTACTGCATACCTTTTGTACATCCTATTTTGAGGCCTTAGCTAAAACATCTCCTAAGCATTCCGGTCTATGGCACTTGCTAGGCGAAGTAGAGATTGTCTTTGGGTTTTGGGCAGCTATCCTTATCATCTTCATGTGGCTCGCAAATGATTTAGGCATAGCAAAAGACTACGCCAATCATCGCAACTTCACCGAGCCCCTGTTTGTATTCGCCATCATGGTGGTGGCTGGCAGCAAGCCTGTTCTGAATATTGCCAGTCAAATATTGCATGGCTTAAGCAAAATGATGCAATCGGTTTTGCGTACTAAGCAAGCGCCTACTTTGTATTTCTTAATTCTCAGTATCACACCATTGTTAGGTTCATTGATCACCGAACCGGCTGCGATGACTCTAGCGGCTTTTTTATTGCGGGATTTAGTCTATCGCCACAAATGCTCTAATGCTTTGCTTTACGGCACCTTGGGGGCTCTATTCGTCAATATTTCAATTGGTGGAACGCTCACCAATTTTGCTGCGCCACCTGTTCTGATGGTTGCGTCCACATGGAGCTGGAGTAGTGCATTCATGTTCGCCAATTTCGGTCTCGAATCTTGCATTGCGATTTTCATTAATGCGATGGCAGCTACACTCATATTTCATCGACAACTCATTGAACCTGAAATTAAAGCTGCACAGAGCAAGATGCCAGTCACCACCACTTTCATTCACCTACTGTTCTTGGCGGGCATTGTTGGCTTCGCCCATGATCCCGTTATCTTTATGTGGCTCTTACTGTTTTTTATTGGCTACACCACCGCCTACCCAAAACACCAAAGTCCTTTAATTTTGCGTGAAGCGCTCTTAGTTGGGTTCTTCTTGGCAGGCCTAGTTGTCCTTGGAGGATTGCAGGGATGGTGGCTACAACCCATCCTCGAGAATATGAGTCCTACTGCTGTGTTTTACGGCAGCCTTGCTCTCACGGCCATTACCGATAACGCAGCACTCACCTACCTTGGCTCGCTTGTCAGCGGTACTTCACCAGAATTTAAACTTGCTTTAGTTGGTGGTGCAGTAGCGGGTGGCGGGCTAACAGTGATCGCTAATGCTCCGAATCCTGCTGGAATCGCCATTTTGCGTGCCCACTTCCCCAATACCGCTGTTTCTGCAGGCTACCTATTGCTTGCAGCCTTACCGCCGACATTGGTGACCATTCTGGTGTATCGCTTAATGTAAGGATGGCAAGTGTGCTGATGCCGTAAAATCTGAGCTTCGCCCCCAGCTATAAACCTGAGAACGGCATATGAAAAAGCTCTATATCAAAACCTTTGGCTGTCAAATGAACGAGTATGACTCGGGAAAGATGGCAGACATCCTCCATGCTAACGAAGGCATGGAAATGACAGACTCTCCAGAAGATGCGGATGTTGTTCTATTGAACACCTGCTCCATTCGAGAAAAAGCAGAAGACAAAGTCTTTTCTGATCTTGGGCGTTTACGTGAAATCAAAAAACGCAGGCCTGATTTATTGATTGGCGTTGGTGGATGCGTTGCCAGCCAAGAAGGTCAACAAATTATTAGTCGGGCGCCCTACGTGGATGTGGTGTTTGGCCCGCAAACTTTGCATCGTCTGTCTGATTTACTTGCCAAACGTCGTGAGACTGGGATTTCTCAGGTAGATATTTCATTTCCGGAAATTGAAAAATTTGATCACCTTCCTGCCTCTCGCCAAACACGCGGCTCTGCCTACGTATCCATCATGGAAGGCTGTTCAAAATATTGCAGCTATTGCGTTGTGCCATATACCCGCGGCGAAGAAGTGTCGCGCCCATTTGATGACGTACTGACTGAGGTAGCAAGTCTGGCCTCACAAGGTGTTCAAGAAATCGTTTTGCTCGGACAAAACGTCAATGCTTATTTAGGCAAGATGGGCAACACCGAAGAAATCGCCGACTTCGCACTCTTAATTGAATATATTGCAGAGATTCCAGGGGTTGAGCGCATTCGCTTCACCACTAGCCACCCCAAAGAATTTACACAACGCTTGATTGATGTCTATGCCAAGGTTCCTAAGTTAGTGAGTCACCTGCACTTGCCAGTCCAGCATGCCTCCGACTCGGTGCTCTCCGCCATGAAGCGTGGCTACACCTCATTGGAATACAAGAGCATCATTCGCAAGATGCGCGCAGTAAGACCTGACCTAACACTATCAAGTGACTTTATTGTTGGCTTCCCCGGTGAGACAGATGCTGATTTTGACAAACTACTGAAGATGGTCAAAGAGTTGCAATTTGATAACAGCTTTTGCTTTATCTTTAGCCCAAGACCAGGAACGCCGGCTGCAAATCTGAGCGACGACACGCCTTATGAAGTCAAACTCAAACGCTTGCAAACTTTGCTAGCACTGGTCGAATCTCAGGCCACTGTGATTAGCCAGAACATGCTTGGAAATGTTGAAAAAGTATTGATTGAGGGCTTGGCTAAAGATGGTGTCAATCTTCAGGGTCGTTCCGCCAATAATCGCGTCATCCATATTCCCATGCCAGACAAAAATATGGATAAGTGGATCGGCAGGATGGTCGACATAGAAATTACTGAGGTTCTCAATTACACACTGCGCGGTGAATTACTCCAGACTCATGCCAGCTCAATTTAAACCCACCCAAAAACTGATTGTTGATATTCAGTGTGCGAGTCCAGCGCTAGAAAAATCACTGAGTAGTATTGCCTCAACCCCCCTCATCAAGAAATGGGTAAAAACAGCCGTTCAGCGAAGTGGTTTACTTACCCTGCGTTTTGTAAATCAAACTGAGGGTAAAAAGTTGAATCTTGCTTTCCGGGGTAAAGATAAGTCAACCAATGTGCTGACTTTTCCTTACGAGCTCACCAAACAATCTCTTGCAGCAGATATTGTGTTTTGCTTGCCTGTAATTCAGAAAGAAGCACGCGAACAAGACAAAACAGTAAAAGCCCATTTAGCCCACTTAATTATTCATGGCTGCTTGCATGCACAGGGGCATGATCATGAAATAGATAAAGAAGCACAGAAAATGGAAAGCCTGGAGATCAAAATCTTAAAAAATCTAGGGTTCACTAATCCCTACATTCCTCAATAAAACCCTTTTCTTGCTCAATACCTGAATTTACTTATTTCTACGCTATTCTTGTAACCATGTCCGACCCCACTAAATCCGTATTAGAACGACTGGCTGAGTTTTTAACGCCTCAGCCCAATAGCCCTACCGAACGACGTCAAGAGCTGATTGAAACGCTCAGAGAAGCTCAAAGCGAAGGCTTGATTGATGCCGATGCCCTTTCAATGATTGAAGGAGTATTTCAGGTTGGGCAACTGAGTGCCCGGGACATCTTAGTTCCACGCGCACAAATTGACTGGATCGATATCAATCTATCGCTTTCAGCAATTATCAAGAGCGTCATTACCGCAGCGCACTCACGATTTCCTGTATTCGAGGGTAGCAAAGACAATGTCATTGGCATCCTCTTGGCGAAAGATTTACTGCGTCACTCGACGGAAGATGACTTTCAAGTACGCGATTGGTTACGTCCAGCAGTCTTTATTCCAGAATCTAAGCGCCTAAGTGTTTTACTGCGCGACTTTAAAGACAATCGCAATCATCTGGCTATTGTCGTAGATGAATATAGTGGCGTTGCTGGAATTATCACCATTGAAGATGTCCTTGAACAAATTGTGGGTGATATTGAAGATGAGCATGATATTGATGAGGAGGCTGACAACATCATCTCTCTCGATAATGGTGACATCCGAGTGAAAGGCATTACTGAACTTGAACAATTCAATGAAACCCTAGGCACGCACTTCGCAGATGAGAATATTGAAACTGTTGCAGGTTTAGTCATTCAACATCTCGGCAGAGTTCCGAAGATGGGTGAACGAGTTCAAATTGGTAGCGTTGAGTTTGAAGTGCAGCGCGCTGACCCAAGACAAATTCACATTCTGCTAGCGCGTCAACTCCCCAAGAAAACTGATTGAGAATAGCTTTGATGGATTGGCAATTGCCGAAGGTTCGCAATCGCATTCAACTGCTTGCGCTCTTCGTGCTTGGTGCAATATTAGCCGGAGCAGCTGAACTGCCTTTTGGCGGGTGGATTCAAATTCCATTACTGACTTTGATTTGGTGGCAGCTGCACAAATCAAATCAGCAAGCTTTCAAACATTATTTTGTAGCCAGCATGTCTTTCGGACTTGGCTACTTTGTTCTTGGTCTTTGGTGGATCTATATCAGCCTTCACGACATTGGAGGCATGTACTGGCTACTATCAGTAGCAGCGGTATTTTTGCTGGCCGGGGGCATGGCTTTATTTTTTTCTTTGGCAAGTCTGTCAATACGGATCTTCAAAGATAGTCCTATATCAGGCCTGCTGCTAGCAGCTAACTGGGTGCTCGTTGAGTGGTTGAGGAGTTGGGTGCTGACGGGATTTCCTTGGATGGGCCTAGCTGAATCACAAGTGAACGGTCCATTTGCCGCAGTTGCTCCTTACTTAGGAGGATTGGCCTGTACGTTTTTGGTTGTGTGGGCCTCATGGCAACTTTACATACTCAGAAAGCAAGTGCGAGTTGGTGGAATTTCGCTCCTCTTCATCTTACTTCTCATGCCAGCGTTTTCTTGGTGGCAGTTTACAAAACCACAGGGCGAACCACTTAGCGTAGAACTCATTCAAGGAAATTTTGCTCAAAGCTTAATCTTTAATCCTGATGGCGTATTTAGACAAATACAGTTTTATGACCAGGCAATGAAGTCGTCCCATGCGGATCTGATTGTTAGTCCTGAGACTGCCTTTTCTTGGCCAGAAACCAATTTACCGAGCGGCCTCTTAGATAGCTTGCAAGTTTTTTCCAATCAGAGTCAAAGCACCTTGTTATTTGGCATCATTGGCAGACGCCAAAATCCTCCAGATGGTAGAGAGTTTTCAAATAGGGCTTTAGGCATCGGCCCAAATGCGCCCACTTATCAATACGATAAATCCCACTTAGTACCTTTTGGAGAATTTATTCCTCCTGGATTTCATTGGTTCATTAAAGCTTTTAGCGTCCCGCTAAGCGATTTTGCACGGGGCGCAACAGACCAAGCGTTTTTTCCAATCACAAGATCTGGACAAGATCCCATTTATGCGGCGATTACTATTTGCTATGAAGACGTCTTCGGGAGTGAGTTAGCTGCACGACTTCGTGAAAGTAATAAACCAGCAAACCTGATGATCAACATTACCAATTTGGCCTGGTTTGGCGCTTCTCAGGCGCCTGCTCAACAGCTAAGACTATCGCAATTGCGCTCTCTAGAAACCGGCCTGCCAGCCCTGCGAGCCACGAATACTGGCATTACCGCTGTATTAGGGCCTGATGGCAAAGTGCTCGCACAACTCCCTGAATTTACACAAGGTACATTAACCGCCAAGGTGCAAGCGTATTCAGGAAAAACACCTTACGTTGCTTGGGGAAACACTCCGATTTTGAGTATTTCCTGCCTTCTGCTCATCTTAGGTCTCATCAGGCAAAAACGGTTTTAGTCCTTAGCCGGCTTAGCCATGTAAAATCAACGGCTTAGCTAGGTTAATCATGCTTACTTTTCAGCAAATCATTCTCAAACTCCAAGATTACTGGGACCAACAAGGTTGCGCCCTATTGCAGCCTATCGACCTCGAGGTCGGTGCGGGCACCTCTCATACGGCTACCTTCTTGCGCGCCATTGGTCCAGAGCCTTGGAAAGCGGCCTACGTTCAGCCTTCACGCAGACCTAAAGATGGTCGCTATGGCGAGAACCCAAACCGTCTTCAACACTACTACCAATATCAGGTTGTTTTAAAGCCCGCTCCAGAAAATATTCTCGAGCTATATCTGGGCTCTCTTGCAGCCCTCGGTCTAGACCTTGCAGAAAACGACGTACGTTTTGTGGAGGATGATTGGGAAAATCCAACCTTGGGAGCTTGGGGTCTTGGCTGGGAAGTTTGGCTCAACGGCATGGAAGTCACGCAGTTCACCTACTTTCAACAAGTTGGCGGCCTAGACTGCAAACCCGTACTGGGCGAAATCACTTACGGTATTGAACGTTTGGCAATGTACATTCAAAATTGCTCCAACGTTTATGACTTAGTGTGGGCTGATGGTATTTCTTATGGTGATGTTTATCACCAGAATGAAGTGGAACAGTCTTGCTACAACTTTGAACACTCCAACACCGATTTGTTGTTTGCTAACTTTTCAAATTTTGAGAGTGAAGCAAAACGTTTAATGGAAGTACCGCTTGCCTTACCCGCCTATGAAATGGTCCTTAAGGCCGCTCATACATTTAATTTGTTAGATGCCCGTGGCGCAATCTCAGTAACCGAGCGCGCTGCCTATATTGGTCGCATTCGCAATCTTTCGCGCGCAGTTGCTCAAGCTTACTTTGAGTCTAGAGAAAAGCTGGGTTTCCCAATGTGCCAGCGTCAAGCTAAAGCATAAGTACTCCAATCTATTTATGAGCACATCCAATATGTCCCCTCAATCAGCTGACTTGTTGATTGAATTATTTACAGAAGAACTTCCACCGAAGTCATTACGTCGCCTCGGGGATGCATTTAGCGACGGCATCTTTAACACATTAAAAGCTGCGGGCCTATTAAGTGCTGACTCTAAAGCGATTGGCTATGCAACACCCCGCCGCTTAGCAGTGCATGTGACGGATGTCATGGGTCAAGCTCCTGACTATCCAGTACGCGAAAAATTATTACCGACGAGTATTGCATTTGATGCTGAAGGCAAAGCTACTGCACCCCTTCTAAAGAAATTGGGCGCACTTGGCTATGCAGATCTCGATATTTCCACTTTAGAAAAATCGGGCGAAGGTAAAAATGAAGCTTTGTATTTAAATGTGATTGCGAGAGGTGCGGCACTTGAGAAAACGGCTCAAGTGGCACTCGAGAGCACATTAAGCAAGTTGCCAATTGCTAAAATGATGCATTACCAAGTATTGCAGAAGAATGGTCAATTAGCCGATGTTGAATTTGCCCGCCCAGCCCACAAGATCATTGCGCTTCACGGTACTACGCCTTTAGCAATCAGTGCGCTAGGCATTCATGCTGGTAATCAAACTGATGGCCATCGCTTCTTAGCGCCTGGCGTGATTTCAATTACATCAGCAGATCAATACGAAACAACACTACAGAGCCAGGCTAAAGTCATGCCTAGCTTTAACAAGCGCCGCGAACATATCGAAGCTGCGCTATTAAAAGCGGCTGGCGATGATTCCGTCTTGATGCCGGACAGCCTACTCGATGAGGTGACTGCGCTCGTTGAGTGGCCAGCCATTTACGAGTGCCATTTTGATCAAGAGTTCTTAGAAGTGCCGCAAGAGTGCTTAATTCTGACAATGCAAACGAATCAAAAATATTTTGCTTTGACTGATCAGCAAGGCAAGTTACGCAACCGTTTTCTGATTGTTTCTAATATTGAAACGAATAAGCCTGAAGCTATCATCTCAGGCAATGAGCGCGTTGTGCGCCCACGCCTCTCAGATGCGCGCTTCTTCTTCCAGCAAGATCAAAAGCGTCCCTTAGGGTCTCGCGTTGCCGATCTGGGTAAGGTGGTCTATCACAACCAACTAGGCAATCAACTTGAGCGCACTCAGCGCGTTGCTGCAATTGCTACTGGCATTGCAAAAGAATTAAAAAACAAAGGCATCGAAGCAAACATAGAGTTTGCTGGTCGTGCCGCCGAAATTGCCAAGACTGACTTGCTCACTGACATGGTTGGTGAGTTTCCAGAGTTGCAGGGCATTATGGGTCGCTACTATGCTACACATGACGGTGAAAATCCTGAAGTGGCTGCAGCCTGTAGCGAACACTACATGCCACGCTTTGCTGGCGATGTCTTACCCCAAACTCAGACCGGCACCATCCTGGCCATTGCTGACAAATTAGAAACTTTGGTAGGTATTTGGGGTGTTGGCCTTGCTCCTACTGGCGATAAAGACCCTTATGCATTGCGTCGTCATGCTTTAGGCATCTGCCGTTTGCTTTTGGAAAAAAATCTGTCATTGAGTCTACCCGACCTTATTACATTAGCCCGCGCTCAATTTTCTCAAAAGGACGTGCAAGAAAAGGCTAAGGCTGAAGATATTTATGCCTTCATCATTGATCGTCTCCGCGCCTACTTGCGTGACCAATCAGTAGCTGGAAAGCCATTTACCAGTGCAGAGATAGATGCTGTTCTTAGCCAATCACCCGCACAGTTAAATGACCTCATCGGTCGCTTGACTGCTTTACGAGAATTTAACGCCCTTGAGCAAGCAACCCAACTTGCTGCTGCCAATAAGCGGATCAGCAACATCCTCAAGAAAACCACTACCGCGATTCCAGCGACTTGCTCCAATAAGTTATTACAAATTCCTGCAGAGACTGCCCTATTTCAGGCCTTGGAAAGCATTACTCCAAAACTCAATGAAGCCTACGAACAAGGCCAATTTGTTGAACTCTTAAAGGCTCTTGTAGCCTTGAGTCAACCTATTGATCAATTCTTTGCAGATGTCATGGTGATGGATCCAAATCCTGAGTTACGTGATAACCGCTTAGCGCTCTTGCAACAACTTCACCAGAAAATGAATCTCATTGCCGACCTCGGCAAATTGGCATGAGCACCAGCTCCTCTAAATTAATCATCCTCGATCGCGATGGCGTGATCAATGAAGACAGAGACGACTATGTGAAGTCGAGCGAAGAGTGGGTTCCACTTCCAGGCAGCCTTGAAGCTATCGCCTTACTCAATCAAGCCGGCTATCAAATAGCCATTGCCACCAATCAATCAGGTCTAGCAAGAGGTTATTTCAATATCAACGACCTGCACGCCATGCATAGCAAGATGGATGCATTACTCAAACCACTTGGTGGCCGCATTGACAGTATTTTCTTCTGCCCTCATGTGGATGCCAATGCATGTGATTGCCGCAAACCATTGCCCGGGCTCATGAAAGAGATCGCCCTTCGCTACAAGAAAAATCATAGTAAGAACCCGCTTGAGGGAGTGCCTATCGTAGGGGACTCCTTGAGAGATTTACAGGCCGGCATCGTCCTAGGCGCCTCGCCACATTTAGTCTTGACCGGCAAAGGTAAGCAAACTTTAGCTAAGGGCGAGCTTCCGGATGGCACTGAAATTCATGAAGATTTGCTTGCGTTTGCCACTAGCCTTTTAAAAGAGAAAGTTTAGAAAATGATCTTTTTACGCTCAGCTCTCTTCACCTTATTTTTACTGGTCTTCACGCCGATCTGGTCAATTCTTTGTCTGCTAGCTTTTCCATTCCTGAATCCTGAAAATCGCTACCGCTTTATTGGCCTCTGGAACAAAGTGGTCATCTGGTTATTGCAGCCGCTGTGTGGAATTCATTATGAGATCCGTGGGATGGAGAATATGTACGCAGTACTGGATCAACCGGTCGTAGTACTCAGTAAGCATCAATCAGCCTACGAAACAATCGCCTACATCGCACTCCTTCCAAAGCAACTCTGTTTTGTCTTTAAGCGTGAACTTCTTTGGATTCCATTTTTTGGCTGGGCATTAGCTTTGTTAAAAATGATCCATATCAATCGTGCCAGCAAAGAAACTGCTGCAGTCTCAGTTGCAAACCAAGGACGTAAGCGCCTTGCTGAAGGCAAGTGGATCATGTTGTTTCCGGAAGGCACCAGGATGCCAACTGGATCTTATAAGCCTTACAGCAAAGGTGGGGCTAGACTTGCAAGCGCTACTGATGCAATGGTCATTCCCATTGCCCATAACGCAGGGCGTTGCTGGCCTAAGAATAGCTTTCTAAAGCAGCCTGGAACGGTGATTTTTTCGATTGGACCTGCAATTGCCTCAGCCGGTAAAACAGGCGGTCAACTTCATCAAGAAGTTGAAAAGTGGATTGAAGCAGAAATGCGCGTTATCGATCCAGATGCTTATAAGACTTGAGGTAATACTGAGGCAACGTTTTATTGAGCTAATGCTTTAGCCCACTCGATATACCGATCAACAGAAATATCTTGAGCGCGAGACTTCAGCTCAATCTCTGTTAAAGATAATTTTTCAGCAAAAGGTTGTAGATTCGTGCGGAGCATTTTTCTTCTTTGAGAAAAAGCTGCTGCTACTACCCTCTCCAATGAAGCCCACTGGGCATCATTTAGGTTGAAATCTACCCTAGGAATCATCCTCACTACTGCAGAATTGACCTTGGGCTGTGGATCAAATGCTTCAGGTGGAACTTCAAGCACCTGCTCCATATGATATCGAGCCTGCAGCATGACTGATAGACGGCTGAAGTCAGAGCTACCTGCAGGAGCAACCATGCGCTCAACCACTTCCGCTTGTAACATAAATACCTGCTCATCAATCACTGCTGCTGCAGACACCAAATGAAACAAGAGTGGAGAAGAAATGTTGTAAGGCAAATTGCCTACCACCTTACACAAGCCACTATTTTTTGGGCGACTCTTAGCCCAGGACATGAAATCAAACTTTAAGGCATCACCTTCAATAACAGACAATCCCGTCAGGTTTTGCTGGTTCCAGTAAGCCACTAAATCTCGATCAATCTCTAGGAGATCCAGATGATCCAAATTCCTTAACAAAGGTTTCGTCAGGGCGCCAAGTCCAGGACCAATCTCAATCACATGCGCATCAGTGCTAGGATTAATTAGCGCAACGATGGAATAGATGATTCCAGCATCTTGCAAAAAGTTTTGTCCAAAGCGTTTACGTGCGTGATGTATCAAGAGTTGCTAACTTTTTTATTTACTGCTAATTGATAGGCCAAGCGCAATGCTTCAAGCATGCTGCTGGGATCTGCAATCCCTTTTCCAGCAATATCCAGCGCTGTGCCGTGATCAACTGAAGTACGAATGATCGGCAATCCTAAGGTCACATTAACGCCGCCACCAAATGTCACAAATTTAAATGGGGCTAAGCCCTGATCGTGATACATCGCAATATAAGCATCTATATGCTCTAAGCTATTTGCTTCAAACATGGTGTCGCCAGGATAGGGTCCAGCAACTTGAATGCCCTCCCCTTGAGCCAATTGAATTGCAGGTGAAATTATTTCAATCTCTTCGCGCCCTAAATAACCCGATTCACCAGCATGGGGGTTGAGTCCTGCCACCCTAATCACTGGGTTAGAGATGCCGAACTTATGCTGAAGATCACGGTGAACGATCTGAATGGTTTCTAGAATGTGCTTTTGAGTCAGCGCTGATGGCACATCTTTCAAAGGAAGGTGAGTGGTGGCTACGGCGACTCGCAATTCCCTGGGCGCTTTAAGACCCATGAATCCAGCAGGTAAAAGCGCGCACAACATCATGACTACGTGATCAAGCTTACAAACCTCAGCTAAGTATTCTGTATGGCCACTGAAGGGGGTTCCAGCAACATTAATGATGCTCTTTTGCAATGGCGCAGTAATCATGGCATCAAAGCGTCCAGTCAAACAACCTGCCACCGCAGCATTCAATAGATTAAGAACATATTGGGCATTAGCTGGATTCAAGGTTCCAGCAGTAACCGACTCCGAAATTTCAACAGACTGTATCTCTAAGCGTTTTGATATTTCAGAATCAATATTTTTAGGGGTCTGCAATAAAGTAGCGTTGCCGAGCACAGTGATGTGCGCATTAGGCTGTTCTTTTAAGAAAGTGCAAGCTGCTGCAAGGCTAATCTCTGGTCCAATGCCAGCGGGTTCACCAGAACTAATGACTAGATTAACGGGGGCTACTTGCGGCATCATCTATGTTGATAATCTTCACCGTTGCGGTATCTCGCAACTGACGAATCCAATCCTGATAGGCTTGCTCAAACTTTCGTTCACGAATAGCGGCACGCGCAAATTCCTTTTGCTTATCAACCGTTAGCTGAGCATCTCGACGTTCAAGCACTTGGATCAAATGCCAGCCAAACTCAGACTTCACTGGATTACTCACTTCGCCGATTTGCAAGCGATTCATTGCCTGCTCAAACTCAGGAACCAAATCTCCTGGACCCATCCAACCTAAATTACCACCATTGGCTGCAGAACCATCTTCTGAATATTTCTTGGCTAATTCGCCAAAGTCAGCCGTCTTTGCGCGCACCTGATCACGGTATCCGGCTAAACGTCGCTCTGCATCCTGATCATTTAAACCTGGGCGATTACGAAGCAAGATATGGCGGGACATTGTCTGGGTAATGGCAATATTTTGTGGCGCATTTGAGGCGGCCTCTTGAGGGGCGGCCTGTTGCGGAGCACCAGCAGCCAAAGCGCGGCGATCCAATACTTTGAGCACATGATAGCCAGCGGGACTTTTCACCACACTATTAGCCACTTGACCGCCGCCCGTATTCCTAATGGCTTCATAAAATAACTGTGGCAATCGATCTGGCGTGCGGTAGCCTAATTCTTGAAACTTAATTTTTGGGTCATCTTTCGCGGCCATGGCACCAAGCTGTAAGAAATCTACATCGCCGCGGGCATCACGCAATAATGCTTCTGCTTTTTTCTTTGCATCTGCCTGAGCGCCAGCTCCAGCATTTGAGTCAGCTGGGATAAAAATTTGGGCGACATCAATTTCCTCTGGCGATCCTGGAGCTGCGGGAGCGGAGCGAGGAGCCCCTCCTCCAGTCATGGCACGCGTACGATCAGCAATATAGTTATCAATCTCAGCATCAGAAATTTTGATCTTACCTTCAACTTCGCGCTCGCGGAAACGACTAATGATGATGTCATCACGTAACATTTCTTTATAACGCTCAAATGTACTTCCTGTAGCAATAACCTTCTGCTTAAACTCTGCAACTGATAATTTATTTTTAGATGCTATGTCGCCAATAATCTTATCTAACTCTTTATTGCTAACGACAATACCTTCCTGTTCTGCCTCTTGAAGTTGAATTTTTTCAATGATGAGGCGCTCCATAACAGTCTGACGAAGCACAACAGGATCTGGAAGTTTTGTACCCTGTTTCTGCAAGGCCAAAATACGATCATCAATCTCTTTACGGGTCACATAACCTGTATTAACAACAGCCGCCACGCCATCAATGTTGCGGATCTTGCTATCGGGACTCGATCGTGCAGAATCTTGAGCAACCGCAACGCCAGCAAGCAACATAGCGCTTGCAAGCACGGCTTGAATTAAAATCCGTTTAAAGCTACTCAGACAAGGTGTCATTGATAGTTCTCGTATGTTGAGGGCGGTATAGGCTTAGAAGTAGGCATATATCCAGGAACATTCAGCTTCATGATATCAACTGGATTACTGCCAGCGCTACCAAAGCCCCTAAATTCTATTTGGAAGAGGATTTGGGTAGTGGTGATTTGGGAGGTATTGAGCATTTGAGAATATGCTGCACGCAAAGTCCAGCAGTCGCGCGTCCACTCTAATGCTGCCAAGGTATTGAGTGTTTTAGTTGTCAAAGCATCATAGCCCCAACGCCCCAAAACTGAAAGTTCGCGGGTAATGGGCCATTGACCAGAAACGTTATATTGATCGGTAGTCGTTGCCGCTAGAGTTGCTGGGGTTGGTCCAAATGCTTGAGTTGGTGGACTCCACACATTACGATAGCCAAAATTTAAACTTCGGCCTGGGGTTGGGCGCCAACTACCACCTACTGTAGTTTGTACAAAACGATTTAATTGGGTGTTGTACTCCCCAAAGGCATCTACACTAAAGTTTCCAAGCAATCGAATAGAGCCGGAACCCAGGGTATCAGAATAAGTAGTTGGGTTAGCAATCGTCCCATTCAACCCAACGCGCTGGCCGGTGAAGTCCTGTCTTTGAGCAAGCGTCACCGAGGCGCGCTCAGCACCAGAGCTGGCCTCCAGCATACGACTAGTAATACCACCAGTCAGCTTATTGTTATCTGCAACACGGTCATTACCAACAAAATTATTTTCACTAAAAATTTGAGTCACGCCAAAACCACCATCGGCGGTATCAAATAGAGGTGTTTGTGCCTGACTCTGAAATGGTGTGTATACGTAGAAAGCGCGAGGCTCCATCGTCAAGAGCATATCGCGACCAAAGAAGCCCTTTAACTCTGCCGCATCTCTCTCAAACGCTAAACCTGAATCTAAACTAAAAGTGGGAATCACAAAACCTTGGGCATTCGGTGCGCCAGGTGTTAAGGATGTCGCAGCATAGTTATTCGCCTGAAAGCTCACTTTAGGAGTCAGGTAATAACCAGGGGTAACCTGGGGCAAAGCCAATGCTCCTTTAACTACCGTTCGATCAGCCTGGCTATATAAATTACCAGCAGGAGCAGCCAGAGGATTGCCATTGACGTTGTAGGCAAAGCGCGTGTAATCGGTTGAGAAGGTTGTTTTAGGACCTGTCGGCAATTCTAAATATCTACCAGTCGCATCGGAAACGGTTGGCGTAATTTGATTGTTATAAACAGCCGTTACATTCGGAAGAATGTTATAGGGCGACTGAACCGTTGTCGTTGGATCTGGCTGCAAAGTCTGAAACGTCATAGCTCGCGCAGATACATTCCAATTGCTTAAGCTATCGGTCAACTGTTTATTCGCCCCCACCTCTTGTCGGAATTGGTTGGTAATAGCTCCGGCAATACTTTGAGAAAAGTCTGTGGGGTACATATTGTCAGAGACGCGGGCGATATTGGCGTAGCCATTGAATGCCCCGGGGCCTGGCAACCCACCAGGTGCTAAGTCACCACTGAAATTTTGTCTTTGCTGCCAGTCGTACTTCCAGCGATCGGTGCCCGTCTTTTTATCGTAAGGCAAGTATTCTCCAATTAATGTTCCGGCATATTGACGGTCCAAGAAACGGTATTGAGCACCTAACTGAGTACCACGCTGATTCATATACCGAGGCAGTAACAGTAAATCACGGTTAGGCGCTACGTTAACGTAGTAAGGGAGGGTGGTATCCCAACCATTGTTGGAGTTGTAGCCAGTAACTGGTGCAAGTATTCCAGAGCGACGCTGATTGGAGGTTGGAACGCTGAAATAAGGTACATACGCAATAGGTACATCGAAGAAACGCATCACACCGTTGGTACCCACCATTTCTTTTTGCTCATTATCAATTTCAATCTTGCTAGCCGTGAAATACCAATCTAAGTTTTCAGGTGTGCATGTTGTATAAGTTGCCTGATCAAAAACAAAAATATCCGAAGTTTCAATCGTTAGTTTCTTTGCAGTGCCATTTGCACGGTTATCACGAAGTTCATAAGTGGGAGACTCCATCTCACCTTCACGTGCATCCACTTTGAAGCGGGCCTTAGGCCCCCTAAAAGAAGTATTGCCCTTGATCAGCTCCGCATTACCAACTAAATCAGCAACGTCGGTATCAGGATTGTATTTAATTTCATCAGCTTTAATGACTGCCCCATTACGGCGAATTTGTGCACGACCTTTTAGATGCATATCGCGTTCAACTATGCCGTAAATTGAATCACTTGATGTAAAGGTGAGAGCCTTGCCGTCAGAAATTGGCTGCCCAACTCGCAACTGGTCATCCAGTTTTAAAACGGTGACAGCGCCACGATCCGGTATCAAAATCGTATTCGCAGAATTGCTTAATGACTGCGTAGTGGGTGGTAAAGGCGCAGGTGCCTGAGCAGCCCCTGGAAGTGCAAATTGCAGCAATACTAACCCCAACACTAAGCGGGGGGTTATGGCTAAAAAAAGAGGGGCGCAAAGGCCGGCACGACGGCGATAATGACTCATAGATCCTGACTCGCACTATTATACGAATCGACCATGACTGACGCTCGCTTAAACACCCTCCGCAACTGGCTAGAAGGCCTCAAACCTAGCTGGCAATTAGATCTCAACACCTTAGCCCCCGCTTCGGCTGATGCCAGCTTTCGGCGGTATTTTAGGGTTGAGACAAAAAACCCCGATTTTGGGACTTTGATTGTCATGGATGCTCCCCCTCAACACGAGCCCTTGGATGCCTTCATTCAGGTTGATTTATTACTCTCAGAGGCGGGTTTAAACGTACCCAAAATTCTTGAAAAAAATGTGGGGGAGGGCTTTCTATTGCTCAATGATTTGGGTAACGAAACTTACCTCTCGGCACTAAATGACAGCACTGCAGATCACCTCTATCAGGATGCAACCAAAGCATTAATCAAAATGCAATTGGCCAGCAAGCCTGATGTTCTGCCAAATTACGATGCAGCGCTCTTGCAGCGTGAGTTAGATTTATTTCCAGAATGGTATTTAAAAAAACATCTTCAAATTGAATTAAGCAAGTTACAAGATGCGCAGATCAAACAGGCTTTTGAACTGATCATTCAAAACAATCTCTCACAAGAAAAAGTGTATGTACACCGCGATTACCATTCACGTAATTTGATGGTTACCGAAAAAAATAATCCGGGTGTTTTGGATTTTCAAGATGCGGTCTATGGGCCTATTACTTACGATGCATCTTCTTTATGGCGCGATGCGTACATTGCATGGCCAGAAGAAAAAGTGATTGATTGGGTAATTAAGTTTTGGGAAGAAGGCCGTAAAGTTGGGTTACCAATGCCAGACGATTTTGGCCAGTTCTACCGAGATTTTGAGTGGATGGGCTTACAACGCCATCTCAAAGTGCTCGGCATCTTTGCAAGACTATTTCATCGTGATGGTAAGGATGGTTATCTAAAAGATATTCCGCTAGTGTTGCAATATGCAATAGCTACTGCGAACCGCTATATTGAATTAAAACCTTTGGCCCGCATTTTAGAATCCACGCGCACAAGTCAACATGGCTAAGCCAAAGCAACTTCCCTGTTTACTGCTTGCTGCCGGCAGAGGGGAGCGCATGCGACCATTAACGGATGACTTGCCCAAGCCTCTTCTCAAGATCAAAGATAAGTCTTTATTGCAATGGCATCTAGAAGCACTATCTGATGCAGGTATTCAAAATATTGTCATTAACCACGCTTGGCTAGGACAAAAAATTGAAGATGCCTTGGGAAACGGGGCTCAGTTTGGACTGCAGATTCAATATTCTCCAGAGGCGACAGCGCTAGAAACAGCTGGCGGAATCCGCAAAGCCCTTCCCCCGCTTAATCCTGATGATTACTTTCTGGTCATCAATGGAGATGTTTTTTGCCCAGACTTTCCCATTGGAGGGCTAATACAGGCACATGCCGCCTTGAGGGACTCCCAAAATCCTCCGCTAGCCCACTTGGTCATGGTGCCCAACCCAGCCCATCACCCTGACGGGGACTTCTATTTGGACCGTTCACAGGTGAGCGAGATTGAATCACCGGGGGCTGAAAAACTCACCTTTTCCGGAATTGGCATCTACCACCGTGACTTATTTCAAGATCTCGTAATAGGGATTCCAGCAAAGCTTGCCCCCCTCCTTCGCACAGCAATGAAGGACAATAAAGTCTCTGGTGAAAAATATCTCGGACCATGGCACGATGTAGGTACACCTCAACGTTTGCAAGAGCTCAATGCAGTTTATGAATAAAACTGATATTTACCAAAAACGCAGAATTGCCTTAGCCAAAAAAATCCGTGCCAATACTGGTGGTGGGGTTGCCGTCATTGCCACGGCTCCAGAGTTATCTCGCAATCGCGATAGTGAATTTCCTTATCGTCACGACAGTGATTTTTTCTACCTCAGCGGATTTGAAGAGCCAGGCGCGACGCTAGTCATTAAGGTCGACCAAAACAGTGAAGAAACACATCTCTTTTGCAGACCCAAAGATCCAGAGCGCGAGATCTGGGATGGCATACGCCTTGGCCCTGAAGCTGCCCCAAAAATGTTGGGTGTAGATTCTGCTCATAGCAATGTTGAGCTTGATACTAAACTCAGTCAATTATTAGCTGATCAAGATGCAGTTTATGTTCGCCTAGCAGAAAGCGCTGAAACCGATCGCCGCCTACGCCACTGGATGAAACAAGTGCGTCAACAAGCGCGGGCTGGCATTAATCCCCCATCAGAATTTCATGATGTTGAAGCAATGATTCATGAAATGCGTTTGTTTAAAGATGCGCATGAAATCGAGATCATGCGACGTGCTGCTGCCATTTCTGCTCGCGCCCATATTCGCGCAATGCAAATCTGCAAGCCTGGTATGCGCGAATACCAACTAGAAGCTGAGCTGCTACATGAATTCCGTAACAGCGGCTCACAAAGCGTTGCTTACAACAGTATTGTTGCTGGCGGCGCTAACTCCTGCATCCTGCACTATCGCGCTGGATCTACTGAATTGCGCAGCGGCGAGCTGTGCCTCATTGATGCTGGTTGTGAGCTTGATGGTTATGCCTCTGATATCACCAGAACCTTTCCAGTAAACGGTAAATTTAGTGGGCCACAACGCGCTCTATATGACATCACCTTAGCAGCTCAAGAAGCTGCCATTGCCGTGACAAAGCCTGGCAATACTTTTATGCAGCCGCATGAAGCTGCACTTAAGGTGCTCACACAAGGTTTGTTGGATGAAAAGTTACTCAAACTTACTGAACTTGGCTCACTCGACAATGCCATTGAGACTGCTGCCTATCGTCGTTTTTATATGCATCGCACCTCGCATTGGCTAGGCATGGATGTCCATGATGTTGGCTCCTATCGCGAGCAAAACAACATCAATGCTGACGCTGAAAAACCCTGGCGGAGTCTGAGGCCTGGCATGGTTATTACGATTGAACCTGGTTTATATGTTCGCCCAGCACAAGACGTAGATGAGCAGTTTTGGAATATCGGCATTCGGATTGAAGATGATGCAGTGATTAACGACTCTGGATGTGAATTGATTTCTCGTGGCGCCCCCGTTAAAGCCGATGACGTTGAAGCCTTGATGAAAAATCAATAACGCATTCATGACGAGCGCAAGCAAGTACGACATATTGATTCAAGGTGGTGGTCCTGTTGGACTAGCTTGTGCCGCATGGTGCTTGCAAAAATATCCTGAAGCCAAACTCATACTAGTAGATCGTAATCCCCTTGATGATGCAGATCTAGCATCCGCCGACAGCAGAGGTATTGCGCTGTCCCATGGCAGTAAATTACTACTCGAGACCATCAAAGCTTGGCCAACAGAGTGTGCTGACATTCATCGTGTACATGTTTCTCAAGCCGGTCGTTTTGGACGAGCCTTAATGACGCGTGAAGAATTAGGCCAAGATGCTCTGGGCCACATCATTCGTTATCGCGATATTCATTTGGCTTTACGCAAAGCCTTAAGAGCGATCCAGAGTGAAGTCAATCAATCTGAGTCCCATTTTTCATGGCTGCATATCGATCAGGATGCTGAGCACCTAGACATCGAAGCTAAATGTATCGTTC